>Ga0164242_10006444_pt1 | contig 12904 bp, 11 predicted proteins | sample OricomgcompostMG_FD_108783 | JGI IMG/M metagenome (GOLD analysis project Ga0164242, IMG submission 108783) | Miracle-Growth compost microbial communities from Emeryville, California, USA - Original compost - Miracle growth compost (MG) ... | reverse complement strand
TTCAGCAAGGTCGATCTTCCATATGCGGTCGGTAAACGTGACGGCGCCTTGATACCAATCATCAGGAAGGTTCCCCGCCATGTTTGTCGGTACGGCACAATACGCTGAGAGACCATCAGCAGTCCATACGCATTTCTCTGCAAGCGTTGCTACCGGCAGTGCGGTACTTGCACGTGTCCCTATGTCAAATGCACGCAGATGATATACGCCGCCATCGGTGTAGCTGTAAAGAAGAGATTTTCCATTCGGGCTCGGAAGTTCAGAAAGACCGCGCAACGGCCCCAGGATTCGGCTGAAACTTCCAGTACTTCGAGAAATTTCGAAAGCATACCCATCGATCTGGGATGATGGTTTGTTGGTGGCGAAGAGATCCCCGCTCGTCGGGCGGACGGTGAGCGCAGAAAGCACGGAAGAGAATAGTGTGTGGGCATTCGAACCGTCAGCCTCAGAAATAGTGCCGACCGAACCGGTCGTTCCTGGGAATAGGGTGAAAAGAGTGTTTGCGCCCGCCACCACTGCCTCAGAAAGGCCATTCTCGAGCAGGTAGCCTTCCCCACCCTTCGCCTGCATCGCATATGTATTTATCTGTTCCTGACCCCCGCTCGATGCGAGGAATTGCGCATACACACGTGAGCCATCCGGAGTCCATGATGCTACCTGGATGCCAGGAAGCGTCTTATTGGAGATGCGAGCCAGCGTGCGCGCATGGGCGATGTAGGAATACACGTTTCCGCTCGCACGATCGATAAAGCGGATTTCTATGTCTGGCGTAGTTGTTGCAACACTGTTCGCTGTACTAGTCGCGCTTGAGGATGCGGAAAGAGAAACAGCCGCATCAGAATTGGCAGACGGATTCGCAAGCATCACATCGAAGGCAACCGATCCGTGCGCCACGGGACCGTCGGTTATTTTTACAAAGCGTGGAGCGAGCGTCGTGCCTGCATCGGAAAGCGTCCCTTCGGTAGGAAGGTCGGTGCTTGGCGCAACCGTTCCGTTTTGTGTCCCTGAGAATGGGTTCCCTACGGTGAGACTCGCATCATCTGGTGCAAGGAAAAGAACATACCCAGCGACCAAGATGCCTATGACAACCACTACCCCTGCGATGATGATAAAAAGACGTTTCATATTATTCTTGGCATGTATGCAGATTTGAAATCTGATTATACGTGTCCTTTGGAGCTATTTGTCCCAACGTTCCTGTGCAGTTATCTGATACAGCATATAAATCATTCGTCGAGGTCTTTGCTATATTCAGGGCTGTAGTACAGCTTGTTTGGGTAGTGTAGTGATATGTATGACTCATAAGACAATAGCCATTGTCTTTATCACCATAATCTTGCTGACGTGAATAAAAGTCGAACGTGTAGTTTCCCACAGCGGATTCCGGAGGGGGAGGTGCGGGAGTGTTCTGATCATTCTTCGGATCATACCCACAACATATGTGACTTGCATCACTTACTGAACAACACATGCTGTCATAATGAGCCCAACCTTTTCCTATTGCACTACAAACAGAAGCAGAATCTTGGCCCTCAGTAAATTTTTCAATTTTAGTTTTTGTGATAGCTGTGCATGTTTGGTTCGATTCAGCTGAATTTGTGTCTATATGATTAAGTGTTTGAGGTTTAAGGCCACTTACATCAATGTTGAGCTTTAATATATCGGGATTAATAATCCCGAATACGATAGTAGGAGAAAGCACGAGAATGAGGCCAAGAATCGCATTTTGTATATGTTTCTTCGCTTTTTCATTGCTTGATACGCTGCCTCGACTGGTCATTATCTCAACACCGGCGTACATAATTAAGAGAACAGCCAATACAGCAGCAACCCCGATGCAGATTTTGTAGAGTTGGTTCAAGAAAACCGGCAGTGTCGCGGAATTTGCGGCTTGCTGAATCTGAGGTAGGTGAGTGAGAGGAACAAACGTTCCAGCGCCAGTCGATGTGCTGGTAGATGTAGAAGCATCTTGGGCTTGTGCTATGTGTACGAACGGAAAGGTTAATGCACAAGCAAACAAGATAAAAAGCAGGCTTGAAGCAATTTTCTTAATCATACAGGAGATGTTCATACTATAGGCCGAAGAATCCGGAACCGTTTTTCCCGAACGTAATAGAAAGTCCTGTCTGGGCTGTTTGTCCTAGCGAACCTGAGGAGCCAGAGACCCCCAACATGGCGGTTCCCTGCCCGTCTCCTGAAGGACGCACTGTTATATCAGCGCCGGTCTGGCTTGGCGTACCGTTTACGTTCCAGGTAAGCGAAGGAATACTTGTGAAGAAGTATGGGACAGCACGGTAGGTCGCTTCGCTATCAGCGAGCGTGATGGATGATGGGAGCGCGGTGTCATAGCGTGGACCAAGAAGCGGATCATTTTCATAGATGCGAATATGTGGATCCTGTGGCGATATAAGGACGGAAGCTTGTCCCACTACACTACTGTCTTGGCTCGAAACAGTGACTGTAATTACGGTATCGCGATATCGGATAGGCGCTGTCGCGGTGAGTATTGACTTACCTATGCCTGAAGAGCTTTCGAGGATTTGATCGCCATTTTTCCAGGTATACACGAGGTTTGCAGGAGATATCTGTGCGCCTGTACTTGTGCGCAAGTCAGGAACAGCGACAATGCGGAGCCTTCCTTCGCTCCCGATCATTGCTGCTCCCTCATAAAACGGATGGGTTGTAGAGTTCGGCTCAAGAATAAGCGCAACATCTGCAGGACGTACACTTAGGCTCTGGGTATAGGTCTGCCCATTATTTACCACAGTAACCGTGATATTCGTTACCGTTCCTGGTCCTCCCACAGCAACGCTCGCGCTCTCGCCACCGGTTCCCTTCTGCACTACCGCACCGTTTGCGGAAATAGTGACGGTACTTGCCGCTAAATCTATGAGAGAGCTTTGTGGCGTTACCGTAATTATCTGGTATGGACGCGGATAATCAGGATTGATAGTAACTGTAAGCGGGTCGGTACCGCCCAACTGCGCGTGCGCCAAAGAGAAACCCAGGAATACGCCACCAAGACCGGCTAGGACGAAAAGCATGCTAAACGCACGGCGTATCATATAGCTGTAGTATACCGCCCTTCTGCGGCAGCTCTCACTGGCAAATGCGCGATATGGGTATTAATTTCCGGTACTCTGGCGGTTGACCGTTTCTCGATCTTCGGCACGACTGGCACGTATGAGCAGAATGGTGCCGATAGTGAGTGTTGGAAGAGCATCCACGATGGGAATTAGCTCAATAACGGTAGTGCCGATGACATTCAGGAATTTAGAGGTTGCTTTTTTCCCCGACATGAACCCCACACCGCTAATCATGAACCAAATACCCAAAATACTTTCCGTGAGAAAAGTTACAACATCAGCTCCAATGGCGAGAATACCAGTCAAACTAAGCAAGAACTGCAGCAAATCACCAATAATAGCAATACCTACCATGAAGCAAGCTTGGACGGTGCCGATACGATACGTGACAGTGCCTTCGTCTGCCATACATGGCTAGGAGTCTTTCTCCATTTCCTGGCGCTGTTTTTCCCGCTTTATGGCCAAAAGCTGTGAAGGGTCTGAAGTAATTATCTGGTCTTCGGTATACGAAGCGACTATTTTGATAGCCACATGCTTAAGGCCGGCGAAGAAAAGCCCTTCCCCTACTCCGGACTCAAGAAGTAAGAACTTCTCTTCTTCAGTAAGATTAAATGTCTCCTTGAGAATATCTATCGTCGTCGGCGACTGTTTCAAAAGGAGTTGAATGGAAGAGTTCGTGAGGATAGGACGGCCGTACGGGCTTCGAAGGAAGTCTTCAACGTCCTGGGTGATGGTGGCGAGGCCAAGATAGTATTTACGTCCACGCTTTGCGAGGCCGAAAAGGAAGCTCGCCGTATCTTCTGATTTCATCATCCACCATGCCTCGTCGATAATGAGCAGACGTTTCTTGAGTTCAGCACGAACTGCATTCCATATGTAGTGCGTCACGATGTACATGGCGACCGGCTTGAGCTCATCTTCCATGTCGCGCACGGAAAACACAATGAATTGCTTATTAATATCGACGTTCGTGGGACGATTCATGAAGCCGGCCCAGGTACCCTTCGTGTATTTCGTGAGGCGGGTAACGAGCGACTGGGAACCTTCCATGCCTGAAAGCACGCTTTCGAAGTCGGAAAGGAGTGGCGGCTCCATGCCGTTGAAGTTCGCATCGCCCGTGATGTCCTTCAGTGCATAGGTTTCGCTGATGGCACGGTCGATGATGGCATCCTCTTCCGGCGTGAGGCCGCCGAGCATGATACGGAAGAGCCCGACCAGGTTGATAATGTTCGAGCGCAGGATATCGGCCGGTTCCTCGTCTTCCTTCACGGTCGGCAGATCGAATGGATTGATATGGTGCTCGCTTGAAAGCGAGATGTTGAAAAGACGGCCGCCGGTCGCTTGCGCAAGATATTCATACTCGCGTTCCGGATCAATGACGATGACATCAGTGTCGAACATGAGAGAGCGCAGGATCTCTAGCTTCACAGCGTACGACTTTCCCGAACCGGACTTCGCGAAGGTAACGGAGTTGTAGTTCTCAAGAGAGAACCGGTCAAAAAGGATGAGGGATGCGTTGTGGCGATTTATGCCGTAAAGAATGCCACGGTCGCTCGAAAGGTCGAAGGAGACGAACGGGAAAATGCTGGAAAGCGGCGCAGAATTGAGCTTGTTATGTACATCAAGCTCGTCAACAGCGATAGGAAGCGTGGAGCGGAAGCCCTGCTCCTGCTCGAAGAGCGCTGGTTTTGTATACACCAGTTTGGAATCAAGGATGCCGCGCACATCGCCTTCTATCTTGTCGAGCTCTTCTTTCGAACTGGCATACAGGGTCATATAGAGACCAACGTCGAAAAGTCGTTCCTGCGCCTGTTGGAGGTTGTCGCGAAGTGTCTCAAGGTCTTGGTATGCTGTGTCCAAGAGCGGATCGCGTACCAAACCCTTCGCTTCCCTGTCCGTAATTTGGCTCTGCACCTCTGCCACTTTTCGCTGGAAGTTCTTGAGCGCTTCGGCCGTATCCATCGGGTGGATGAAGATAGATACATCAAAAACTTTGTCGAGGTTGATGATCGGCGTGAACCAGCTATCTGAAAGAAAACGCGGGTATGAAATGGTATAGAACGAGCGGGAGACCTTTTCACCAAGCTCGATTTCCTTCGAACCGACCTTCAAAGCCGCTGGCGCGATGGTGTCGGCAAGCTCGAGCTTCCCTGCCGCATAGATATCCTTCGGCAATACCGGAGCGACTTTCGGTTCGTCGTCTTTATTATTCCTGTTTAAAAAATCGAGAAGTGCCATATTTTGATGCAAATAAGTCCGCTACTGCTGAGTATACGGTATCGGATTGTCCATATCGCCCAAATTGAAGGAACGATACAGGAGTTCGATTATCTCTTCCGTACCGAGTGGCACGGCGCGCAATCCTGATGACGCTAAACCGCCCGACACAAGTGCCATGCGTTGCTCGAGCTGGATACGCGTCTCTTCAAATGAACGATCAGTCGCATTTCCCTGCCCTCCCTGCGAACGGCCACCGAGGAATGGTAGCGCTCCCGTCGCCTGCGAAATCGATACTGCCGTGTACGGTACGACGACATAGAAGGTCTTGGTCATGATGTCCGAGCCTTCAATGAAATTGCGGATGAACGCTATATATTCGCGCAGCTGGATACGCATCAGCTCGCTCGTCTGACGGTCCATGCGTTCTTGAAGGAGATCCAGGTACGGCCGAATGTCTGTCTTTCGGGAATGCACGACTATCTGTACCGAAAAATCGAGCGTATTGAGGAAATTTTGGAACCCGCCTATGATGGCGCGCTGTTCGTCTTCGCTTTTAAGCGCGAAGTTAAGTGATGAGCACATCATGATACCGCGATATCCGCCGTTCTTAAGGATAACTACGCCGTTGCGTACTTCCTCGACCGGCACGAAATCTTGGGTTGGTTTTGAGCTTGCCATACGGATTTATTCGGCTGCGTCGCCAGGGATATCTGGATTCCGATCTTGGATATCCAGCGAAAGTGCCAAATCGTGCAGCTTATTGCCTGAGATACCGAGCTTTTCGCGTGGCGGAGCGACGGGCGCTTTCGCTACAGCCCGCACCGTATCTTGCCGCTTCTCTTCCTTTTTCCACAAGTAGAGCCGGTCTTTCGTATAGAACGTGAAGCCAGCGCCCAGGATATCGACGAAGCTGCGATTATTAACCTTGTAAAATGCTAACGCTCCTGCGAAACCAACGACTGGTACGGCAAGGATCACCGCAATAAGGAATGGAAGGTAAAGGAAAATGATGACGGCCAGGCCGATGCCGCCACCCATGAAGACGAATTGCTTCCAGGTGAGCGGTCCGAAAATCTTATCTTCGACCTCGATGAACTGCGGTACCTGGTACTCCATGGTGAGTAGTATATCAGGAGGCTGCTCTTATTTTTACTGAATTGGTTCGCGATAGGGGTCTGAACCATAGGGCTGTGGCGGTTGTTGTGAGGGTGTAGGTGATGTTTGAGGTGCTGTTGATGTACTTGGAGTAGGTGCAGGAGGCAGTTGTCTTGAAGGCATCGGTGTCGAGGTATAAGGAACAGAAGCTGTCTGGAATGAACGAGCAGGCGTTATTTGGGACGGATGCGGCATCGAAGACACAACAGCTTGTTGGGTTGCAGGTACTTGTTCAGGGTGCTGAAGCGCCAAAGCATCGCGCTCCATGGTACGTATGACAGGCTGAGGCGCTGAAACGAGTGCATCAGGGCGCATAAGGTTATAGGAAGGGGTCGGTGGTGCTAAAGGAGGTTCTGGCTCCAACGGAGGAACTGATGGTGGGGCCGCAGTGACTTGAAGCATTGGTACCACAGGCTGCGCGGGCGCATCAGAACGCGCTACCGGCACTTCGCTCGAGTGTAGTTCCTGCTGCTGAAGTCTCTTGAATACCTGCTCGTTCACGTCAGTCGTAAGGCCGCGGACGGTGTCAGGCGGGAGCCCTGCATCTTTCAAGTCCTGTACAAAATCCTCAGGAGTATTCACGCCGAGCAACATATAGAGGTATGCGCGTTCAAATGCACCTGCCTGGTCTGCATGAAGCCGATATTTACTGCTTAACTGTTGCGAAACCTTATCGCGTTCAGGACTCTGCAAAAAATTTCTAATAGCTTCCGGAAGTTCTTCCTCAAGAAGAGCAATTTTTTCTTCAAAGGAAAGGTCGGCAATAGCTGTTGAGTCGAATTCCATACTCAAGCTATTTTACCTTATTAATGTCCACTGTGTCCGTGGTCGTCTCCCCCATGGCTACCAGCGTCTTTTGTTGCTTTTGTTTCCTCATCGATTGCATGCTTAACGTCATCTAGTTTATGTTCGCTGTCTTTATGCCCTTCCTCAATGCTATGCTTCAATCCCTCGATAGCCTTCTCTGTCTTTGTTTTTTTGAGATCTGCTTTAATCGCATCAACTGCTTTTTTACGTGACTCCCCTTTTGTTGGGAATCTACTGTTCTTAAGGTTTATTGCGAATTGGCGCTTCGATGAATTTGTATCTACGCCGGCAATTCCCTTATCAATATCACCCTTAATCTCGACATCGGTCTTCTTAAGTTCGTCGGCAAATCCCTGCATGAACTGGTCGTGCCGCTTTTTACCTTCATCAAGTGAAGACTGCAAGGCGCTCAACTTTTGGTTCGCTTCGGCATTGAGTGTTTGGTGGCTACTCATGAGAGCATCCATACTCGCAGACTCGCGACGATATGCTTCCTGATCGCCACTTGTCATTGCTGCAGTAACACGTGCGGACTGAGCTTCGCGCTCCTTTTCGCGTGTTGCAATACCATTCTTAATTTCGCTCATTTCTGATTCGTACTCTTTTCTCTCTTTATCCCAACGAGTGTCCTCAAGCTTTTGACTCTCTTTAATTCTATCTTTCTTTTGATTCAATTGTGCTTCGCGAGCTTTAGCTGCGTCGGTTTGCTTCAACGTGCCTGCATATTTTGTGTATGCTTCAGAACCCCGTTTTACCTGGCCAGGATATCCATCTTTTGCCGGCTTACCGAGATCACCAATTCTCTTGCTCAAAGCGCTGCCAGCTTTTGTGCCACGAAAATCATAGCTTGCGGCAGCCCCCTTCCCTGTTAATGTTGCAACACCTCTGCCGAAGCGGGTTTGGCCAAATTCTGATCTTCGAATCCTTCCATCCAAATTACTGAACCCACGTCCAATAGTATTTCTTCCCGCATAGCCCATTGTGCCGTATGTAAACTTTCCCGCGGTCTGAACGGCAAATCCCGCACCAGCGGCACCCATCCTTTTAGCCACAATGAGGGATGCTAACAAAAAACCTATTACTAGCGTGAAAACCATGATGATTCCCATAGTGGATGCTCCCGGCTGTTGTACCGCTGCCGCAAGACTGCCACGACTATCCGCTGAAGCGAATGTGTCAGTTATCTTCAAGCTTATGAAGATGAGAAGGAACAGCACTGGTGCAAAGAAGGCTTGGCCGATGAGTCGATGCCACCAATCAGTAGCGAATTTCCTCAAAGGAGGTATAGCCATGCCTGCAAATCCGATCGGCGCTGCAACCATGAGGAAACTCAGAACGACAACACGGACCACTAGTAAGATTGCAGTCGCAAAAAGTACAACTGCACCAATAGTCGCAAAAAGCGCAAGCATGATATATGTGACCGCTTCCGCGGTAAAGGAAGAACTGTTTGCCTGAAACACCGACGACAATCCTGTCGACTGCATGATGTGTCCTGCAATACCATAATTTACAGAGCAGTCCTCCTCGCTCTGTCCCCCTGTCGAGACACCTCCTCCGAGGATACCGTTGCACGGATCCGTATTCGCCTGCGCATATAAGGCTGAACTAAGTGCGTTGGAGGAGTCAATAATAGCCTCAGCCGCAAAGAGGCTAAAATTCATCAATATAGCGAAAATAAGGAGTGAAGGAAGTGCTTTGCGTGCAGAAAAAGTATGAAGATCGAGGATAGTTGCGATGCCCATGAAAATAAATCCGAACAAAAGAACCATATTTCCGATATCGCGCAGAATACCCCAAGCCACAAGGAGCCCTGGAGAATTTCCAATAAGACTTCCGAATTCGAACACAGTCTTAACGACTACCCAGTTGAGGAGCGTGCCGGCCGTGGCAAGAAGAAAATTCGCAAGTGTAAGTACCAAACCAGCGACTCCTTTCACGACACAATCTCCCCAGGTGCTCGGATGGAATGCATTACTTATCCCACAACCTTCGGTACTCGGATCTATTGTTCCTGCTGTGACTTGCTGGGTCTGTGTGCCTGCTACGCTTACTGGTGTTGTAGTTCCACTTGTTTGTTCGGTCGCTGATCCTGTCTGGGCATATAGCACGGAAGAATGCAAAGATATTGCAATCGTAAAAAGAGCGACTCCCGTAAGTACTCTCAACGCAATTTTTTGAGCAGACTGCATAATTTATGTACTCAAATGACACGACTTCTGCAGATTCGTCATCTGCGTATACATACTCTGAGGTGCCGTTGAATCACTGCTGGTATCGCTGCTTTGACTTGCAGCTACGGCCTGCTCGTCGGCAGTCAATGCCACCGAGGAACCGAGATATGACTGATAGTCAGCAATGGCCGTAGTGATCTGTGTGCTCTTATTCGCCGCAGTACTTTGGGCAGCAGCCTGAACCTCTGCCTGCACGCTCGCTATTTTCTGAAGTGCCGCATTCCCCTTCTGCACGCCCGCGGTTGAAGAGGTGATAGTAGTCACTATGTTTGGTTGTACGCCGCACTTCCCTTGTGCGACCTGGGCAGCCGTGAGGACCTTCTGCCACTCGTCACGGAAGGTAGTTGCGACTGCTTGATTGCTCTGGAGGTTCTGTATGACTCCATTGGCGAGGCTTGTATTCAGCGCGTCGTTCTGCGATGCAGACGTCGCTTGGTTGATATACGACGAACCGCCACCGGATGAAGGCTTCGATACGCCGATAAGACCGCCGGGGCCGAGAACTTGGTTCACAAGCTGGCCCATGAGCGCGCCAACCACTTCGTTTATGGAATCGGCAAGGTCGAGCTCGCGCACGCCGCTGCCGAGCGTATTCTCAAGCTGGCTTTCGATTACCGACCCTGGTGTTTTCACAGGACTTCCCACGCATTGCTCGCTCTTGGAAAGCGACACCGCAGTTCCGGTGGTTGCACTGGTGCAGTTACCGCGCCAGGGAAGGAACCCTTTACCCCAGTCGAGTTCTGTCTTACGTTGCTGCGCTGCCGCATTGATCTGACTCCACAGTGCATTGCTTGCGAGCTGATATGCGCCGAATGGATTATTCGCCGGATTCTGACTCGCCGAAAAGAACGCATTGAAGCCTCCCTTGCTAAAGTCACCGTTCAAGAATGCTTGCGGATCGGTGCTGTGCCCGTTCAAGTCGTATCCTGAAAGTCCTAAGGTATTGCTGGTAGTTTGGTAGTACGCTTGACGCAACTGTTGCGTTATCTGGTCTTGGAACGGCGACGTAAGATTAAAACCGGTCGTCTGCACCGCCGTCTGGTTCAAGTGATTAAAAAAGTCATTTGCGACTGTATCACTTAGATTGGAAAGATTCTGGTTAAGATCGCTCACGAAGGCTGGAGAGCCATTGAATCCTGAGTTGATCCAGTTCACTGTGCTGCGCGTGATTGATTGCACCGCGGTCTTTGCGACGGTCCAAGCAAGGCCGTTCAAAGCCTGCATGATGGTGGTTTGGACCGTCTGATTACCGGCAGTAGCGATCGTAGCGGTCAAGAGCGGACCCGGTGCCTCAATGGTCGTAAATTGCGCATGGGCCGTTCGGTTCGGAGCAGCAATAAGAATGATCAGCAGCATGGTTCCAGCAGCTAGCTTCCCGATATTCATGGCTGATAGAGAGATACGTATCATGAATGTTCAGCGAGGCGCGCAGCGCTCACGATATAAGCACCGGGCTCTCCTGCGGCTGGCTCGCCATTCGCCAGTATTTCGGTAGCAATACCGCGGATCCCGTCAGTGATGCCTGCGAAGGATGGTTGGTAATTAGAAATAGCACCAAGTGTACCGAGCGGATCCTTCTCATAATGTGTAGTAAGGTTCGTGCTTTTCGCAAGTGAATCAAATGAACGTATAAGCTCAAGATGGTCAGAAGCAAGTGCGGGAGGAACTGAGATGGTGAGTAGTCCGTCACGTATGGAACCATATGCACCTGCTAGGTTTTCCAATTCTTTTCTTGCAGACGCGTCATTATCTTGAATAACCGCCTGCATGAGTGCCAAGGGATCTCCCTGTCCATCTGGAACCTCGTTTGTCTTTAGAACATCCTCGACCGCTCCCGCATAGGTACGAATATCCATGTTTGCATTTGTATGTACCGATACCAGGGTGTACGAAGAATTGAATGATTGCGCCGCTTGCGCGGAAAACTTCTCTACTAGTTTTTGTACAAGTGCCTGCTGCTCGTCATCGGTCATCGGCTGTCCGTTGCTTGCCTGCGTTATTTCCTGCAGGAATTCCTGCGAGAACTGTTCCGTGATGCTTCCTGGCGCAGGGTCAATGCCGGGAACGTCGTTAAGAATATCTTGCGTGGTCGTCGTACCGGCCTGCTCCTCTGGGAGCTGGGATGCGAGCGCGTTAGGCGTCAGCTTCCCTTCCTTTGCCGCTTCGCCATCGCTTATGCCGTCTCCATCAGTGTCGGCCTTGTTTGGATCAGTACCATAGAGCGCTTCCTGCCAGTCAGGAAGCCCGTCACCATCAGTATCTTTCGCCGCATAGGCTTTGAGAAGTTCGTCGGTCGTGCCGGCATTCGCTATCCTATTAGTGAAGAAATTAGGGCCAGATAGCACGTAAGCTGCGCCTACCATGAGAAGCGCGATGAATGAGGCGGCACTGATGCGAAGCGTACGCTCGGAAATCTTCATAAAAGCTACACATATACTAGCATTCAGCGGCCTATTGCGCGCTTACTATATAAACGGTATGTGCATTACGACGTGCCTGTGCGCAGTTCTTCCGGCAGCGCGTCCACAAGCTTTTTCCATACTTCTATCGGAATGTCTTCTGAGCGCACATTCTGGTCGAGTCCAACTGCGGAGAAGGCAGTACGCACCTGTTCTGGAGCCGCGATCTCCTCCAGGTTCTTAGCCAGACGCTTGCGCTTATGCGCGAATCCGGCACGAAGAACGGTAAAGAATCGAGCTTCTGCGGTGCGTGAAGAGAATGCATCCTGCGCAATATGCCGTATGGAAAGAACCGCCGAATCGACGGAAGGCGCCGGACGGAACGCTCCTCGCGGTACCGTAAAGCAGAACTCAGGCTGCCCAAAGGCGGTAATCGAGAGTGAAAGCAGGCTTTCCTTGCCATGGTTGCGCGCGATACGCTCTGCCACCTCCTTCTGCACGAGGAGTGTCATGCTCTGCGGCTTATGCGCGGCCGTAAGAAAGGTACGGATTATTTCGCCCGTTATGTAATACGGGATGTTGGCCACGATGTGGTACGGTCCGGAGACTTCCGCAGGATCGAATTCGCGCACATCGGCATGGCGTATCTCAAGCTTCCCTGCTTTGATGTCTGCTGCGAATGTTTCGTGCAAGGCAGGCGCGAGCATACCATCTGCTTCAATAGCTATAAGCTGCCCAACATAGGGCAGCAGCGCGCGCGTAAGCATACCGGTGCCTGGGCCTATCTCAAGAACCGTCGCGTTCTCAGGAAGACGCGCAGCACCGACGATGCGCTCCGCAGTCTGCGCATGCATGAGAAAGTTCTGTCCGAGCGACTTCTTTGCGAGTACCATACGTACAGCGTACAGCAGGAATGCTGTAAACGTGAATGCTACGCCTCTATGATGTTCTCGGCACCGTATTCGTCCGCTTCGTCGTACTCGATAAGGAGAGGGTCAATATC
>Ga0164242_10006443_pt1 | contig 12906 bp, 12 predicted proteins | sample OricomgcompostMG_FD_108783 | JGI IMG/M metagenome (GOLD analysis project Ga0164242, IMG submission 108783) | Miracle-Growth compost microbial communities from Emeryville, California, USA - Original compost - Miracle growth compost (MG) ... | reverse complement strand
GCCTCGCTGGCGGCGAAATGGACCTACCAGGACGGCCAGACGGTGCACGAGGAAAGCAAGTCGATCGCGCCGACCGGGCCCGCCACCACCGCGTTCCAGATCAGCAAGCCGAGCGGCTGGCCGGCCGGCAACTACAAGGTTGAGATCTCGATGAACGGGCAGCCGGTGGGCAGCAAGGAATTCACGGTGAAATAGCCGCGTGTGCGATGCGGCCGGCGGACCCGCGCGTTCGCCGGTCGCATCGGATGGCGGGGCGCAACGCCCCGCTCACGGGGCCAGCCTCTCCAGCCGCAGGTCGACCTCGATGCCGGTAGCGCGCGCGAAGCGGGCGCGCAATTCCTCGCGCTGCACGGCCAGCGCGGGCAGCGCATGGCCCACGCCGAGCAGGGCCACGTGTTGCAGGATCGCCCGGCTCGCCAGCAGGCTGCCGGGCACTTCCGAGCGGCGCTGGCCGTCGCCCTGCCACAGCACCGCCACCCAGCCCTCCTCGTGCGCGGCATGCGATTCGTCCATCGGCATCAGCAAGGTGCCGTCCGCCAGCGACAGCGCGCAATCGCGGCCGTCGGCCAGCTGGCGGGTGTAGCTGGGTTCGAGCGTAGCGATGAAATCGACGATGCGCTGGCTCAGTCCTTTCATGGTGCAGTCCGTATTCGAGTCTCAATGTGCATATTAGCGTCCCTTCAGCGTCGGGGATTGGTACGAAAAGCGCGACGAGTCGCTGGGGATCACCAAGGTGAACATTCCTCGCAGCAGGCTCGTGTCCGTACCCTATATCCGACAGCTCCCGAAGTTGCGTCACGCTGTTGGTCATCGACCGTTCCTCGGATGCGTTCAGACTTTGCAGCCCGGCCTTAACCCGAGACCACTTGCGCGGCAGTGAACGGAAGAACGTCGGGCTAGACGCGAATGCGGATTTCTGGGCTGCCTGCGCGGCAGCGAACGAGATCGTGCGCAGTCGCTCGGGTCGGCCGATTTTCTGAGCTGCCTGCGCGGCACAGCGACAGAGTGACTGGGCGACCGGAATCCAGATGAGACATCGTTTGTTCTGTCATGGCTTCTCCGCTGGGAAAAAGCGTATTGTGGGAAAAGTAGCCACGATCCACTGGTGCTGAAGATATGGAATTCCACGCACATTCCACGCAAAAAAGTGATCGGTCTGATTGGCAATTGCTGTCGGATCACCTCATTGGAACTGGCGAAAAGGCGGCCTCAAGAGCCGCAGTCTTTGGCGCGGCCTCGCTGGCAAGAGCATGTGGGCTACTACACGATTTGGGCAAATACACGGAGCAGTTTCAGCTTCGATTGACTGGTGAAGCCCCTCGCATCGACCATAGCACTTGGGGGGCGCACATTGCTCGTGAGCAATACAAAGGGCTTGGCGCGTTGATGGCGTATGCCATTGCCGGTCACCACGCTGGTCTTGCGAATGGTGTGCTTGGCGAAACTCGATCATCGTTGTTCGACCGGTTAAGCAACAATTATCGGGATACGTTGCCGCCCCTTCTCCCGGACTGGAGGCGCGACATCGACCTGCCGGTCAATGTCGGCATGCCTGAGGGTTTCACTGCGATTGAGCCAAGACTTGCTTTTCAGCTTTCTTTGCTGACGCGGATGATTTTTTCCTGTCTGGTGGATGCTGATTTCATTGACACCGACAATTTCTACCGCCACATTGAAGGAAGCGATCCGCGGCCGGAGAGCTGCGGTCCATCGCTTGGAGCTTTGCGTGAATGCTTGAATGCCTATCTGGAAGGCAAGCCGAAAGCGGGTGGAATCAACCCCCTGCGCGCCAAGATCCTTGCACATGTTCGCGGTATGGCCGGCAAAGAGCCGGGTCGGTTCTCGCTCACCGTTCCCACTGGCGGTGGTAAGACACTGGCATCGTTGGCGTTCGCCCTCGATCACGCCATCGCCCATGGCTTGCGCCGGATCATCTATGTGATTCCCTTCACCAGCATCATCGAACAGACCGCCGGCGTATTCCGCGAGGCATTCGGCGAGCTTGGCGATGATGCAGTGCTTGAGCATCACAGCGCCCTTTTTGATGACCTGAAATCCGAACCGCAATCCGTCGAGAAGCGCAGGCTGGCGATGGAAAACTGGGATGCGCCGGTCGTGGTAACCACCGCCGTGCAATTCTTCGAAAGCCTGTTCGCCGATCGTCCGTCGCGCTGCCGCAAGCTGCACAACATCGCCGGCAGCGTGGTGATCCTTGACGAAGCGCAGACATTTCCGCTGGATCTGCTGCGTCCCTGCGTCACATTGCTGGATGAGCTGGCGTTGAATTACCGGGCAAGTATCGTGCTGTGCACGGCCACCCAGCCGACATTGACGCGAGAGCAGGGATTCAAGAACGGTTTCGAGAACGTGCGCGAACTGGCACCTGATCCGCCCGCGCTGTATCAGCAGTTGCGCCGTGTCACCGTCCGTCACGCGGGCGTGCTCGACGATGAGGCCATCGCAAATCGCCTGCGCCAGCGCGAGCAGGTGCTGTGCATCGTCAACAATCGCCGCCATGCGCGCCATCTGTTCAAGTCCATCGCCGATCAGCCGGGAGCGTTCCATCTGACGACGTTGATGTACGCGCGACATCGCAATGCGGTGCTTGCCAAAGTGCGGCAGTGCCTGAAAGCGGGCGAGCCATGCCGACTGGTTTCGACCAGCTTGATTGAGGCAGGCGTGGACGTGAACTTCCCCACGGTGCTCCGCGCGGAGGCCGGTCTGGATTCCATCGCGCAGGCTGCAGGGCGTTGTAACCGGGAAGGACGCCTGCCTCGTGGTGCCAGTGAAGTACTGGTGTTCGAAACCGCCAATCCCGATTGGGCACCACCACGGGAATTGAAGCTGTTCGCCGAAGCCTTCCGCGCCGTCGAACGTTCTCATCGCGATGACCTGCTGGCGCTGGATGCCGTGACTGCCTATTTCCAGGAGATGTACTGGCGTCGCGACGGCAGGCTCGGCGATGGGCTGGTCGATCTGTTCAAGGGCGCGGGCATCGACAGCCTTCCGTTCGAAACCCTTGCGGCGCGCTTCAAGGTGATCCGTACCGCTATGAAGCCGGTGATCGTTCCTTACGATCCGGTAACGGGTTTGGAGAATCACTTTGTGATCAGTGTCTTGCGTGACATGGAATACGCACCAGCCGCTGCACGCAAGCTACAGCCATTTCTGGTGCAGGTGCCGGAGCCGGTTTACAGGGAACTCTGGCAGGCGCATGCCATTCAGCCAGTGGTACCGGAGCGCTATGGCGAGCAGTTCGTGCGGTTGGTCAATCCGCGTCTGTATGACGCTAGGTTCGGATTGCACTGGGACAACCCACAATTCCTGACGGCTGATTCGATAGTCGTTTGATAGCAATCTCAGCCTGTGAGATTGGGGTATAGAAGGATCGGTGTATGCAACAGGGGGGAAGGAAGATGAGTTACGGCATCAAGCTCCACATCTGGGGCGAGCGAGCGCTGTTTACTAGGCCTGAGATGAAGGTGGAGCGCGTCTCCTATGACGTGATTACTCCATCGGCCGCACGCGGCATCTTGGAAGCCATCCACTGGAAGCCGGCCATCCGGTGGCAGGTGGACAGCATCCAGGTGCTGAAGCCGATCCGTTTTGAGTCGATCCGCCGCAACGAGGTCGGCGGGAAGTTGTCGGCAGCCAGTATCGGCAAGGCGATCAAGGCCGGTCGCACCGATGAGCTGGTCAGCTATGTCGAAGACGACCGCCAGCAGCGTGCCGCCACCGTGTTGCGCGATGTGGGCTACGTGATCGCTGCGCATTTTGACCTGACGGAGAAGGCCGGCCCGGAAGACAACGAGGGCAAGCACTTGGACATCTTCAATCGCCGTGCGCGACGCGGGCAATGTTTCCACACGCCATGTCTCGGGACGCGGGAGTTTCCCGCCAGCTTCGCACTGGTTGAAGACGAAACCGATGCGCCGACGCCAGATGCCCCGTTGCTCGGCGAGCGTGACCTGGGCTGGATGCTGCACGACATCGATTTCGCCAACGATCTGACCCCGAGCTTCTTCCGCGCCCGCATGGTCGATGGCCTGATCCAGGTGCCGTCGTTTGGCAGCGGCGAGGTGACAGCATGATCCTGGCTGCGCTCAATGACTATTACCGGCGACTGCTGGATGATCCCGATTCCGGTATTGCGGCGCCTGGTTACAGCCAGGAGAAGATCGGCTATGCCATCATGCTGGCCGAAGACGGTAGCGTGGTGGATGTGAACGACCTGCGCGACACCAGCGGGAAGAAGCCGTTGCCGCGTTTACTCAGCGTGCCACAGCCATCGAAACGAGCCAGCAACATTTCGCCATGTTGTTTGTGGGATAAGACCAGCTACGTGCTTGGTATAAGCGCAACAAGCAAACGCAGCGAGCAGGAGCACGAAGCTTTTCTGGCGTTGCATCGTGAAGCATTAGTTGGCACTGATGATGTCGGCTTGAAGGCCTTGTTGGCATTCTTGGAACAATGGGATCCGAAACAGTTCCAGGAGAACCAGTATTTCATCCGCCAGGGTGAAGCGATACTGGATGCGAATGTGGTCTTCCGCCTCGATGGCGACCGTTGTTATCTGCATGAACGCCCGGCTGCGCGCGAGGTATGGCGCAGGGTGCAGGACAAGGGTGGTGGCGGTGCGGTGGGCATGTGTCTGGTCACGGGCGAGCGAGCATCGCTGGCACGATTGCATCCCGCCATCAAAGGTGTGAATGGTGCGCAAAGTTCCGGCGCATCCATTGTGTCGTTCAACCTGGAGTCTTTTGCGTCTTACGGCAAGAGCCAGGGCGAGAATGCGCCCGTCTCCGAGACTGCCGCATTCGCCTACACCACCGTGCTGAACCACCTTTTGCGCCGCGACGAACGCAACCGCCAGCGCCTGCAGATCGGCGACACCACCGTGGTGTTTTGGGCACATGCGGCAGACAGGCCGCAAGCCGAAGGCGCGGAGGATTTTCTCGCAGCCTTTCTCGGCGGACGGGAGACTGACGAGCAGGCAACCGGGAAGTTGCGCGACATGCTGGAGCAGGTGCGTCAATTGCGTCCGTTGCGCGAGCTGGATAACCGTCTCGACGATGAGACCCAGATTTTCGTGCTGGGGCTTGCACCGAACGCCTCGCGCCTCTCGATCCGATTCTGGGAAACCGGCCGGCTGGCGGACTTCGCGCAGCGTTTTGCCGACCACTACCACGATCTTGTGTTGGCGCCTCCGGCTTGGCGGCGGCCACCCACGCCGCAGTTCCTAGCCCTGCAAACCGCTCCCGTCTATGGCGACAAGGGCAAGCCAAGGGCCGAGGACGTCTCGCCACTGCTGGCGGGTGAGCTGACGCGCGCAGTCCTGACTGGCGCGCGCTATCCGCGCAGCTTGCTGGCGACGATCATGATGCGCTTCCGTGCCGATGGGCAGGTCAGCCCGCTGCGCGTGGCGCTGTGCAAAGGCGTCCTGACGCGCAATGCGCGCCTGGACAAGCGGCAAGACAACCGAACAGACAAGGGGAAACCGCCCATGAGTCTCGATCCTGGCAATACCGATCCCGGCTATCTTCTTGGCAGATTGTTTTCCACACTGGAGAATATTCAGCGCGCGGCGCTCGGTGCGCAGGTCAATGCCACCATTCGTGACCGCTACTACGGCGCAGCCTCCGCCACGCCCGCCAGCATCTTTCCCGTTTTGCTACGCAACACGCAGAACCACCTTGGGAAGTTGCGCAAGGAAAAGGCGGGATTGGCCGTGAACTTGGAGAAGGAAATCGGTCAGATCGTCGATACGCTTCCGCCGGCATTGCCGCGCAGCCTACGCATCGAGGAACAGGGCCGCTTCGCCATCGGGTACTACCACCAGACCCAGGCGCGCTTCGTCCGCAGCGACAGTCACGATGCCCCCGATGCCGAATCCGAAGGAGAAGCCGCATGAGCGCCATCACCAACCGCTACGAATTCGTCTATCTGTTTGACGTGAGCAACGGCAATCCCAACGGCGACCCGGATGCCGGCAATCTGCCGCGCCTGGATCCGGAAACCAATCGCGGTCTGGTCACCGATGTGGCCCTGAAGCGCAAAATCCGGAATTACGTGGCGTTGGAGAAAGAGGGCGAGTCGGGTTACGCGATCTACATGCAGGAAAAGTCGGTGCTCAACAATCAGCACAAGCAGGCGTATGCCGCGCTGGGCATCGAGCCCGAAGCCAAGAAGCTTCCGAAGGAGGAAGTCAAGGCGCGTGAGTTGACCGCGTGGATGTGCAAGAACTTCTTCGATGTGCGTGCCTTCGGCGCGGTGATGACGACGGAGGTGAACACCGGGCAGGTGCGCGGGCCGATCCAGATGGCGTTTGCCACGTCGATCGAGCCGGTGTTGCCGCTGGAAGTTTCGATTACCCGGGTGGCTGTCACCAACGAGCGCGATCTCGAAAAGGAGCGCACGATGGGTCGTAAGCATATCCTGCCTTACGGGCTGTACCGAGCCCATGGATTCATTTCCGCCAAGCTGGCCGAGCGCACGGGGTTCTCCGAAGACGACCTGCAGTTGTTCTGGCGGGCATTGACCAATCTGTTCGAACATGACCGTTCGGCAGCACGTGGCGAAATGTCCGCACGTAAGCTGATCGTGTTCAAGCACGATCATCCGATGGGCAATGCGCCGGCGCATGTGCTGTTCGACAAGGTCAAGGTCGAACGCGTCGGGGACGATTCCACCCCGGCGCGCAGTTTTGGCGACTACAGGGTGGAAGTCGACCAGAGCATGCCGGTGGGCGTTGCGGTCACTGAAGTGTTCTGATCTGACATAAGGGCGGAGTAATGGACGACGAGGTACTCATCCCTATCTCCGCCCTCCAGCACTATCTGTACTGCCCTCGCCAGTGTGCATTGATTCACCTGGAACAGCAGTGGGCTGAGAATCGGCAGACAGCGGAGGGTCGCCTTCTGCATCAGCGCGCCGATGCGCCGCAGGCCGAGCGTCGTCGAGGCGTGCGGACAGTCAGCGCAATGCCGCTGGTTGCGTTGGAGCTTGGCATCACAGGCAAGGCCGACATGGTGGAGTTCCATGTCTGTGATGCGGGTGAGTACGCATTCCCGGTCGAGTACAAGCGAGGACGGCCGAAAGCGCACCGCGCTGATGAAGTGCAGCTATGCGCGCAGGCGCTTTGCTTGGAATCGATGCTTGGAAAACGCGTTGCTGCAGGCGCGTTGTTCTATGGTCAGACCAGGCGTCGCAAGGATGTGGCGTTTGATCAGGTGCTTCGAGACCTGACTTTGCGTGTCATCGACGGCACACGCTCGATGCTTTCTTCCCGAGTTACTCCGGCCGCGAGTTATGAGCGGAAACATTGTGATGCCTGCTCGTTGCTGGATTTGTGCCAGCCGCGTCTACTGGGGCGACATCATGTCGATGACTGGCTGCGTCGGCAGATAGAGGTCGAGGAGGGTTAGACATGCGACGTCAGCTCAACACGCTCTACGTGACGACTGAAGGGGCATGGTTGCGCAAGGATGGCGCCAACATCGTGATGGAGGTCGATCGCCAGGAGCGGGTTCGTCTACCCATCCATATGCTGGAAAGCGTGGTTTGCATGGGGCGTGTGGCGGTATCACCGCAGCTGCTCGGGTTTTGCATGGAGCAGGGGGTGAGTGTCTGCTACCTGTCAGCCCAGGGACGGTTTCTTGCCCGTGTGGAGGGGCCGGTATCTGGGAACGTGCTATTACGCCGTGAGCAATATCGGCGCAGTGACGACCAATCGGGATGCGCATCCATCGTGCGCAACCTGCTCGCGGGAAAAATCCATAACCAGCGTGCGGTGCTTGCTCGTGGTTGGCGTGACCACGGAGAGAAGCTGACCAATGTTTCTGCGTTCCAGCATGCGTTGAAGCGACTCAAGCGCATCCCATACCGTCTATTGCAAAGTGAAAACGTTGATCTTCTGCGCGGACTGGAGGGAGAGGCTGCGCAGTCCTACTTTGGTGTCTTCGATCAGTTGATTCGCGTAGATTCGCCCTTGCTGCATTTTGGCGGCCGCAATCGTCGACCACCGCGAGATGCTTTCAACGCGTTATTGTCATTCTTCTATACCTTGCTGGCGCATGATTGCCGTTCTGCGCTGGAAACAGTAGGGCTGGACCCGGCAGTGGGCTTTCTGCACAGAGATCGCCCCGGGAGACCCAGTCTGGCTTTGGATCTCGCGGAAGAGTTTCGTTCCTTGTTGGGAGAGCGTCTTGCCTTGTCGCTGATCAACCGCAAACAGTTGAATGAGCGTGACTTCCAAGTGTTCGATAATGGTGCAGTGCAACTCAAGGATGATGCGCGAAGGACGGCACTAATCGCTTATCAGGAGCGTAAGCGCGAACAGTTACAGCACGCTTTCTTGGGTGAGAAAGTGGATATCGGGCTACTGCCCTTTGTCCAATCACAACTTTTGGCGCGCCACCTGCGTGGCGACCTGGACGGCTATCCACCATTCCTTTGGAAGTGACGCAAGGAACAGCGCGATGATGGTTCTTGTCAGCTACGACGTGAGCACAAGTTCTCCTGGCGGGGAGGGGAGGCTACGACGCGTAGCCAAGGCTTGCCGCGACCTCGGTCAACGGGTGCAGTTCTCAGTGTTCGAGATCGAGGTTGAGCCGACTCAATGGGTAGTGTTGCGCAAGAAGTTGTGCGATCTGATCGACCCGGGGCTAGATAGTCTGCGCTTCTATCAACTGGGCGCGAACTGGGAAGGCCGTGTTGAGCACGTGGGTGCAAAGCCCGCGATTGACCTTAAGGGCGTGTTGGTCTTTTGATCGCCTGGTGCGAACCGCAAGTGTCTGGCGGATCTCTGTCAGATTCGCGTTTTAGTATCTCACTGATAATTAAAGTGATTTTCCGGCAAGGTCGGGCTGTGCCGTATCGGGACAGATGTCCCTTATGGCATCTCGCGAATTTTGGGGCCTCAACAGAGATAATACGCACGCTTACAATACCGGCGTCGCACTCTTCGCGAGTGCGTGGGTTGAAACGATCTGGTGGACGATGCCATCGACGAGAAGATCTAGTCGCACTCTTCGCGAGTGCGTGGGTTGAAACCGATCCGAACGCCTCCAAGACGCGCGACAAACTGGTCGCACTCTTCGCGAGTGCGTGGGTTGAAACACCACGTTGACGCTGGTCACCGCCAGCGCTGGCAGTCGCACTCTTCGCGAGTGCGTGGGTTGAAACGAGTATTCCCTGGCGTGACCGCCTTGCCTTGTAGTCGCACTCTTCGCGAGTGCGTGGGTTGAAACACTTTGCCCGAGCTGATCGGGTTGCCGTGGCGGTGTCGCACTCTTCGCGAGTGCGTGGGTTGAAACTGCTGGATATTGCGCACGGCGCAGTGCTTGAGCAGTCGCACTCTTCGCGAGTGCGTGGGTTGAAACTCGTCATCAGTTATCCTCCCCATATACATCAATCGTCGCACTCTTCGCGAGTGCGTGGGTTGAAACCCGCGCAGTTGTGATCCTACGCGCATGTCCACCGGTCGCACTCTTCGCGAGTGCGTGGGTTGAAACTCGGCGATGCGCTGGAGGATGTCGGCGACAAGATGTCGCACTCTTCGCGAGTGCGTGGGTTGAAACTATCGCCGTATCGCGAAGGCGCCCAGCATGGTCGTCGCACTCTTCGCGAGTGCGTGGGTTGAAACGACCCGACTCGCGCAGCAACATCCGCCGCCACGCAAGTCGCACTCTTCGCGAGTGCGTGGGTTGAAACGCGACCTGGCGCTCGAGGCTGTGCGCATGCCGAGGTCGCACTCTTCGCGAGTGCGTGGGTTGAAACCCGCCGAGCCATCGGCCACCGCCCGCGGCTTCGGTCGCACTCTTCGCGAGTGCGTGGGTTGAAACTTGCTCAAGACGCCTGTAGCCAAAGATAGCGGCGTCGCACTCTTCGCGAGTGCGTGGGTTGAAACATGTGCTCATGGCTGATGTGGGAAGCGTGGGTCGTCGCACTCTTCGCGAGTGCGTGGGTTGAAACCTGCTGATCGTGGTGGGCATGCTGGTGGCCATGGCGTCGCACTCTTCGCGAGTGCGTGGGTTGAAACCTCGCGGCCCGCCACTGGATCGTCGATGATCGCCAGTCGCACTCTTCGCGAGTGCGTGGGTTGAAACCAGTCGTGCCATGCCATGTTATGGCGGCTGAGTTGTCGCACTCTTCGCGAGTGCGTGGGTTGAAACGCCCTCGACGACAAGCACTGGCGCATCAGGCTTGTCGCACTCTTCGCGAGTGCGTGGGTTGAAACATGATCGCCGAGATGCGCATCTGGTCGGCCTTCGGTCGCACTCTTCGCGAGTGCGTGGGTTGAAACTCGACGATCAGCACGACCTCATTGCGCCGGTTCGTCGCACTCTTCGCGAGTGCGTGGGTTGAAACGTCGAACCATCAAGCGGGGCGGCGATCGCAGCGCCCACGAGTCGCACTCTTCGCGAGTGCGTGGGTTGAAACGTCGATGCCCACGCGTCCCTGATGGACGCGCTGGGGTCGCACTCTTCGCGAGTGCGTGGGTTGAAACGTCATCGGCAATACCGGCACCATCGACATGACCTGTCGCACTCTTCGCGAGTGCGTGGGTTGAAACGTCGTGATAAAGCAGCGCCAGGCCACCGGGCACGTGTCGCACTCTTCGCGAGTGCGTGGGTTGAAACCGGGATGGACTGACTGATCGGTGCCGTGTCCGGCGTCGCACTCTTCGCGAGTGCGTGGGTTGAAACATGGCGGGCTACGTCGAGGAAGCCATGCATGCCATGTCGCACTCTTCGCGAGTGCGTGGGTTGAAACGCGCCAGCGGTGACGCTGGCCACGCCGGCGCCGGGTCGCACTCTTCGCGAGTGCGTGGGTTGAAACCAGTTCGTCAGCGTGTTCAGGCGCCACCGCTGGTGTCGCACTCTTCGCGAGTGCGTGGGTTGAAACGAGGACTACCAGCACGTCTACTTGGGCGTCCCAAGGTCGCACTCTTCGCGAGTGCGTGGGTTGAAACGCGAACCTCAAGGCGCAGGCGTGGTGGATGGTGGCGTCGCACTCTTCGCGAGTGCGTGGGTTGAAACGTGTCGCAACGTCCGGGCGTTGAGTCGGGAAATTGTCGCACTCTTCGCGAGTGCGTGGGTTGAAACAGTGATGGTGTGGCGTACCGGCAGAATACCGGCCTGTCGCACTCTTCGCGAGTGCGTGGGTTGAAACGGGACCGCTTCCTGCTTTAGCCGCGGCGAAGTCAGCGTCGCACTCTTCGCGAGTGCGTGGGTTGAAACTAGCCAAGAGACTCATGGAGATTGAGGGGTCATGTCGCACTCTTCGCGAGTGCGTGGGTTGAAACGTGCCAGATCGTGTCATCGCGCAAGGTGTCGAAGTCGCACTCTTCGCGAGTGCGTGGGTTGAAACAACTTCCGCGCCGTGCTGTTCGGCGACAACTACGAGTCGCACTCTTCGCGAGTGCGTGGGTTGAAACACGCGCAGGTCGATATCGTTGCCGCACAGGCCCTGTCGCACTCTTCGCGAGTGCGTGGGTTGAAACCAGAACGCCCAGGTTCGCGCCGGCATTGCGCCGCGTCGCACTCTTCGCGAGTGCGTGGGTTGAAACGGCCATCGATTTTGATGCGCTTGATTTTGCTCATGTCGCACTCTTCGCGAGTGCGTGGGTTGAAACTGCCATGACGTGAAGATCGCCGAGTCGGTGGACGCGTCGCACTCTTCGCGAGTGCGTGGCGAAATGCGCATCCTGAAATCCCTTCAACGTTTCATATCAATGCATAGCGGTCATGTTGTTGGTCGCTCTCAGGGGTGAACATCCCCCAAAGACACCGCCTCATCGACAGGTGAGAATAGCGTAGAAGGCGTAATTTCCCTTCTCACGATGCCCTAAAGGCACACTCATGCCATCTCAGCGGCATAATCCGACAAGCTTGGAGCGGGGTCTAGGGGTGCTTCACTTTCGTTTGCAGGATTCGCACAGTTCCCCACATGCGTGGGGGTGTTTCTGCGGATAGCTCAGCGTTTTGCCTTCGCCTTCAACTCAGCAGCCATCCGCCGCTGCTCTGTTGGCGACATATCTGCTACCGCAAGAATGATGTCTGCGAGAGTGTCGTTGTCGGCCAGTAGGTAGGCCAGCGGGACGCCAAGCTCCTTGGCTAGCAGGCTTGCCGTCAGGAAGTCCGGCTCAGAAGTCCCGCGTTCGTACCTTGTAACCCTGCTGGACACGACGTCCTCTGAGAGTCCGATTCTTCTGCCAAGCTCACGTTGGGAGATGCCCAAAGCCAAGCGACCTTTCTTCAGGCGCTTCATGAACATGCTGCGGGGATTGGGAGTTGGCATGAACCGAACAAAGCCGTTCCTGTACTCCCTTACAGAATGGCTCACTTGGTTCGAATCGTATGCTACATAATATGTAGCTAACGCGTATCGCGATTTTTGCTGATTATGCTGACGCGCTCCACAGGAGCGCGTGCTGGCGAAGAAGCCATCGAGAACTACCCTGGATCCAAGCTGCGTGCGAGGGACTGCGATCTTTCGCGTCACACATAGTGGGACGCCGTAGATCGGCGGCTGTTCTTTCCCAGCCGGTGTGTGTGCAGGCAGCTCAGCGCTTTGCCTTGGCCTTCAACTCTGCGGCCATTCGCCGCTGCTCTACAGGCGACATGCTTGCTACCGCAAGAATGATGTCCGCCAGTGCGTCATTGTCTGCCAGTAAGTAGGCCAGCGGGACGCCAAGCTCTTTGGCCAGCTTGCTTGCAGTTGCGAAGTCTGGCTCAGAAGTTCCGAGTTCGTACCTTGTAACCCTGCTGGACACGACGTCCTCCGAGAGTCCGATTCTCCTGCCAAGCTCACGCTGGGAGATGTTCAAAGCCAAGCGAGCCTTCTTCAGGCGCGTGGTGAACATGCTGCCGGGATTGGGGGGTGACATGAGCGGAAGAAAGCCAT
>Ga0164242_10006442_pt1 | contig 12908 bp, 11 predicted proteins | sample OricomgcompostMG_FD_108783 | JGI IMG/M metagenome (GOLD analysis project Ga0164242, IMG submission 108783) | Miracle-Growth compost microbial communities from Emeryville, California, USA - Original compost - Miracle growth compost (MG) ... | reverse complement strand
GAGGCATTTCTATCTCGGCGACGCCGCCGCGATCGCCGCCAAGGAAGCCGCGGTCGCCAACCAAGGGCGCGCCAAGTAGGCGGGTGCCGAGCGCAGCGAAGCCCAACGCGGATCGCGGCAATGTTGGGCGCGAAGCGAGGGCGTGGCGACGACGCCGGGCTTCCGCCGATGGAGCCGGCATCAGCCCAACCTACGTTTCGTGACGAACTATTCCCTGGCCCCTTTCCATGGCCATGCGGCCGCGAAACTCGCCACGCCGATCGTCGCGAGCACGATCGGCGGCCAGATGCCGTAGCGGTTGCCCAGCGCGAACACGAGGCCGGCGCCTACCAGCAGTGCGCCGCCGAACGCCGCGACCAGGATGCGGCGCTGGACCTCCCGTTGCAGCACGCGAAGGTGTTCCAGTTCGCGTTCCCCGAATTGCAATGGACCATTGCCTTCGGCCAGCGCCTCCAGCGCGTCGTGGATCTTCTCCGGAATCAGGGGCGCGATGCGCAGCCACTGCGGCAGTCGCTTGCGGATTTCGCGCAGCGCATGGCGTGCGCTGTAGCGGTCGGCGAGGATGCGTTTCAGTACCGGTTGCGCCACCGACCAGATGTCGATGTCGGGATCGAGCTGGCGCCCGAGCCCCTCGACGTTGAGCAGGGTCTTCTGCAGCAGGATCAGTTGAGGTTGCAGGGTCAGTTCGAACTTGCGCGCGGTGCTGAAAAGTTTCGCCACCACTTCGGCCAGCGAAATTTCCGACAGCGGCCGGGTGAAATACGGCTCGCACACCGTGCGCACGGCGGCCTCCAATTCGTCGACCCGGATGTGGCGCGGCATCCAGCCTGCTTCCAGGTGCAGCTCGGCGATGCGACGGTAGTTGCGCTCGAACATCGCGATGAAATTTTCCGCCAGCCAGTACTGGTCCTCGTCCGGCAGCGAGCCCATGATCCCGAAATCCAGCGCGATGAAACGCGGATCGCGCGTGCGCGCGGGGTCGACCCAGATGTTGCCGGGATGCGCGTCGGCGTGGAAGAAGTTGTCGCGGAAGACCTGCTCGTAGAACAGCCGCACGCCTTTTTCGGCAAGCACCCGCCGGTCGATACCGGCCTTGTCCAGCGCGCCGATGTCGTCGGCCGGAATCCCGTGCACGCGTTCCATCGTCAGCACTTTTTCGCCGGTGTGCGACCAGAAGATCTGCGGCACGTAGAGATCGTCGGAGTTCTCGAAATTGCGGCGCAGCAGGCTGGCGTTGGCGCCCTCGTTCTGCAGGTTCAGTTCGTTGTGCAGCGTCTTGGCGACTTCGTCGAACATGTCCCGCGGACGAATCTTGTCGGCCTGCGGATGCCAGCGTTGCACCAGCCACGCCAACGCATCCAGCAGTTCGAGGTTGCGGCGCACGTTGACTGCGACGTTGGGACGCAGCACCTTCACCACCACGTCACGCGCCACCATGGGCGCGGCGGCGGGCTCGCCGGCGACCGTTTGTTCCGGTTGCGCGGTAGCCGGGCGTGGCGGAGCGTGCGGCGTGCGCCCGGAAAACGCCGGCAGCAGCAGGCGTGCCGCGTGCACCTGGGCGATGGATGCCGAGGCAAGCGGCGTTTCATCGAAACTCGCGTACAGCTCGTCGATCGGCCGGCCCAGCGATTCCTCGACGATGGCGCGCGCGATCGCACCGGGGAACGGCGGCACCTGATCCTGCAGGTGCGCCAGTTCGTCGGCGACGTCTTGGGGAATCAGGTCGCGGCGCGTGGACAACACCTGGCCCGCCTTCACCCAGATCGGACCGAGCTCGGTCAGGGCAAGGCGCAGGCGCACGCCGCGCGGCAGCATCGCGATCTTGCGGCGGCGCGGCAGCAATGCGCGCGCCCAGCGCAGCGGCCGCATCGCATGGCTCTCGTCTACCAGATCGTCGACGCGATAACGTACCAGCACCGCGGCGACGTGCAGCACGCGCGGCAGCAGCCGCAGCGGTGTCATGACCCCAACCGCTGGATGCGCGCGGCGAGGCGATCGGTGCGCTCGCGCAGCGCATCCACGTCGTCGAGGAATGCGTTCATTTCGGCATGTGGCACGGTCAGGCGTGCTTCGTCGCGCAGCCAGTCGATCCCGTCGTCGCGAAAATGCCGCGCGGCCTCACCGGCCCGTTTCGCGGCGTCGTGCAGCGCGCGCGCGATGGCGGTGCCGGCGACTTCGCCGAACACGGTCGCGAATGCAGCTTCGAAATCGGGCTTGTAGTCGCGCGCCAGTTGCTGCACGCGTCGCGCGAGCTCGGCATCGCCGGCGATTTCCACTTTGCCGGCGGGGCGCGCTTCGTCACCCCGGTCCAGCGCCATCGCCAGCAGCGAGCCGGGCGTGGCGTTGACTTCGAAATCGTTGGGGTTGCCATCATCGTTCGCGTTCGGAGGTGGCTCGATCTGCAAGGTGCTGTTGCGAGCCGCAATGGAGAACGCGATCTCCGGTCCGCGCAGATGCACGCCGATGCGGCGTCCTTCCAGTTTGCCGATGGCCTCGCGCGTCTCGGGGTCCAGGGCGACCAGACGGTTCAGTGCGAGGGTCAGCGCAAGGCCGCCCAGCTTGCGGAGCGGGTGGGGGATCCAGGCATTGGGTTCGCGATCGGGCATCCGGTGATTGTATGCGATCGTCCTTGCTCGCCGCGTTGGTTGTGCCCAGTCCTCCGGCAGCCAATCGCGGCCATGCGTCACCAGAACGGCTCCCTGCCCTGACTTCCACGACAGCGCTTCGTGCGGAACGACTACATCGCCGTTGCGTGTTGCGGACGCAGCCGCTAACCTGCCCGGACTCCGTCGGGGAGTAGCCGCATCCGGCATGTTGCCGGGTGGCTTCGCGTCAACATGCTCGGCCGGCAGGCCGTGGCGCCAGGCGATCCTCGGGGATCGGCGAGACCGACAGTTCACACGCGATGCACCCGGGCCGGGGCGCGCGTGCGGATTGTCGCGAGCACCCGGCCCCGGAGACCTCCTTGGAAGCTTTCCTCGTTTCGCTGGGCGCCGTCGCACTCGCGGAAATCGGCGACAAGACGCAACTGCTGTCGCTGGTGCTGGCCGCGAAATTCCGCAAGCCCTGGCCGATCTGCCTTGGCATTCTCGTCGCATCGCTGCTCAGCCACGCGATCGCCGCCGAGCTGGGCGCATGGCTGGCATTGTGGATGACGCCGGAAGTGCAGCGCTGGCTGATCGGCTTGTCCTTCCTTGTGGTGGCGGCGTGGGCGTTGCTCCCGGAAAAGGAGGAACCCGTCGACGCGCCGCCCAGGCGCGGACGTGGCGTATTCGTGGCGTCGGTGATCGCGTTCTTCCTGGCCGAACTGGGTGATCGCACGCAGATCGCCACGGTGGTGCTGGGTGCGCATTACCAGCCGCTGTGGCAGGTCATCGCGGGCAGCACCGCGGGGATGATGCTGGCCAACGTGCCGGTGGTCTTCCTGGGTGCGCGTTTCGCGGCGCACCTGCCGTTGCGCGCGACGCGGCTTGCCGCCGCGGCGCTGTTTGCCGCGCTGGGGTTGTGGATCCTGTTGCGATGAAACGGTGGCGCTGACGCTGAATCGCTTCTGCATAACGGGCAAAGGCACCGGGTTCCGGATCGCCGCTTCGCGGCGCCCGGAATGACGACTGGAGATGGGCGTTCGCAATCTCCGGAACGTGCTCTACACGCTTCCCGGAAAACCGAGCTGTCGCCAAGCTTCGTACGTGGCGATCGCGACCGCATTGGAAAGATTGAGGCTGCGGTTGTCGGGTTGCATCGGCAGCCGCAGGCGTTGCGACTCGGGAAGGCCGGCAAGGACCTCGTCGGGCAGGCCGCTGGTTTCGCGTCCGAACAACAGCGCGTCGCCGTCCGCAAATCGCGTGTCGGTATAGCGATGCGCCGCGTGGCTGGTGAATGCGAAAGTGCGCGGATGATGCAGGGAGGCGAGACACGCCCCGAGATCGTCGTGTGCCATCACGTTCACGAATTCGTGGTAGTCGAGGCCCGCGCGGCGCAGCTTTGCATGGTCCAGTTCGAAGCCGAGCGGGCGGATCAGGTGCAGCGATGCGCCGGCGTTGGCACACAGCCGGATCACGTTGCCGGTGTTGGGCGGGATTTCGGGCTGGAAAAGGATGACGTGCAGCATCCGTGCATTATGGTGCGATCACCCACGATCGCTGCATCATGGATGCGCACCGCAACGGCCCTGCATTCAACCCGGAAAGCCCGCGCAAGCGGCTGCGATCGTCGCCCATCGCCGAATCGCGATCGCACGTATCCGCCCGGCACGACGTGCCGGAAGGTCTCGCCGCATCGCGGGCAGGAGCGATCGCGGAGTCAGTGCGCGCGCAGCAGCAGCGCGCAGATGCCGAATACCACCACCAAGGCCGTCATCGCGTACAGGCCCCGCAAAATGATCTGTTCGCTTTTCATGCTGTTCCCCTGTGGCACGGTCTGCCGGGCTCTCCCGGTGGGGGGAAGAAAGCATCGGGTATGCCATTCGCCGGGGGCCGCGAAAATCGACGGCGCCGTCCGTGATTTACGTCACACATTCCGCCTGCGCCCGGTCATGGTGCGAGGGCGGGCGAGCGGGTACGGAAGGGTGCGCCGTTCCCGGGAATGACCGCGTGAACGGCTTCACCAAGGCAGTTCCGCGCCGTCGTAGGCCAGGAATTTCCCGGCATCGCCGGTCTGGGCGTGCTCGATCAGGTTCAGGAGCGCGCGGGCGGAATCGGCCGGCGCCAGGGTCGCGCTCTTGCCGCCCATCGAGGTCTTGACCCATCCGGGGTGCGCCGCCAGCACCACGATACCGCGCGGCGCGAGTTCGGCGGCCAGGCGTTTCACGGCCATGTTGAGGGCGGCCTTGCTCATCGCGTAGCTGATGGTGCGAAAACCGTTGGCCTGTGCGATCGAACCGAGTTGGGATGTGATGCACAGGACGCGCGGCTTGTTGCCCAGCGCCAGCAGTGGTGCCAGTGCCTGCGTGATCAACAACGGTGCCGTGGCGTTCACCGCGAAACTCTCGGCGAGCGATTCCGCCTTGACATTGCCGAAGCGTTCGCCCGACACCAGCACCCCGGCGTTGTTGACGAGCAGGTCGATACGCTGCAGGTGGCGCGCCGCCGCCTCCGCCAGCTTGTCGATGGCTTGCGGGTCGGCCACGTCGATTCCGTGGATCGCCAGCCGGCCTTCGTTCGCGGCGGCCAGCGCATCCAGCACCCTGGCGCCGCCGGGATCGCGGCAGCAGGCCAGCACGCGCGCACCGCGTTCCAGCAGTTGCGTGACGAAGGCCAATCCGAGTCCGCGGTTGGCGCCGGTGACAAGGCAGCGCTGCATGCTGATTTCCCTGGCTCCGGGCAGTGTAAACCCGTAGCCGCAGGCGTGCCTTCCGGCCGATTGCTTTATCTCCCCGGCACGGCTACGGTTCGGGAAAATCCAGTATCCGGGGAGGACATCATGATGCGCACGCATTGGCTGGGTTGGTTGGCCGCATTCGGGATTACCCTTGTCGCCGGGGCCGCGCAGGCCGCCGACGCTGGAAACAAGATCGACATTCCCTATACCCGTTTCACCCTTCCCAACGGCCTTACCGTGGTGGTCAGCGAAGACCACAAGGCTCCGATCGTGGCCGTGAGCGTGTGGTACCACGTCGGTTCCGGCTACGAGCCGAAGGGCAAGACCGGTTTCGCGCATCTGTTCGAGCACCTGATGTTCCAGGGTTCGGAACACCACAAGGGCGAGTACTTCCAGCCGTTCGAACTGGTCGGCGCCACCGGCATGAACGGCACGACCTGGCTGGACCGCACCAATTACTTCGAAACCGTGCCGACCACCGCGCTGGACATGGCGCTGTGGATGGAATCGGACCGCATGGGCCACCTGCTCGGCGCGATCGGCCAGCCGGAGCTCGACGAGCAGCGCGGCGTGGTCCAGAACGAAAAGCGCCAGGGCGAGAACCAGCCCTACGGCCGCGCGTTCGAGGACCTGCAGGCCAACGCGTTCCCGCAGAACCACCCCTACCACCACGAAACCATCGGCTCGATGGCGGACCTGAACGCGGCATCGCTCGGGACCGTGAAGCAGTGGTTCAAGGACTACTACGGCGCGGCCAACACCACGCTGGTGCTGGTGGGCGACATCACGCCGGCCGAGGCCCGCGAAAAGGCCATGAAGTATTTCGGCGACATCCCGGCCGGCCCGCGCGTGCCGCGGCCGCAGGCATGGGTCGCCCCGCGTGACACCTCGACGTCCGGCACCATGACCGACAACGTCGCGCAGACCCGCATCTATCGCGAGTGGAACACCCCGGGACTTGATGCCGCGGGCAACGATCGCCTGATGCTGGATCTCGCCGCGCAGGTCCTGGGAGGCAGCAAGACTTCGCGCCTGTACCAGCGCCTCGTCTACCAGGACAAGCTGGCCGACGATGTGTCGGTCGGCAACATGACGTTCGAACTCGCCAGCATGACGCTGCTGCAGGTCGACGTGAAGAAGGGCGTCGACCCGAAGCAGGTCGAGGCCGCGATCGCCGACGAGTGGGCGAAATTCCTGAAGGATGGCCCGACCGCCGATGAATTGCAGCGCGTCAAGACGACCTACCAGGCATCCACCATCCGCGGGCTGGAACAGATCGGCGGCTTCTCGGGCAAGGCGGTGACGCTGGCCGAAGGCCAGGTCTACCGCGACGATCCCGGGGCATGGAAGAAGGACTACGACATCACGATGGCGGCGACGCCGGCTGCCGTGAAAGCCGCCGCCGACAGGTGGCTTTCAAAAGGTGATTACACCCTCACCGTGGTTCCGGGCAAGGTCGAAGCGAAGGACGCTGCCACCATCGCCGGCCGCGCCGCAATCCCCGGCCGTCCCGCCGACCAGCTCTCGCCCGAGGGCGACTACAAGGTCACCAGGAGCGACGTCGATCGCAGCAAGGGCGTACCGCAGGTGACGGCGTTCCCCGACCTCACCTTCCCGACATTGCAGCACGGCAAGCTGAAGAACGGCATCGAAGTGGTGCTGGCCGAACGCCACACGATTCCGGTGGTGCAGGTCGAGGCCTTGTTCGACGCGGGCTACGCCGCGGACCAGGGCCGCAAGCTCGGCACGTCCAGCTTCACGATGGGCATGCTGGACGAGGGCACCAAGGATCTCGACTCCGTCGAAATCGCCAAGCGCAAGCAGCGCTTGGGAGCCGAGATTTCGACCGACTGCGACCTCGACACCTGCAATGCGTGGATGAGCGCGCTGGATGCCAACCTTGCCGATTCGCTGGCCTTGTACGCGGACATCATCCGCAACCCGGCGTTCCGCGACGCCGACGTCGCGCGCCTGCGGGGTCAATGGCTGGCCGGCATCGCGCAGGAGAAGACCCAGCCGACTGCCGTCGCGCTGCGCCTGCTGCCGCCGATCCTGTACGGCAAGGGCAACGCCTACGCGATTCCGTTCACGGGTTCGGGCACGGAGGCCTCGATCAAGGCGCTGACCACGGCGGACATGCGCGGTTTCACGCACGACTACATCCGCCCCGACAACATGAAAATCCTGGTGGCGGGCGACACCACGCTGGACAAGATCATCCCGCAACTGGAGAAGGTGTTCGGTGACTGGAACGCACCGGCCACGCCGATCCCGGCCAAGAACCTCGCCAAGGTGGATTACCCGGCGAAGTCCAGCGTCTACCTGGTCAACCGTCCGGGCGCGCAGCAGTCGGTGATCATCGCGGGCTTGGTCGCGCCGTCGACCAAGGCGCCGAACAACCTCGAGATCGGCACGATGAACAGCGCGTTCGGCGGCACCTTCACCTCGCGCCTCAACATGAACCTGCGCGAGGACAAGCACTGGGCCTATGGCGCCTTCAGCTTCAGCCCCAGCGCGGTGGGCCAGCGGCCGTTCCTGATGTACGCGCCGGTGCAGACCGACAAGACCGCGCCGTCCGCGGAAGAAGTGCTGAAGGAAGCGCGTGCGGTGGTCGGCGACAAGCCGCTCACCGACAAGGAAATCCAGAAGATCAAGGACAACGACATCCGCAGGATGCCGGGGCAGTACGAAACCGCGCAGGCCGTCCTGTCGGCGGTCGCGGGCATCGTCAAGTACGACCGTCCGGATGACTACGTGCAGACCTTGAAGGGCCGGATCGAAGCCCAGAAGGACGCCGAAATCAATGCGGCTGCCAGGGAAGTGATCCATCCGGATCATTTGACCTGGGTGATCGTCGGCGATCTTTCCAAGATCGAGCAGCCGGTGCGTGCGCTGAATCTCGGCGAAGTGCATGTGATCGACGCCGACGGCAAACCGGTGAAGTAAGCCGCCGCTGCCGCTGCCCAACGAAACCCCTCTTCTCGCGAAGAGGGGTTTTTCGTATCGGCGCATCCTGCAAGTGCACGTAGAATGCAGACATGACCGAACCGCATATCCCCGGTGCTACTACCCACTTCGGCTATCGCGAAGTGCCCGTCGCCGACAAGCAGAAACTGGTTGGCGAAGTGTTCTCCTCCGTCGCCGGCAAGTACGACGTGATGAACGACCTGATGTCGTTCGGCATCCACCGGTGGTGGAAGCGCCATTTCGTGGCGACGTCCGGCATCCGCAGGGGCGACCGCGTACTGGATCTCGCCGGCGGCACGGGCGACATCGCCGCACTGCTGTTGCCGCGCGTGGGCGACAAGGGCGAAATCGTCGTCGCCGACATCAATGCCGCGATGTTGCATGCCGGCCGCGACCGGCTGCTCGATCGCGGCTTGCTCCAGGGTTTGCGCTGGGCGCAGGTGAACGCCGAGGCATTGCCGTTTCCGGACCAGTTCTTCGACGCGGTCACGATCGCCTTCGGCCTGCGCAACGTCACCGACAAGGACAAGGCGCTCGCGGAAATGCAGCGCGTGCTGAAGCCCGGCGGCCGCGTGGTGATCCTGGAGTTCTCGCGCCTCAACCAGGAGTGGCTGAAGCCGCTGTACGATTTCCATTCCTTCCAGGTGCTGCCGCGCATCGGCAGGCTGGTCGCGCACGACGAGGACAGCTACCGCTACCTCGCCGAATCGATCCGCAAGCATCCCGACCAGGCGGCGCTGAAGGCCATGATGGAAGCCGCCGGCTTCCGCAACGTCCAGGTGCGCAATCTTTCCGCGGGGATCGTCGCGATCCATCGCGGCTACAAGGTGTGACCCGGGACGTGCCCCCTCGTTGTCATGCCGGGGCGATCCGCGATGTTCGCGGGTGGAAACCGGAACCGGTTGTCGGCTGCATTGGAACCGATTCCGGATCGCGCACGCTGCGCGGGCTTGTCCGGCATGACAACGCTATCGATGCGATGTCGGACTTCGAAGGAACCAGCCGTTGTGCGTGAGCTATACCCCGAAATCGAACCGTACCGTACCGAGCGCCTTGCAGTGGGCGACGGGCACACGCTGTACCTCGAGGAATGCGGCAATCCGGAAGGCCTGCCGGCGGTATTCCTGCACGGCGGACCGGGCGCCGGCCTGTCGCCGTATCACCGCCGCTTCTTCGATCCCGCACGCTGGCGCGTGGTGTTGTTCGATCAGCGCGGCGCCGGGCAGTCCACGCCTTTCGCCAGCCTCGACGCCAACACCACGCAGCATCTGGTGGCCGATATCGAAAAGATTCGCGAACACCTCGGCATCCGGCGCTGGCTGGTGTTCGGCGGCTCGTGGGGTTCGACCCTCGCGCTTGCCTATGCCCAAGCGCATCCGGATTGCGTGACGGGGCTGGTGTTGCGCGGCATCTTCCTGGGACGCGCGGAGGAGATGCGCTGGTTCAATGAAATGGACGGCGGTGCCCGCTGCATTTTCCCCGAGCGTTGGGCGCGCTTCCGCGACTTCATTCCCGACGCCGAGCGGGACAACATGGTCGAAGCCTACTGGCGGCGGCTGGACAGCAGCGATCAAGCCGTTCGCCTCGCCGCGGCGAGGGCATGGAGCGCCTACGAAGGGGGCAGCACCACGCTGGTCCACGATCCGGATGCCGCCGGTGATTTCGACGAGCCGCACAAGGCGGTGAGCCTGGCACGCCTGGAAGCGCACTATTTCCGCAACGGCATGTTCATGGAGCCGGGGCAACTGCTGCGCGCGGTCGATCGCATCCGCCGTATCCCTGGCGTCATCGTGCACGGCCGCTACGACATCATCTGCCCGGTCAAGACCGCGTTCGATTTGCACGAGGCCTGGCCGGAGGCGGCGTTTCACGTCGTGCTGGCGGGGCATGCCGCATCCGATCCCGCCATCGTCGACAAGCTGGTCGAAGCCACCGATCGGTTCGCCGAGCGGCCGGCGTGAGCGGACGCCGCGGACCGGCGACCGATCCGGATCCACTGCCGTTTGTCCTTCGTGCACCGCAGGAAACGGATGGCCCGGGATCGGCCACGCTGGCAAGCTGCGCGCTTCCCGATTCCGGAGCCACACCATGCTGACCTTGTTCGATTACCCGGCCTCTCAGAACGGCTGGAAAGTGCGCCAGCTGCTGCACCATCTCGGTCGTCCGTACCGCACCGAAATCGTGAGCATCTTCGAAGGTGCGGGACGCACCGAAGCATATCTCGCCATCAATCCGACCGGCACCGTGCCGGCGATCCGCCTGGAAGACGGCCGCACGCTGGCGGAATCCAACGCGATCCTCGCCTACCTCGCCGACGGCACGCCGTACCTGCCTTCCGATCCGTTCGAGCGCGCCAAGGTGCAGCAGTGGCTGCATTTCGAACAGGAGCGCGTGGAGTCGGTGATCGGTTCGCTGCGTTACTGGACGCTCACCGGCAAGCTGGCGCAGCGAGCGCCGGCGCTGGTCGAGATGAAACGCGCGGGCGCATTGCGGACCTTGGGTATCCTCGATCGCGAATTGTCCGCGCGCTCGTTCCTCGCCAACGACCGCTACAGCATCGCGGACATGTCGGTGTTCGCCTACGCCAGCCGCGCGGAAGAGGCCGGCATTGCCCTGGAACCGTATCCGCACTTCCGTGCATGGATCGCGCGCGTGCAGTCGCAACCGGGCTTCCTCGCGGCCATGCATCCGTACAGCGAGGACCCGCACAGCATCGGGGAATTGCCGTGACGGCGCCTGGTCAGACTGCGCGCAAGTCCCCGGTGATCGTGCCCCACTCCGCCGCTTCGGCATCGTGCGCGGCGTCGCGCCAGGTCTCCTTGAGCGCGTCGCCATACCATTCCCGCATCGATGGCAGCGCCAACAAACGTTGTGCGTACGCGTTCGCCGCGTCGTCCAGCGGCGGCGCGTAGCTCTGGATGCGAAATGCCACCGGCGCGTAGAACGCGTCGGCCGCGCTGAAAGCCTTGCCCGCGAGGAAAGGGCCGCCGAAGCGTTGCAGGCCGTCGTTCCACAGCGCGTTCAAGCGCGCGAGGTCGCGCTGCAAGGCGTCGTCGACCCGATGCAGCTTGATCCGGACGCCGCAGTTCATCCCGCATTGCGTGCGCAGCGCCGCGAAGCCCGAATGCATCTCCGCGGCGGCACAACGCGCGAAGGCGCGTGCGGCCTTGTCGGCGGGCCAGACATCCGGGTGCGACTCGGCAAGGTATTCGGTGATCGCCAGCGAATCCCACACCGTGATGGCGCCGTCCACCAGGCAAGGCACCTTGCCGCTGGGCGAGAATGCCGTGAACGCGGCACCGTGGAACGGCATGACCTCTTCCTGGAACGGGATCCCGAGTTCGCGCAACAGCACCCACGGGCGCAGCGACCACGACGAATAATTCTTGTTGGCGATGTACAGCGTGGGCATGGTCGATTCCGGCGTGGGCGAAGCACGCATTCTATGCCCGCGCGCTAAACGCGGCGGCGGTCCTTTCCGCGCGGGCGTTGCGGGCGGAGCGCTGGCATACTCGTGATTTACTTTCGACAGGAGCGCCCATGCGCCTGCTTCCCACCCTCGCCCTCGGCGCGCTCGTGCTGCCGGTCGCCGCGCAGGCCACCGTCGATCGACACTCCTACGCGCAACCGAAGGAAGTCGTCGTCAACCACATCGACCTGAACCTCAAGGTCGATTTTCCGCACAAGCAACTGGACGGCGTCGCCACGCTGACGCTGGATTGGAAAAATCCGGCCGCGCGGAACCTGGTGCTGGACACCGAGAACCTGAAGATCGCGTCGATCGAGGCGGTGGACGGCAAGGGGCGCACCACCCCACTGAAGTACGAATTGGCGGCGGCCGTGCCGAACATGGGTTCGAAGCTCACCATTGCCGCGCCGAAGCATCCACACGAAGTGCGCATCGCCTACACCACCTCACCCGGCGCAAGCGGCCTGCAATGGCTGACCGCCGCGCAAACCGCCGACAAGAAGCTGCCGTTCCTGTTCTCGCAATCGGAAGCCACCCACGCGCGCTCGTGGATTCCGCTGCAGGATTCGCCCGCGATCCGCTTCACGTACAAGGCGCACGTCACCGCACCCGAAAACGTGCGCGTGGTGATGAGTGCGCCGAATGATCCGAAACATCCGCTGGATGGTTCGTTCGACTTCGATCAGGAACATCCGATCCCGTCGTACCTGATGGCGATCGCCGCGGGCGACCTCGACGTGCGCGAGACCGGCCCGCGAAGCGCCGTGTACGCCGAGCCTTCGGTGGTGGCGAAGGCCGCGCACGAATTCGAAGACACCGAAAAGATGATCGAAACCACCGAGAAGCTGTACGGCCCGTACCGCTGGGGCCGTTACGACATCCTGGTGCTGCCGCCGTCGTTCCCGTTCGGCGGCATGGAAAACCCGAACATGACCTTCGCGACGCCGACCGTGCTGGTCGGCGACAAGTCCCTGGTGTCGCTGGTCGCCCACGAACTCGCGCATTCGTGGTCGGGCAACCTCGTGACCATGGCCACCTGGCGCGACGGCTGGTTGAACGAAGGCTTCACCACCTACGTGCAGGGCCGCGTCACCGAGGCGCTGTACGGCCAGCGCCAGGAAACCGAGGAAACGCTGCTGGCGATCCGCAACCT
>Ga0164242_10006441_pt1 | contig 12910 bp, 14 predicted proteins | sample OricomgcompostMG_FD_108783 | JGI IMG/M metagenome (GOLD analysis project Ga0164242, IMG submission 108783) | Miracle-Growth compost microbial communities from Emeryville, California, USA - Original compost - Miracle growth compost (MG) ... | reverse complement strand
GCCGAGGACGCGGTGCTGCGCGCCGCGCTGAAACCCGGCGACCATGTCGTCCTCGGCAACGACGCCTACGGCGGCACGCACCGCCTGATCAGCAAGATCTACGGCGCGTGGGGCGTGAAGCTGACGACCGTCGACCTCGGCGATGCGGATGCCGTGCGCGCCGCGCTCGCCGTGGAGGGCACCCGGCTGCTGTGGGTCGAGACCCCGAGCAACCCGCTCATGAAGATCAGCGACATCGCGCTGCTCGCGGAGCTCGCGCACGCCGCCGGGGCGCTCGCCGTGGTCGACAACACCTTCGCGTCGCCGGCCCTGCAGCAGCCGATCGCGCTCGGCGCCGACCTCGTCGTGCACTCGACGACCAAGTACCTGGGCGGGCACTCCGACGTCATCGGCGGCGCCGTCGTGATCGCCCCCGGCCAGGACGAGCTCGGCACGCAGATCGCGTTCCAGCAGTTCGCGGTCGGCGCGGTCTCGGGCCCGCTCGACGCGTTCCTGACGACGCGCGGCATCAAGACGCTCGAGTTGCGGATGCGCCAGCACTCGGCGAACGCGCAGGCCGTCGCGGAGGCCCTCGCGGGGCATCCGGCCATCGAGCGCGTCTACTACCCGGGCCTGGAGAGCCACCCCGGCCACGAGCTCGCGGCGCGGCAGATGTCGGGCTTCGGCGGCATGCTGTCCGTCGCCCTCGCGGGCGGCGCGGAGGCCGCGCGCCGCTTCGCCGAGTCGACCACGGTCTTCCAGCTCGCCGAGTCGCTCGGCGGCGTCGAGTCGCTCATCGGCTACCCGAGCGAGATGACCCACGCCTCGGTCAAAGGCACGCCGCTCGCGGTGCCGGAGAACATCGTGCGGCTGTCGGTCGGCGTCGAGAGCGTGGACGACCTCGTCGCGGATGTCCTGCAGGCGCTCGACGGCCGCCGCGGCTGATGCGTTTCGGCTGACGCGCCGGCGCCGGCGCCGGCTCCGGCGCCGGGGAGAGGCCACGCCCTACGCCGCGAAGGTCTCGTCGAGCCAGTCGTAGACGCGGCCGAAGGCGAGGCGCTGCGCCCCGCTGTGGCAGTGCGCGCCGGCGCCCTCTGCGCTCGTGAACTTCAGCAGCTTCTTGGGCGCGGTGACGTGCTCGAACAGCAGCTCGGGCTGGCCGTGGAAGAAGATGTCCTCTTCGGCGTCCGCGACGAGCACGGGGCACGCGATCTGCTCGGCCACGCCGTTCGCGAGCGAGTAGTCGAGGTAGGCGGCCATGAACGTGCGGGGCGACGAGGCGCCCATCGCGTACATGCCGTGCGTGAACGCCCAGCGCAGGGTCGGGTTCGCCGCCGACATCTGCTCGAGCACCGCGTCGAGCTCGGGGTTCTCCGGCATCCGCAGCAGCGCCTCGGCCCGCTCGCGCGGCATCGGCAGGCTCTGCGTGCTCACGAGGCCGAGGTCGTAGACGCCGTCGATCGCGATGACCGCGGCGAGACGGTGCTCGAACGCGGCGGCGCGCGGGGCGAGGATGCCGCCCATGCTGATGCCGAGCAGCGCGATGCGCTCGGGGTCGACGTCATCGGCATGCGCCTCGAGCAGCCAGTCGAGAACCGGGGCGACGACGTTCTCCCAGTCGGGGCGGAAGACGAGGCCGTCGCGGTGGCGGCTGAAGGGCTGGCCGGGGCCGTCGAACGACAGCACGTTGTAGCCGCGCTCGACCGCTGCGGCCGCGCCGTAGAAGTGCATCTCTTCGACCGAGCCGTCGAAGCCGTTGTGCATCACGACCGTGGGCGCCGGGCTGCCGGCGGGCGCGCCGCGGTAGAAATAGCCGGCGAGCGTCGTGCCCTCGTAGGGGATCTCGACCTGCTCGACCGCATAGGGCAGCAGAGGCAGCGCGTCGCGGAAGGCGGCGACGGCGCGGACGTACGACTGCGCGATGCGGATGTCGGTGGGGTCGCCGTGCAGGAAGAACTCGGCGCAGCGGAAGTAGTTGGAGGCGCGCAGCAGGCCGTCGCGCGCAGTGACGCGGTGGCCGCGGGCGAGCGCCTGACGGGCCTCGGCCTCGATGACCTGGGCGGTGGCGAACCACTCGGCGTACCAGCTGTCGTAGTCGCCGGGGGTGATGCGGGCGGCTGTAGCGAGCACCTCGCCGGTGTCGGCGCCGCCGTAGGTCGTGTGGCCCAGGGCGCGCTGGGTCTCGAACCAGAACTGCTTGTCGTTCTCGAAGAGCATCGGTCTCACCTCTCGTCATAAACGCGATTTGTTCGCGTTAGTGAGACTGTACGCAGATTCGGAGAGCAAATGCAAGTAATTCGCGTTAGTGTTTTTCCATGATCTCGGAACAGGGTTCGGAACGCGGCTCGGAACAGCCGGCCGCCAAGCGCCCCGGCGGGCGCAGCGCGCGCGTCGAACAGGCCGTGCTCGACGCGGGGCGGGAGCTCATCGCGGCCGGCGGAACAGAGGCCGTCACGGTCGCCGAACTGTCGCGGATCTCGGGCGTGCACGCCGCGAGCATCTACCGGCGCTGGGGCGGCGCGCCGGGGGTGGTGCTGGCTCTCGCGACGCTCGAGCTGCAGGCATCCGCACCCCTGCCGCACTCGGGGAAGCTGCACGACGATCTGCTCGCCTACGCACACGGCGTCGCGCGCTCGGTCGCATCGGCCGACGGGCTCGACTTCCTGCGCGCCGTCGTCGCGGCGGGCGACGACCCCGACCACGCCACAGCCGAGCCGCTGCTGCGCCGCGGCGCCGACCTGCAGGCCATGCTCGACGCCGCGGCCGCCGACGACCAGGTGCGCCTGCACTTCACGGACGTGCTCGACGGCATCCTCGCGCCGATCTACTTCCGCCGGCTGTTCGGCGTCGGCGGCATCGACGACGACTACCTGCGCGGTCTCGTCGAGCGCCTCCTGCTCGTTCAGGGAATCCATTCGGAGGGCGGTGCGCGGTGAGAGTGGCGTTCAACAGGACCGATGAAGACGAGCGTGACTAGGGCTGTCGGGCACGAACGTGCTCACACCTAGTCGCGCAGCCAGATGTAGCCCACGCTGAGTGCGATCGTGGCCGCAGTGGTGATGAGTCCGTATTTCGGGAACTGCCGCGAGGCCGAGGTCGGCCATGCTCTTCTTCTGCTTCTGTAACGGCCCTGTCACGATCGATCGCCCATGCGGCGCCGTCCTGGCGGAACGATTGCCATTTTGCAACACTTGCAATTATGCAATCGTTTTCAGCTTCGGGAGGTCACGATGTCTCACATTGATCCTGCGGACTGGCGGTTGCCGAAAGTGGTCAGCGTCGACCTGACAGATCTGCATGATGTCGTGCTGTCGCAGATGGGTGTCGAAGACCGCGACAGCCGGGATGAGGACGCGGCGTGAGTTTCGACCCATTCCGTCCCGAGGACGCCGGGGATGAGTCCGCTCGTTACCGCCCGAAGCTGGATCGCCGGTCGGTGCTGCTGCGCCTGGTGGTGGGCGCGGTCGCGTTGGCGCTGCTTGTCGCCGCTGCCGTGACGGCTGTCCTCGTGGCCTGAGCCGCCGGGTCAGCTGTCTGCGCCGGGCAGTGCCGTGTCGAGGTCGTGCAGCACGAAGTCGAGTTCGTCGCGCGTGAGGGCGCCGGGGTGACGCACGAGCACCTTGCCCGTGGGGGAGAGGACGACCGTGAACGGCAGTCCGGTGACCCGGAACCGCCCAGCCGTCGCCCCCTTCGGATCGGCGGCGAGCGGATAACTGACGCCGTACTTCTCCGCGAACGCTCGCGCGGCATCCGTCGGGTCGCTGACGTCGACGCCAAGGAAGGCGACCTTGCCGCCGAGCTCGCGGTATTCGCGCTCGAAGTCGGGCATCTCGCTGGTGCATGCCGAGCAGGTACTGGCCCAGAAGTTCACGACGGCGTATTCGCCGCGATCGGATGCCGTGGAGATGGTCGTGGCACCGTTCAGCGCCGTGAGCTTGATCGGCGCGGGGGTGTCGTCCACGCCTGTGCCGCCCGCGAGCGGGGCGGCCAGGTTCGACCCGGCCACGGGTCCGCGCTCTGAGGCGGGCAGTGCGTCGACGGCGAGTTGTGCGAGGCCGTGCCCGAACGGCCCGGTGTCTGCCGACTGGCTACCGAACTGTGCGAGATCGACCTCGTCGCCGGTTGGCCCGACGATGAAGATGTCGGTGCCGTGCTCGACGGTCTTGGCCGCGGGGTCGAGCTCAACGGGCTCGCCCCAGGCCTTCCACGTCGCCGCGAGCTGCGCGGGCGACCCGGTTCCGTAGTACCAGTTCGGCAGCGACGCGAGGCCGTGCTGTCTGCTCCACGCGAGGGTGTTGGCCGGGCGGGGGTAGTACGGGTTCGCGTTGATCGAGACGAATGCGATGTCTGCGCGCTCGGCGGCGGTCAAGTCCTTGTCTGCGGCAAGGATGTCCTGCGCGAACAGCGCACACTGGTCCGTGCACTGATCGTCGTTCACGGTGACGATCGCGACTTTGCCGCGGAATTCGGCAAGCGTCAGCGCGGTCCCGTCCTCGTTCGTCAAGTTCATCGTGGGCGCCTTGACCGTGCCTTCGTCGGTCATCGGGTCGAGGGCGAGCAGGTCGGCGGTCGGCTTGTTCAGTCCGGCGCGCAGGTAGTCGCCCGCGGCCGTCGCCGTCGACTTGTGGCCGATCGCGGCCACGGCGATCGCGGCGACCAGGGTGAGTGTCACCGCGGCGCCGCTCCAGAGCATCCAGGCGCGGCGCGCTCTGTGCGGCGTGGTCGGGTCGGTCATCGGTTGGCCTCCTTGTGAGCGGCGAGAGCGAGTGCGATGAATGCCGCGGCAATGACGGCGCCGAGTCCTGCAGCCACGGGAAGCGCCGCGGCGCTGAGCCACGACGACACGGATGCCTGCACGACCTGCGCATCGACGACGAGCGGCACGCGCGCCGTCGGCGCGAGGAGCTCGTGCAGCCAATAGACGAGCAGGTAGAGGCCGACGACGGTGCACACGACCCCGGCGAGGCGCGAGAGCGCAGGTGTCGCGCGACGCAGCGCGCGCACGGCGCTCGACCCGACCGCAGAGGCTGTCACCGCGGCCGCCGTGGCGAACAGGCCCATGCCCGCGGCGTAGGCGAGGAAGGCGGCGACACCTGCGCCGGGTGTCTCAGCGGTGAATGCGCTGGAGACGCCGGCGAGGAAGAGCGGTAGCGAGCAGCTCAGCGACCCCAGCGCGTATGCCGCCCCGAAGCCGATCATGGCGATGCCGCGTGCGCCCGAGGCGAAGCCTGGCGTGGGCAGGTGCAGCTGCGCCGTGCGGCCGAGCGCCGCAGCAACGCCCAGGGCGACGAGAGCGAGACCGACGGCGCACATCAGCCAGGGCACGATGGCCGTGATCACCGTGAGCGCGGCGGATGCGGCGAGGCCGAGGACGCCGAATACGAGCACGAAGCCGAGGGTGAGGCATCCGCCCGCCTTCAGCCCGCGGCCGATACGTCGCGTCGCCAGACCGCCTTCCTCGCCGATGAAGAAGCTCAGGTAGGCGGGCAGTAGCGGGAAGCCGCACGGATTCAGCAGGCCGACGAGCCCGAGCGTGAATGCGTAGATGACGGCCGTGGTCACCGGCCGCCCCCGTCGCGTGCTGCGAGTGCGGCGAGGCGCGCGTTGTAGTCGTCGAGCGCGGTGTCGCCGTAGAGCGTGGCCTTCCGGTCGGCGGTGTGGCTGCGGCGCGCGTCGGAGCGCTGCCACTGCAGGAACAGAACGCCGAGCACGAGCAGGGTCGGCAGCTCGGTGAAGCCCCAGGCGATGCCCCCCGCGGCCTGCTGATCCAACAGCGGCGAGATGTGCCAGCCCATCGGCGGGTGTGCGTAGAAGCCGACGATGAGGCCGCTCGCCATCATGATGATGACGCCGAAGAAGGCGTGGAAGGGCACGGTCGCCGCGAGCTCGGACAAGCGGATGACGGGCCGCGCGAAGGCGCCCATGAATCCTCCGCCGCGGCGCGGGCTCGGGTCGACGGCGAGAACGCCCCAGAAGTAGAGCATTCCGATTGCGAGGAAGTGGATGAGCATCAGGTTGTGGCCCCACATGGTGCCCATCAGCCAGTCGAACACCGGGGTGAAGTACAGCCCGTAGAGGCTGCCGAGGAAGAGCAGCACGGTCACCACCGGGTTCGCGATGGCCTGCACCGCGCGCGAGTGGATGACGGCGAGCACGATGCCTCGTGCGCTGCGCCTGGAGCGGCGCGTGGCCGGCAGTACGCGCAGCAGCAGGGTCATCGGGGCGCCGAGGGTGAGCAGGATCGGGGTCAGCATGCCCATCACCATGTGCTGCACCATGTGCACGCTGAACAGTTCCATGCCATAGCCGTCGATGCCGGTCGCGGTCATCAGCTCGATCGTGATCACGCCGGCGGCCCACCACAGCACGCGGCCGATGGGCCAGCGATCGCCTCGTCGCCGCAGCGCCACCACCCCGGCGAGATAGGCGACGAGCAGGGCGCCGCCGAGCACGGGCAGCACGGGGACGGGTTGGGGATGCCAGGCCAGCAGTCGTGCAAGTGTCATCGGCTGCGCGGGCATCCACATCGGCCCCGTCATGTGCGGGCCCGGCATCGGCATGACGGCCGCGACCAGCTCAGAGACCAAGAGGAAGCAGGTCTCCCACGCTAGTCTCGCCCGCGGCCGCGTTGAACGAGTTCAAACCGGCGATCAACGTCTTCCGATCGGCTGCGCTCATGCGCGCGAGGACCCCCTCGATCTCGCGGCGCCGCCGGGTCGTGACGGATTCGACGAGCCAGCGCCCGTCGTCGGTGAGCTCCAGCAGCACTTCGCGCCGACTGTCGGGATTCTCGGAGCGCACGACCCAGCCGCCCGCGACCATCCGGTCGATCGAGCGGCTGAATGTCGAGGGGTTCGCGCCGACCTGTGTCGCCAGCTGGCCGACTCTGGTCGGCCCCTCGGATGAGAGCAGCACGAGCACACGGAACTGGGGCAGCGAGACCACCTCGAGCGCAGGTGCCACCGAGCGGGCGACGATGCCGAGCAGGGCGCGGGAGGCGGTCAGGGTCTCTTCCGTGGCGTCGGGCGTGGGCTGGGTCATCTGCTCCTCCAAGGCTGAGTGGCAACCGTCTAGCTTTGCACTTCTACAATAATTGCGTGACTGCAACAATACGTCGCTTCGCCGCATGGCTGCGCAGCAACCGTTATGGACTGTTCCTGATGGCGCTGGTCGTCGGCCTCGGATCGGCGATCGGCGCTCTGGTGTTCCGCTTCCTCGTGCTCGGGTTCACCTGGCTGGCTACCGGCTATCAGGAATTCGGCCAGGTCGGCCGCATCGCGAGCGCGCACCTGCCCTGGCTCGGCAAGGCCTTCTACGTGCTCATGCCTGTCGTCGGCGGTCTGCTCTACGGACCGATCGTGTACCGGTGGGCGCGCGAAGCGCGCGGCCACGGGGTGCCCGAGGTCATGGTCGCAGTCGCGGAGAAGGGCGGCCGCATTCGCCCGCAAGTCGCCGCGGTGAAGGCGCTGGCTTCGGCCCTCACGATCGGCGCGGGCGGCTCGGTGGGCAGAGAAGGGCCGATCGTGCAGATCGGATCGGCGCTCGCCTCGAGCCTCGGCCAACTGGTGCGCTTACCGGAAAGCCGGTTGCGCATCCTCGTGGCGTGCGGCGCGGCCGGCGGCATCTCGGCGACGTTCAACGCTCCGATCACGGGCGTGTTCTTCGGCGCCGAGATCGTTCTGCGCGAGATTTCGGCCGGGTCTCTGTTCGCGATCATGCTGTCATCGATGGTCGCCGACGCCGTCATCCGGCCGCTCGTCGGCGGCGCGCCCTTCCTCTCGCAGTTCCCGCACGGTGCGCAGCTGCACCACTCGGTCGACTACCTGCTCGTCGGCGTGCTCGCGGTGATCGCTGCGATGATCGGGCAGCTGTTCAAGCGCGTGCTCTACGGCATCGAGGATGTCTGCGATCGGCTGTGGGCCGGCCGCCCCGAGTGGCTGCGACCTGCGGTCGGTGGTGTGCTCGTCGGGCTCGTGCTGCTCGCGGTGCCTCAGATGTACGGCGTCGGCTACCCCGTCATGTTCAAAGCTCTCGACGGCGACTACGCGCTGTGGTTCATGGTGGTGCTCATCGCGGCAAAGATCTTTGCGACTTCTCTGACGCTCGGGATCGGCGGCTCGGGCGGCGTATTCGCGCCCTCGCTCTTCGTCGGGCTGATGACGGGCACAGTGTTCGGAGTCATCGCAGACCACGTCTTCGGGGCCGCAGCCGGCAGCCCGGCGCTGTATGCCGCCATCGGCATGGCCGGAGTGTTCGTCTCGGGCACGCGCGCCCCGCTCACCGGACTCGCCTCGGTCGTGGAAATGACCGGCGACTTCTCACTCGTACTGCCCGTCATGCTCACCGCCGGGGTCGCGACGATCGTGTCGCGCTCGATCTCTTACGGGACCATCTACACCCAGAAGCTGCTGCGCCGGGGCCAGGACATCGAGCGTCTCCAGGATTACGAGTACAGGCGCATGCTGCGTGCTCGCGGCAGTGACGAACCCTCGGCCGCCTAGCGCACCGGCCGCCTCCTGCTCGTTCAGGGAATCCATTCGGAAGCCGCGCCAGACTCGGAAGCATGAGCGACCTCACGGGCAACAGCATCGAATTCGACGGTTTCACCGGCTACGTCTCGCGCCCCGGCGCGGGCGTCGCGCTCAAGGGCGGTCTCGTGGTCATCCACGAGATCTGGGGGCTCGTCGACCACATCAAGGACATCGCCGACCGCTTCGCCGCCGAGGGCTACATCGCGGTCGCGCCGGACATCCTGAGCCACGGCGGCATCACCCCCGAGGTCGGCAACGAGCTGCACCGCCTGCGCGTCAGCGACGACGAAGAGGAGCGCACCAAGGCCCAGCCGCTCATGCGCGACAAGATGGCGCCGGTTCACGAGCCCGAGTACGGCTCGTGGGCGGTGAGCGCGCTGAAGCAGGTCGTCGACTGGCTCGCTGTGCAGCCCGGCGTCGATGGCCGCCTCGCCGTCACCGGCTACTGCTTCGGCGGCACGTACTCGTTCGCGCTCGCCGCGGCCGACGACCGCATCCGCGCGGCCGCCCCGTTCTACGGCGCCCCGCCCCAGACGACCGACTTCGACGAGTTCAGCGGCCCGATCCACGCGTTCTACGGTGAGCAGGACACCCGTCTGATCGACGGCCTGCCCGAGGTCGAGCGGCGGATGTCGGAAGCCGAGGTCGACTTCCAGGCCACGGTCTACCCCGACGCCGGCCACGCCTTCTTCAACGACACCAACGCGCACGCCTACGTGCCCGAGGCCGCGGCCGACGCGTGGGCGAAGGTGACCGGCTTCTTCGCCGAGACCCTGGCTTAGGCATCCGCCGCCGCGTACGTTCGGTCTTGTGGAGCAACGCGAACTTCTGATCGACGCCTTCGACCGCATCAGCGGCATCGTGCACAACGTCGTCGAGGGGGCGAGCCCCGAGCTGCTCGTCTTCCGCGACGACGACGAGGCGAACACCATCGCCTGGCTCGTCTGGCACCTCACCCGCGTGCAGGACGACCACGTCGCCGACGTCGCCGGCACGCCCCAGGTGTGGGAGGCCGAATGGGCGCAGCGATTCGACCTGCCGCTGCCGGTCGAGTCGACGGGCTACGGGCACACCAACGAGCAGGTCGGGTCGGTCGTGGCATCCGCCGAGCTGCTGCTCGGGTACCACGACGCCGTGCACGACGCGACGGTCGCCTATCTCGACACGCTCGCGGCCGACGACTTCGACCGCATCGTCGACACCCGCTGGGACCCGCCCGTCACGCTCGGCGTGCGCCTCGTCTCGGTGATCGGCGACGAACTGCAGCACGCCGGCCAGGCGTCGTTCGTGAAGGGCGTCGCGCAGCGCGCCGGGGTCGCCTGATGACGTGCGCTACTCGGATCCCCAGTGCGCGCCTCGGACGCGTGTAGCCCGTCACGGATCCGAGTAGCGCCACCGGAACGCAGAACGGACACCCGCACCGAGTTGGTGCGGATGCCCGTCGTCGTGCCGCCGGTCGGCTAGGACGCCTTCGGCCAGACCGTCAGACGGCCGCACATGCCCCAGCGCTCGTCGCCGGGGAGCGGGTCGATCGTGCCCACACCGCTGCCGTAGAGGCTCGCGGTCTGCGCCGCGGCGAGCAGATCGAGGGTCGCGCCGGTCGCATCGCTCTGCGACTTGGGGCCGGCGTCCCAGATCTCGCGCCACGCGTCGATGCGCGGGGCGACGAGGGCGGCGGATGCCGCGTAGAGCGCGCCGAGCGCGCCCTCCAGGTCCTCTTCGGCACGGGCGCGCAGCTCGGCCCAGCCCGTGAGGGCGAGGTCGCGGCGTGTGCGCGCCGCGGCTGCGAGCTCGGCCTGGTCGGCCGTCGCAGGCAGCGTCGCGGCTGCCGCATACTTCGCCGGGTCGGCGAGCACGTCGGCCGGGAACGTCAGCACCGCGTCGCCCGCTTCGGGCAGGCCCGCGTTCGACATCAGCGTCAGGATCTCGAGGTCGCCGCTCGTGTTGATCAGGCGGTGCACCGTGCCCGGCGTGAACCAGACGACGGCGCCCGGGTACAGGCCGGTCTTCTCGAGACCCCGCGAGCTGAGCGACTCGAGCTCGCCCGTGCCGGCGAGCACGACGTAGCCCTCGGTCGAGGCCGTGTGCAGGTGCGGCGAGCCGCCGGCGAGACCGTCGGCCGTCGGCCAGTCGTACACGCGCAGGCGCGAGACGGCGATGCTGCCGGGGAGGCCGCGGCGCAAGGCATCCGCAGCCCCCCAACGGCTTTCAGCGTCGGTCATTACGCGTTCGCGTCGGCGTCGCGCCAGGGCGCGCCGCTGCCTTCCATGCTCGAGTAGAACGGCGAGTCGGCGCCGATCGAGCCGGCCTGAACGCGCTCGCCGGTGAACGCCGAGGCGTAGATGCCGGCGATCAGGTCGAGCGTGCCGCGTGCGGATGCCGTGTCCACGGGAATGTCGGAGCCGTTCTCGCGCGCCTCGAGCACGGCACGGAACTGCGCGGAGTGCCCCGAGTTGCCGTGCGGGCCCTCGGCCCACAGCGCGTTGACCTCGTCCTCGTGGCCCGGCGCCGGCGTGATCTTCCAGTTGTCGTCGCCGTAGCCGTAGAGGTGCTCGAGCTCGACCGTCGCGTACTCGAAGTCGAAGCGCAGGTAGCTCGTCTCGCGCGGCGACAGCAGGCTGTTCACCACGGTCGCGACGGTGCCGTTCTCGAAGGTGACGATCGCGGCGGACAGGTCCTCGGTCTTCACCGGGCGGGCCTGGCGGGCCGCGACCGCGACGACCTCGCGCCACGGGCCGAGGATCGAGAGCATGGTGTCCATCTGGTGGATGCCGTGGCCCATGGTCGGGCCGCCGCCCTCGATGTCCCACTTGCCGCGCCACGGCACGTCGAAGTACGAGTCCGGGCGGAACCAGAGCGTGTCGCACACGGCGACCATCGGGCGGCCGAGCTTGCCGTCGGCCATGCGGTCGCGCAGCCAGATCGCGCGGCCGCCGAAGCGGTGCTGCGAGACGGTCGCGAAGTGCGCGCCCGAGGCCTTCTCGGCGGCGGCGAGCTCGTCGATCTCTTCGAGCGAGAGTGCCGGCGGCTTCTCGGACAGGACGTCGACGCCCGCGGCGAGGGCGACGAGCGCCTGCGCCTTGTGCAGCCCCGGGGGAGTGCAGAGGTGCACGATGTCGGGCTTGCCCTGCTCGAGCAGCTCTTCGAGGCTCGCGTAGCCGGCCTCGACGCCCCACTCGGCCTGGAACGCCGCGAGGCGCTCGGGGTCGACGTCGACGGCGCCGACGATCACGGCCGCCTCGCCCAGGTGCTTGATGTTGTCGGCGTGCACTCGGGCGATGCCGCCCGTGCCGACGATGCCGATGCGGATGGGCGCGCTCATGCGGACACCGCCTGCGCTGCGACCTCGACACCGGCTTCGCGCAGAACCGCGACACCGGCATCCGCCAGCTGCGACATGCGAGCGAAGTCGCTGCCGCCGTCGGCGATCACGACCGCGTAGTGCAGAGTGAGGCTCTCGCCGTGCTCGAGGGTGTGCTCCTCGTCGAAGAACGGTGCGGGGTTGAGGCACGCGAAGGGCTCGGCACGCGCGAACCACTTGGTGGGGAGGTCGCTGCCGTAGTTGCCGTCGATGAACACGACCGTCGACTCGGCGTCGATGTCGTCGTGCTTGCCGCTGAAGCCGGCCCACTGCGACTGGGTGCCGCGCAGGTCCTCGCCCTCGGTGCCGTCGGCGCCGACCATGAAGCCGCCCGTGAACGAGCGGGGCCCGCGCCAGAACAGGCCGCCGTAGCCGGCGTTGTCGCGGCCCTCGGTGGTCGGCGAGCCGATGACCAGGGGCGAGCCCTGCACGTTGGTGATCTCGGTGGTCCAGGTGAGGGTCCAGAAGTCCTCGTCGTCGCCCGCGATCGCACGGATCGTGCGCACCTCGTCGACGACCGGCTTGCCCTCGGCCTTGCCGGCGGCGGGCTGGGTGAGCCACGTGAGCTTGTGCGAGAACGTCGCTGCGGATGCCTCGACCGAGGCCTCGAGCAGCTCGACGTGCTCCATCGAGCCGTTGTTCTCGAGGTTCGCGTAGCCGGTGGCGCGCGTGTAGGTCGCGCCGCCCCAGAAGTTGGTCGGCCCGACGTTCGGCAGCGAGAGGGCGATGCCCTTGTGCCAGACGTGGTCGTGCGGGCGGAAGACCGTGACGAGCTTGCCCGAGCGGGTGCGGATCGGGTGCAGGTACGGGCGGGGCGACTCGTACTGGACCTCGGTCGGCCGGTACACGTAGCGGAACAGCTCAGCGCCCGCGCGCACCGCGACCTCGGAACCGACGTCATGCAGCAGAGACAAAGAGCTGGGAGTGCTGGCCATGTGGCGTGAATCCTTTGAAATCGACGTTGATTGTTGCGACCCGCGTATATGAATTTCGAAAGTTTTTCGGTAACGTGATCGCAAGGCGAGCCTAAACAATCCGG
>Ga0164242_10006440_pt1 | contig 12913 bp, 11 predicted proteins | sample OricomgcompostMG_FD_108783 | JGI IMG/M metagenome (GOLD analysis project Ga0164242, IMG submission 108783) | Miracle-Growth compost microbial communities from Emeryville, California, USA - Original compost - Miracle growth compost (MG) ... | reverse complement strand
GACAGGTATCATTCTTATTTCCGGTCCGACAGGTTCAGGAAAGACGACGACACTCTACACAATTCTCGATATCCTTAATACGCCGGACGTGAATATCTTCACCGTCGAAGACCCTATCGAGTACCAGATGAAGCGTGTGAACCAGACGCAGGTGAATCCTGCCATCGGCTTCAGCTTCGCGAACGGATTGCGCGCGCTCCTGCGCCAGGACCCGAACATCATCATGGTCGGCGAGATTCGCGACAGCGAGACAGCATCGCTCGCTATAAACGCGGCACTTACGGGACACCTCGTCCTCTCTACCATCCACACCAACTCTGCAGCGGGCGCTATCCCGCGCCTCATGGATATGGGTGTGGAGCCCTTCCTTCTTGTCTCCACACTTCGGTTGGTGGTAGGGCAGCGCCTCGTGCGAAAGCTCTGCGAGGGAAAAGAACCGTATACGCTCGATACTGCAGCACGGGATAAGGTAGCGGCTACGGCAAAATTCGAGGCGGCTCTCGCCGCGCTCGAGGAAGAGAAACTGGTAAAAGCCGGTACGAAGCTCGATGTGCTGCCGTTTTATAAACCTGTACCTTCGGCGCAATGTGAAGACGGATACCACAGCCGCATCGGAATCCATGAAATTCTTACTGTTTCTCCTGCAATCCGTGATCTGATCCTTCATGGCGGCACTCCGGACGCTATCGAAGAACAGGCGCGCAAGGAAGGTATGCTTACCATGATCGAGGACGGCATCTATAAGGCTGCGCGCGGTATAACCAGTATCGAGGAAGTGCTGCGCGCCGTTTCGGAATAGGGCCGTGATACCATTTTTACAATGAAATTCCGCGTTACCGTACGGACTCCAGAGGGAACGGAAGAAACCTCGATCCTTGAGGCAGAGAATCGATTCGAAGTGTATGGACTCGTAGAGAAGAACGGCGGCACTGTCGTATCGCTTGAGGAAGCCGGAACATCGCTGCATGTTCCGGCATTCTTGAACATTCGTATCGGAACCGGCATCAAGACCGAGCAGCGTATCACCTTCACGAAAAATCTTTCGTCCATGCTCGGCGCAGGACTTACCCTTTCACGCTCGCTTTCAGTGATCGACCGCCAGTCGAAGAACAAATACCTGAAGGAAATCATCCAAGACCTTCAAGAAAACGTGAAAGCGGGTTCGGGCTTCCATGAGGCGCTCGCGCGGCATTCGGCAGTATTCTCCAAACTCTTCATAGCGATGACGAAGGCTGGCGAGGAGTCCGGAAAGCTTTCTGACACGCTTGCGATCGTGGCAAAGCAGATGGATACGTCCTATACGCTCACAAAGAAAGTGAAGGGTGCGATGATATATCCTTCCATTATTCTTGCCGCTATCTTCATAATAGGCATCCTCATGCTCATGTACGTGGTGCCGACGCTTTCCAGCACGTTCCGTTCGCTTGGCGTAGACCTTCCGCTTACGACACGCATCATCGTCTCAGCATCAGATTTCATGGTGCATCATGCCATTATCGTCGTAGTGGCGCTTGCGGTCATTGTGGCGGCTGCCTTTGCGGCCTTACGCAGCGCAAAAGGGAAGACGGCAACCATGTTCGTAGCCTTGCACCTGCCGGTGATAGGCGAACTGGTACGCGAGACGTTCAGTGCGCGCGCAGCGCGTACGCTCTCCTCGCTTCTCTCTTCGGGCGTTGAGATGCTCACGGCTATCAGCATCACGAAGGAAGTGGTCGGAGAGAATACGTTCGGCGACGTGCTCCATGAGGCGGAAGATCTCGTGCGGAAGGGAGAGCCACTTTCAGCGACATTCATCGCGCATGAAAAGCTGTATCCCGTATTCTTTTCCGAGATGATAACGGTGGGCGAAGAGACAGGAAAAGTAGCTGATATGCTCGGCCAAGTCGCTGAATACTATGAAAAGGATGTCGAAGAGAAGACGAAAGACCTTTCAACTATCATCGAGCCAATTCTCATGCTCGTAATCGGCGTATTCGTCGGTATTTTCGCGCTCTCGATGATAGCGCCTATCTATTCCCTCTCAAGCAAGATCTAGCGCACGATTACGAACGTGTGCGCTATCATACAAAGATATGCAGAGCGCACGCGCTGTCCGAGGGATGTCTTTCATGGACGTTATTATTGGCACCGCTCTTGTCCTCATTATCTTCACGGCACTCGTCGGTCTTCTGCGCTCCTCGCTCGTCGTCGCATCGCTCGCTAAGACGCGTTCGATAGCTACAGCAGTCGCTGAAAGTCAGATGGAATATATACGTTCGCTTTCGTATGGTGCGGTCGGAACGCAGGGCGGCATTCCTGCGGGCGGCATTCCGCAGTATGCGACTACAACCGAGAACGGCATCGACTTTCCGGTACGTACGTTCATTCAGTATGTAGATGACCCGGCAGACGGTACCGGCTCGAATGATACGAATGGCATTACGACTGACTACAAGCGCGTCAAGGTAAGCGTTTCCTATACGATCCATGGAACACAAGAGAGCATCGATCTCGTCTCAAATTATGCCCCGCCTGGCCTCGAGACCACGACGGGCGGCGGTACGCTCAAAGTAAACGTCGTGAACGCAAGCGGTACTGGCGTACCAGGCGCAGCGGTGCATATCACTAATACGAGCCTGAGTCCGGCTATAGACCTCACCACCTTTTCCGCAGTTGACGGCACCGTATATCTGCCCGGCGCACCGACGTCGACGGAATACCAGATAGCGGTCTCGAAAGACGGCTACTCAAGCGCACAAACGTATGCACGCGACACCACGAACCAGAATCCGACGCCTGGATACCTAACGGTGGTGGAAGGGCAGACCACGACCGGCACATTCGCCATTGATCTTCTTTCAACTCTGGCCGTGCATACCTATACCCCTATCGCGACTTCGACATTCGCTGATACGTTCTCTTCTGACGCAAATATCGCAGATATGAACAATGCAGCCGTTTCAGGCGGCACTGTCTCGCTCGCTGCAGGAGTCAACGGGTACGCTCTTTCAGGGGCGGCGCGAAGCGCCGCCCAGGCGCCGATGTACTTGGCGAGGTGGGGTATGGCCACAGCGACTACCAGCGTACCGGAAGGAACGTCACTGCGGTTCCATGTCGTCGACAATGCAGGAAGCCTTTTGCCGGATACTGTTCTTCCAGGCAATGCTTCAGGGTTTACCCGTAGCGCAGACCTTTCTGGTGTTTCCACGTCAACCTACCCTTCGCTCGCTCTTTCAGCAGACCTTGCCACTACGGCGACAACGACCACTCCGCTGCTTCAAGACTGGTCCCTCTCGTATGCGCGCGGACCAGTGCCTCTTCCCGACGTATCGTTCTCGCTCGCCGGCACCAAGACTACAGGCTCGACAGGCGCAGGCCTGCCGATACAAAAGACCGCGTTCTCAACGACAACTGATTCGACCGGCAGTCAGACTCTCTCGCTTGAATGGGATGCGTATTCGTTTGAGATTAACGGATACGATGCGGTGGGCGCCTGTAATGCGCCGCCGTACTCTCTTTCGCCGGGGACAGTTACTGACACATCGCTTTTCTTGGCAACAAGCACATCGAATATGGCGCTTATTACAGTACATAATGCTTCTGGACCTATTGCTGGAGCAGCGGTAACGCTTACTGGTGCAGGGTATGACAAGACCGTGACGACTGATGTGTGCGGAAGCGCGTACTTCGGCGCACTCAGTGCAACCTCATATGCCATAACAGCCGCAAAGACCGGCTATACTACTTTTAATGCCTCGAACGTTCCTATTTCAGGACACATCTTCTATCCGATATCGTTTGAATAGCTTTCGTCCAGGAATGACGCTCATTGAGCTTCTCGTCACCATCGCGATACTTACCGTTGTTTCCATCGCGCTTATGTCTCTGATCCAGTCCTTTTATAAAGATAATAGCTACCTTATCGAAGAAACTGCTGCGCTCGCCAGCACACGTAGTGGCGTGAATGATGCAATAACCAGCATGCGTGAAGCCACCTATGGTGATGATGGTTCGTATCCTATTGCATCGGCCGCCACCTCCACGGTCACGGTATATGCAGATGTTGACGATGACGATGCGGTCGAGCGTGTCACCTACCGTTTGGTAGATGGGGTCCTATACCGCGTAGTCACTAATGCGGTCGGGTACCCTCCGGCATATTCCCACGTCTCCGATGCCACAAGCACCATCGCTACGAACGTGCGGAATACCGGCGCCACACCGCTCTTTACGTACTATGATGATGCAGGCACGGAGCTTTCGAGCACTTCGACGCCATCAGCAGACATATCATCCGTGCAGGTGCAGCTTTTGGTAGATCTTAATCCGAACCGTGCCCCGAATGTCTTTACGCTCATCGAGAAGGCAACACTGCGTAATCTCCAGAAATAATATGAAAAAGTTGAACCAACAGGACCGGGGATTCCTTATGCTGCTTGCGCTCGTTTTCGGCTCTATTTTCTTTACACTTCTTGCAGCGCTCGCCAGCTTCTCGATCACTCAGAACCACGTGCAGACAGCGGCGACGGGGAAGGCGAAGGGTCTCGCGCTTGCCGAAGCAGGTTTGGAATACTATCGCTGGCATCTTGAGCACTTCCCGGGCGACCTCCAGAACGGTACCGGGCATTCTGGCCCCTATGTCATTACGGAAAATGATCCAGAAGGAGGCACGAATGGCACGGTCACGCTCGACATTACCGGAAACCAGTCATGCGGGCAGGTGACCTCCATAGACATAACGGCGACAGGAAAGCCTTCGGACGGCTCGGACACATCCCGTACTATCGAAGCGCGCTATGCGCAACCTACGGTCGCGCAGTATTCCTATATCCTTAATGACAGCGTGTGGGCAGGAGCTGACCGAGTCATAAATGGCCCATACCACTCCAACGGCGGTATTCGCATGGACGGAACAGCGAACGCGCCCGTAACGAGTTCACTTTCTTCATGGACCTGCACGAGCGATTTCGGCTGTGATGGCGGCTGGTTCGGCTGGTCCTATCCGACTGAGCCAGGCGTCTTCGGCGATGGGTCAAATAGTGATTTGTGGAAATATCCGACGCCGCAGGTCGACTTCAGCGGAATCGCGGCAGACTTCAGTGCACTCAAAACGAAGGCCCAGACGTCAGGCTTATACTTTGCGCGCTATAGTTCTGGCTCATCGAATGGTTCGGCATACTGGAAGGGATACCATCTCACCTTCAACAGTAACGGAACCGTGACCGTGAAGCGCGTTACGTCTGTCCAGTCGGTCTCGGTGCAGCCGATAAATCCTGCAGACTCTTCAACAGACCATACACTCATCCGAAATGAGACGACGCTTGGCACTTACACCGTTCCTTCGGATTGCGGACTTATCTATGTCGAAGACAATGCATGGATCGACGGCATTCTTTCAAAGAAGGTTACCGTCGTTGCCGCGAATGTCGTTAATTCTGGCGTGTCGCCGAACATTATGTTGCCGGACAACATCACTTATACCGATTCTTCCGCCGGACTTACGGCTATCGCTGAGAATGACGTGCTGGTAACAGGCAATTCGCCGAATACCATGAACCTAAGCGGGGTATTCATCGCGCAGGGAGGCGCATTCGGGCGAAATTATTATGGCTGCCCGAGCAGCTATGAGCCACGCGGTACACTTACTATCCATGGCACGACTGTTTCTAATAAGCGTACGGGAACGAAATGGCAAGATGGCTGCTGGAACGGAGATGCAGGGTACCAGACCCGCATCGATGCTTACGACCGAACGCTCTCGACTGACCCGCCGCCCTTCACGCCTAGCATTTCCAGTGATTACCAATTCGTCGATTGGCGGGAGAAGTAGTACGATTAGACCATGATAATCGCGGCGAATTGGAAGGCATACGTGGAATCGGAAGCGAAGGCGAAGGCGCTCGCCGCCGCTGCGCGGCGGCTCGCAGCGAAGGAAAGCCGAACTATCGTGCTTGCACCGCCCGCCCCGTATCTTGGTCTGCTAGCAGGGGGGAAGGGAAAGAAGGATATCGCCCTTGCTGCGCAAGACATTTCTGATTCAACAGGAGGTGCGGCCACCGGCGAGATAACGGCAGCGCTCCTTGCTGACCTGGGCATCACCTACGCTATCATCGGCCATTCTGAACGCCGCGCCATGGGAGAGACGGACGAGCTCGTGGCTTCGAAAGTGCAGCATGCGCTTGCGCACTCCATTACTCCCATCGTCTGCATCGGCGAGCGGGAGCGAGACGCGGAGGCGACGTACCTGCATTTTTTGCGTGCGCAGATAGCGCGCGTGTTCGAGCCGCTCTCGCAGAAAGACCGGATGCGCATCGTTCTTGCCTATGAACCTATCTGGGCCATCGGAAAGAGTGCCGTTGACTCCATTCAGCCAAACGACCTGCAGGAGATGGTGCTATATATACAAAAGGTACTTGGAGTCTATCTTCCCGGGAAAGCTACCGGAGCGGTGCCGATTCTCTATGGCGGTTCTGTGGAAGCGGGGAATATTCGTTTACTGGCTCAAGATAGCGGCGTGAGCGGATTCCTCATAGGTCATGCGAGCGCTGACGTTTCGAGCTTCAGAGCGCTCGTGAAAGCGCTCGACTAGCACACACTATTGCAGCAAGAAGTCTGCGGACGTGCCGGAGCCGATAGAGTCTATCTGGCTGTAAGTGCTCAAGAAGGAAGGGATAGCGAACACAAGCCCGATGAGCGGGAGCACGAAAAGAGCGACGGTGATGATACCGGTCCAAAGAAAATATTTGCGGAGCTTCTCGACGGACGCGTACATGGCGTCCACTTTTTGTTCGAGCACGGAAAGGCGTTCGGTGAGTTCTGGTTCCATGCTTTGTAGTATACCGTGCGGTATCATGGATGGATGCGAAGTATCCAGGATATCCCACGACTCGAAAATATTCCCGTCATCGTGCGTGCCGCACTCAATGCGCCGGTGGAGAATGGAAAGGTGGTGAACACATTCCGACTCCGTGCGGCAGTCCCGACGATCCAATTCCTGCAGAAAAAAGGCGCACGCATTATCCTCATAGGGCATATGGGCGAAAAAGGTACCGAAACGCTTGAACCTGTGTACGAAGCAATGAGATCGCTGGTGCCTAAGCTCTCGTGGTGTCCGGTAACCGTAGGGGCGAAAGCACGTGATGCGGTCCGTAACCTGGCTCCTGGCGAGGTGCTTATGCTGGAAAACCTGCGCCGGAATAGCGGTGAGACGAAGAATGATACGGCGTTCGCGCGGCAGCTCGCCGAACTCGCCGATGTATACGTAGAAGATTCCTTTGATGTCTGTCACCGGGAGCATGCGTCAGTCGTCGGGCTTCCGAAGCTGCTCTCTCCATACGCGGGCTTTCAGGTCATGAAAGAAGTCGAAGAGCTCACCAAAGCGCTCCGACCAGGCACGCCATCGCTCGCTATCATCGGAGGCGCGAAATTCTCGACGAAGGAGCCTGTCTTGACCACACTTTTAGCAAAGTATTCTCGTGTCTTCGTCGGCGGCGCGCTCGCTAATGACTTCATGCAGGCGAGCGGAAAGGTTGTGGGAAAGTCACTCGTTTCGAGCGGTATAGACGAGCTTGCGGTGCGTGCGCTCCTAGGAAATCCCAAGCTCATGCTGCCGCTTGACGAAGTCGTTGCGCCTATCGGTATGTCTCACGACGCAGGAAAGGTGGTTGGCGTAAATGCCGTACCAAAAGCTTCTGCCATATATGATGACGGGCCTAAGACGGTTGCGGCGCTCGGTACGTTGGCAGTGAATGCGAAAACAGTCCTTTGGAACGGGCCGCTCGGCCTATATGAGAAAGGATTTACTGATGCGACTGAAGCCTTAGCGCGCGCGATAGGCGAATCGCCAGCATATTCGATCCTGGGAGGCGGCGACACCGTCGCCGCCGTCGAGAAACTCGGTCTCTCTCATCGTTTCTCATTCATTTCCACGGGTGGAGGCGCAATGCTCGACTTCCTCGCAAAGGGAACACTCCCCGGGCTTGCCGTGCTCGACGTTTAACTAAGCTGCGTCCGAATTTTCTCTGCGATCGTACCTGCTTCACCCTGCGCATACGTTATATGCGGCCAGAAGGTGAATTCTTCGCGGGAGTGGCGAGGAATGATATGAAAATGCAGGTGCGGCACCTCTTGGCCGGCCGCATCGCCATGATTCGAATTTATATGCACGCCGTGAGCTCCCACAGCATCACGTACCGCGGGCGCTATCTTACGGACAGTAGACATCACCGCGTTGAGGGTCTCTTCATCAATATCGAATATGTTCACTACCGGTTTCTTAGGTATGACGAGCGTATGGCCAGGCGCATTCGGCGCGATATCGAGGAACGCAATTGTCTGCGCGTCTTCATACACGATATCCGCAGGAATTTCTCGGTCGATGATCTTTTGGAATACGGTTTTCTCCATAGAGGGCGTGAGATAAGGCTTTCCGGTATACTACCACTTAAGTATGTTTTTTCTGTACGATCCTATTGACCCTGATATCCGCGAAGCGCTCAAGGAGCACGATGATTACACGGCTTCGCTCCTTTCGCGCCGCGGCATACGTACTCTCGAGGAAGCTGAGGCATTCCTTTCTCCTTCCTATGATGCGCATATCGGCGATCCGCTTACGATGTTGAATATGGAAAAGGCGGCGCGACGTGTTGCGGCAGCTATAGACATCGGCGAACGCATAACCGTCTGGAGCGACTACGACTGTGACGGTATTCCTGGAGGCGTCGTTCTCCATGATTTCTTGAAGAAAGCAGGAGCGAATTTTGATAACTATATTCCGCACCGTCACCTTGAAGGATACGGGCTCAATATCACCGGCATCGAGAAGCTCGCGAAGGAGGGAACGAAGCTCATTATTACGGTTGATTCAGGTATAACGGATGTCGCTGAAGTGAAAAGGGCGAACGAACTCGGCATGGAGGTTATCATCACCGACCACCATCTTCCGCAAGACGAGCTGCCCCCTGCGTACGCAGTGGTGGATCCGAAGCAGGAAGGAGAGACGTATCCCTATCGGGATTTCTGCGGCGGCGGTCTCGCATGGAAATTAGCGTGCGCCGTCCTTGCAGTCGGCTTCATCGGCCGTGAACGCATCGTGCCAGGGTGGGAGAAGTGGCTCCTTGATATGGCCGGACTTTCGACCATAGCTGACATGGTTCCGCTCACCGGAGAGAATCGTGTCATCGCGAAGTACGGCCTTCTCGTGATGCGCAAGACGCCCCGCATCGGCTTCCAGAAATTGTGCGCAGCAGCGCGCGTGAAGCAGCAGCTTATAACGGAAGACGATGTCGGCTTCATGATTGCGCCGCGCGTGAATGCGGCGAGCCGCATGGGGAATCCGCGTGATGCATTCGACCTGTTCACGACAAGCGACGAATCCCGTGCAGATGCACTTGCGAAGGAACTCGAACGCATCAATCGCTCCCGCCGCGCGATGGGCGGCGCAGTAACCCGCGCTGCCCACGAAAGGCTCGAAGCACGTAAGCTCGAAGGCGAGCTTCCTGCGGTCATCGCGCTCGGCGACCCTGACTGGCGTCCCGGACTCCTCGGCCTTGTCGCGAACGCTCTTGCCGAAGAATACGGCAGGCCAGTGTTCCTGTGGGGACGCGAAGGAGGGACGACGGCGAAAGGTTCGTGTCGCGCGGGCGGATCCATTTCAGTAGTCGCTCTCATGCAGGCGGCTGCGGACGTGTTCGAAGACTTCGGCGGCCATCGCGCTTCTGGCGGCTTTACCGTGAAGGACGACCAGATCTTCTCTCTTGAAGAACGCCTCTGCAACGCACTCGCGCGCCTTCCGGCGGAAGACGCGCGGGAAGAAGTTCGGTACGCTGACCGCGAGCTGAGCCCGAGCGACATACTGTCGCAAGAGATGTCCCGCACGGAACGGTTCGCGCCGTTCGGCATGGATAATCCGAAACCGGCATTCGTCCTACGTGAGATACGCCTCGCACGCGTCGTCTGGTTCGGGAAAGGGGAAGAGCATCTGCGCCTTTCCCTCATACGTGACGACGGTTTCGAGGAACGTCCGCTCGAGGCGATAGCGTTCTTCGCTCGTCGTGATCTGGGGAACGCGCTTACAAATCTTGAGTCGCGTACGCACGTGACCCTGCTCGGTAACCTTGAACGCGATACGTTCACGCGAGGCCAGCCTGTCCGACTCCGCATCATTGCGCTCTCGGCGTAAGGTGCTATCTTTCACTATTGTTGTTCTTTGATCGGGGAGGAAAGGATGGCCCAAGACTTCCAAGGAGATGCCGCATATCTCAACGACACTGATTTCGGGACGATGCTTCTTGAGATCGGAAGATTGAAAGTTTCGAATGAGTCGAAGGATCCCCAGGAAGCGTTCATCGCCCGCGTGAACCTCTTCGCTGACCTTCTCGACGAAGAGAAGCGAAAGAAGGAACAGCACCTTCCTGAAGACCTTAAGTCCGTGAAGACTGCTGGTTTGCTGAGGGACATTCTCGGCATTCGGCATGCGCGGAACTGGCTCGCGCGCGTACCGCGCATCCTGCGAGGCATAGGGCATTTCGAGTCCGACCATCCTCGACAGGTAGAGGAACCAGGCAGGCTTGCCGCCTGAGAACATGTGACCGGCGCTTCTTCGGGAGCGACGGTCATCTTTTTAGTATTTTCTCGTTATACTGTTTTCATGACATTTACTTTATATGCAGACGGCGGTGCGCGTGGGAACCCTGGACCAGCGGGTTCGGGCGCCGTTGTTTTTGATGCTGCAGGCAAACGCATCGTGGAAGTCGCCGACTATATCGGCATCACTACCAATAATGTCGCTGAGTACGAAGCGGTGCTTCGAGGCTTGCGGGCGCTCGTCTCGGCATATCCTGAAGGATATTTCCAGAACGCAGAACTCCTTGTTCGCATGGACAGCAAACTTGTCATCGAGCAGCTGAAGGGGTCCTATAAGGTGAAACATCCAAATTTAGTTCCGCGTTACCTTGAAGTGAGAAACGTCCTTTCCCGTTCATTCCCGCACGTTTCATTCGAGCATGTTCGCCGGGAATTCAACAAGGATGCCGATGCGCTGGCGAATAAGGCGATGGATGCGGGCAGGTGATTTCTTCAGGGATAGTTGATAATTTTTTGAGCGTGCGGTTAGGTAGCGAGGAATACTATGAGGCCGATGCGAAGCATTGGCCTCTACGTATATTCCATCGGCTACTGCATAGCAGTAGTAATAATCGTACTGACCGATTCTCGCATCGTGGAAGCAAGCGCGTGCATCAGCATCATCATCTCAGCCTATGCGCTTGCGCGGTGGATGAATTCGCCGCCACTCAGCTCTATCTTTGTGGCCGTCCTTGCGATAGCGACCGCATTCGCACGTATGGCATTCGTTCCCTCTACGTTACCAGAAACGTTCTCTCCACTCATTGATGAACCAGACGTGCTTACAGGTGTCGTCGTTTCATTGCCTGACCTGCGCGAAACGAGCCAGCGAATCACGGTTGAAATCAAGAGCGGGATACAACGAACGCGCATCATCGCCTCTGTTCCGCTCTACCCGTCATTACATGTGGGCGAGAAGGTCCGTCTATCAGGAACGCTGAAACGGCCCGAGCCATTCGCGACCGATGGAGGACGCACGTTCGCGTACGACCAATTCCTTCGGAAGGACGGCGTCTTCGGCGTCATGCAACCTGCGAACGTATTCGTGATAGGTACTCATGCAAACCTCTACCTGCGCTTTTTACGAATGCTCCAAGTAGTCAAAGATACGCTTATGCGGTTATTCAATACCGCGTTACCTGAACCAGAAAGTTCGCTCGCGTCGGGGCTTCTCATAGGAGGGAAGCAAGGGCTTGGGGACCGGCTGATCGATGCGTTCACGAGTTCCGGCATGCTGCAGATCGTCGTGCTCTCCGGATATAACGTGATGATCGTGGCAGACGTCCTCATGCGCTGTCTCTCACGGCTTCCGAAGAAGGTCGGCTTCTCGTTCGGCGTATCGAGCATCGCGTGCTTCGTGCTTATGGCCGGTGCAGGTTCGTCCGCGCTTCGCGCCGGCCTTATGGCATTCTTCGCTATCACTGCGCGTACGTTCGGGAAGCAATATGACGTCATGAGGGCACTATCCGCATCGGTACTTATACTGAGCGTATGGAATCCGCTGATGCTCGTCTATGACCCTGGCTTTCAGTTCTCGTTCATAGCGACGCTCGGCTTAGTGCTCGGCACACCGATCATTACACCGAAGCTTTTGTTTCTAAGGAGTACGATTACGATCGAGTTAGTCTCAACAACGCTTGCTGCAGAAATCGCACTCCTTCCATTCTTGCTTTGGCAGACCGGGAACCTTTCACTGGTATCCGTCTTCGCGAACGTGGTTACGATGCCTGCCGTTCCGTATGCCATGGGCGCAAGCGTGCTTGCTGGCATCAGCGCGTTTATCTTCGGAGATACCGTACCCGTGCTCGCTATCATTGCGGGAATCCCAGCGTACCTGCCCTTGGCCTACATAATCAAAGTAGCGACGCTTTCAGCGTCGCTACCGTTCGCGGAAGTCATTCTCCCGTCGTTCCCGTTCTGGATAGTGCTTGCTATATACGCAGCACTTGCACTCGTGGTCGTTCGCTCAAGGGCGTAGGCCTACTACACGGCTTCATCGATGAACCGTCCTTCCACCGAGCCCCAGTTCAGGTTCTCGAGAAAGGCATCGACATAAGACTTCTTGTCAGCTGGCCGGTAGTCGATCATGTATGCATGCTCCCAAAGGTCGACAGCGAGCATGACCGGAAGCCCAGCAAGTTGCCCGAGCTGATGGTCATCTACCCATGCCGTGTGGAGCGTGCGTCCTTTCGGATCGAAGTACACAATGACCCAGCCTATACCGCGGGTACCGGCGACCTCCTTGATGTGCGCGATAAACTTCTCCCACGTACCGTATTTCTCGTTCACTGCATCAGCGAATGGCGCGTTG
>Ga0164242_10006439_pt1 | contig 12914 bp, 10 predicted proteins | sample OricomgcompostMG_FD_108783 | JGI IMG/M metagenome (GOLD analysis project Ga0164242, IMG submission 108783) | Miracle-Growth compost microbial communities from Emeryville, California, USA - Original compost - Miracle growth compost (MG) ... | reverse complement strand
TGTCGGCGAGCCGCGCGGCGACGGCCTTCTTGTAGTCGCGCGCGCACTGGGACGCCGGGTGCTGCGGGTCGTGGAGTTCGACGGCGGCGGCGATGAACGGGCACAGCGGGGTGTCGGGGGGCATGTCGAAGGCGGCGAGGAGCCGCTCGCGGGGCGTGAGGTCGGGGCGGTCGAACACCTCGGACAGCACCGAGGGGTCGAACCGGCGCAGGTACTCGAAGTGCTGGTAGGCGGTGCGCTTGGACACCTCGGCCGCGGCGCAGAGCTGGTCCATGTCGGTACGAAGCTGTTCGTGGAGGAGGGCGCGTCAGCGCGCCCATCCGGCCGGCCGCCCGCCGCGCAGCCGGGCCTGGGGGGCCGGACTTCGCGGCCGGCCGGAGCCGGCGGCTGGTGCCGCGTAGTGCCTTCGCGGGGTCACCGCATTTCTTAGGCCTGCTTGATCGCGGAGATGTCGAATTCCAGGACGATCTTGTCGCCGACCAGCACGCCGCCGCCTTCCAGGGGGGCGTTCCAGGTCATGCCGAATTCTTTGCGGGAGATGGTCGCCGATCCTTCCAGGCCGAGGCGCCGGTTGCCGAAGGGGTCGACGGCGTTGCCGGTGTATTCGAGGTCGATGGTGACCGGCCGGGTGGTGTTCTTGACGGTCAGGTCGCCGGTGACGCGGTAGTCGGTGTCGGAGAGCTGCTCGACCGAGGTGCTGCGGAAGGTGATGTCGGGGAAGTTGGGGGCGTCGAGGAATTCGTTGGTGCGCAGATGCTGGTCGCGCTGTTCCACGCCCGTGTCGATGCTGTCGGTCTTGATCCGCAGCTGGGCGGTGGAACGGCTCGCGTCGGTGCCGTCCAGGTGGGCGGTGCCCTCGAACTGGTGGAACGCGCCGCGGACCTTGGTGACCATGGCGTGGCGGGCGACGAAGCCGATCCGGGTGTGCGCGGGGTCGAGGACGTAGTCGCCGGTGAGCTCGGCGAAGCTCTCGGTCATGGGTGAGGCGCCCTTCCGAAAGATTCGGGGATCCGGGCGGCGGTGGGCCCGGACTGCGTGCGCATCCACGCTACGGCGCGCCGGGCCCGTTTTCCGGCAGGACACGGGACGCCGGCCGAACGGCGACGCCGCGGCTGACTCCGGCTGACCGGCGGCCCCGGCTCGAGGCCCGGCAGCGCGACGGGACCTGTGTGCGGTCCCGCAGCGGGGTGAGCGCGGCGCTGGTGCGTGCGCTGCGGCACCGGGAGGTGCTGGAGGTGTACGAGGTCCGCGCCTCGCTGGAACGGGACGCGGCGCGTCTGGCGGCCCGGCGTGCCACCGAGGACGACGTGGCGGCACTGCGGGCGGCGCCGGCGGAGCGCGACCGCGCTTGCAGGGTCGTCCATCGCCGGTTCCGTCGGCATCCCACCCTGGCCCCCTACGCGGCCAGCAGGGGCGGCATCGACCAACTCGTGCGCACCCTGGCCGCGGAATGGGCCGAGCACCACATCCGGGTCAACGCCGTCGCCCCCGGCTATGTCGCCACCGTCATGGCCGACGTCACCGCCCACGCCGATCCCGCCTCCGACCGGCGCATCAACACCTTCACCCCGCTCGGCCGCAGGGCCACCGTCGAAGAGATCGCCGCCCCGTACGCCTTCCTCGCCTCACCCGCCGCCGGCTACGTCACCGGCTCCGTCCTGGCTGTCGACGGGGGCTACACCGCCACCTGACCCCCCGCCCCGGGCTCTTCCGGCCCGTTCACCCGCGCCGGCGCGCACGGGTTCCTCCGTGCTCCCCGGCGGTTCGCGCCCTGCGGCCGGCACCGCCCCCGTCCTGGAGCGCGTCTTCCTCGACCAGGACGCCCGGCGGGTGTGCGCCGGGGACCGGGGCCCAGCAGATCCACGCCTGGCGCGCCGCCCGCGACATCATGACCGCCTTCCCCTTCCCCGGCCGCCACCTGCACCTGACCCGGTCCTTCCGCTTCGGCCCCGCCGTCGCCACCACGCCGGCCGCCGGCCCCACCGCACCGGCGCGGCGCTGCGCCTGACCGGCCGCGCCCCGGCCCCGGGCGCGGTCGGCCCGGCCGGGCGGCCCGTGTTCAGCGAGCGGTGGACCGGGGAGCCCGGGCTGCCGCGACGCGGTCGGCGATGTGGTCGATGACCACGTTGACCGCGCGGCGGTACGGGGTGGCGTCCTGGTTCACCTGCGACAGGAGCATGCCGCCTTGGATCGCGGCCAGCAGCGCGACCGCAAGCGCCGAGACGTCCTCGTCGGCTGCGAGGTCGCCGCGCTCGCGCATGCGGGCGAGCCCGGATTCGATCGCCGCCTGCCAGGCGGCGAACCCCTTGGCCAGGCCGAGGCGGGCCGAGGGGTCGGTGTCCGACAGCTCGCTCGCGAGCGAGCCGATCTCGCACCCTCCGGCGCAGTGCACCGCGTCCAGGCGGACGGCGGCGCGTTCGCACCATTCACGCAGGGCGTCGATGCTGTCGAGGTGGTCGAGCAGGGGCTGCTGCTGCGCGAGCTTCGCGGTGCTCTGGTACTCGACCACCGCCGCGGTGAGGCCTTTCTTGTCCCCGAAGTAGTGGTAGATCTGCGAGGCGCTCACCTGCGCGCGGCGTTGCACGTCGGGGATGCTCGTGCCGGCGACGCCCTGCTTGGCCATCAGCTCGGCGGCGGCGTGCAGGATGCGGTCCCGCGTGCGGCGGCCCCCTTCGGTGCTGGCCGCCTTGACCCGGGTCCCGGCACTGCGCGTCTGCATGGCAGCCAGCCTACCCACGATTGGAATTGACTTTCCAATATCGCGGCGCCTACGGTTGGAACGCTCATTCCAAAATCGTTCCAGCGCCGCGAAGGGTGAAGCCCATGGCCCTCGACCCCCAGATCCAGGCCGTGCTCGACGACGTGGCCGCGACCCCCGCGCCCGCACCCCACACCCTCACCGTGGCGCAGAACCGGGCCGCCGGCCGCGCGTTCGCCTCGTTCGCCGGCGACGCCGTCCCGGTGCGCGCGGTCCGCGACACGACCTTCCGCAGCGGCGGCCATGACGTCCCGATCCGCATCTACACACCCGAGACGATCCCGGCGGGCCCGCCCGCCCCGGTGACGGTGTTCTTCCACGGCGGCGGCTGGGTGTTCGGCGACCTCGACAGCCAGGACCACTTCGCCAGGGTCGTCGCGACGCGGTCGAAGACCGTCGTCGTCTCCGTCGACTACCGCCTGGCGCCGGAGCACCGGTTCCCCGCGGCCGTCGAAGACGCCTACGCGGCGCTGCAGTGGGTCGAGCGGAACGCGGGCACCTTCGGCGCCGATCCCCAGCGCATCGCCCTGTTCGGAGAGAGCGCGGGAGGCAACCTCGCCGCCGTCACCGCCCAGGAGGCGAAGCGACGCGGCGGACCGGCCGTCACCTTCCAGGCCCTCGCCTATCCGGCAACCGACCGTTTCGACGACAGCGCATCGATGTACGACCACGCCGCAGGCCCCCTGCTGACGCGCGCCTGGCTCGAATGGTTTTGGGGCGCCTACCTGAACACCCCCGACGAGGGCGCGGATCCCCGCGTCTCTCCGCTGCGCGCGGCAGACCTCACCGGGCTGCCGGCCGCGCTCGTCGTCACCGCCGAACTCGACCCGCTACGCGACCAGGGCATCCGGTACGCGGACGCTCTCCGCGAGGCCGCGGTGCCGGTGACGCACCGGCCGGTCGAGGGAGTGCCCCACGCATTCCTGTCCTTCACCCGCGACGTCCGACTCGCGCGCGAGGTGCTGAACGAGATCGGCGACGCCATCGGCGCAGCCTTCGCCTGACGGCGGGCCAGCCGCGGTGAGCGCTCCGACCCGGATCCCCACGGCACCGGGACCAGATCGACGACCCTGCCGGCACCGCCGGCGGGAACCACAGACCGCACCGCGACCTCGCCCGGGCTCGTCAGCCTCGTCAGCCGTCCCGGAGGCCGGATCGGCCGGCCGGAACACCGCACGCGGCTCCCGCACCCGCTCCTTTCCGGACCGTCATACCCGGGCCCGGCCGGTCGCGATCCGAAGCGGTCGTCGAGGAAGCCGAAGAACCGCCGGGCCGCCAGGGAACGGCCCCACCTGGCGACCATCGAGGCCCGGCAAGACCGGGCGAGCATGCCGGCGGTGAGCCCCGCACGCCGGAAGCCACCCACTGCCCCCGCCGGGAGCGCCCGGCCGCAAACCTCGCCAGACTATGTAGCATTGCCTGGTGTCTCTATGTAGAGAACCGGGCACAATATAGGGGGTGCGGGTGCGGATCACGCCGGCGACGGCCAAGGTCTTGAACGCGCTGCTCGCGCAGCCCGCGACCGCCCGCTACGGCATGGAGCTGATGCAGGCCACGGGTCTGCCCTCCGGCTCGCTCTATCCCCTCCTGGCCCGCCTGACGCGAGCGGGCTGGCTCGCGCAGGAGCCCGAGACCATCGACCCTTCAGCCGCCGGGCGGCCTGCCCGCACCTACTACCGGCTCACCGAGGCCGGCATCGAGCAGGCCCCCCAGGCCCTCGCGGCCGCTGCGACCCGTACCCGCCGACCAAGGAGGCCGGCCGTGGCCGATGACCCCTTCGCCGCCGTCGACGCCCTCCTCGCCACGGTCACCGCACCGGTCGAGCTCCCGCCCCCGCCCGTGCGCCTGCAGCTGCGCAAGGACGCCGAGCTGACCCAGGCTCAGGTCGCGGCCGCCCTCGGCGTCCGCCCCCGCACCCTGGCCGCCTGGGAGAAGGGGGAGGCCGAACCCCCGGCCGCTGTGCGCGCCGCCTACCTGCGGCTGCTGGAGGGCTTGGCCGACCGGCTCGCCCGCACCCCGGCGCCCCCGGTTCCCGCCGACCCGGCCGCGCCGGCGATGGACCGCGACGCCGAGGGGAACCTGGTCACCGCCGCGCCCGCGCCGTGCACGGTCTGCGGCCGGCCCACCCCCTACCGCCGCGCCGGCGCCCCGCGCCACCTCGGCGACTTCTGCCGCCCCGCACCCCCCGCCCACCCCGCGGGCACCGTGCCCGCCGACCCGCCCACCCTCGCCGCCCCGGACAGCACCGGCACCCGGCCGGCCCCCGCCCCGGAGCCGGCCCCGGCCGCCCTGCGCACCCCTCCCGCGCAGCCCGCTGCTCCCCGGCACCCCGCACCCCGCCAGGGAGCCCAGGCCGCTCACCCCCACCAGCCCCACCGGCCCCACCAGCCCCGCCCGGCCGGCCGGGCCGGCCGGGTCAGGCCGGGCGTGGACCTGCAGGAGATGATCCCGCGCGCCGTCGAGGAGGAACTCCACGCCGCCCAGGGCGACGTCCAGGCCGCGGCGCTGGCCCTGGACCGGCGGGCCATCCCCGACGCGATGGCCATGTTCAAGGCCTCCCGGGCAGGCGCCCGCTACGAGCACACCTGGTACCCGCCGCTGCCGGACATCCTGCGCAAGCCCACCAAGGACGCCCCCGACCAGATCTGGGAAGCCCGCCCGAAGTGGCGCAACCGCTCCCTGCCCCCGGGTATCCACCAGGTCACCGCCCTGGACATGAACGCCGCCTACCTCTCCGCCCTCAAAGTCCACCTGCCCATCGGCCCCCTCGAACACCGCGCCGGCCCCGACGTCGACGACCACGACGGCCCCGGCGGCCGCACACGCCGCCGCTCCGGCTTCTACCTCATCGACCCGCCCGCATGGGACCACACCGACTTGCCCCACCCCCTCGGCGCCCGCGAAGAACCCGGACCGCTGTGGATCTGTGACCCCATCCTCCGCCTCCTGCAGCGCTGCGCCACCCCCACCTACGGCCGGCTGTGCGCGCCGCCGCGCATCCTGGAATCGTGGACCGCCGTCGCCAGCGAGAACATCTGCGAAACCCTGCGCACCGTGTGGCGCGACGCCCGCGACCAGGCCCTGGCCCAAGACGACGACCTGACGCTGAACTACATCAAGGCCATGTACGCCAAGTTCGTCTCCACCATGGGCCAGTCCAACTTCAACCGCGAGATCGAACGCCCCGACTGGATGCACCTCATCCGCGCCCAGGCCTTCGCGAACCTGTGGTCCAAGGCCCACAAGGCACGCGAGCACGGCCTGACGGTGGTGCGGGTGATGGGCACCGACGAACTCCACGTCACCGGCGCATGGCGGCAGGTCTTCGCCGAAGGCCGCGGCGTCGCCGAGGTCAAGGTCAAGGACGAGTACCCGCTCGAAGGCCCAGGGAGGGCCTGACCACCATGCCCCAGACCAACCTCCAACCCCACCTGTACGGGATGCGCGGCACCCTCAGCGCCCAGCTGGCCGCCGAACGCCTCGACCGCGCCGCCCGCGCCATCGCCTCACCCGTCACCACCCGCCGCGGCCTGGCGGCCCGCCTGAACTACCTCACCCGCCACCGCGGAGGCCACCAGGCACTGCGCGACGCCGGCGTCACCGTCACCCCCCGCACCCTGCGCAACTGGCAACGCGGCACCACCAGCCCCAGCCCCGCCAACCGCCAACGCATCGACGACGCCTACCTGCGCCTGCGCCGCAAAAACCTCGCCCCCACCCTCGCCCGACGCCTGAACAACGACGGCCGCGGCACCCGCGTCGAGCTCTACCCCCACGACCAGACCGCAGTCGACGCCCCCCGCCGCCGCGGCAACGTCACAGGCCACCGCACCGTGAACTGCCGGCACTGGGAACACATCGCCGCCGCCTGGGCCGACCAAGACCCCACCGCCCTCAAAGACGCCTGGCAGGACGCCGTCCTGGAAGAAGTCGGCTCCGACTGGGGCGCCTACGAATACTCCACCGCCGTCGGCTTCCCCCTCTGACCCCTCCCGCAGCGCACCGGACACCACAAGGCCGTTCCCGGGTCATCCCGAAAACGGTGCGCGAGATCCCGATCAGACGGTTCCCGTCGGGCCGGGACCGGTGGCCGAGAGGCGGGCATGCCACGGGGACCGCCCGCGGGCGTGGAGCCGTACGCCTGCGATCTCACGGCTTGTCGATGTTTCAGACAAGACGCGCCGCGAGACCCGCGAGCGCCGGCAGCAGGTCGATCCGACTCCTCGACGCCGGCGTCGGCCCGCTCGAATGCTCCCGACGCCTCGGCCTCGGCCTGAACGGCCGTCAAGCGCTCCGCGCGCCGCGCCGGGCCCGACCCGGATGGTCCTCGCGCCGCTGTATCGGCTGTACCGGCCTACCGCGGTCGATCTCCACCGCGAGCACCTGCGCCGCCGGGCCGAGGACTCGGCATACCGCTCAGCCGACGCAGCCCCGCAACGATCACCGGCTACGAACATCCTGCAAGAGCCGAAGCCCGTACAGACCCACACGGAGCGGCCTTTTCGAGCAAGGAGATCGGCTGACGGCCGCTCGCCGTCCGCGACGAGACGCACGACCGTCACCCCGAGGAAGAGTTGCCGGCCCCGGGGTCAGTCGACGACTGACGTCATCCGCTCGTCGTAGCCGGTGGCGGGGTCGACCACGCGGCCGGCCGCCCACCAGTTCTCGCGCGCGGTCTCCAGGACGCGGAAGGCGACGTCCTCGCGCGGCACCCCGGCGATCTCCCGGAGGTGTTTCACCAGCGACTCGAACAGCGCGCTCTTCGTCTCTGCCGTGCGGATGTTGAACGACAGCGTGATGCACATCAGCCGCTCCGAACGCGGCAAGCCGAACACGACGTCGTCGTGGAACAGCGAGCCTTGCGGAAACTCGTGGAAGAAGTGGAACCGATCGTCGTCGGGAATCGCGAGCGTCTCGACCATCGCCGCGTGGATCGCATCGGAGACGGCCCTGCGCTGGCCGGCAGTGGTCACACCCTGCTGCAGATAGATGTCGATCAGCGGCACGGAATTCCTCCAGGTGGTGAAAGCGACGTGTCGGCGGGGTCGGGTCCGGGTCAGGCACCGGGCATCGGGACGCGGAAGCACATGGTCACGGCGCACCTGGCGAGGTACTGGCCGATCAAGGCGACCAGGACGACGGCCCGCGCCCGCCGTACTCGGACAGCAAGGCGCCGTACAAACCGTCCGGCACGTCCTGATCCCGGACGAGTGCCGGCGCCACGTCGTGGGCCAACCGGGCAGCCCGGTCCAGGCCCGCCGGTGTCCGCGCGGCAACGAGACCTTCGACCACGTCATCACTCAGGCCGGCGCCACGCGCGGCCGCGCTGTGCGCGTAGAGCACGCACGGCGCGCGCCACTGCCCGGCCACGGTGAGGATCGCGACCTCGCAGGCTGCAGGATCCAGGCCGGCCGCCGAGATCGCCTCGGCCCAGCCGAGTTGACGCTCGGCGATGACCGGTGCCCGCAGCAGCGCGTGGAACGGCCCCACCAGCCGACCGTCCTCCAGAGCGGCGCGGTGGCCGCCTCGCCGTCCGCGAGCACCACGGGTGGCCGTCAACCGGTCGCTGAGCCTCCTCTGTTCGGCATCGAGCCCGGACCGGTGCAGCAGCCGGAGGCGGCCGCCCGCGAGGTGATGCTCGCCGCCCGTCGACGCGTTCTCGGACATGAATTCAGGCTAGATCCGGCCCACCCCATGCCACCAGCGCAAGATACGCATCACCAGTATGCTGCCCAAGCATGGACCTGCCGCTGTCCACACTCCAAACCATCCGCACCGTGGCCGAGCGCCGCAGCTTCACGGCCGCCGCCGCCGTACTCGGCTACACCCAGTCCGCGGTATCCCGCCAGATCGCAGCCGCAGAGCGCGAACTCGGTGTGACACTGTTCGAACGCGCGCCACGCGGAGTACGACTCACCCGCGCCGGCGGCCTCCTCCTGCGCCAGATCGTGATCGCCCTCGACGCGCTCGACCAGGCCGAGCGCATGCTCACCGACCAGCCCCGGCACGTGCGACGAGTTCGCGTCGGCGCCGTCTCAGCGGCCGGCACCGCGCTGCTCCCACGATCCATCGCCGCACTGCGACAGACGGAGCCCGACCTCGAGATCTCCACCCGCGAGGGCACCACGCCCGCGCTCGTCCGCAGCGTGCGCGCCGGGACGCTGGACGTCGCGCTCATCACCAGCCGGCCACCGTTCCGCTCACCCGACCAGGAGCACCCGCCCCTGAAACAGCACACGGTCATCGACACCGCGCTCGCGCTCGCAGTGCCGTCAGCCAGCCGGCACGCCGGACCAGAGCCGGTGACCCTGGAGTCGCTCGAGGGCGAGTCGTGGATCGCAAGCCGGTCAGGCGAGGACGAGCCGCAGCTCGGCGTCTGGCCCGGGCTGCCCGGACGACCCACAGTGCGGCACTGGACCCGCGACTGGGCCACCAAGCTCGGACTCGTCGCCCAAGGCGCCGGCATCACAACCGTGCCAGCGGATTTCCTGCCAACCGTACCGCCCGGCGTGACCCTCACCCGGATCGACGGCGTACCGGCCGAGATCCGCCGGGTATCGCTCACACACTCCCGCGATCTCGACCCCGCCCTGGTCGCACCGCTGGTCCGGGCGACGCGCGAAGCCGCCGCCACCCTGGTGACCGAGCACCGCGAGTGGACCTGATCACCTGGGCGAGACCCCGCCCCCCGACGCCCACAAGGACACGCCCCGCCTGTAGCCAGCGCGAGTGGCTCACCAAGCCGGCCTCTCCCGCAGTGACTCCGGACGGCAGACCGCCCAGTCCACTCCGGGCAGCGGACATCATCATCTGGGAGCACGCGGTCACCGGTTGCACCTCCGGCCATGGCTGACCGGTCGCTCTGCGGGACTGGCAGGTGGCCGGCGCCCCCCTCCGGACAGTCACGCCGACCCGGGACCTGACGGGGGTGGGCGACACTTCAGCGCCAGGACAGAAGCCGTCCGATAGCCCAGCGTTGCCGGGGTGCCGAGAATCCCGGGGCGAGCAACTACACCCCGTCACATCAGCCAGCGCCCCAGCAACGACCCACCCTGGCACCCTCCGCCCCCCGCCGAGAGAACCTCATCTCGACCCCAGCCGATCCGGAAGACTGGAAGCCCGCACCCCGACCAGCAGGCCCGAAGCCATGACCTCACCCACCACCCCAGCGCCGCGACGAGACGAGCTCCGCCCGCACCAGCAGGCCGCCGTCGAAGCCGGCTCCCGCCAGCTGCGCCCCCGTCACAGCCGCGCCCTGATCACCTCGGCCTGCGGCACCGGCAAGACCCTCATCGCGATCCGCATCGCCGACCGCCTGGCCGCCCACCGCACCATGGTCGTCGTCCCGTCCCTGGAGCTCCTCGCCCAGACCGCCCTGGCCTGGCGCGCCGACGGCCACACCGAGCCGATGGTCGCCCTCTCCTCGATGGACACCGACGGCCACCACACCCTCCGATCCGCCCGCGTCGGCGGCACCAGCGACCCCGTAGGCCTGGCCCGCGCCCTCACCGTCCTGCCCCGGCTCACGGTCTTCACCACCTACGCCTCCCTGGAGAAGATCGAGACCGCCCAGCACCACACCGGGATCGACGTTCCCCCGTTCGACCTCGCGATCATGGACGAGGCCCACCGCGTGGCCGGCCGCGCCGACAAAACCTGGACGATCATCCACGACGCCCACCGCATCCGCGCCGACCGCCGCCTCTACCTCACCGCCACCCCCCGCATCTGGGACAACCCCGACCTCACCGAACCCGACCCCCCACGCCCCCGCCACCGCGGTCCCCGAACCGCACCTTTCCCGCCCCACCCGGCGCTGTCCATGGACGACCCGGCCACCTTCGGCCCCCACGTCCACGACTACCCCCTCGCCCAAGCCATCGCCGACGGCATCCTCGCCGACTACCGCATCCTGGTGCCCACCATCACCGACACCCACCTGCGCACCGCCCTGAACCAACCCCCCACCACCCCCGACGCCCGCCGCACCACCGCCCTCCACCTCGCCATCACCAAAGCGATCACCACCCACGACCTGCGCCGCGTCCTGGTCTACTTCAACGACGTCGACACCGCCCTGCGCTTCACCCGCGAATACCCCCACACCCTGCGCGCCCTACCCGGCGACCAACGCCCCACCCCACCCCCGCAGGTCACCGCCATCCACGGCGAACACACCCCCGAACAACGCCGGCAGATCCTCACCGACTTCACCCGCGCCGACCGCGCCATCCTGACCAACGCCAAACTCCTCACCGAAGGCATCGACATCCGCGACATCGACGCCGTCGTCTTCGCCGACACCACCCGCAGCATCATCCGCTGCGTCCAAGCCCTCGGCCGCGCCCTACGCAAACCCGCAGACACCGGCAAGATCTCCCACCTGATCATCCCCGCCTACGTCCCACCCGACGCCGACCCCACCGACCTCCTCGGCACCGCCTACGAACCCGTCTGGTCCATCGCCTCCGCCCTGCGCTCCCACGACCACCGCATCACCGAACGCCTCCCCAACCGCTCCCACCGACTCGCCACCACCACCCGCCACACCCTCGCCCACCACTGGCACTTCGACATCGACACCACCCCCGACGCCATCGCCCGCGCCATGGACCTCATCGCCTTCGACCCCCACAGCACCCGCGCCCGCACCCGCCGCCGCGCCCTGGCCTCCCTTCAGGCCTTCCACGACGAGTACGGCCACCTCGCCGTCCCCGGCGACTACGTCGACCCCTACGGCTTCGCCACCGGCACCTACGTCAAAAGCCAACGCGACGCCTACCGCCGCGGCGACCTGGACGACGACCCCGCCTGGCGCGCCGAACTCGACGCCCTCGGCATGATCTGGGACACCCACCAGGCCACCTGGGCCACCAACCTGGCCACCATCCAGGCCTTCCACGACCAAAGCGGCCACCTGGCCATCCCCAAGGGCCAGCCCGGCGGCGCCTTCCTGGCCGAACAACGCTCACTGGCCCACCGCGGCCACCTCGACCCCGACCGCGCCGCCCAACTCCACGCCATCGACCCCGACTGGCAGCTACCCCACGGAGCGGACTGGACCCGCAAGTACCACACCGTCCGCGTCTACCTCCGCGCCGGCCACGACCCCGCCACCCTCCTCACCCCCGACGCCACCATCGGCACCATGAAGGCCGACAGCTGGATCCGCCGCCAACTCACCACCTGGAACACCCTCACCCCAGCCCAGCAACAACTCCTCGCCAAGCTCCACCTCACCCCCGAGCACCTCACCTCCCCCCGCCCGCCACGCCGCACCTTCGAGCAGAGCGCCGGCATCCTGCGCCGCTTCATCGATCTGGAAGGCCGCCTCCCCGGTGCCCGCGAGTCAGTGAGCGTCGACGGAGAGACGACCATGATCGGCCCCTGGTACACCAAGACCCTCACCAAGAAGCGCGCAGGCCAACTACCCCGCCAGCACGACGAACTGATGACGCGCCTGTTCGGAGAGGACTGGCACGCCCCGCGGAAGCCGCAGAGAGAGCCGAGCCTCTAGCCGCCGTACGCCGACGGTCAGCCGACGAGCTCCAGAGGGAGTAGCCGCGAATCCGCTACTACTACAATTTTTCAAGAGGGAAGCAGCGGATGCCAGCGGCCGCGCCAACACCGACCGCCGTCCGAATCCCGGACCTGGCGTCATGGTCCAAGCCATGACGAGCTGTTAGACCCGGGGCGAGGACAGCTACTTGCCAACTGAACGACGTACCCGCCGCGAGGCAGGTCGTCGGTGAGGCCCGCCGCGCACCGGCCTTCCAGACCGTAGAGCTGGCCGGGGCCGGCCACACTCGAGAAACGAGGTCTCGTCCGCAGGGCCCGCAACTGACGGGCACGACGATCTGATCGCTTCTTTCGACTCCCTTGCTGATGAACCAAGGCCGCAGAACAGCAACCGGAGACGCCGATCCCTCAAGAGGCGCCTGGGGCGACGTACCTGACCCCTAGCCAGCTGAAGCCGCTCGCGAAGCGGGCGGCTTCTCGTGCTCCGCGGAGCGGAGCACGAGGGATCGCGGAGCGATCCCTCACTCGGATCCGCGATGCGGATCCGGAACGATCGCGGAGCGATCGTTCCGCTCCTCCGACGGAGTCGGAGGAGCGCTGACGCGCCGTAGGCGCGTGCGCCGTGTCTGCGGAGCAG
>Ga0164242_10006438_pt1 | contig 12914 bp, 12 predicted proteins | sample OricomgcompostMG_FD_108783 | JGI IMG/M metagenome (GOLD analysis project Ga0164242, IMG submission 108783) | Miracle-Growth compost microbial communities from Emeryville, California, USA - Original compost - Miracle growth compost (MG) ... | reverse complement strand
TGATCATGCATGGCACGGGCGGCAGCGGACATCAGTTCCTGCGGCCGCAATTCTCCGGCGTGCTGTTCGTTCCAGGAGGGCTGCTCGACATCAAGAAGTATTACATCATCCTCCCCGACGACATCGGGCACGGAAAATCCTCCAAGCCGAGCGACGGGATGCGCGCGAGCTTTCCGCAATATGGCTACGAAGACATGGTCAATGCCGAGCATGAACTCGTCACCAAGGGGCTGCATGTCAATCATCTGCGCCTCGTGATGGGTACCTCGATGGGCTGCATGCACTCTTTCATGTGGGGCGAAGCGTGGCCCGACATGATGGATGCACTGATGCCGCTGGCCTGCGAGCCGACGCAAATCGCGGGCCGCAACCGCATGTGGCGCAAGATGATCATCGACGCCATTCGGAGCGATCCGGCCTGGGACAACGGCAATTACAAGACCGAACCGCTGATGGGTTTGCGCGTCGCTGTGGACATGCTCCTGATTGCAGGAAGCGCACCGCAGCAGATGCAGAAGGATCTGCCCACGCGCGACGGCGCCGACAAATATCTTGCCGACAAGACGGCAAGCTATTTCTCCGAACTCGACGCGAACGACTTCCTCTACCAGGTTGGCTCCTCGCGCGACTACGATCCTTCAGCCAAGCTGGAAGCGATCAAAGCGCCGACGATGTGGGTGAACTCCGCCGACGACTTCATCAATCCGCCCTATCTCGGCATCGCCGAGAGCCTCGCGGCGCGCAACCCGCACATCAAATATGTCGTGATCCCGGAATCGATGCAGACACACGGTCACGGCACACATACCTGGGCGGCGGTGTGGCACGACCAGATGTCGGAACTGCTGAAAGAATCAGAGCACTAGGCGTCGCAGCTACAGGCTTTCGCGCCGGACATGCAGGCGCACCCTTCCCGCATGTCGCGCGAAAGCTGTTCGAAATAGGCTTCGAGCGCATCGCGCACCAACTGGTGGCGATCGAGCCCGGTCTTCACCGCAGCAATCGCCAGCCGCTCATGCTCGCGATGCGACAGCGAGATGAAAAGCTTCTTCGGCCGCGACGGATCGTGCGGCGGATGCGCCTCATGGTCGTTGTCTTGAGCGGGCGCAGCGACCGTCGGTGCAACAACACGCGGCGCGTCCAAAAACGCCGGCGCGGGACTGTGCGGCGCCATGGCGGACGGCGTCGCGCTTCCCTTGCGGGCGAGAAGGCTTGCCGTGATCGGCGCAAACCGGGCGTGACTCATCGGCTGCCTCCGCTTTCAAAAGACGGCCTGTCCGTCGAACGGCGGCCGAAAGAATGTGTGCGGCGCTCCCCGCTGCCGAACATATGCGGCTGCGCCGCGCGGCGATCGGTGCCGGAGCGCCGGTCGATGCCGTCCGGGAATGGCGGCTTCTCCATGGTGACAATCGCCGAATCGTTCGCGGGTAAAGGCGGCAGCGGTGCGTTCTGCGTCATCGCCGGCGGCGTCCATTCCGGTTCGTGCTCTTCGGGCTCGTCTAAATCGGGATCGGTGTCTGCAAGGCTCAGCGCGCGCACCGCGAAATGCTCTGGGCGTTTCTCCGGCACGATTTTTTCGTCGTTGGTCAGACGCGACAGACGATCCTGCACATAAAGCCACAAGTCGCGAATTTCTTTCGACGACGCCGATTTCGGCGCCGCCTCCCCGACCGTGCGTCCATCCGTCATGCTAGCCGCGAAATCGACGCGGTGATGCAGCGTGATCGGCGCGACGGTGCCGTGCTGCGACAGCGCCACGGCGGCTTCGCCGGTGATGCGCGCGCGGGCCGTTGCGCCATTGACCACAAACACCAGCGGCTTGTTATGCTTCTCCGCGATATCGACTGTGGCGCCCACCGCGCGCAAATCGTGCGGGCTGGGGCGCGTGGGCACCAGCACAAGATCGGCATGCGCCACGACTCTGGAGATCGAACCGGTGATCGCGGGTGGCGTATCGATCACCACCAGCTTCATGCCGGCTTTCTCAAGATGATCGAGCGCTTCATCGAGTTCGAGCACGCCGACCTGCGCGAAATGCGGCGTCGGGGCTTCGCGGGCATTCCACCATTGTGCGAGCGAACCCTGCGGATCGGTGTCGATCAACGCGACTGGCCCGATGCCAGCCTTGTCAGCTTCCACCGCCAGATGGCCGGAGAGCGTGGTCTTTCCCGAACCGCCCTTCTGCGAGGCGAGCACGAGCACATGCATGCGATCCGTCCGCGGGGGCGGCATAAAGCTTTCGCTCACGGCATTTCTCCCAGCCAAACCGGCGCTGCGGCCGGTCTTTGCATCCTGCCGCGGAACTGATTGCGGCACGCTGAAACGAGACGCGTGCAATTGCATCGATTTGTGCGAGAGTTTTCATCGAATGCCATTCGCTCCGTCATGGTTGACGCGGCGACAACCATCGGGAGAGCGCCATGCCGCGATTGCACGAAGTCTCAAAAGCGGACGCCCATGCCGGCGCACAGCAGATCTACAAACTTCTCTTCGGCGAGCGCGATCCGGTGAAAGAGCCCGGCACCGCGACCGGAACGCCGGGAAACTGGTGGACCGTTTATGCCGGATCGCCGGACGTGTTCGACCATGCCGTCGCGGGGTTCGCGCTCTATCGCAGCCCCAAACGCAAGCTCGATCCGAAACTGCGTGAATTGGGACAGACGCGCGTCGGTTGGGCGCGCGGCAGCCAGTTCGTCTATTCGCAACACTGCAAAGCGTGCCGCGGCGTTGGCCTGCCGGAAGAGAAGATAAAGGCCATTCCGCATTGGCAGGTGGCCGATTGCTACACGCCGGTCGAGCGCGCCCTGCTCGCTTACACCGACGGACTGGTGCTGATGGGCGGGCGCGTGGCGGACGGCATCTTCGATGAACTCAAGAAGCATCTTTCCGAAGAAGAAATCCTGGAGTTCACCTACATCACTTCGCTCTACGATCTGCACGCCGTCACCACCAAGGCGTTGAAACTGGAATATGACGACGTGCCGGACCGTGTTGTGGAAGTCGCCGCTCCCGCCGACAACAAGGACGATCCGATGGGATTGATCGACCGGAGATAATTCATGTCCCAATCTTTCGAAGAGCTGCTGAAAGCACCGGGCATTCTGGTTCTTCCCGGTGCGTTCGATGCCCTATCCGCGCGCATCGCGGCGAAGAGCGGCGCAAAGGCGGTTTACATGACCGGTTTCGGCGTCGCGGGCGCGGGCTTCGGCGTTCCCGATATCGGGCTCGTCAATGCCGAGCAAATGATCGAGCGCGTGCGCGTCATCGCCGACAGCATCGCGCCGGTGCCGCTGATCGCCGACGGCGACAATGGCCATGGCGGGCCACTGAATGTCGCGCGACTGGTGCGCGCTTACGAACAATCCGGCGCGCAATGCATCCAGATTGAGGATCAGGTCTCACCCAAGCGTTGCGGGCACATGGAAGGCAAGGAAGTCATCCCGCTCGCCGAAGCCGCCGCGAAAATCCTTGCGGCATCCGAAGCGCGCGCCTCCAGAGCCTTCAAGATCATGGCGCGCACCGATGCGCGGGCTACGCATGATTTGGACGAAGCGTTGCGTCGCGGCGAAGCCTTCCTGAACGCGGGCGCCGACATTCTCTTCCTTGAGGCGCCGCGCAGCGAAGACGAACTCGTCAGGGTCGCCAAAATTTTTGCCGGGACGCCGCTCGTTGCCAATCTGGTGGAAGACGGCAAGACGCCCATGCTGTCGCCCGAAGAGCTGCAGCAGATGGGCTACAAGATCGCGCTCTATCCTATCAGCGCCCTGCTCGCGGCATCGGCCACACTGGAGCAGGTCTACGCGAAACTGCTCGGCGCAAAGGCGGAAGTCCGCGCGCGCGTTACCTTCCAGCAATATAATGAGATCGTCAGATTGCCCGATCTTCTCGCAACTGCGAAGAGATTCGACACGAAATAGCATCGCGGAGCAGCCATGCCGCGCATGAATGGTGCGGCAATAGTGCCGTGCACGGATTTTTGACGGCAAACGGGCTTAACCGCGTCGCCTATGCCTTGTTCGCCCGCGTTGCGCCCCTTAACTCTTGGCCACCAAATTGGGGAGAGAGTTCATGCTTCATCGCCGTCAGATACTGAAATCCGGTGTCGCCGCCGCCGCACTGGGCGCCCTCGCAATGCCGACGCTTGTCCGCGCTGCCGAAGCGGTCAAAGCAGCCGTCAGTCCGTCCGGCGCGGCGCTGAACAAATTGTTCGACCAGTTCATGACCGAGAACCTGGATGCATCGCCCGTCGGCGCGACGTTCCTGGGCGTCGATACCGGCGCACGCGCGAAACAGCGCGGCGAGATCGACGACAACTCACTGGCCGGATATCAAAAGCAGAAAGACCTCACCGCCAGCCAGCTTGCCCGCCTCAACGCGTTCGATCCCAAGCCGCTCACCGGCATGGATGCGCTCAACTACGAGATCATTCAATACGGTCTGCAGATCCAGGACGGCGACAACAGGAAGTACCAATATGGCGGCCAGGGTGCGGGCGCGCCTTATATCGTCAGCCAGCTCACCGGCACCTATCAGCAATTCCCCGATTTCCTCGCCAGCCAGCAGCCGGTGGAGAACAAGGACGACGCCGAATATTTCCTGCAGCGTCTGGATGGCGTGGCGCTTGCGCTTGACCGCGACAGCGAAGTCGTTCGCCACGATGTCGCGCTTGGCGTGATCCCGCCGGACTTCGCGCTCGACAAGGCGCTGACACAGATGGCGGCGCTGCGCGGCGTCGATGCCGGCAAGTCGGTGATGGTCGAAGCGCTCGTCACCAAGACGAAAGCCAAGAACATTCCCGGCGACTGGGAAGCGCGCGCCACCAAGATCGTGGCAGAGAAAGTCTATCCCGCGCTCGACCGCCAGATCGCGCTCGCGAAAGACATGCGCAGCAAGGCCGTGCATGATGCCGGCGTGTGGCGCCTGCCGCAAGGCGATGCCTATTACGCTGACAGCGTGATCGCCGCGACGACGACCAACATGACGCCGGAGGAAATCCACAAGACCGGCCTGGAAGTGGTGGCCGACTACACGGCGCGCATCGATGCCGACATGAAGAAGCTCGGCCTTACCAAGGGCACCGTCGGCGAACGCCTGCGCGGCATGTATAACGATCCGAAGTTCCGTTATCCGAACACCGACGCGGGCAAGGAAAAGCTCATCGCCGATCTGAACGTAAAAATTCAGAAAGTGCGCGCCAGGCTGCCGGAATACTATGGCGTGCTGCCGAAGGCCGATCTGCTTATCAAGCGCGTGCCGAAGGCGACGGAAGCGGGCGCACCGGGCGGCTACTACAATCCGGGTTCGCTCGATGGCAAGCGTCCGGGCATGTATTACATCAACCTGCGCGACACCGCCGAAGTGCCGAGCTGGACGCTGTCCACGCTTTCCTATCACGAGGGCATTCCGGGCCATCACATGCAGCTCAGCATCCAGCAGGAAACCGACCTGCCGCTGATCCGCAAGATCTCCGGCTTCACCGCCTATATCGAAGGCTGGGCGCTCTATTCCGAGCAGTTCGCGGACGAGATGGGCATGTATGCGGACGATCCGTGGGGCCGCATCGGCTACATGCACGATGCGATGTTCCGCGGCGTACGCCTTGTCGTGGACAGCGGCATGCACGCGATGAAGTGGAGCCGCGAGAAGGCGGTGAAGTATTACACCGACACGCTGGGCGACCTCGACGCATCGGCGATCACCGAAGTCGAGCGCTATTGCGTGTGGCCGGGCCAGGCCTGCGCCTACATGGTGGGCAAGCTCGACATCCTGAAGCAGCGCGAAAAGGCGAAAGCGGCGCTGGGACCGAAGTTCGATATCCGGCAATTCCACAAGGCGGTGCTGGTGTGCGGCGCGGTGCCGCTCGCCATCCTCGACAAGGTCGTGGACCGCTACATCGCGGAAGCGAAGGTGGGATAGTTTTTTCACTTTCCCAAAAATGCAAAAGCGGCGGGACAGAGATGTCCCGCCGTTCTTTTTTGCCGTCTTCGCATCGCACGTCTCTTGTTGAGCAGCGTGGACGAAGACAGGCAGGCGTGTTTATCCCTCGGCACCGGGCGCGATATGAGGCGCCACCTATTCAACGCGGCTTAGCAGTGAGCGCGGTGAACCGGGCGATGATCGTTCTTCCGCAAAATCCGGCCGTCGCATGCGTCAGCAGCGGACGGCGCCGGTAAGCAGGCGGGAGAGGATCAGGGCGAGGGGCATTAGAACTTGTGCATGTGTTGGTCTTTCCAAAAAACTCCGTCATGGCCGGGCTTGTCCCGGCCATCCATTTTCCAGAGACGGTGTGAAATGATCGCCGCTTCTGGAAAATGGATCCCCGGCACAAGGCCAGGGATGACGATGCGGGTTGTGGTGAGAACAGCCCCAAAACGCAGAAAAACCGCCGCTTTTCAGCGACGGCTACCGTCCGGGCGCAGTTCGAGAGTTGGCAAAAGTGTACGGGGGTACCGTCACGGTGTCAAGCTAATTATCCTGAATGCAGGAAATTGTTCTAAGGCCCTGAATCCACTTTCCTTTCACCCGATTTTCAGGTGCGCGCGGCTATGGCAAAGCGCAAAAAAGCGATCGGCCTATACAAAATATTTTTACGCGTTGCCGTCCAGCGCCTGTTCCAGATCGGCGATGAGATCGGACGCATCCTCGATGCCCGCAGACAGGCGCAGCAGGTCCATCGGGCATGGCGCGCCGGGACCTTCGATGGAGCCGCGATGTTCGATCAGGCTTTCGGTGCCGCCCAGCGACGTGGCGCGCTTCCATAACTTCACCCGCGCCGCCGTCGCGATGGCCGCGCCCTCGCCGCCTTTCACGCGGATCGACAACATACCGCCGAAGCCGCCGCTCATCTGTTTCGCCGCGATGGCATGGCCCGCATGGCTCTTCAGGCCGGGATAGAGAACTTCCGCGATGCGCGGATGTTTCGCGAAATGCTCCGCCACTTTCTGCGCATTGGCGCAGGCCGCTTTCACGCGCGGAAACAGGGTACGCATGCCGCGCAGCAACAGCCACGCTTCGAACGAGCCGGGGATACCGCCCACGCGGCTGCGTACCCCGGAGATACGCTCCCAATATTCGTCTTCCGTTTTCGTAACGAGCGCGCCCATCACAATGTCGGAATGGCCGTTGAGATATTTTGTCGCCGAATGCATGACGATGTCGCAGCCCAGATCGAGGGGTTGCGTCAGCACCGGCGTCGAGACTGTTGAATCGGCTGCAACGCGCGAACCGGCTTTCTTTGCGATCTCCGCAACTGCTGCTATGTCTGTGACGTTCCACATCGGATTGCCGGGCGACTCGATCCACACCAGCTTGGTCTTGCCCGGACGCATCGCCGCTTTCACGGCGGCGAGATCGCTCATCTCGACCTCTTCGACATCGAGGCCCCAGCCGCGCGCGAAATCCATCAGCCACAGGCGCAGACCCCAATACATCACCTTCGGGATCACGACATGATCGCCGGGCTTCAGCGCGAGGAAGCAGGCGCTCGCCGATGCCATGCCGGACGCGAACAACATCGCCGCCTTGCCGTTCTCAAGCGCCGTGAGCACCGCTTCCGGCTGGTCGTAAGCCGGATTATCGGAGCGCGCATATTCGCGGCCCGAGCGATATTGGTTGTCGGGATCGCGGATGAAGGTGGAGGACATGTGGATCGGCAGCGACACCGCGCGCGTTGTCTCGTCGATCCAGCCAAGGCCCTGGGCGGCAATGGTTTCGGGTTTGTGATTCTTGTCGGTCATGGGTGAATTCCTAAGAGATATCACCTCCCCCTCGTGGGGAGGTCGGAGAGCGAAGCGATCCGGGTGGGGGGGGCGATGCGTGCGGCATCCCCCCACCCGAAAAATCTCTTCGCTACGCTCGTGATTTTTCGACCTCCCCACAAGGGGGAGGTGATTAAAGGCCGCGCCTCTCCAGAAAATCGAGAACAGCGGCGTTGAACGTCTTCGGCTTGTCGATATTGGCGGCGTGGCCGGCGCCTTCGATGACGACCTTCTCCGCATTCGGAATCTTTTTGGCCATGTAATCGGCGGCGACAAGGAATGGTTTGTCCTCCGAGCCGACGACAACCAGCGACGGCACTCTGATGTCCGGCAGCGAGTTGATCACCCGCGCATCGCGCTGGGCGAGCATACCGCGCGCCGCCAGTTCCAGCCCGCGCGCGTTGCGATGATGTGCAGTGCGCCGCTCGGCGGTTGCGGCATGAAGAGGACCCAATCCTTCTTCGGCATATTTCTGCGCCGTGCGTTCGGCATTGGCGTTCCAGTCGCCGCGCGGCTCATCCTTCTTGAAGCCGGGACCGGTGTCGATGATGAGCAGCGCGCGTGTGCGGTTCGGATGCGCCAGATGAAAGGCCAGCGACATGTAGCCGCCCAGCGACAGCCCGCCGATGATCGCCTCGTTCGCACCGACAGCATCGAGGATCGCCGCCATGTCGGCGACGGTGTGTTCTTCGCTGTATTGCGATGGGTCTTCCGGATAATCGCTCTGGCCATGGCCGCGCATATCCCAGGTGACGAGCGTGTGTTCTTTGGAGAGGGGCGAAACCTGTCCGCGCCACATGGCGGAGGTGGACGAATAGCCGTGGCTCAGCAGGATCACGGGCCCCGAGCCATGGACCTCGTAATAGATATCGACGCCGTCGCGGTTCAGTGTGGGCATGGAAACTCCCAATCCCCTCCCCCTTGTGGGGAGGTCGGAGAGCGAAGCGATCCGGGTGGGGGGGGACGGTGCTGCAACCGTCCCCCCACCCGAAAAATCTTTCGCTGCGCTCAAGATTTTATCGGCCTCCCCACAAGGGGGAGGCGATTAATGTGCGTATCTCTTGTTCAAACTTGCAACCGTTTCGTGGAACTCCGCCACCGTCTCGTCGATGATCTGCTTCACCGGCTTGATCGAGTCGATGCGGCCCGCCACCTGCCCGGACAGCGCGATGGACGCTTCCATGTCGCCGCCGAAATAGAGATCCATCGCATTGCCAAACTCGCCCATGATGTTGGCGGGCGGTTCCTTCTCATATTTCGTCGTCTTCTCCGTGCGCAGCGCGCGCAGCGCCGGGCCGGGACCGAAGCGGTTGAGGAAGACGGTGGAGGTTTCCTCCGCTTCGAGGATCGCGTTCTTCCAGTTCTGATGCACCGGCGATTCCGCCGCCGACACCATGCGCGTGCCCATCTGCACGCCTTCCGCGCCCAAGGCAAAAGCCGCGGCCATGGTGCGGCCGTCGGTGATGCCGCCCGCCGCGATCACCGGCACCTTCACCTTCTCGCAAACCAGCGGCAGCAGAACCATGCTCGCCACTTCGCGCGGGTTCTTGAAGCCGCCACCCTCGCCGCCTTCGACGACGAGCCCATCGACGCCCGCCTCCATGGCGCGCAACGCCGCCTTCAAGGACGGCACGACGTGAAACACGTTGAGGCCCGCATCCTTCAGTGGCCCCACGATCTTCATCGGATCGCCGGCGGAGGTGGTGACGAATTTCACGCCCTGATCGAGCACGAATTTCACGATGTCCGGATCGCGCACGAAGGCGAGCGCGACGTTGAGGCCGAACGGCTTCGTCGTCAGCTCGCGCATCTTTTTCACTTCGGCGCGCACTTCGTCGAGACGGCCGGACGATGTTTCTATGATGCCGAGCCCGCCCGCATTCGACACGGCGCTCGCCAATTGCGCGCGGGCGATGTAGCCCATCGGCGCCTGCACGATGGGATATTCGACGCCCAGCATGTCGGTGATGCGGTTCTTGATCGGCATGGGCAGCGTCCCTCGATGGCGAAGGCCCATGTTAGCCAAGCGCATGGAGGCGCGCGAGCTACCGCAACGTCAGCCTTTCATCGCCGAGGCCGGTTCGAACACGACCGCGCTGATGATCATGTTGACGTGCTCGCCATCGTCCGAGAGCGGCAGGTGGATCGTATCGAAATCCAGATGCGGATGGTTCAGCCATGCTGCCGAACCGTGCAAGCGCATGATCAACCTTTCCCGCGCCATATGGGCATAGGCAGCGACGGCGCCATCCCCCTGCTCCTTGCCGTAACGCGCCATGACTTCGCGCACCGTCTTGCCCGTGGCGTCACCCAGCATGTGCTCGGTGACGTCGCCGCCGATCATGCGATAGCGGAAATCGGCGTAGCCGGGCAGCGCGTCCACCAGCACGATGGCGCGGATATATTGCTTCATCTCGGCGGGATTGATGTCGGCGCGCGACGGCATGGCGCGATCAGCGCGCTTGGCGTCCCAGTAATCCTTCAGAAATGCGAGCGCCGGTTTGGAAGAACGAGACGGATCAAACTCGACAGATACGCCAGACACACCCGATGTCATTACAACTTCCGTGACTAAAAGCCGGACCGCTCGACAGAATTACAACCTGCGGCAGCATAGCGCGCAGGAGCGCCATCGTCCCTAGTAAAAACAAAAGGTCAATACGCGCGGTGTGGAATCCGCCATGCGGTCAGAAATGTGCTCAAAAATAGTCGTTACCAGCGCAGGAAACGCGATCCCAAAAACGCACCAAGGCCGGTCACCGCGCCAATGGCCAGCGTGTACCAGGTGGCGACGAAGAGCGGCGAATCGTCGAAGCAATGCGCGGCATAGAATGTGGCGCCGATCGCGCCCGCGACGAGTCCGGCCATCGCGCCGGCCCGCGCGGGATTTTCCGGCGCACCCCGGCGGAACGCCCACAGCAAAAGCGCCAGCGGCCCCAGCGCAAAAAGCGGGATCATCGTGGTGCAGAAGCGCATGTTGTGACCGATCAGGCGTGGCATCCACAGATCGGACGGCACCACCATCATCTCCAGCGCGACAGCCAGGACAAGCAACACCGGCGCGGCCAGCAGAAGCGGGCGCATCCGGCTGCGATGCACTTCCGGCCGCGTCATGTCGCGCGCCACCAGCACCGCCGTGATCGCCAACACCAGCGTAACGACGAATTTGAAATCGAAGCGCATCGTGTGAATGGCATGCATGAAATCCGGGCGCGGGCCGAGCGTCAGCATGAATGTGCCGCCCGCGACGATCGCGCCGACCACAAGCGCGAGTGCAAAAGCGCGGCGCGGCGGCGTCTGCTGCTGCAGCGCATCGGCGGACAACGAAGCGATGAGGTCATCGGTCTTCATGCCGTTCCTCCCTCGCGATAAAGTTCGGCCAGTTTCTTCAACCCGCGATGGAAGGCGACACGCACGGCGCCCTCGCTCATACCCAGTTTGACCGCGGTGTCCTTGATACTGCGCCCGTCGAGCGAAATGGATGAAACGACTGTCTGTTGCTTGCCGTCGAGGCGCGACACCAGCTTGGTGAGTTCGCTCTGCGAGCTTTCCGGTTCCGGCGGCGTATCGGGCAGAACCTCGATCAAGCCTTCGATGGGGACTTCGCCGCGGCGGCCCTTGCGGCGCATCACGTCGATCAGCTTGTGGCGTGCGATCGCGTTCAGCCAGGGAAGGAACGGCTGATCCTGCATCCATGTCTGGCGCTTCAAATGGATCGCCAACAAAATCTCCTGCACCACATCCTCGACATCGGCATTGCCGATCCGCGACAGACCGTTGGCCGCGAATTTCCGCAGCCGGGGCGCGATGGCTTCCAGAAGCTGGCGATAGGCCGCGGCATTTCCCGCCAGCCCAGCCCGCATCAGTTCCGCCCACGCCATTTCTGGCGAGCCGCTGTCAGGTTTGTTCGCTGCAGGCATGGCTTTCGTTACAGCGATTTCAGGCCCGGTTCCACCGGTCTGCCGCCTTTAGTGATGACGGCGGCGGTGGCGACGGGCCGGCGCGGCCGTGGTTGGCGGCAGCGCGTCGGAGGCCTGCGGCGTGGCATTGGTCAGCGACCAGCCCACGATCTCGTTGATCGCCTGACCCGTCGCCTGGTTGAAAGCCTGCACGACGGCCGGAATGCTGTTGGCGCCCGCCGGCACTTCGGCGCGCGCGTCATGGGTGGCGACCACATCGTGATGCGTGGAGGTGATCAGCTTGGCCACAATGTCCACCACGACATTGGGTGCACCGTCCGCGCCGGCATAATGCGCGGTGAAATCGCGCACTTCCGTCACCACCAGCAGATCGGCGCGAACGCCGCCCGACGTCGGCCCCACGGCTTTCACTTTGCCGCTCTTCTCAAACGCTTCGACCAGCAGGTCCTGAAGCAGATCGCCCGTCTGATCGGTCCATGCAGCGTTGGCGTAATAGTCCATCGTCTGGCCGCGCACGAGCGAGATGCGCTTGCTGTCCAGCACATCGCTGGTGATCGGCTGCGGGATGCCGATCTGCCACGTCGTTGCCGGTACATTGTCCACCGGACCGAATTGCGGATGCAGGACATAGATCTGCGGCGGCGCTTCGCTGGGGCCCAGCAGGCTGCCGCAAGCCGAGAGAGCGGCCGCAGAGAAAACGACGAGCGCCGCGCGGCGCGAGATGCGGGAGAGCGTGCTCATTGGGGTGTGTATCCTTTGCGACGATCGCCGAAGAGAAGCTTGGTGGGCTCGCGCTCGAGCCCGTTGGACAGCTTGGTCAGGCTGCGCGCCAGGGTGCGCACCTGATCGGAGAGTTGATCCAGATTGGCGCCGTTGACGGCGGCATCCGCGTCATCGGCAAGGCGGCTCACCTTCGTCACCGCGACATTGGCGTTGCCGAGCGTGGTGTGCAGATCCTTCAGATCGACATTCAATGTGTCTGACGCCAGCGAGACATTGTGCAACGTCTTGTCGATATCCGCCGAGCGCGCCTTGAACACATCCGTCGTGGTCTTGATGTTCGACAGGATGCCCGAGAAGTTCTTGATGTTCTCGTCACTCAACGCCTTGTTCAACCGGTCTGCCACATGGCTGAGCTTGGCGATGAGTTCGGGCGCGGATTGCTCCAGCTGCTGCAAGGTCGATTGCTTGGACTTGATGACCGGATAATCGCCGAACATGCGGCGCTCCAGAACCG
>Ga0164242_10006437_pt1 | contig 12916 bp, 13 predicted proteins | sample OricomgcompostMG_FD_108783 | JGI IMG/M metagenome (GOLD analysis project Ga0164242, IMG submission 108783) | Miracle-Growth compost microbial communities from Emeryville, California, USA - Original compost - Miracle growth compost (MG) ... | reverse complement strand
CGCCGATGCCGACGGCAAGACCACCGTTAATCTGTCTAACGGTGAACAATGGGCAGTCGACGTGTACATTCCTGCTTGGGGTACCACGCCCAATAGTAAATACGTTCCCGCAGATCTCAAGGACGACCGGGGCTACATCAAAACCAACGGCACAAGTCTCCGTGCCGATGCAGCTGGAACCCGCGTCTAAGTGGCTGGCGATGTCGGCGACTATTCTCGTCGGGCTTCCATGGTCTTTATGGCGCCATCCCCGTCCTTGTCACAAATATCAAGCGTGACTTGCTCGCGGCAGCGACCTCTGGCAAGCTTGATGCCACGCCTGATGGCCTAGATCGCCCCTTCATCCCGAATAACTCTGAGACTCAAGCCGTCCCCATCGGTCCGAGGGGTGTGAGTGCCGCGCATGGATGGGGACTTCCCAGATTCCTGATTTGGCTCCTCAAGGGTCGCAATTATATGACTGGCAACATTCCTCTAACCGTCAATGGCGACATGGTCAAGAAGGACAACACTATATGGAATCCGGACTAGCTAGTGTCAAACTCGGGACCTTTCCTACTCCGCCTTTGTTAGACTGAATCTGAGGTCTAGGCGGAAACATGTACCGGTGGTATTTTTCGTGTATTTCATCCAGCGTCAGCGTCAGCGTCAGTGGCCAATTCTCCACTTACAATGTCAGACCCTTCCGCAGTTCTGGGAGGCGAGGAGACCAGGTAGCCCGGATTGTAAGATCGGATACAGATACCCAGCACCCTATCGAGATGGGTTAGAGAAAGAGGATTAACCTAGACATCGTGACTGCCCTACGAACCTCGAACAATACCAGGAAGGCAAAAGTAGAACTGCGGACTTGAATCTAATCCTCGGGCTCTCCAAGTCCCGGCTTCATTTCTACATTTGTACATGCAAATCGGATGCTGTATGTATATATAATACAAAAAGAAATATTGTTGCAGCCCCCTTTTCTTTGCAGGCCCCTATTCTTTGCAGCGCCACATTTCTATACTGCCTGGCTGTAGTTGGACCCGATTCTCCGCCGGCCATATGTCCACCACTTCCGCCCTTCGTCCACCCAGAACACCGTACTGCAAAGCATTAATAGACCGATAAGGTCGAAGAACCCGAGGGCTTCCGTCTGGAAGACCTCCTGAAGCCAGGGGAAGTAGATAACGAGCAACTGCCCGGCCAAGCTAAGCGACACGGCCCAGTTGAATAGGGTGTTGGAGAACAGGCCGACCTCTCCTCTCAGGACTGACTTGGACTCGGATCGGCAGGTCAACGCGTTGAACATGTCGAATAGTACAAAGCAGGTGAAGGTCATGGTAGTGTCTCGGCGCGTGACCATGCCGTCCTCGAGCATCTCGTGCGTATACACCAGCATGGTACCCGCCATAATGACAAAGGCCGACGTCAAAACGCGCCTGACCAGGGGCTTGGTCAGTACATGGTCATTCCTCTTGCGCGGCGGTCGATTCATGACGTCCTTATCGACAGCCTCGACGCCCAGAGATTGAGCAGGTGGCCCGTCCATGATAATATCTAGTCAGACCAGTTAGTTGCCGGTGCTTTGAAAGCGAAAGAGTAATGCGACTTACTGATCCAGAGAATCTGCATGGCATTGAGGGGAGACCGGAACCCCAATGCCGTGCATATCAGAACAAGCGATAGCCCAGCTGCGCTGGTGCTCAGCTGGAATGTCAGGAAATTCTGGATATTGTTGAAGATGGCCTTCCCCTCTTCGATCGCATGCAGAATGGTCGAAAAGTCGTCGTCTGTGAGAATCATATCCGCCGCCTCCTTAGCCACATCGGTTCCATGCTTGCCCATAGCAATCCCAATATCCGCCTTCTTCAGGGCAGGGGCATCGTTGACACCGTCGCCAGTCATGGCGACTATATCGCCCCTAGCCTGCAGCGCCCTGATGATCTTCATCTTGTGATCGGGGTTTGTCCGGGCAAAGATGGTCGTGTTCTCTATCGCTTGGGCAAGGTCCTCGTCTGACATGAGATCGAGCTCGTCGCCTCCCAGCACCGGACGGACGCTGACTTGATTCGCAGTATGCTCCCTGGGCGCCGCAATTGACATTCCTAGCTGTTTCCCAATGGCGACAGCCGTGGTCTCCGCATCACCGGTGATCATGATCACCTTGACGCCACCGCGCATCAACTTCCTAATAGAGCGCGCAACGCCAATACGCGGCGGATCACTCATGCCAACCAAGCCTGCGAATGTCAAGCCTCTATACAACTCCACGTGGGAATGAGAATGACTGTCGCTCTTTTCAGTGCCAGGTGAACTGCTGCGAGTTGAGGGCATGGCGGCCTTGTTTCGCGTCGACCTCGTAACGGCGCCACTTGCAAAGGCCAACACCCGAAGTCCTTGCGATGCCATCCTATCAGCTGCCTGTAGGGCTTCTTGCCGCCGCGCAGAGTCGAGAACGATTTCCCTTCCATCTTTCGTTAGGTAGGTATCGCAGGTGTCGAGTACACGGTCAATGGCCCCTTTAACATATGCGAACTCCTTCTCGTTCTTACCGCCATCATTGCCGATGACGACGCCCATCCATTTTCGCTCTGAGCTGAAAGGCGTCTCGATCGTACGGGGTCCGATTGATCCTCTAACATCGTGCTCCTTAAACCTATCCAAAAGGTCCAGCATGGCAACATCGGTCGGCTGCCCCACCCACCGAGTGTAGGTTGAGATATGGTCTCTTCCTTGGGTGGAAGATAAAACAGCCCGAGTGGCGGCGCCGTTCTCCGTATATTGCCGAGCAAGGCGAGCATTGTTCGCGATGTTACCAATTCTGAGAATCCTCACGGTGGCAGGATCTGGTTTGGTCTCCGTTGCCTCATCGTCCGAATCGACGTCGAAGGCTTCGTCGGAGCCGAAGTACCACATCTTTGCAGTGGTCATGTGGTTCATCGTAAGCGTCCCTAGGGGGGCCACATTAGCATATCGTCATGGCGACACGGGGCGGGGAGACCTACCAGTCTTGTCCGTGCACACCACATTCACAGACCCTAAAGTCTCGACCTTGGGCATTTTACGGACAATTGCGTTATGCTTGGCCATACGATGGACTCCAAGGGCTAGCGTGACTGTTACAATGATCGGGAGGCCTTCCGGGATAGCGGCTACCGCTAAGGAGATGGAGATTGTGAATATCTCGAGCAGGTTCTTCCCCTGAAGCCAGCCAATGAGTGAGATAAGCCCAATGATGACAAACGATGCTTTGCTCAGCTGAGACCCGAGTCCATCCATGGAAAGCTGGAGGGGCGAGCGCGGGCTCTCCGTCCCAGACACGCTCGTTGCGATGGTACCAAAGTGTGTGCTCCCACCCGTTGCGAAGACGATGCCTTGGCCATGTCCGGATTTTACCAGCGTACCCATGTAAGCAATATTATTTGTGTCATCCGCCTTGTCGCCACTACCAGCCGCCGCAGGAGGGGCCGGCGATGAAAAGAATGGACTAGGAAGCTGAAGGTTGGCACTACCCAGCGCAGCCGCCAAGGGCGCGCTACGGAAACGCGTATCAGCAGACATCCTGACCGGTTCATTCTCTCCTGTAAGGTTGGAGGTATCTATGGTCAGATCTGCAGCTTTAGTTATTCGGATATCGGCAGGTATACGGTCGCCCGTCGTGAACAGAACGAGATCGCCCGGGACTAGCTGGGTGGCAGTGACCTTGGACGAAGCGGCCTCCAACATCTCCTCGGCCGGGGTGGCTGCGCCCGAGGCATCGCTCAGATCAAGCCGGTCCTTGGATCCGGCAGGCCAAGCCGGGGATGCTGTGGGAGATGGCTTTGCGACCTGGCTCCGGACCAGGTGCGCATGGTTCGGAACCAGATGATTTAGCGCCTCGATGGACTTCTCCGAGCGGTATTCTTGCACGAAGCCCACGGCAACCACGATAGTGACCGCAACGGTGATGCTGACAGCATCGTCCATATTCCCAAGCATGATCGATGCCCCCGCTGAGACCAACAGCAGCAAGATCAGAGGTTCTTGAAATTGTTTTATGAAGCGTAGCCATAGGGGCTCGGGTTCGTCGTGGGGTATCTCGTTCGGGCCGTAATCACGCAAGCGGGAGAGCGCCTCGGCCGGGGTCAGGCCGTAGGTTAACGATGTCTTCAGTCGGGAGGCTACCTCCGGCGCAGCCATGAAGGAGTATTCATCGGCAACATCCTACAAATACGTTAGCAACAAGCGCGAGCGCTCCATCGTGCCGTAACCCTTACCCTCGACTGAGCAGAAGTTGTCCTGGCTTGCGAAGAAGCTCTCGACCACGGTCGCTCGACCTCCACCGGAGTGGAGAGGCGGGCTTCCCCCGATGGGGCATTGAAGATGGGAAGGGTTTCCTCATCCGACTTGCGCGTAAGTCGGTCCATCTTGGACGAGGAACGAAGGAGTAGGTGGCTTCACAGGCCAGGCATGAGATCGGCCGGGACGTTCATCCAAAACGCCCAAATCGACCTAGTTTCCGAGGTCGCTAATGAGCTGCGTTGCAATAAGTTTCTCTTTAAGGTTCCCTTGTCAAAGGTGCGGTTTAAGTGATTGAGTCCTCTCAGGAGAAATAGATGATGAAATCCGTCATCGTTGCCCCGTTGGGCAAAAAAAATAGAGGAAAAAAAGATCGTACCAACACGCGTTTCTGAAAATGGAGTTGCTTCAGAGCTAACGTGTTCAATGGGGTTGAAACTTTCTTGAGCCAGGGCGTTCGTTCCTGCTGGGGTCAACTAGCGCAGGTGCATGAGGCTGAAAGGAGACAATGCGCCATGTACTTTGTACCTATCAGCGCTGCGACACGAGGACTGGTTATTAGCGGGCAAAGAGGTTCTTCGAAAGTACCTTCAATCACAACCTTGTACTCTGAACAAAAACGCCACATGGCCAACTGGTCGTCAGGTTGTTGCTTGCCAAGATGAAGACTACTAATGCCAAGTTACCCCTAATAAGTAGGCACTACCTAGGGAGGTAGGTATCTTGATACTGTGAATTGTTCTCTCTCAACTATCCATCTTGGCTAGGGGATCACAGTTCGTCTCCCCAAGAGCATTTAAAGCAACACGAACGCTAGGGCACTCTACAAACTGCCCGGGTACCCAGGTAATTACGGTAAGGCAACTGTGGAAACAAGGAAGGTTCTGCGGAGTAGGTAGGTACCAAACGTGGGAAGTACAGTACCCTGTTCTCAAGCAGAGTGCACGCCTCAAAAAAAAAAGACCGAATCACGTGCTTTCCCCGTAAATATGATGTGGCTGGGGTTCGTCCGAATGCCGGATTTGATTGGATCGACAGAACAAGTTGGTTTACCAGCCACCAAGTTTTCGCTGCAGCGGACAATCCACCGCCAAAATAACAAAGGTTCAGTGGGAATCAGACACACGTCCCCCCCTCCTCTTTTCCTCCCGCTCCCACCAATTTCTTCATCGCGGACATCAACTCTTGCTTGCTCAGGTGTCGCAATTCCCCTCAGCGCAGGGAACAGCGAACTCGCGCTTCTTTCGTCCTCTTTGCGCTTTTTTTTATAAACTTACTGCCGCGTTTGGATGGTCCGAGACTTTTCGGTCTGATCCTACGCGCTTCGTGGTCCTCAAAACAACGCGCTCCCTTGTTTACCTCCACTTGTAAGACTTGCCACCGAGTCGCAAGACTGCTTCTCCTCGCATCCCACCACCAACTCCAACCAACGCTTAAACCCTCTATCAACCTACCCTACCTACTATAGCTACCCTCAACAAGCTTCATCAATACCGCCGCCATGTTCTGGTCTGGCACCCTCCTCAACTCGACCGGGCCTCTGGCCAAGGCCTGGCTCTCGGCCAACATGGAGCGCAAGCTCTCAAAGACCCATGTCTTGCAGCATAACCTGCAGGACAGTGTCGACGCCATCATCACGCCTAGCCAAGCCCCTCTCGCTCTGAGATTGAGCGGCCAGTTGCTCCTCGGCGTCGTCCGGATTTACGGGCGCAAAGCACGCTATCTTCTAGATGATTGCAACGAAGCACTCATGAAGATCAAGATGGTACGCCATGTGCTATAGACAATCTCTATTCCATTGCTAACATTAGCTAGGCATTCCGCTCCACGGGGAATCACGATATTCCTGCAAACTTGCATGTCCAGAACAAGGAGTCCCTTTTACTTCCTGACCGCATCACACCTTACGATAACCTAGACTTGCTCCCGCCACCCGATGCAAACTGGCTTTCATCGCAGATAGAGGACGTAACAGCGACTCCTCTAGGTCGGAAGGGTCGCTTTAGCAATCGCGACATCAACCTCCAAGAAGATTTCAACAACAGTCAGTTCCTGCACGACGACTTAGGGAATGATGACGAGCTAGCCCTAGCAAACATGGACGACCTCGACCTAGAGCTGGATTTCGGAATGGACATTGACGACCGGCCCAGCAAGATGATGGACAGGAGTATGGAAATGGGTCGAGACGGCCCAGCAGCGAGGCCAGTGGAGGACGACATGTTCAGCGAGCTCGAGGTTGCAGGCCAAAACAAGGGCCGTCCAGACCGCGAGGCATCCCTAGGTCTCGATCTTGACTTTGGCGACGGCATCCGCATTGCGGATGGCGAGGGAGACATTCAGATGGGAGACGACGACTTCCAATTTAACATCGGCGACCAGTCTGTAAACCCGGCAGCTCCAGATCTTAACCGCGCCCGAATCTCAGAGTCACCCCTCTCCGATGTGGACGAGGAATTTGCGCGCGAGATTGAGATGGAGTACAGCCGCCACATGAACACCGACTTGTACGAGCCAGGCGAAGACACCAACACAACTGTTGTTGCTCCCCAGCGCGCCAAGAAAAGGAAGCTCCTACAACCCGACGAGCAGACCATGTTGTCCAGCGCGCACATCAAGGAACAGCAGGCCAAGCGGGATAACATCCTCAAGCCCAACTCATTCCTCCCGAGGGATCCCTACGTTCTGGGTCTTATGGAGATGCAGAAGAATGGCGGCTTTGTAACAAATATCATGCTTGAAGGCCGCAGTGCTGCCTGGGCGCCTGAGCTGAGGGGCCTTCTCTCCCTAACTGCATTCAGACCGCAGAAAGACCTGAAGAGGAAACGCGACAGCGGAATCGCCGACATGGATAGCGACGAAGAGCACCTACCAAAGTCCCCGCGTCTTGAGCTGCCCGAGGACGAAACAGCCCTTGCATTAGGCGTATCCGGTCTCGGCAATCAGAGCATCGCAGCCGACGGTACGATCCTCGACATCCCCGCCGATGACAGCATGCATCCCATTCACGACGAAGACGGCCAAGAGCGCGAGAGATACGGAGGAAGCCCCGGCCCAGATTTCGACGAGACTCGTGCACCGATAGTGCACCCGGCCGATAGCGGCCCCGTCTCGATCGCCACCAAGCACGCCGTCCACATCCTCCGCGACCTCTTCGGCTCCGAATCCGCCACAAACTCGGATAAGCGCAAGCAGACCGCCGTCGTCTTCCAGGATCTCCTACCCGAAAAGAGGACCACCAAGGCGGACGCGACCAAGATGTTCTTCGAGTGCCTCGTCCTCGCCACCAAGGACGCCATCAAGGTCGACCAGCCCGAGGGTTCCCTCGGCGGAGCCATCCGCGTCCGTGGCAAGCGCGGCCTCTGGGGCGACTGGGCGGAGCGCGAGGCTGGTGGCGAGATCGCCAACCAGGAGGCCCAAAACGAGCCCCAGTCCGCGGTCCAGTCCGCCACTACTGTAGCGGTCGAGGCATAATTGCCTCCTCCCCAGTCAATCTGTACTTGGGTCAACTTGTCTGGTTGTTTTTCGTTCTCTTTACTGTACATATTGGCAAAAACCCTGCCTCTCCTGTCCCACACCGGGGCATCTGGGTAGGCAGGCTAGGCATGCAACACGGGGGACCTCGAGAACCCCGAGTTTGCCCCCTTCGCTTCCAAAACTCATATGAGGGCCAGATTTTGTCGGAAATTGTCGATGGCGTTCGGGCGTCGGAAAGGGGGGGGTTTGGGGTAGGATACGGAGGGGCCTTTTGGAAGATACCAATATCTTTGGGGAGGAAGGCTCCTGGACATTGTCAAAAACAGAGCATTCTACCTCTTGCGTTCGGGTCTGGTTAGTGTAGTTGGGACTCCACGGGAGAGGAAAAAAACACTCCCGCGATGGAACTGGTTACTGCGAGTACCGGAGGCTAGGGGCATCGGATCCCCACAGGAGTCTGTATGATATCTCTGCCTTTAACATTCTAATGCAAACCGATGACATTTAAACTATAATTGTTCTTGCTGTGAGGAGAAATGGTATAGCAGGAGGGGGTGCCCGCGGCGCCCGCGGAGATTAGGTCGATCGAGGCATATCGCGTATGGCCTCTCGAACTTCCCGTGGGGTTTATCAGCCCAACGGTCAGATATCAGGGCAGGCGGTCAAGACTCGGTTTCAACCTCGACCCAAGGCGAGATATGTAATCGCGTGATTGCCAGCTTTGTATATTTTATCAGCTACTATTGTCTTCGTGCTATGCTAGGTAGTTGACGTCCTCGTAAGGATATCCCCGTTACCGTGGATCTCCCTTCTCCACGTCCCGGGGTTTGATATGTAGAAGATGAAGTTGACGAGAGAACGAAAGAACAAAAGAACGAAGGAAAGGGGAAAGATCAAGCAGCTTCGGAGCCATCGCGCGGGCTCTTCCCAAATATTATGAATGATCTCCAGGCCTACCGACTCCTGCCATGAGGAACGGTCCAGTTGCTTAATTCCCCCATGTCCCAAGAACCAAAAACGCCTAATTATCAAAGACCAATGTGATGCATGCGTAGAACCTGATGCCTCCCAGTACACTCGAGCTTGTACCCGAGCCCGTTCCGAAAAGTGAGAGCTCCTGCCCACCAAGTATGGTAGTGTAGAAGGCAGCGGGAACGGAATGTGTGGAGTGGCGGCCTGTCAGATGCGGTCGGCTATCCATTCCAGGCTTGGGTGTCAACGCAACTAAGTTGGACTAGGTGTGTGCAGATGAGTTGAATTCTATGAGGGGCCTGACCAAGATGCAATGAAGCAATGCAGATGTCAAAGTTGCCTAGTGCCCGAAACGACGAAGGAAAGTGAATCGTGAACGTCGTCAGATATTGTAATCCGGAGTCCCGTGGTGAATTGCCGACGTGGTCTTAAAGGGATTGTTGTCCGCTGGGTCTAGGAAAGGGTTATAGACCATGCCGCTCGTGGTGTTTATGGGATGGAACCCAGTGCCTTCTGGCTTGACATCATCCCCGAAGCTGTTGGGGTTGTATGCCATTCCGCCTGCGGTGGTCATGGGATTAAACCCAGTAGTGGCCTCCGGCTTAGTATCATCCCCAAAATTCTGAGGACTGAAGGTGCTGTAGGGATATCCGGCTCGGCCTTGCATGGACAGGGGATTGAATGAGCTTGGGCCCATGTTCGGCTGGTGGAAGAAAGATGGCATATGGGTGTTGAGCCCTCCGTGGAAGTATTGTGTCGCAGATGGCTTGAGAGACCTCGGCGTCGGAGACGGGATGGGCATGTTCGAGTTCATCGGTTGTAGCGCGGGACGACGGTGAGGATCGAAGCTGTTGAAGTTGTCAGTAGGGGCATCGCCTGAGACATCCGCGAGTATCACAGACCTTCCGCCCTCAGAGGGGCTCTCCGTACGGCCTTCCGACGCGCGGGTCAGCACAGGCGAGAAGTAGTATGGGCCATCATTCAAAAAGAGGTCGAACTGACCAGGGCTTGGTGCTAGCGGGTCGTGGAAGATGTTATAGTCATCGTCCAAGCCGTGCATCTGCGCGGGGACAGGGACAGCGCCAGCCGCCAGGGTTCCTTGGCTTATCTGCTCTTGGCTTCTCTGGACCAGGTGCTCCTGACCTTCCTGGCCTTCCTGATCTTTCTTGACCTTTTGGATATCGGAAGTGCCCGTCTCTGTAACCTCTAGGACCCCCTTAGCTCGGGCCTTCCTAGCCGAAGCCCGAGTCTGACGGGGTTCAATGACTGTTTGCGCAGCCGCTGCGCGGCGAGTTCCTTTCTTCTTGCGGTTACCTCCGGTATCAGGACCTGGTTCCTGTGAAGGATATCAATATTAGTACAGGTAATAACCCGACTCCAACATCCACGGGCGGGTATGAAAGGATTCACTGACCGGACTGCCGTCAAGGGAAGGGCTAGCATATATGTCACGCATTTTGTGAAACTCTCCCTCTCCTGACCAGACTATTTCGGTCGGTTCCACTCCAGCGGAAGTCTGCTCCATCAGCCGCAGAACAGACTCGTCTTTGCGCTGGTTGCGCTTCCGTTTCTGAGCTTCGGTAGCGGAGTCGAAAACACTCATGCCGGGCCACAGCGCACCCTTGAGCTTGGAGCGGTTGTTCTCATCCTCAGCAGTGACGTCGGTAGCAGTCTCAGACGGCAAGGCGCTTCCTGTAGTCTCCGTCTCAGAGTACCAGGGGTTGAATTGCGGCGGGAAGGGGTTCTCTGGAGATCCTAACATCATGTACGCATCTCTGCCGTGACCGAGGCCAGGGGCCTGGTAACTAGAATTGTTGGCTGAGTACTCATTGCGCGCTTCATGCATATGACGAGGACCACTCGCGGCTGCAGGATACCAGAGAGCTAGGGGAGGTCCATGGGAGTGCCCGCCCAGCTCGGTTTTTAGTTCCTGTGAGTAAGATTCCGGTTCGGCTTTTAGCCCACGTGGTTGCGCCTCCGGCTCAGTATTGATAGCCTTGCTGCGTTTAGGGACGGGGCGTGGGTTATCCTAAGCATAGTGTTAGCAACATCGGACAGCTTTCTTGTAGACCGGACCTTGAGAATCTACAACTTACACTGGCGGTGGCGGGCCTGGACCGCTTAGTGGCCTTCTTTTCCTTAGCGGTCATCCGCTCGGCAAGTAGCTCCTGTATGCCATGTTGGTCATACCAATCGTCGTATTGCGCAAGCGTCTCTCTGGCAACGGGGTCCTTCGGGGCTCGTATCTCCGTCCTGAACCGATGGGATAGGTGGCTCTTGGAAGAAATGTGAGTCAGGAGATGCGAAACATCAGAGAAGGACGGCTGCTTTGGGCAGAGGTCGCATCTCAGTGGAATCATGTCGTTCTTGGATAAATCCATAGCTGCAATGTCGGCTCTATTCCAAGAAGATGGTTAGTATGCGATAATGGCGAACGTCGTGATAGCCCGGCAGTGGTTAGCATGGGGCCGATAGTGGAATCCTCCGCCTCGGCCTGATGATGGATGGAGAAGAACTGATGGGAGTAAAATGGGGGCATGGTTTTTGGTACCTATGACAAGGCCAGCTATCCCCCGACGTCAACAAGAAGCCACTCACGAATTGTCGATCCCGGTCTTTGGATTGTAGGGAGAGTGTAGACAAGAGTCCGACTCTGAGATATGGGGAGGGGCGCTTCAAGGAGACCGAGTATCTAGGCTTGGCGGCTAACACTCTGTTCCTGGCCCAACATGTATCTCCCTAAAACGAGAGACGGGAAAGGACCCAAGGGGTGGTTGGCCGGGTTCTTGAGAGTGTGGTTCGAGAAAGGGTTGAGCGAGACTTGACCATCGATACCTGGCAATAGTTAACCTGAAAAGCCCTAGTAATGGGGTTAGAACGAAATCAGAACATCTGTAGTTAGAGTGGGCTGGGTCGTAAAAGGACATGTGAAACAGGGTAGTCCGATGGAGTAGTCTCTAAGAGCAATCTCAAGGCAGGTAAATGATAACGCAAAAGTGTCAGCAACCGACCGGAAGCTAGAGGAGGGCTGGAATACCGAGGGGGCGAGAAGTTCGAAGATACCGGCCACTGGATTGCCATCACGTACATGGAGTAGGAGTATCGTCCAAGGTGGAGGATGAACAGGGAATGCAAAGCTAACTTCCGGTGGTTTCAAGCAAAGGGAGGAGTAGCAGCAATCGTGACTGAATGGTTGGGAGGCGATGCGAACGGCTCCTGGCAGTATGTACCCCAAGGTGTGGCCGATGTGCTGACGGGATAGGTGAGGGATGAGGCGAGGCTGACAGCTAGATCAGAGTCGAGGAGGGAAAAAAAGGAGGCACAACGCCGCGCAAGGGAATCCAAAGTGAGCCTGCCGTGGACAGACCTTCGATACCTGCGTAGAATCGGACAAGCTAGGGTGGGATATGTGGGGAACGCGACGAGGCTGACGACTGAGCGGAGAGAGCTAAATGCAAGGGAGGAGGAGGAGGAGGAGGTAGTGGTGGGTGGTAAGAGGAGGTAAGAGGCAGGAGGGAGTCTCGTCGAGAGAATACCTACCCACCCGCTGGGCAACGAGGTACGCGGTATAAAAAACGGAAGTTGGGACGGAGTGTTTGCTTACCATAGGCCCGAGCCAGTGTGCTCCTGGAAAAACTTATGGGAGGAAATGACGACCCAGGTGGCCACCAAAAGGTGAGGTAACGGGAGGTTGCCGGGAGGGAAGAGGTCTTCTAGGAGAAGGGCTGGGTGGCGGTCGAAGAGAAGGGGCGATGGATTGTGGGTGGGAGCCCTTGCCTCCGTTGGGTGGTGTAGGAGAGAAAGAGAAAGAGGGAAAAAATGGGTAGGACTAAAAACCTCTAAAGTTCAACTTCGAAGGGCAACAGCCTCGAAGGAGACTATCGAGGATCGAGGAGCCAGGAGTGCTCAAAAAAAGGTGCGTTATGTAGGTACCAAGGTACTCGCCAGTTTGGGTACCGGTCTGTACTTTGGTACCTGCCTCCTGGAGAGGCAGAGAAGAGCACCCAGGTTAACCGCCAAAAGTAGAAGGAACGACCAACCTGAAGAAGGCGACCCGCAAAAAGGTGATCTGGGCAAAAAGGCACCCCAAAGGGTTAGGTAAACCTGACCAGCCTACCAGAGTGTGGGTAGAAGATGGGGAAAATATTGCCGGGAGAGGGAATTCCAGATGACGGAAGTAAAGGAGAAAATTAGAGGGGAGGCGTTG
>Ga0164242_10006436_pt1 | contig 12917 bp, 10 predicted proteins | sample OricomgcompostMG_FD_108783 | JGI IMG/M metagenome (GOLD analysis project Ga0164242, IMG submission 108783) | Miracle-Growth compost microbial communities from Emeryville, California, USA - Original compost - Miracle growth compost (MG) ... | reverse complement strand
GAAGCTGCCCCTGCCCCCTTTCCGCTCTCCTCATCATACCCGAAAGCCAAATAAAGGGTTCTTTCGGGTTCATATCCTTCTTTCAGCAAAGTTTCTACAGCTTCCATAATGCCCAAAACTCCGCTTTTTATATCCAATGTACCTCTTCCATACACATAGCCATCTTGTATTGCACCTGAAAAAGGCGGTAAAACCCACTGACTGCTATCATCTACAGGAACGACATCCTGATGTGCCATTAGCAAAAAAGGTTGAAGTTTTTTGTTTTTGCCTTTCCATTTATAAAGTAGGGCAAAATGCTTAAACGTATGTTCGTTCAATTTTGAATGCAAAAGTGGGTAATTCTGATAAAGAAAGGTCTGGAATTTTATAAAAGCAACCGAATCCCTGGTTTCAGGAATAGCAGGAGTAACGGTCTTTATTTGTATGGCTTCTGCAAGCCTCCGTAAAGAGGAATCAGAAATTGCTATTTTGGAAGTATCTCTCAAAACCGGTTGCCTGGAAGGAAGCATACAGGTATGAACACTTGCAAGAAGCAAAAGTATAAGCAATACACTCAGCAAAAACAGGAATATTCTTTTAAACCATTTAACCATAAACGTACTTGCTTTTTTTGAATAAAGAACTTTAATTTAGTAAGGTTTAAAGAAAGAATGAAATATAGATTACTTACATCGGAAGAACTCAAAGAGTTAGAGCCTGAATTTATCAATTTCCTTGCTGCCAATCATGTAACCGCAAGTGACTGGCTTCAATTAAAAACTGAAAACATTCAAAAAGCAGAAAGGCTTATCGAAATATTTTCAGATATAGTGCTGGAAAAAGTGCTGCTAAAAATAGACTATCTGGAAATCCGGGAAGAAAAAAACCTATTGATTTTTAATTTTAAGGAAGAAAAAATTATTTTAATTGGAATAGCTGTAAAAGAAAATTCCACATTAGACCTTAGTAATACTGCATCTATAGCTAGTATAGCTCTAAATCCAGAACGCACAGAAGAAGAAAGATTAACAATATTTAAAACAGAAAAGGACTATCAAAAAGCCCGTCCCGAAGAAGTATTTAAGCTAGTGCAACAAGGTGGGTTCATTACAGATGAAAAGCTATTTACTATTTTAAATTCCGTAAAAAGTTAGATTCAATCCCTTTCTAACAATGTAAAAAGCATTGAAACTTGATACAGTTCCAATGCTTTCGCTCTTTCTATTACTTTCTTGCTAAATTCAAATTGTAGTGATAGAAGTATCTTTACTCCTTCACCAATTTCTTATACTTCACCCGGGTAGGTTCACTGTCACCTAATCTTTTCTTTCTATTTTCTTCATACTCTGAAAAATTCCCTTCAAAGAAATAAACCTGGGAATTTCCTTCAAAGGCTAGTATGTGTGTTGCTATACGATCTAAAAACCATCTGTCGTGGCTTATAACGACGGCACAACCGGCAAAATTTTCAAGCCCGTCTTCCAAGGCCCTCATGGTATTTACATCCAAATCATTAGTAGGTTCATCGAGCAGCAACAAATTGGCACTTGTCTTCAAGGTTAGTGCCAAATGCAATCTGTTTCGCTCTCCTCCTGATAGCACTTTTACTTTCTTCTCCTGATCAGATCCTCCAAAGTTAAATTTGCTCACATAAGCTCTTGCGTTTACCTGTTTCCCTCCAAGCTGAATCAGATCCGTCCCTCCTGATATAGTCTGAAAAACAGTGTTATCGGGATTTAGTTCGCTATGCTCTTGATCCAGATAACCTAGCACCACGGTATCACCTACATCAAAAGTCCCCGTATCCGGTTGTACTTGCCCTGTTATTAAACGGAACAGCGTAGTTTTCCCTGCACCATTCGGACCAATAATGCCAACAATACCACCCTGAGGCAGCGAAAAATTCAATCCTTCAAACAAAAGCTTATCACCGTAAGCCTTAGACACATTTTTGGCTTCAATCACTTTCGTTCCCAATCTGGGACCAGCAGGAATAAATAATTCCAACTTATCTTCTTTTTGCTTCCCTTCCTCGCCCAGCATTTTTTCATACGCACCAATACGTGCTTTGCTCTTAGCCTGTCTTGCTTTAGGTGCCATGCGCACCCACTCCAATTCTCTTTGAAGTGTTTTTTGCCTTTTCGATTCTGTTTTTTCTTCCTTCGCTAATCGTTCCTGCTTTTGCTCCAGCCAGGAAGTATAATTTCCTTTCCATGGAATGCCCTCTCCCCTGTCAAGCTCTAAAATCCATCCTGCAACATTATCAAGAAAATATCTATCGTGCGTAACGGCTATAACGGTACCTTTATATTCCTGAAGATGCTGTTCCAACCATTGTACCGACTCTGCATCTAAGTGGTTTGTAGGCTCATCGAGCAGTAATACATCCGGTTCTTGTAATAGAAGTCTGCAAAGGGCTACTCTTCTTTTTTCTCCTCCCGAAAGGTTGGCAACTTTAGCATCGGCATCGGGACAGCGAAGGGCATCCATAGCCCTTTCAAGCTTAGTATCCAGTTCCCATGCATTATGATGGTCGAGCTGCTCTTGCACGACTCCTTGTCGCTCTATAAGCTTATTCATGGCATCATCTGACATGGGTTCGGCAAACTTCAAATTAATTTCTTCAAATTCTTTTAAAAGAGCTACTACTTCTGCTACGCCTTCCTCAACAACCGCTTTTACGGTTTTCCCCGGATCAAACTGGGGGTCTTGTTCCAGCATTCCAACGGAATACCCTGCTGAAAAAGCAACTTCTCCCTGATAATTTTTATCGATACCTGCAATTATCTTTAGCAGGGAAGATTTTCCGGATCCATTTAAACCTAAAACACCTATTTTTGCTCCATAGAAAAAGGAGAGATAAATATTTTTAAGGACTTGTTTACTGGGAGGATAAATTTTACTTACTCCCGCCATAGAAAAGATTATAGTTTCTCCGCTCATCTGATTTTTGCTTGAGTTAAAATGCAAATATCTAAATTTTGATTAACTATTTATAGCTCTTGCAATATTTACTATCCGGAACAGTTTAAATCGGTATATTATTTAACATTTAACATACTTGCAAAACGGAAAAGAGATAACCTTTTAAATTATTTTTCGTTCTTGCCCCTTATAAAACTCTGGGTCTGCAAAACCAAAAGATGTTTGTATTGTAAAAGAAAAGCTTATTTTTGCGAAAATATTATAAAACCTCGAATTATGTATTGGACATTGGAACTTGCCTCGTATCTTGAAGATGCCCCTTGGCCCGCAACCAAAGATGAACTTATTGATTTCTCTATTCGCACCGGCGCACCGATGGAAGTAGTCGAAAATCTTCAAGAACTGGAAGACGACGGACAGCCGTATGAAAATATTGAAGAGATATGGCCCGATTACCCTACTAAAGATGATTTCTTTTTTAATGAAGATGAATATTAAGGAGGAGCTTTATTGCAAATCCTTCAGATAAAAGATCTGGCAAGCGGATTTAACAATAAAAATTTATTTCAAAATCTGTCATTTGTCCTAAACGAACCTGCCTTTATTGCAATTATAGGCTTAAATGGCTCCGGTAAATCCACCTTTTTAAAAGCACTCCTAGGAAAGCAGTCCTTTTATGGTAATATTACTGTGAAAGGACTTAATATTTCCACAGCTTCTCAACAAAAGATTGCAAAACATATTTCTTATCTCGGGCAAAAAAACAGCTTAGGATTTTCTATTTGCGTTGTAGAACTCGTTGTAATGGGGCTTTTTCGGGAGAAAAATTTTTTCGACAGTTACAATAAGCAAGATTACGAACAAGCCTTTAAAGTGCTTGAACTCCTCCACATTGAGCATCTGGCTCATAAAGATTTTTTGCTACTTTCAGGAGGAGAACAACAGCTTGTATGGATTGCTCAAATGCTGCTCCAAAAAACAACGGTATGGCTCATGGATGAACCCACACAACAACTAGACCTTTTAAGAAAAAAGCAGGTTTTTAATTTATTCTCTGGTATAGTACGGGCAAAAGGAAAAACAATCTTTTGTGTAACACACGATATCTATAACCTAACAGAAATGGATGGTTTTTTTATTAATATTTCAGAAAAACAGCCTCGCCTACAAACAATAACTGCGGAAAACTTAAAAGGTGCAGTAAACATGCTTGAAGAACAGAATGCATTTCTATTCCACCGTACAAGCATAACCGACAATGGAATTTAAGAAATATAGTTCAATAGAAAATTCATATCAAAATGACTTCATCAATTCAATAATTGAGCAAGGTTTTGGCGACCTTGACTATGTTGTTCAAGAAAAAGTGCACGGTGCAAATTTGAGTTTCATTACAGACGGGCAAAATATTTTAAGTGCTAAAAGGACCGAATTAATTCTCGAAAACGAACAATTTTTCAACTCAAGACTTGTTCAAGACAATTATCAAGACAAAATTTTAGCTTTACATGCAGCTGTTTTAAAACAATTTGACACTAAAACAATAACAATTTTCGGGGAAATATTTGGTGGTGGTTACCCTCATCCAAGCATTCCCAAAGACGGCAATGCTAAACTTGTTCAGCGTGGTATTTACTACTGCCCTACAAATGACTTTTTTGCATTTGACATTTTACTTGACAACGAAAAATATTTAGATGTAGAAACAGCATCCCAACTTTTTGAAAGATTTGATTTTGTTTACGCAAAACCCTTATTCAAAGGTTTTTTAAAGGAATGCCTTGCATTCTCAAACGAATTTAAGACAACAATTCCAAGCGAATATAGTCTTCCACAACTTGATGGCAACATTTGCGAAGGTATCGTTATCCGACCAATACAACCATCATATTTGCAAACAGGCTCAAGAGTTTTGATTAAAAACAAAAATGAAAAATGGGCAGAAAATAACAACTACATTGACAAAGCAATTTTAAGCAAACTGCTGCACGAAAAAGACCTTAGCGAAGAAGCAGGTTTTCTCTGCGAAGAAGTTTATAAACTAATAACACAAAACCGACTGACAAATTTGATTAGCAAAATAGGTGAAGTAAACCACAAAAAGGACTTGGGGAGATTGTTGGGTTTATACAACAAAGATGCATTAACCGACTTTTTTAAGACATATAAAGAGCGCTATGATAGTTTAGAGAAACACGAAAGTAAAGCAGTAAACAAATTTTTAAACAAGCACGCTGGACAACTAATAAATGACTACTTCGACAGATAGAAAACCTACTGCTAACAAACTTAGCGGTATAATGGCAGCTGAACGGACTCTATTGAGCATTGGTGCTAAGTGGAACGGCAGTCATTCTATTTAAAATCCGTCACTACGCCAATAATCAAACCGTTAAGAGGACACACGTCAAAAATAAACAGGTGTCCTCAAAACCCAATTTAAAGAATATACTGGCTTAAATCTTTATTTTTCACTAATCCGCTCAGCTTTTCAGAAACCATTTCCCGGGTTACCACAATATTGGCATTTGCACCAATTTTATCGGGAACATCAAAGAGGATTTCATTAAGCAATAAGCTCATAACCGTATTCAGTCTTCGGGCGCCGATGTTTTCAACTTCTGCATTTGCATTAAACGCAATTTCCGCCATTTCTTCTAAAGCATCATCGTTAAAACTGAGTGTAACAGACTCTGATGCCAACAATGCTTCATATTGTTTTGTTAAAGCATTTCTAGGGGTTTTCAAAATCTGGTAAAAGTCGTCCTTGCTCAGGTTATTCAATTCCACTCTTATTGGAAACCTGCCTTGCAACTCAGGAATAAGATCCGAAGGTTTTGCAGCATGAAATGCCCCTGCTGCAACAAAAAGGATATGGTCTGTCTGTATAATCCCATATTTAGTATTAACGGAACTTCCTTCCACAATGGGAAGTAAATCTCTTTGCACACCTTCCCGGCTTACGTCAGGACCTCCTTTGTTTCCTCTGGATGTTGCAATTTTATCTATTTCATCAATAAATATGATGCCTGTGTTTTCTGCTTTCCTTATGGCCTCTTCCTTTACTTCATCCATATCAATCAATTTGGCAGCTTCTTCCTCCAGCAGTATTTTTTTTGCTTCTGCAATAGAAACTTTTCTTTTTTTACTTTTCTTCGGCAGAATATTGCTCATCATTTCCTGAATATTCATCATGGAAACTTCATCCATTCCGCCTCCTATTACTCCCACATTGGAACCAACAGACTGAGCAATATTTATTTCAATTTTACGCTCATCCAGCTCTCCGCTGCGTATTTTTTCTCTGAATTTTTCCCGCGTTTTTTCATTCAATTCAACATCATCCGCATCGGTTGCGCTATTTTCCGGAAACATGTTAGGTCCCGGGCTTACGGGTTTCATTACCGGAGGGATAAGCGCATCTAAAATAATATCTTCTACAACCTGGGCAGCTTTAGCTTTTACTTCTTCTTTCTTACGTGCCTTCACAAGGTGTACCGATTGCTCTACGAGATCTCTTACCATACTTTCAACATCCCGACCAACATAGCCAACTTCGGTAAATTTGGAAGCTTCTACTTTAGTAAAAGGAGCATCTGCCACACGGGCAAGCCTCCGGGCAATTTCTGTTTTCCCAACCCCAGTAGCTCCAATCATAAGAATATTATTAGGAACAATTTCCTTCATCATATCTTCTGGTGCATTCATTCTACGCCAACGATTCCGCAAGGCAATAGCCACATTTCTTTTTGCTTCTTTTTGTCCGATAATATATTTATCAAGCTCGGCGACAATTCCCCGTGGTGTTAAATATTTACTGTTGTCAATCATTACTTTTTTGATTATTTTTTTTGCGTTCCCGCTTCTTTAGCAAAGAATTAAAATTTGTAACTAATGTTATATGATTACCCCCGGCACCTACAGAATAAAAAGAGCGGGTATAAGCAAATTCAAATGAACGTATCCTCATTACACCTCCTAAGGAGAATCCTGCCCCCCCTGAGCGATCTTCCAACCTCAATTCTTTTCTTCTTAAATGGTTATAACCTACTCTAATATTAAAATTCTTACTCAAAAGGAATTCACCTGCCAAATTGAAATGCCTTAAAATTTGATCTCCCAATTTCTTCTTTACAACAATTTCATTTCCCTGCAAATCTTTCTTATTTTTTTGGTTGGGATCAAGATAGACGATATCAAATTTAGAAAGGTCGTGGGCTGTTAAGGTAAATCTAAAGGGAAGATTTTCCAACTTATAACTTGTTCCTATTTGTACATCAAAAGGAAGGTTTACCTTTCTTCCTGCCGTATACCGGTCAAATGCATACCCAAGGTTTTTGACCACAAAACCAACTGTCCATTCCCTATCCGGATGTACAAACATCCCTCCAAAGTCACCCAATATTGCAAAAGAATTGTAGTCGGCAAAATGTGAGGCAGCAAATTTCAAATTAGCGCCAATTATATAATTTCCGATTCGATGCGAGACAGCTCCTGTTAAAGCATATTCGGCAACACTAAAAGTACCAATTACCGTACCATCTGCAGTAGTTTCCTGCATTTTTCCATAATCTAAAAAGGTTAACCCTAAACCCAATACATTGTTCCTGGAATAAGGTAAAACATAGGCTAAATTGCTTGCTTTTATCCCTGCAAGAAAAGGCATATAGCTTATAGAAAATCGCTTTACCATATCTGCATTTAGAGCAGCAGGATTTTGGAGAAAGAGGTTTACATCCTGATCTTTAATAGAAACAAGTGTACCTCCCAATGCTGCAACTCTTGCATCAATAGGTAATTGTAAGAATTCATACGAATTTACGCCTCCAACTTGTGCCTGAACAGCAATAGGAAAGAGTAGCAAAATAAAAAGCCTTTTTAGCATAGGAAAAAAATCAGACCTCTCAAAAACGAAAATACAGAAACTCTATTATTTAAGAGCAGGATCTTCCTTTTTTATCAACTCCCAATCAGGGTTTAAATTTACAGGTTTTTTAACTTTTTCTTTTAAAAGAGCTAAATCAAGTACCTCATCTACACTATCTATGTAATTTATTTTTAAATCTTTGATATAGTCCTCTTTAATTTCCTCTATGTCCTTTTTATTTTTTTTGCTTAGAATAATTTCTTTTATGCCTGCTCTGCGTGCAGCAAGTATTTTTTCTTTTATGCCTCCAACTGGCAATACTTTTCCCCGCAAGGTTATTTCTCCTGTCATGGCAAGCCTGTTTTTTACTTTTCTTTGTGTATAAACAGAAGCAAGACTTGTAAAAATGGTTATGCCCGCAGAAGGACCATCTTTGGGAACAGCACCTGCCGGAACATGAATGTGTAAATCGAAATTATCAAAAACCTTATAATCAATATCCAAATATTCTGCGTGTGCCCGAAGGTAAGAAAGTGCAGTTTGTGCAGACTCTTTCATTACATCTCCAAGCTTTCCGGAAAGTGTGAGTTTTCCTTTTCCGCGGCTCAAGCTCGATTCAATAAAGAGTATTTCTCCGCCAACCGGAGTCCATGCTAAACCTGTTACAACGCCGGCAGCCTCATTTCCCTGATATATTTCTTTATCAAAGATTTCTCCACCCAGATATTTCACCACGTCTTCCGGCTGAACCATCTTTTTATATTCTTCGTCGTTTGCTATAAATTTTGCAATTTTTCGTATTACAGCACCGATATTTCTTTCCAAGCTCCGCACACCAGACTCTCTGGTATAGTCATCTATAATCTTTACTATTGCTTCATCTGAAAATTTGAGATCGGTCCCTTTTAATCCGTGTTCCTTTTTTTGTTTGGAAACAAGATGTCTTTTGGCTATTTCCAGCTTTTCTTCCAGTGTGTACCCGTTTATCTCAATAATTTCCATTCTATCCATTAAAGCGGGTTGAATAGAATCGAGCGAATTAGCTGTTGCAACGAACAACACTTTGGACAAATCATACTCTACTTCTAAATAATTGTCAACAAAAGTTGTGTTTTGTTCCGGATCAAGCACTTCCAATAAAGCAGAAGAGGGATCTCCCCTAAAGTCTGCCCCTATTTTATCTATCTCATCTAAAATAAAAACAGGATTTGAACTTCCCACTTTTTTGATATTGCTTATGATACGTCCCGGTAAAGCACCTACATAGGTTTTTCTATGCCCTCTTATTTCGGCTTCATCTCTTACCCCCCCCAAAGACATACGGACGTATTTTCTTCCCAATGCTTTAGCAATAGATTTTCCAAGAGAAGTTTTACCAACACCGGGAGGGCCATAAAGACAAAGGATGGGAGATTTAAGGTCTTTTTTTAATTTTAATACGGAAAGGAATTCAATAATCCTTTCTTTTACTTTTTCAAGCCCATAATGATCTGCATCCAGCACTTTTCTCCCTCTATTCAGGTCAAAATTATCCTTTGTATATTCATTCCAAGGGAGTTCCAATAAAAACTCTACATAATTCATAGATAAAGGATACTCACTGGTCATCGGATTCATCCTTTCAAGCTTAAAAAGTTCTTTAAAAAACACATCCGCCACTTCCTTAGACCACTTCTTTTTTGCTCCCTTTATGCGTAGCTTTTCAATTTCCTGATCGGTCGATTCTTCACCCAATTCGTCTTGTAAAACCTTTATCTGTTGTCGAATATAAAAGTCTCTTTGTTGCTGATCTATGTCAGAATGTACTTTATTTTGAATTTCATGCTTCAATTGTAACAATTGAATTTCATTCATCAAAAACTCCAACAGGTTGGTACCCCTTTTTACCAAATCGTCGGTTTCTAACAATTTTTGCTTTTCTTTTACATCAACACTTAAATTGGAAGAAAGGAAATGAGTAAGAAAACTCGGGCTTTCAATATTATTGATTGCCACTTGTGCATCCTGTGGCATTTCGGGATTAAGGCGCAGGATTTGATTGGCAGTCTCTTTTAAGGACTGAAGTAATGCTTTTACTTCTTTTTTATTTTTGTCTGCCGAGGTATCCTTTAATACTTTCACCCTCGCTGTCAAAAAAGGATTTTCCTGAACAATTTCAGTTACCCGAAACCGTTTCTGACCTTGGATAATGATCGTTGTATTGCCATCCGGCATTATAAGCATTCGCAATATTTTTGCAACAGTACCTACTTTATACAAATCATCCAGCGTGGGTTCCTGTGTATTTATATTCTCCTGTGCAAGCACACCAATAATCCGGTCTCCTTTATAAGACTTCTTTACAAGGCGAATGGACTTTTGCCTGCTCACTGTAACAGGAATAACAACTCCGGGAAAAAGAACCGTATTTCGAACAGGAAGAATAGGAAGTACTTCAGGGGTTTCTTCCTTATTAATCAAATCTTCTTCTTCCGGAGAAAGTAGAGGTATGGTATCTACCGGATCCCCATCAATAATTTGTGTTAAAAAAAAATTCTCTTTTTTATACATTCAATCTAGCTCCTCTAGTGACAAAATGACAGACAAATAATAATATAAAGCGCAAAAACCGAATCGCCCTTTAATCTTGCTAATTTTACAATCCTTATGCCATAATTTTATATTTTTGTAAGAATATGTAAGGGAAAGAAAATTCTATATCTTACTTTTTATTGCTAATATCACAAAATTAAAACAGAATTAAAGGAATAGATGTTAAAATCCCTGCTGTTTATCCTTACTCTATTTATAGCTATTCCACAGTGTTTTGGACAAAAGAAAACAGCTACAAGAGTAGAACCTTTGACTCCGGACAGTGTACTTCAAAATAACGGGGCATGGCATTTCCCCTTTAAAAACATAAACCATGGCTATTTCTTTGATTTAAAAAAGCTAAAAGAAATTCGCAAATACGAGGCATCTGAAAAATATGAAGAGCTGCTGCCCAGGCTGGAAGATTATATAAGTAATTTTGGTATACCTAACTTTTCTAAAGATATCGCTCTCTTATGGAAATTAGGACAACTGTATGAGGTTTTGAAGTATAATAAAAAAGCAGAAGCTATTTATCGTATTGTTTTAAAAAACCAACCCCCTCAACAAGACAAAATAAAACAACAATTTACCAACTGGGATCGCTATATAGAAAAGGACTACTATGTCCCTCTTCAGGTTTATTATAAACTGGTAAATTATAGAAAAAACATAGATACTTTAAGGCCTCCGCATAGCATCAATCTCAATATGGGCGAGCTTGTAAATGATCGGAAATATCCCGATTACGGCCCAACACTCAATGTACAAAGCAATAAACTCATCTTCACCAAGCGAAAAAAACATCTAAAATACGGAAGGATAGATTACAATGAAGAAGAAGATTTATGGTATTCTATAAATTACGATGGTTTTTGGGACGAAGCACATCCTTTTAGTTCTCCCATAAATACAAGTTGTAACGAAGGTTCTGCCTGCATTTCCCGGGATGGAAAAACATTATATTTCTCCCGTTGTAAAGTGGAAGGAAGCCAGTATGACTGCATGGATTGCATGGGAATCTGTGATTTATACGTTTCCCATCATATTGGAGATACCGCCTGGACAAAACCAGAAAACTTAGGGCCCAATGTAAACTCAACCAGTTGGGATTCCCAACCAACGCTTAGCCATTCTGAAGATACGCTTTACTTTGCATCTGACAGGCTCGGAGGCTTTGGGTTATCCGATATTTACTTTACTTATAAAACAAAAGATGGGAAATGGGCTAAAGCAGAAAATATGGGACCGGTCATCAATACTAGAGAAAATGAGGTAAGCCCTTTCTACCACCCTAAATATGATGTTTTTTATTTTAGCTCCAATGGACAACTATTCGGATTCGGAAATTATGACATTTACAAAGCAAACAAAAAAAACGGACAGTGGCAGGAACCCAAAAATATTGGCCCCTTAGTAAATGGAAAAGGGAGTGAATATTATTTCACTATTGATTCTCAATCAAAAAATCTTTTCTACTCAAAAGCGGAGGAAGACAGTAAAAACCTTGACCTCTTTTCCTTTCCCCTGCCAATGGAAGCACAGCCACTTGCCACCACTAAATTTAAGGGAAGTTTAAAAGATCTTTCCTCGGGACAACCCTTTAAAGGGATCGTTTCAATTATCGATTTAGACAAAGGTATTGAAGTAGCTCCCAAATATATCAATGAAGACGGAAGCTATGAATTTGATTTGGTAAACAAAAACAATTACTTACTGGTAATTCAAGGTGATGACTTTTTTCGGGTAGAAAAAAAGCTTTTCCTGGACGGCGACACATCCATAGATATAAAAAAACCTTCCATTCAACATAGCCGATGGAAATTTGCATCACTGGAATTTGACAATGGAAGTGCCAAAATAAAAGAAGGAATGAAATCTGACCTAAAAAAACTAGTTGATTTTTTAGTCGACAACCCTGGTTTTAACCTGAAAATATCCGGTCATACAGATTCTGACGGTGATGCTGCCCTTAACCTTAAACTTTCTCAGGAAAGAGCCAATTCTATTAAAAAATACATAGTAGAACAAGGGCAAATAGATACCTCAAGGGTTGAGGCAATAGGCTATGGAAATGAAAAACCTATTGTTGAAGAAAAAACAGAAGCGGATAAAAGAATTAACAGAAGGGTAGAATTTGAATTGCTTAAATCAGATAAACCGACAGAAACTATTCCGTATTCTAATTAAAAGAAAGCTGTTTTATTTTTTCCTGCACCCACAGCAATTCACGCACAATACTTTCTTTCAAAGACACCTTTAATGCTGGTGGCAATACTTCCCAAGTATATGTTTCTACTTCCAAATGCTCTGTAAATGGCTCTTCCGACAAAAGTTGCAATATTTTTTCTATATCTTTTTGAGTAGAAGAAAGTTTACCAAAAGTTTCTCTAAATATGGGTACATGAAAATGAATCCGCGCTGTACTTTTAGCAAATGCAGGCTCAAAAAGAGCTTCTGGTAAATCAGCAAATCGTTTTATTCCCCCTTCTTCTTTCAAAGAAACTTGATGTAAATAAGTGGGTTCTACAAATTTTGTCAATTCTTCCCGAAGCACGTTATTTAAAGAAGG
>Ga0164242_10006435_pt1 | contig 12917 bp, 9 predicted proteins | sample OricomgcompostMG_FD_108783 | JGI IMG/M metagenome (GOLD analysis project Ga0164242, IMG submission 108783) | Miracle-Growth compost microbial communities from Emeryville, California, USA - Original compost - Miracle growth compost (MG) ... | reverse complement strand
GAGAAGGCCAACGTGCCCAAGCGGGTGGCCCGCGCGACCGAGCGCGGCACCGCCAAGGCCCGCGTGTTCGCGCGGAAGAACCCGGCCCTGGCCGCCGCGGCCGTGATCGGCGTGGCCGCCGCCGTCGGGCTCATCGTCTGGGGTGCCGTCTCGCTGTACACGCGCCCGGGGCGCTGACGCCGCACACCCCGCACACGCTGCTTTTGACAGCGCGGGGTATGCTCGGAAGTCAGGCAGTGGCAATGGTGCGAGTGCTGCCGACGGCGCGGACCCGAAACGCGCAGTATGCGTACCGGGTGCGGTGTCGCCCGTCGGTTGCTCGAACGTGGGGCGGCCGACGTCGTAGAACCTTCAGCCGACCCCGAACACCAGAAGATGAACACAGCCGAAACACTCCACGGTGCCACCACCGAAAAACCGCTCAACGGATGGCGCGTCCTCGTGCCCCGCGGCGGTCCGTGGGGTGACGGAGTGGCCGCCAAACTGCGTTCGCAGGGCGCCGTGCCGGTGGTCGCCCCCCTCATCAACTTCGCGCCGACCGAAGACCTCACGACGCTCGAGGCGGCGCTGGCCGATCTCGCCGACGGGGCTTTCGACTGGCTCACGCTGACCAGCGCCACGACGGTGGACGTGCTGTACGCGTACCGTGCCGTCATCCCCGCGACGACGAAGGTCGCGGCCGTCGGCGAGACGACGGCGGCGGCACTGACCGCGGTCGGGTACCGGGTCGACCTGGTACCCGAGAAAGACAACTCGGCCGCCGGCATGGCCGACGAGCTCATCTCCCTCGAGCCCGAGCCCAAGCGCGTGCTGACCCTGCGGAGCGAGATCGCCAAGCCCGTGCTCACCAAGCGGCTCATCGCCGCCGGACACGACGTGCGCCAGGTCGTCGCCTATCGCACCGTCGGCGTGCCGGTCACCGAGCGCATAGCGCGCGATGTTGCGAACGGGCGCATCAACGCGATCCTCGTCACGAGCGGCTCGGTCGCCGAGCAGGTGCGGCAGCAGTTCGAGCACATCCCCGACGACACCGTGATCGCGGCGATCGGCCCGCGCACCGCCAAGGATGCCCGCAAGGTCGGCCTCGTCGTCGACATCGTCGCCCGCAAGCAGACGGTCGACGACCTCATCACCGCCGTCTCGCAGTTGCCGCTGCCGCACGCGTCGGACGAGTTCCACCTCTAGGACTGCTCGCGCTGGGACTGCGGGCTGGGCGCCCGCGGAGCGGGTGCCCGGCCCAAGCACCACACGCCGGCCTCAGCACCACACGACCGCAGCACCACACGCCGACCGCAGCACCACACGCCGACCGCCGCACCACACGCCGACCGCAGCGCGAAATCAGGTGTTCTTGCGAGATCAGGAGGGATCGGGCGTGTAACGGCCTGATCTCGCGAAAACACCTGATTCGAGAACGGCCGGGTGTCGGAGGGCGGGATGCCGTGGGCCGGTACGCCGTGGGCCGGTACGCCGCGGGGCTGGATGCCGCAGGCCCCGATGCCGCGGGGCGAACACCGCGGCGGGAACACTGCGGGCCGAACACTGCGGGGCGAACACTGCGGGGTGGATGCCGCGGGCCCGATAGCCTGGGATCGTGGCATCCTCCCCTCGCGTCGTCGTGCTCGCCGGCGGTGTCGGCGGCGCCAAGTTCACCCTCGGGGTGCGCGCAGCGCTCGCGCGCATCCCGGCCCCCGAAGCGACCGTGGTCGTCAACACGGGCGACGACCTCTGGCTCTCGGGCGTGCGCCTGCAACCCGACATCGACTCGGTGCTTTATGCGCTCGCCGGGCAGAATGACACCGTGCGTGGGTGGGGCCGGGCCGGCGACACCGAACGCGTGAACGCCGAGCTGCAGGCCTGGGGCGCCGGGTGGCCGTGGTTCACCCTCGGCGACCTTGATCTGGGCACGCATCTCGCACGCACCGGCTGGCTGCGCGACGGGCTGTCGGTCACCCAGGTGGTCGAACGACTCTCGTCGCGCTGGTCGCTCGGCGTTCGGATGCTGCCCATGACCGACACCGAGGTCGACACGCATGTCGTGACGGACGACGGGCGGATGCACTTCCAGGAGTGGTGGACCCGCCATCGCGCGACGATCGCACCGCGCGCGTTCGAGAACCCCGGGATCGAAGCCGCGGTGCCCGCACCGGGCGTGCTCGAGGCGATCGCCGGCGCCGACCTCGTGATGCTGGCGCCGTCGAACCCCGTCGTATCGATCGGGCCGATCCTCGCGGTGCCGGGCATCCGTGAGGCGGTGCGCGCCGCGACGCGCGTCGTCGGCGTCTCGGGCATCATCGGCGGAAAGGTCGTGCGCGGCATGGCCGACGTGTGCCTGACCGCGATCGGCGTCGAGACGCGGTCGGACGCGGTGGCGGCGCACTACGGCGCCCGCGCCGACGGCGGGCTGCTCGACGCCTGGGTGATGGCCGAGGAGGATGCCGCTTTCGCAGCGGAAGTCGCGGGCCGCGGCATCCATCCCGTCGTCGCGCCGCTGTGGATGAACGATGCGGTCACGGGCGAAGCCGTGGCGCGTGCGGCGCTGGATGCCTGATCGCGACAAGCGCCGCCGTGCGGGGGCCGAGACCGAGCAAGGCTGCGGCGCCGAGCTGGTCGGGCGTGTCGACGTCGCGGCGCAGTGAGGGTGCGGCATCCAGGGCGACAGCACCGAGCGCGAGGTGCCGGGCGAACGACCCGTCGCCGAAGGCGGCGGCCCAGGGCACGTCGGCGCGCGCGGTCACGAGCGTCGAGCCGGTGCCCTCTGCATCGGCCACCACCGTGCGCTCGAACGCTGCAGCCCGCCGAAGCGCGTCGGCGAGATCGGCCGGGCGCAGCGCCGGCAGGTCGCCGAGCATCGCCGCGCGGTGGCCGGGGCCCGCGGCATCCACCCCCGCCGCGATCGCGGCGTTCAGCCCTGCCGGCGCGGTCTCTTCGACCACGATCGCACCGAGCAACCGCGCCGCGGCGGCGACCTCGCTGTCGGCGGTCACGACGATCACCGCGCACACCGCGCAGGCAGCCTCGATCGTGTCGAGCGCTATCGCGCGCGCCAGGGCCACCCGATCGCCGGCGCCCGTCAGCCGCGACTTGCCCTGCGCGGCGGGTTTGACCGGGATGACGACGGTCCAGCCTGTGCAGAACTCAGCAGATCTGCGCACATCGCTCCGTGAAAGTGCCGATTTCGGCCCCTGGCGGCACAGAAGTGCTGAGTTCTGAACCGGTCGGCGCGCGCATGCCGCTCACGCGCCGTACTTCGCGCGCAGGCGCGGCAGGATCTCGGCGCCGTACATGCGCAGGAACTCCTCCTGGTCGAAGCCCGGGTCGTGGAACACCAGGTGCCGGAAGCCCAGGTCGATGTACTTTCCGATCGCGGCGACGTGCTCGTCGGGGTCGGTCGAGACGATGAAACGGGATGCCACGCGCTCGATCGGCAGCTCGGCGGCGCGTCGCTGCATCTCGATCGGGTCGTGCACGTCGCGCTTCTCTTCGGGTTTGAGCGCCAGCGGTGCCCAGAAGCGCGTCTTCTCGAGCGCGGTCTCGCGGTCGGGGTGGTACGAGACCTTGACCTCCATGAGGGTGTCGACGTCGTCGTCGGTGCGCCCCGCCTTCGAGAGCCCCTCGTGCAGCGCCGGCAGCAGCGTGTCGGTGTACAGCGCTGGGTCCTTGCCGCTGGTGGTGATGTACCCATCCGCGATGCGGCCGGCCAGGCGTGTGGCCGCCGGGCCCGACGCACCGATGTAGATCGGCACCTCGTGCTCGGGGCGGTCGTAGATCGTGGCATCCTGCACGTGCCAGAACTTTCCGTCGAAGGTGACGCGTTCGCCGCGCCACAGCTCGCGGATGAGGGTGATCGCCTCCTTCAGGCGCTGGAACCGCTCGGGCGCCTCGGGCCACTCGAGCCCAAGCGTGACCTCGTTGAGCGCCTCGCCCGTGCCCACGCCCAGGATGACCCGCTCGGGGTACATCACGCCCAGCGTCGCGAACGCCTGCGCGATCACGGCCGGGTGGTACCGAAACGTGGGGGTCAGCACCGAGGTGCCGATCAGCACGCGCTGCGTCTGTGCTCCGAGCGCGCCGAGCCACGGCAGGGTGGCGGGTGCGTGCCCGCCCTCGTGCATCCACGGCTGGAAGTGATCGGAGAGGAAGACGGAGTCGAACCCCATCTCCTCGGCGAGCACGCCGAACCGCAGCAGTTCGTTCGGCCCGAACTGCTCGCTGGAGGCCTTGTATCCGAATCGCAGCGTCATCGTGCTCCTCTTTCGATCGTCACGGGCAGGAACTCGCCCCCGTCGGTGTCCAGTCGTTCCCGGAATGCATCGACGGTTCCGGGCCACAGCAGGGTCAGTCGCCCCGACCTCTCGTCGACGTACCAGTTGCGGCAGCCTCCGGAGACCCAGGGGGTGGATGCCGCTGCCTCGTCGATCTCGGCGGTGTAGGCGTCTTCGGCCGCCGGGTCGACCCGGCGCACCCCGGGGTGGCGCGCGAGGGTGCGGGCGGCGTAGTCGGCCTGCGCCTCGATCATGAGCACCGAGGAGTTGTGGCCGAGCGACGCGTTGGGGCCGTCGAGCACGAACAGGTTGGGGAACTCGGCGACCACGGTCGAGCCGAACGAGGTCATGCCGCGATCCCAGTGGGCGGCGAGCGTTCCGTGCTCGCCGTGCACGAGCTCGGCGTAGGGCTGCTCGGTCGACTCGAACCCGGTCGCCAGCACGACGGCGTCGACGGTGTGCCGACCGCCGCTCGCGGAGACGAGTGTCGAACCCTCGACGGCGGCCAGGGCCGACGCCTCGAGCGTCACGGCGCCCGAGGCCAGCGCGGGGTAGAACGCGTCGGAGAGCAGTACGCGCTTGCACCCGAACGCGTAGTCGGGGGTGAGCGCCCGGCGCAGGGCTCGGTCGGGCACCTGGTCGGCGAGGTGGGCCAGCGCGACGGCTTGGGCGGCGGCCGCGGCATCCCGATCCCCCGACCGCGACGCGAATCGCGCCTCACCCTCGGCATACAGCTCGTCGCGCAGGCGCGCGAGCACGGCGGCGTCGGCGGCGAACGCGGCACGCTCGGCGGGGGTGTAGGCGCGGTCGTCGCGGGGAACGATCCACGCCGGGGTGCGCTGGAACAGGGTGACCTCGGCGATCTTCGCGAGCTCGGGGGTGAGCTGCACCGCGGTCGCGCCGGTGCCGATCACCGCGACGCGCGCGCCGCGCAGGTCGGCGGTGTGGTCCCAGCGCGCCGAGTGGAAGATCGGCCCCGGAAACGACTCGAGCCCCGGCACATCGGGGATCTTCGGCTCGGTGAGCCGCCCGCAGGCGAGCAGGAGAGTGGATGCCGCGACCTCGCCGGCGTGCGCGCCGCCGCAGCGCACGCGCCACACCCCGTCGTCCCAGCGCGCATCGAGCATCGGCGTGTTCAGCAGGGGTGCGACGTGCTCGACCTCGGCCACGTGCGTGAGGTAGGCGCGGATCTCGTCACCGCGCGCGAACAGCGCCGACCACTGCGGGTTCGGGTGGTTCGCGAAGCCGTAGAGGTGGCTCGGGATGTCGCACGCGACGCCCGGATAGGTGTTGTCGCGCCAGGTGCCGCCGACGGCGGGTCCCCGATCGATGACGAGGACGTCATCGATGCCCTGCGCGCGCAGGGCCATCGCCGCGGCCAGGCCCGCGAAGCCTGCGCCCACGATGAGAGCCTCGACGCGGTCGGGGAGGCGCTCACGCATGCCGCACCTCGGAGTAGTCGGTCGCCCGCTGGCGGAAGGGGCGGAAGAGGTGGGATGCCATCTCCGCAGCATCGGCGAGGGGCAGCTCCTGCCCGTGCTCGATGCCCGCCTGCGGCTTCACACGCCCGTCGAGCAGCGTGCCGCCGAGGTCGTCGCCACCCGACTGCAGCAGCGTCTTCGACGCCTCGCGGCCGACCCGCGTCCACGGGATCTGGATGTGCCGGATCGATCCGTTCAGCAGCAGCCGCGACACGGCCACCATCGCGCGGTGCTCGTCGATCGGCGCGCGGCCCTCCACGAGTGTCACACCCCCGGCGGGGCTCGGCAGGGGAATGGGCACGAACTCGGCGAACCCGCCGGTGTCGTCTTGGATCGCCCGCAGCCGACGCAGGTGCGCGATGCGCTCGGCCGCGGTCTCGGCGTGCCCGTAGAACAGCACGCTCGTCGAGCGGAGGCCGGCGCGGTGCGCGGCGGTGATGCCCTCGATCCAACGGTCGATCTCGAGGTCGCCGGGGGCGACGAGGGCTCGCACCCGCTCGGAGAGCACCTTCACCCCGGTGCCCGGGACGGTGCTCACGCCCGCATCACGCAGGGCGTGCAGCGCGTCGTCGAGCGAGAGACCGCTGCGCTCGGCGAAGTCGCGCACGTCCTGCGGGCGATAGGCGTGAAGGTGCAGGCCGGGCGCCGCGGCCCTGGCTGCCCGGACGATGTCGAGGTAGGCGGTCGGGTCTGCGGCATCCGGAATCCGTCCCTGAATGCACAGCTCGGTCGCGCCCAGCTCCTCCGCATCGGCGGCGATCGCCGCGACGTCGTCGAGGATGAAGGTCTCGGGGTCGTCCTCAGCGGTCGTGCGGAACCCGGTCGTGGTGAGGTTGCGGTTCACGACGATGCTGACGGCCTCGCCGACCGTATAGCGCCGCACGTCGTCGGCGGTCTGCGCCAGCGCGTCGAGGTCGCGGCCGGTCGCGCGCAGCAGACGCTCCCACTCACCGTCGTCGAGGGCGAGGGGAGTGGATGCTGCGGCTGCCGCCAGCGCTTCGACCCCCCTGTGGTGTTCAGAACTCCGCCGATCCGTGAGGCTCAACGTCGTCACGGGCCCGTGCGGGCGGATTGCGAGCGGATCTGCTGAGTTCTGAACGGGCCGGTGCGCGTCAGCCGCGAGCCCCGTCGCGGGGTCGGCCAGGGCTGCGACGGCCGCATGCAGGGCCGGGTCGATCCAGGTCGCGGCATCCCGCACGTATTCGGGGTGCGCGGTGAGGCGCTCGGCCAGCCGGTAACCGGCGGCCGCGGTGTGCGCGGCCAGATCGTCGATCTGCGGCCACGGCCGCTCGGGGTTCACATGGTCGGCGGTCAGCGGCGAGACGCCGCCCCAATCGTCGATGCCGGCGCGCACGAGCAGCTCGAGCTCGGCGGCGTCGGTGAGGTTCGGCGGCACCTGGATGCGCATCCGCGGCCCCATCACGATGCGGGCCACGGCGATCGTCGCAAGGTACTCGCGCAGCTCGGCGTCGGGGGCGCCGCGCATGGCCGTGCCCGGCTTGGCGCGGAAGTTCTGCACGATGACCTCTTGCACGTGCCCGTGCCTCTCGTGCGCAGCCCGGATCGCGACGAGCGACTCGGCCCGGTCGTGCACCGTCTCGCCGATGCCGACGAGGATGCCGGTGGTGAACGGGATGCGGGCGGCACCGGCGTCTTCGATCACCCGCAGGCGCACCTCGGGGTCCTTGTCGGGCGAGCCGTAGTGCACCTGCCCGGGCTCTTCGAACAGGCGGCGCGAGGTCGTCTCGAGCATCATGCCCATCGAGGGCGCCGCCGGGCGCATCGCGTCGAGCTCGTCGCGGCTCATGACGCCGGGGTTCGCGTGCGCGAGCATGCCGGTCTCGGCAGTGATCAGTCGCGCCATCGCAGCCACGTAGTCGAGCGTCGACGAGTACCCGTGTTCGTCGAGCCAGGTGCGGGCGGCGGGCCAGCGGTCTTCGGGGCGGTCGCCGAGCGTCAGCAGCGCCTCTTTGCAGCCCAGTGCCTGTGCCTGCCGGGCGACCGTGAGCACCTGCTCTGCCGACATGTACATCGGCTTGTGCAGCTTGGCGAGCTGACCCGGGGTGTCCACGAACACGCAGTAGTGGCAGCGGTCGCGGCACAGGGTGGTCAGCGGTAGGAACGCCTTGCGCGAGTAGGTGATCACCCCGGGTCGGCCGGCTGCGGCGAGGCCCTCGTCGCGGAGGGATGCCGCGATCTCGAGCAGCCGCTCGAAGTCGGGGCCCTCGGCGTGCAGGAGAGTCTCAGCGTCGTCCAGGTCGATGCGTGCGCCGGAGGCGGCGGCATCCAACACCCGGGACGGCGCGGTGGCGGTGTCGATCGACGTCACCGTTCCAGTCTGTCACCGGTGGGGCGCGCCGGGTGCGATCGGCGATCGTTGTCGCACTGTGAGCAAATCAACCGGGATGTGCGCGGTGACGCTGGCACACTGGAAGTCATGGTGACCCTCATGCTCGACTCGACGCAGCTCGAGGTCGTGCTGTCGGTCACCGAGCACGCCCTGAGCCTGCGCAAGCAGAACGTCATCATGGATCGCTCGCAGATCGTCAAGGTGCAGCTCACCGATGACGCCTGGACGTGGTTGCGCGGCGTTCCCGACCCGGGTGTGTACGTGCCGTCGGCCTTCGCGATGGGCACCTGGAAGTCGGCGGGCGGCAAAGACTTCGCGATCATCCGCCGGCGTCGCCCGAGCGTCGTGATCGACCTCGAGGGACATGACGAGTTCCAGCGCGTGATCGTCACGACCCGCCACGGGCTCGCGCTGGTCCGGGCGCTGCGCATGGACACGGGCGACGAGCTCGCCGATGTCGTCGACATCGCCGAGGCCCCCGCGAAGAAGAAGCAGCGGCGCGCGAAGCCGCGCCCCGCGACGGCCTGAGTCGCGGAGCGCGGGCGAACGCCGTCAGCGGAACTCGACCTTCGCGTCTTCGTTGTTCAGCACGACGACCGGAGTGATCGGGTCGAAGCCGGCGGCCATGATCTTCTTGCGGTCGAAGCGCAGGATCGGCGTGCCCTCGGTCACATGCGCGCCCTTTGCGACAAGGGTCTCGAAGCCGTCGCCCTTCATCTCGACGGTGTCGATGCCGACGTGGATGAGCACCTCGGTGCCGTCGTCGAGGGTGAGCGCTATGGCGTGCGAGGTGTCGAACGTCGCGCCGATCACGCCGTCACCCGGGGCGATGACGGTCTCGCCGGTGGGCACGACCGCGAGCCCGGGGCCCATGATCTCCTCGGCGAACGTTGCATCGGGTACACGGCTCAGCGAGACCACCTCGCCGTCGAGCGGTTGGCGCATCACGACGACGGCGGGTGCCGCGGCATCCCCCGTCTTCTCCTCGGTCAAGACCGCTGAGGCCGCGGCGTCGTCGCCGGCGATGGATGCCACGGCCTTCGTGACCGGCTCGGGCGCGGTCACCTCGCCCGACAGGAGGCGCTCCATGGCGTCTTTCACGAACTGGACGTTCAGACCGTAGACGACCTGCACCGAGTGCCCGCCCGACTTCATGGTGCCGGCAGCGCCCGCGCGCTTGAGGGCCCTGTCGTCGACCTTCGAGACGTCGTCGATCTCCATCCGCAGCCGGGTCGCGCAGTTGTCGAGATCGGTGATGTTCGCGGCACCGCCCAGTCCCTCGATGAACCCGACCGCGGTGGTCAGATAGGGGTCGTCCTTCGTGCCGCCCGAGGCCACGTCGTCGTCGATGAGCTCGTCGTCGTCTTCGCGGCCGGGGGTCTTCAGGTTGAACCTCTTGATGAAGAAGTAGAAGACGAAGAAGTAGATGAAGAACCAGCACACGCCCATCACGGGGATCAGCCACGGGTTCTGCGCCATCGGATTCGCCCAGCCCAGCACGAGGTCGATGAACCCGCCCGAGAAGCCGAAGCCCATGCGCACCGGCAGTATCTGGCTGATCGCCATCGAGATGCCCATGAACAGCGCGTGGATCACGTAGAGCACGGGCGCGAGGAACATGAACGAGAACTCGAGGGGCTCGGTCACACCGACGAAGAACGACGAGATGGCGCCGGAGAGCAGGATGCCGTAGGCGATCTTCTTGCGCTTCGTCTTGGCCGTCATGTACATGGCCAGCGCGGCTCCCGGCAGGCCGAACATCATGACCGGGAAGAAGCCGGTCATATACTGGCCGGTCACGCCGTAGGTGCCGGTGCCGTTGAGGAAGTTGTTGAGGTCGTTGATGCCGGCCACATCGAACCAGAACACCGAGTTCAGGGCGTGGTGCAGCCCGACGGGGATGAGCAGCCGGTTGAGGAACCCGTAGATGCCGGTGCCGACCGGGCCGAGGGTGACGATCCAGGTGCCGAACATCACCAGGCCGTTGTAGACGAACGGCCAGACGAAATACAGGATGATCGCGGCGATGAGCGACATGCCCGCGGTGACGATGGCCACCGACCGCTTGCCGGAGAAGAACGACAGCGCGTCGGGCAGCTTGGTGTCCTTGAAGTGGTCATAGCACCAGGCGCCGATCAGACCGCACATGATGCCGACGAACACGTTCTGCACATTGCTGAACGCCGGGTCGACCTTGTCGGCGGCGACGCCCTGGAAGAGTGCGACGGTGTCGGGCTTGAGCAGCGTGGTGATGACCAGCCACGAGACGAGGCCCGCCAATGCCGAGGTGCCGTCGGTCTTCTTCGCCATGCCGATCGAGATGCCGATCGCGAACAGCAGCGCCATGTTGTCGAGCAGCGCGCCGCCCGCGGCGGCCAGGAACGTCGAGACGATGTTGTCGCCGGCGGCGCTCTTGATCCAGTAGCCGATGCCCGACAGGATCGCGGCGACGGGGAGCACCGCCACCGGGAGCATGATGGACCGGCCGAGCCGTTGGAAGAACTTCATCGTGGATCCTTCTGCCGAGGGGTGGTCCGCCGATGATATCCCTATGCCTGCGCGGTGGGAAGGCTATGCGCAGAGGCTCCGGACGTCGTTCTCAGTCGACGTCGCGCCGCCAGCTCGTGAGATGTCCGAGGACGATCAGCACGATCGCATAGGCGAGCAGCACGACGCCGCCGGCCCACCAGTCGAGCGGTGTGGCGCTGCTGGTCGGCCGGGTCGTGGCGGTGTAGATGCTGGTGCCGACCAGCGCGTCGCTGGCAGCCGCCGGCAGGAAGCGCAGGATCGAGTCGAGGCCGTCCACGAACATGCCCGCCACGCGTGCGATCGGCTCGACGAACTGCGTGAACGCGAGGACGATCACCACGGCGGCGACCTGGTTGCGCACCAGGGTGCCCACGCCGATGCCCACGAGCACCCACAGGGCGAACGCGATGACGATGCGGCCGAGCATCGCCCACGTGTCGGAGTGGTCGAGCCCGGTGTCCTGCCCGAATCCGGCGAGGAATCCCGCCGACGGACCGACTGCGGCGATGAGCGCGAGCACGGCGTACACCACGCCGACGCCGATGCCGACGAACGCCTTGGCCCACAGCACGCGACCGCGACGCGGGGTCGCCAGGAACGTGGGGGTCAGCGTGTGATGGCGGAACTCGGCCGTCACCATGAGCGTGCCGATCAGCAGCGGGAAGACGTAGCCGATCGATGCGGCGATGCTGTAGAGCACCGGCGCGGCGTCGCCCGTGGGCAGGCCCGCCTGATGCGACTGGCCGGGCAGGTCGCCCGCGGCCGAGGCGCTGAAGACGAACCCCAGCCCGGCGGCCGTGAAGCCGATGTACGCCACGAGCACGATGGCGAGCACCCACCACATCGCCGTGGTGAGCAGCTTCGTGGTCTCCGAACGTGTGGCGGCCGAGAGGCTCATTGCCGGTCACCTCCGTCGTGCGCGTCGTCTTCAGGGTGGGATGCCGCATCCGCGGCCTTCTCGTCGTCCGAAGCCGCGTCGGGCTCGGCGTCGGTCTGGGCCTCGCCTTCGGGTTCCGTCGCGGGCTCTGCAGGCGCGTCGGCGGCCGGTTCGGCATCGCTTGTGGCGGCCTCGGGCGACTCCGCCTCGGACGTCTCGCTCCCGTCGAAGGAGTGGAAGAAGGCGTCGGCGTCGAGATCGGCCTGGGTCTTCTCCTCATGACGCCAATCGTCGGGCGGCAGCTCCTCGGGCTCACCCGCGATGACCTCGTTGCGGTCCGCAGAGGGTTCGGTCGACTCGGCTTCGGGCTCGGCTTCGGGTTCCGGCTTGGCGTCGGGCTCGGGCTCGGCTGCGGGCGCCGACTCGGCGTCGGGCTCGGGCTCGGCCGACGGAATGATGTCGATGACGCCGGTCGCGGCAACCGCGAACGAGGCGGTGCCCGGTGCGGGCTCGGGTTCCGCTTCCGCGGCGGGCGCAGGTGCGGGCTCGGGCTCGGGTTCCGCGGCGGGCGCGGGCGCGGGCTCAGGTGCGGGCTCGTCGCCGCCGGGCTTTTCCGTCGACGCGGGCTCTTCGTCGCCCGCCGGAGGTTCCGCGTCTTCGGGGGGCGGGGCGACCGCCTGGGCCTCTGCAGCAGCGTCGGATCCGGTCGTCGCGGCGGCGGCCGCGGCATCCACCCCCTCCGTCGCGGCGGGAGCTGCGGCATCCACCCCCGCCTGCGGAGCCGCGGCCGAGGGGTGCACGCGCATGCCGTTGACGAGCTCGAAGAAGACCTCCTCGAGCGCGGGGCCGCGGCGCTGCAGCAGCGACAGGGCGACGCCGGCGTCGGCGGCGACCCGTCCGATGGCGGCGACGTCGGGGTCGCGCACGGTCAGTCCCGACCGGAGCACCTCATACGGCACGTGGGCGTTCTCGAGCGCCGCGGTCAGAGCGGCGCGGTCGGGGGCGTCGACGACGGTCGCATACTCCGTCGGGTCGACGAGGTCTTCGATGCCGCCCTGGAAGACGAGGCGACCGCCCGAGATGATGAGCAGCCGATCGACGGTCTGCTGCACCTCGGAGAGGAGGTGCGACGACATCAGCACGGTGCGGCCCTGGCGGGCGAGCTCCTGCAGCAGTCCGCGCATCCAGGTGATGCCCTCGGGATCGAGCCCGTTCACCGGCTCATCGAGCACGAGCACACCCGGATCGCCCAGAAGGGCGCAGGCCAGGCCGAGACGCTGGCGCATGCCCAGCGAGTATCCGCCCACCTTGCGGCCGGCGACGTCGGCGAGCCCGACGGTGCCCAGCGCCTGATCGACGCGCGCGGTCGGCAGGCCGGACGCCTGCGCCAGCACCTTCAGGTGATGGGCCGCGGT
>Ga0164242_10006434_pt1 | contig 12918 bp, 12 predicted proteins | sample OricomgcompostMG_FD_108783 | JGI IMG/M metagenome (GOLD analysis project Ga0164242, IMG submission 108783) | Miracle-Growth compost microbial communities from Emeryville, California, USA - Original compost - Miracle growth compost (MG) ... | reverse complement strand
CGGGGCCTCAAAGGGGTCCCCGCGGTGGCGATCAAGACCCCCGACGACCTCGCGGCCGCCGTCGAGCTGGCCGGAGCGCCGTAGGCGGCAGTTCCCGAATCCGCACGGGCCCCTCACTAGACTGGTGCGCGGCCCCGACCCCGAAATGGAGAAACCGATGGCACTTTCGAAGGAAGACGTCCTCGCCGGCCTCGCCGAGCTCATCAACGACGAGACGGGCATCGCGACCGATCAGGTCCAGCTGGACAAGTCCTTCACCGACGACCTCGACATCGACTCGATCTCGATGATGACGATCGTGGTCAACGCCGAGGACAAGTTCGACGTCAAGATCCCCGACGAAGAGGTCAAGAACCTCAAGACCGTCGGCGATGCCGTCGACTTCATCGTCAACGCCCAGGCCTGATCATCCGTCGGCGCGGCGGTACTCGCCGCGCCGACGTCACGTTACGTTCCATTCACCATCAAACGGCGCTTGTCGTGCGTTGCGAGGCTGAAGAAAACTCATGACCAAGAAGATCGTCGTCACCGGCATCGGTGCCAGTTCCCCCTTGGGCGGCACCGCCGTCGAAAGCTGGAGCGCACTGCTGGCGGGCGAGTCCGGAACGCACACGCTCGGCTACGACTGGGTCGCGAAGTACGAGTTGCCGATCACGTTCGCCGCGGAGGCGAAGGTGAGGCCGGAGACCGTGCTGGAGCGCCCCGTGGCCAAGCGTCTCGACCCGGCGTCGCAGTTCGCGCTCGTTTCGGCGAAGGAGGCGTGGGCCGACGCCGGAGCGCCGGATGTCGACCCGGACCGTCTCGGGGTGGACTACGCGACCGGGATCGGCGGCGTGTGGACCTTGCTGGATGCCTGGGACACGCTCCGGGAGCGCGGTCCGCGGCGGGTCATGCCGCTGACCGTTCCGATGCTGATGCCGAACGCTCCCGCCGCCGCCGTCTCCATGCACTTCGAGGGCCGGGCCTTCGCGCGCACGACGGCATCCGCCTGTGCCTCCAGCACCGAGTCGATCGTCAACGCCTACGAGCACCTCCAGCTCGACCTTGCCGACGTGGTGATCGCGGGCGGTACCGAGTCAGCGATCCACCCGATCACGATGGCGGCGTTCGCGTCGGCTCAGGCGATGTCGAAGCGCAACGACGACCCTGAGCACGCGTCCCGGCCGTACAGCATCGACCGCGATGGCTTCGTTATGGGCGAAGGCGCAGCGAGCCTCGTTCTGGAGACCGAGGAGCACGCTCTGGCCCGTGGTGCCCGCATCTACGCGGAGCTGGCCGGCGGGGGCGTGAGCGCGGACGCCTACCACATCACGGCGAACGACCCTGAGGGCAAGGGCGCCAGGCGCGCGCTTCTTGCCGCGCTCGAGCGGGCAGAGGCCACTCCGGATCAGGTGACCCACATCAACGCGCACGCGACGAGCACGCCGGTGGGCGACATCGCCGAGTACGTCGCACTGCGGTCCGTGTTCGGCGACCGCGTCGATGAGATCCCCACGTCGGCGACCAAGGCATCCACGGGACACCTTCTGGGTGGCACTGGGGCGCTGGAGGCGTTGTTCACCGTGCTCGCCCTGCGCGACCGCGTGGCGCCCCCGACCATCAACATCACGGAGCAGGACCCGGAGATCCCGCTGTCGGTCTCCGGCGAGCCGCAGCCGCTCGGCGATGGGCCGCAACTGGCCGTGTCGAACTCGTTCGGGTTCGGTGGGCACAACGCTGTCGTCGCGTTCCGCAGCCACGAACACTGACGCGGCCGGGTTCGCGGCCGCGTCAGCCGACCTTGTGCAGCCAGATGACAGGTGCGTCGTCGCTGGCGTGCCGGAACGGCTCTAGCTCGTCGTCCCACGCCTGACCCAGGGCGAGTCTCAGCTCGTGCTGCAGGTCGTGGGCGCTCGAGCCGGCGAGTTCCATCGCGTAGCGCACGCGATCCTCGGGGATCACGGTGTTGCCTGCGGTGTCGGTCTGAGCGTGGAAGATGCCGAGCGAGGGCGTGTGGATCCATCGCCCGCCGTCGGCGCCGAGGCCGGCATCTTCCGTCACCTCGAATCGGAGGTGCTGCCAGCCGAGCAGGCCGGACGCGATGCGCGCCGCGGTGCCGCGTTCGCCCTCCCAGTAGAACTCTGTGCGCAGTGCACCGGGCAGCACGGGCTGTTCCTGCCACTGGAAGTTGACCGGACGTTCGAGGGCACGACCGACCGACCATTCCAGGTGGGGGCAGAGCGCACGAGGAGAGGAGTGCACGTAGAGCACCCCTCTGGCCTTTATTGACGCCATGGTGTCCTCCGTTCGATGTGGTGCGTCTTCCCCTACGACCACAGAACGATGAACACTGACCGATGCATTATCCCCCGGTGAGCGGCGGAATCACAAGAGCGTGATTCGTGGGTCGCGGATCCCGGCGGGGTTCCGCGGCGCGTCGCATTGCTCGCAAACGCATTCCAGGTATATCAATACCGCGTATGCATTCAGTCACCACTCATCGGAGGGAGCGCCGTTGTCCGTTCGCCAGAGCCTTCTCGCCATTCTCGATCAGGGGCCGTGCTACGGCTACCAGCTGCGGGCCGAGTTCGATCGGAGAACCGGGGCGACGTGGTCGCTGAACGTCGGCCAGATCTACAACACGCTGGACCGGCTGGAACGCGACGGACTCGCACGCAGGGCCGGTGCCGATGAGCAGGGCCACGTCTTCTACGAGATCACGAGCGCCGGCAGTGCGGCCGTCTCGAACTGGCTGTCCTCCCCCGTCGTCCGGGATTCCGGCACCGTTCGCGACGAACTGGCGATCAAGCTGACCCTGGCGGCAACGCTGCCGGGCGTCGAAGCATCCGACGTCGTAGCACCGCAGCGGGTGGCGACGCAGCAGGCTCTCGGGCGGCTGGCAGCGGCACGCGAGGCGGCGTCGTCGCCGTCGAATCCCGAACAGCTCGCCGAGCTGCTCGTGCTCGATTCCCGCGTCGCTTCCGCCGAGGCAGAGCTGCGATGGCTAGAGCAGGTGGAATTCCGCCTGCAAAGCGCCAGGAAGGCCGGAATCGCCGATGGCATGCCGTTGGCAACGGATGCACCCAAGCGCGGGCGTCCCGCTGCGAAGGCGGCGACGGGCATCCTGATAGACGGTGCTCATCCGGCAGGCGATGTCGTTACGGAGTCGATCTGACATGACGCGTCTCGTACTGCTCTCCGACACCCACATCCCGAAGCGGGCGAGAGATCTTCCGGCGAACCTCTGGCGGGAGATCGAGTCAGCGGATCTCGTCATCCACGCCGGCGATTGGGTCGACCTCGAGACCCTCGGTACCCTGGAACGACGTTCTCGCAGTGTGCTGGCGGTCTACGGCAACAACGATGGGCCCGAGTTGCAGGCACGCCTGCCGGAGGTCGCACGCAAGACGGTGGACGGCGTGCGGATCGCCGTCGTTCACGAGACCGGCCCCGCCTCGAACCGGGAGCGTCGCATGGACGCCGCATTCGGTCACACAAACCTGCTCGTGTTCGGTCACAGCCACATTCCGTGGGACACCGTGACTCCTGAAGGCATGCGCCTGCTCAACCCCGGGTCGCCCACAGATCGGCGGCGCCAGCCGGTCGGCACATTCATGACGGTGGACATTGACGGCACGGAGGTCCGCGACGTGCGCATCGTCGCCGTCTCGGCTTGAGCATCCGGAGTTCTGAAAGAGCATTGCAGGTCTGACCGCGGTCGCCTACTCTGAAATGGTCTTTCAGAACGGAGTGCCCATGGATGAGAAGAGGATCGCACTCGACGACCCGCGTACTCTCGAGGCCCTCGCTCATCCGGTGCGGCTCGATCTGCTAGGCCACCTGATGAACGAAGGGCCGGCCACCGCATCGCAGTGTGCGCGCGCGATCGGCGACAACCCGTCGAACTGCAGCTACCACCTGCGAGTGCTGGCCGGGCTCGGGCTGGTCGAGGACGACCCGTCCGCCGACGGTCGTGAACGCCGGTGGCGGGCCACGATCACCGGCTTCACCACGAACCCGCATTCGGCGGGATCGGAGGAGCTGTTCGCCGCATCGGTGCAAGCCGACTACCAGGCCGCGCGGCAGTATCTGCGCGAACGTGCGCGGCTCGACAAGGCATGGCGTGAAGCGGACGCCCACGCACACTACGGCCTGCGGGTGACGCCGGACGAGCTGGCTGAGATAGTGAGCCGCATCGACGCCATCGTGCGCCCCTATATCGCCGCCGTTCGCACGGACGCGCCGGCCGATGCGGGGACTGTGAACCTCTCGCTGCTGGCGCTTCCGCGCGTCAGGCACCGCGAACGCCCATGAGCTCGGCTCTGCGCTCCCCCGCGTTCGTACGGGTGCTGCTCGCGGGATTCGTGTCGGACACGGGCGACTGGATGCTCTTCGTCGCCCTCCCCCTCGTGGTCTACCGGCTGACGGGCTCCGCTTTGGGCACCTCGGTCGGGTTCGTGCTCGAACTGGTGCCGATTGTGCTGCTCGCCCCGTTGACGGCACGGCTAGTCGGACGATTCGACCGCAGGCGCCTGCTGGTCGTCGTTTCCCTCGTGCAGGCGGCCGCCGTGGCTCCGCTGCTGTTCGTACGGAGTGCTGAGCAGATCCCGGTGCTGTATGCGGTGATCGTGCTGCAGGCATCCTGCTCTGCGATCTTCGAGCCGGCGAAAGACTCGTGGATGCCCGATCTCGTCTCCTCCGACCGTCTGGTGAGCGCCAACGTGCTCATCGGGCTCGCACAGAACGTCGGGCGCCTGGTCGGCGGACCGTTGGGCGGCGCGCTGCTCGCGTTCGGGAAGATGGACGTGATCGTCGCAGCAGACGTCGCGAGCTTCATACTCGCGGCCGTGCTGTTGTGGAGCGCGCCGCACGACCGGGCCCGTCGGGCGACGGATGCCACCGTCGGCGGTGGGGCTCACATTCCAGCTCCGGACGCCCTGGCGACACCGGATGGCACGGCGCCCGTGCGCGTCGGGGTGTTCCCTGCGCTGCGGCAGCGTCGGATGTCTGCGACCTACGTCTCCGCCGGTCTCGCTGGGATGGCGCAGGGCCTGTTCCTGGTGCTGTTCGTGCTGTTCGTCACCGACAGCCTGAACGGCACGGATGCCGAGGTCGGGCTCTTGCGCGGCATCCAGGCGGTCGGCTCGATCGCCGCGGGAGCGGCACTGGGCCTCTTCTCCGTGGCGGCCCGGCCGCAAAGGCTCGCCGTGATCGGCGCAATCACATTCGGCATCATCTCGTTGACCGTGTGGAACCTGCCGGCGATCAGCACAGCGACCTGGCCCTACGTCGTCTTGTTCATGCTCGTCGGCGCGCCCGGCGTGCTGCTCGCCACCGGGTACATCAGCCTCATCCAGACCACGGCCGCTGACCGCGGATCGGCGTTCGCTGCATACGGGCTGGTGAGCGCGATCGGTCAGGGCATCGGCCTGCTCGCCGCGGGTGTGCTGCAGCCGATGACCGGGCTGCTTCCGCTACTGGAGGCGCAGGGCGCGCTCTATCTGCTGGCGGGCGTCGTCTTGATCACGCGGCGCGCTGGGAATCGCACGATCCAGCTGTGGAAGCGCGAGCCGAATCCGGGCAGCGGCACTCGTGAAGTCGAAACCGGCGGCATCCGTTCGACGTCATGACGAGTGCTGATGTATGCGCGAAGGTCGCGACGATGACGCACGAGGCAGGGATGCGGGAATGAAGTACATGCTGATGTTGCGGGCGTCCGCACGGGACGACGGCGACTCTGGGGCCGAGCCGGCACGAAAGGCCATGGCGGCTTACGACGAGCAGCTCATCAGGGCCGGCGTTCTGCTGGCGGGTGAACGCCTCGATCTGGATGCAGGCGCGCGCGTCTCGTGCGACGGCGAACGACGCTACATCAGCGACGCGCAGGATTCCGAGCCACCGATCGCGATGTGGATGCTGCAGGTCGCGTCGCGCGACGAGGCCGTCGAATGGGCCAGACGGTGCCCGGCGACCGACGGATGCATCGAAGTGCGAGGAATCGTGGAACGATCCGAAACAGACGTGCGAAGCGACGCGATCGCGAATGCGCGATGAAGGAGGCACGGTGGCATCGGACGAGGTGACGACGGACACGGCGACGGTCGCCCGGGAGATCGAGACGGTGTGGCGCCTGGAGGCGGCCAAGGTGGTCGCGACGCTGGCAAGGATGGTGGGCGATCTCGGCCGGGCCGAGGATCTCGCCCAGGACGCGTTGGTGGAGGCGATGCAGTCGTGGCCACGCACGGGCATCCCGCGCAATCCCGCCGCCTGGCTCACGTCGGTGGCCAAGCGACGCGCAATCGACGCCTGGCGGCGTGACGAGCGTGCAGCCGAGAAGTACGCGATGATCGCGGCTGCCGAGGCGGGCGACGAAGAGGCCGTCGAGCCGGACGAGACCCGCATCGACGACGACCTGCTGCGCCTGGTGTTCGTCTGCTGTCACCCCGTGCTGCCCGCGTCCTCGCGGGTCGCGCTGGCACTACGCGTGCTCTGCGGGCTCACGACAGAGGAGATCGCTCACGCCTACCTCGTGCCGCCGGCCACGATCGGGCAGCGCATCACGCGGGCGAAACGAGCACTCGCGGCGGCGAACGTGCCGTTCGAGGTGCCGGATCGCGACGAGTTCGACGAGCGGCTCGGATCGGTGCTCGAGGTCGTCTACCTCGTGTTCAACGAGGGCTACGCGGCGACGTTCGGCGACGAATGGATGCGTCCCACTCTGGCCGAGGAGGCGATGCGGCTCGGTCGTGTGCTCGCCGAGCTGGTGCCGGACCGAGCAGAGGCTCACGCGCTCGTGGCGCTGATGGAGCTGCACGCGTCCCGGTTCGCAGCCCGTCGTGCTTCGGATGGCGCGGCCGTGCCCTTGACGTCGCAGGACCGCACCGCGTGGGACCGGCTGCTGATCGCTCACGGCCTCGCCGCGCTGCGGCGGGCGGATGCGCTCGGCGGTCCGCGCGGCCCGTACGCACTGCAGGCCGCGATCGCCGCGTGCCACGCCACCGCGCCCACTGCCGACGACACCGACTGGCCACAGATCGCCGGACTCTACGACGCGCTCGTGGAGCGGATGCCGTCACCCGTCGTCGGACTGAATCGCGCCGTCGCAGTGGGCATGGCGTACGGCCCGCAGGCGGGCCTGGACGCGCTCGAGCCGCTCAGCTCGGAGAAGTCGCTGTCCAGGTACGCGCTGCTGCCTGCCGTGCGCGGCGACCTCCTGGAGCGGCTCGGGCGGCTCTCCGAGGCACGCAGGGCATTCTTGAGCGCGGCGTCCCTGACCGCGAACGAACGTGAGCGCGACGAGCTGCTGCGCCGGGCGAGCGCGGCCGATCCTCTCGGTTGACCGCGGGCACCCGCTGCCGGCGTCCGTCGGCCGCGAGCGCTCCCGGCCCGATCAGAATTCGTGCAGCAGGGAGCCGTCCTTCTTCAGCACGTTCTTCTCCCCCGCCTCGATGCGCACGGCGAACCGGTTCTGCTTCGGCGGCATCGGGCAGTTGAACGCGTAGCTGAAGGCGCACGGCGGCAGGATGGCCCGGTTGAAGTCGAGAGTGATCGTGCCGTCCGCGTTCGGCGCAACGAACAGGAACCGGCCGACGGAGTACGTGTCGTCGCCGCTCGTGGCATCCGAGAAGACCAGCTGGAGGGCGCGGCCCGCCTTGAACGCGGCGAGGTTGTAATCGGCGCCGTCTTTGCTGAACGTGATCTCGCCGGGGATCGCCAGCTCGCGGGTGGCTCCCTCGTCTTTCAGGTGCTCGAAGCCGACGGACAAGCCCTCGACCGGGGTGAACGTCGCCTGGATGACCCACTCCGGGTTGTACGGGAAGACGTCGATCGAGCCGAACTCCTGGATGCCCTCGGACCGGATGTCCCACACCCGTAGCGCGTACTCGCCTGCTTCGTTGCCGATGACGGTTCCCGTGACCGTGTCGCTGAAGGCAATCGTGCTCGGATCGTCGGTGTCCTTGCCGCGAACGATCGCCTCACCGTCGACCGTTTTGCCGTCGACGACGACCCCGTCTGCCGCGGTCGCCGTCACCTTGAGCCCTGACTCGCCAGCGGGCAGCGGCGACCAGAGACCTGCGGCGCCCCACACCGGCTGGGGTGCGGCATCCGTGATCCACTGCGTGTTCACCAGAGCGAGATTGCCGTTCGGCTGCACCACCGAATACTCCCTGCGCTCGTGGAAGTTCTTCAGGAGCTGGGCGGGATCGGTCGTGGATGCTGCGGCGGTGTCGGTCATGAATCCATCCTCTGCTATCGACTGCGTTCGTGTGTTGCGACTCGTCGGTGCTCTTGCTGCGCTAGGGACTGCAACGCGTGGAGACCGCCGGATATTGCGTCACTTGGCCTGGTCGTAACTGTCCACCACGGCGACGCTGAGCGGGAACTCGACCGGGAAATCGCCGAACAAGAGACGCCCGGCCGCTCGCGCCGAATCCCGGACGGCGGTGGCGGCCTGCTCAGCAAAGGCTGCGGGAGCGTGCACCACCACCTCGTCGTGCAGGAAATAGACGAGGTGAGGGCTGCGGTCGAACGGGGGCGCCGCACGAGAAGGCACATCGCCGACGATCTCGACGAGCCGGTTGCGCAGCTCGGCCATCCAGCACAGCGCCCACTCCGCAGCGGTGCCCTGCACGACGAAGTTGCGGGTGAAGCGACCCCAGTCCCGCGCGCGGGAGCGCGCACGGCGCTCCTGGTCGGCCGTCGCACCGGGGAGCGACGCGGCGCGCTGGCCCGCGAACCACTCCTCCGAAGGCAGAGGGGATGTGCGGCCGAGCAGCGTGCTCACCCGTTCGCCGCGCTCTCCGGCGGCTGCCGCTTCGGCAACCAGCGATACCGCCTGCGGATAGGCTCGCGCGAGTCGCGGCAGAACTCGCGCGCCGTCACCGGTCGTGCCGCCGTACATGGCCGCCAGCATGCCGACCTTGGCATGCTGCCTGCTGTCGACGACGCCGGATGCGACGAGGCCGTCGTAGAGGTCGCGCCCGCGCCCTGCGGCCGCCATCCGTTCGTCATGGGCGAGCCCGGCGAGGATGCGCGGCTCGAGCTGGGCGGCATCCGCGACGACGAGCTTCCAGCCCGGGTCCGCGACCACTGCGCCGCGCACCTGCTTCGGCAGCTGCAGGGCACCGCCCCCGCTCGTCGCCCAGCGCCCGGTCACCACGCCACCGGGCAGGTAGTCGGGACGGAAGCGCCCGTCGTGCACCCAGGCATCCAGCCATGCCCAGCCGTTCGCGGCGTACAGCCTGGAGAGCTTCTTGTACTCCAGCAGCGCGGGCATGGCAGGATGCTCGACCTCGCGCAGCTCCCAGGCTCGTGTGCTGGATGCGTTGATGCCGGCCCGTTGCAGTGCCTTCACCAGCTCACCGGACGAGTCCGGGTTGAGCAGCGGGGCATCCAACCCGGTACGGATCTGCGCGACCAGTTCCTCCATGCGCTCGGGGCGCCCGCCGAGCCGGTCGCGGGGACCGAGCAGCTCGGTGAGCAGACGCTCGTGCACGTCGGCACGCCATGGAAGGCCGGCGTGCCGGAGCTCCGCGGCGACGAGCGAGCCGGCGGACTCGGCGGCCAGGAGAAGACGCATGCGGGATGCCGTGGGTCGATCGTCGATGGATGCGACGGCGCCCAGCTGGGCCCGCAGCTCTTCCACCTCATCCGTCTGAGTTTCGCTTGGGGCGGGGTCGTCGAGGCGGAAGAGTGCGTCGTCGGTTGCGGCCTCCGGTGCCGGTATATGCCCGGGCCACGGCGGGGGCGCGTCGTGCAGCGCCGTGTGGGCGACTGCGGCTGCGCCCCGCAGGATCGTGCCGCACAGGGCAAGGTCGACGCATCGAGCCACCCGGATGCCTTCGGCGAGGAGTCGCGGGTACCACGAGCGAGTGCTGTTCCAGACCCAGCGCGGCTGCGTCGATTCCGTGCGCCGCAGGTACTCCGGCCACTTGGCGGCGGCCAGTCTCGAGGTGGCGCCCTCCGCGCCGTCGGCGTCCATCTCGGTGACAGCGGTGCCGTCGGCAGTGCGACGTGCGACGAGATAGGAGGGCATCAGCGCGCAGCAGCGGGTTCGCTGCGCTGGCGTCCGAGCAGAGCCATGGCGTCGCGCACGGTCAGGCCCGGCAGATAGGCCCGGAGCAGGGCGAGGCCGATCGCAGGCAGCGCTACCGGGTCGGGGTAGGCAAGGATGAGCGGCCGGAGCTCCGGCTGGAACTTGCGCTTGAACGACAGGAGCGAGCGGAATCCGTACATCGCCTCCAGAGAGGAGGCGAGCATTGTCAGCACGGCTTCCACCGCACTGTCGGGTGCGTCCGCGGTCGTCGTCCGCGCAAGAGGCGCAGCGGAGAGGCTGAGGTAGTCCATGCCGTCCTCGCGCGCACGTTCGGCGGCGCCGGCGATCACGTACTCCATCACGCCGTTCGGCCCGTCGATGCGACGCCGCATGAAGTCAAGCGTCAGGCCGTGCACCCGGCCATCGCGATAGCCGGGCATCCAGCTCGTCACCGCCTGAATGACGCCCTCACCGTCCCTGGCCAGTAGGAGTGCGACGTCGCGATCGTGCAGTTCGTCGAGTCCGCCGAGCGTGAAGCCCATCTCGGGGAGCTCCTTCTGAGCGACCCATTGCTCGGAGAGGTCCGCGACCTGCCGCGTCGTCTCCCGAGACAGGTCGACGTGCCTCGTCCACTCCAGCGTGTAGCCGTCGCGTTTCGCCCGGTTGATGGCCGTGCGGATGTCCTGCCACTTCTTACCGGTCGTGCTCCAGGACTGCGGCGCGATCACGGCCTCCTCTGCCACGACGAGACGATCCCAGCCGATCGAGGCGAAATGGGCATCCCACTCCCCCGCATCAACGCTGTAGAACGCAGGCGTCCAGCCTCGGTCGTCGCAGTAGCGTGCGAACCCGGCCATGGCATCCGCCACGCGACCCGGATCGCCGAACGCCGCTCCGATCGTGATCGCCACGCCCCCGACGACCCGGTAGCCGACGGCAGTGCGCCCCTCCGGTCCGAACCAGTACGAGGTGTACGGCCAGGTCGTCATGAACGACAGGTGGTCGCCACCGTACTGCTTGAGGATGCGCCTGGCCCGGTAAGCATCGTGAACCGACGACGCCGGACGGGCGAGCAGCGGAGGAATCGCGGCACCGATCGCGATAAGCCAGAACAACGGTCCGACGCCGTGGTACAGGACGCGACCGGCCAGCGACGACGGCAGGAAGTCCGGCACCTCCCGATGCAGGAACTCGACGGGGATGAAGCGTTCGACCGCGTCGAGGAGCAGGTCGGCAATGGTGATCGGCCGGTCGAACGCGACATCCCGCAACGCCCAGCCGAGGCCCACGTACAGCACGATCAGTGTGCCGACGCTGACACCGATGATCGTGAGATAGCGCACGATCGAGCGTCTCGAGGGCATCACGGTGAAGCTGCGACGCGTGGCGAACAGCAGCACCCCCGTCACCACCGGGGCGATCACCGTCGCGCCGAGCGTCGCGACGACGCCCCACGAACCGTGGTCGGGAAGTCGCTGCACGCCGGGGATTCCGGTGCGCGGAAGGAATCCGAGGTAGTACGCGGCGCAGAACGCGAGCAGTGCGTTCATCGCGATGCCGAGCCCGACCGCGAAACGACGGCCTCGTGCCAGGCCCCAGCTCACCAGCACGAGCATGAGCAGCGGCAGCACGCTGAGCACGATCGGCCCGAACGAACCGATGCGTTCAAGCGTGATGGCCTGAACGCAGGAGTGGCTCACCGCGTACACCGTGCAGGCCCGAAGCCCCTGCGGGTCGGATGACGAGCCGTTGTCGAGCAGCAGCGCGAGCGGTGCGAGAAGGCCGTGCGGATGCCTCGACAACGCCGCGATGATCGGCCCGATCGCGCCGGTGGCCACCACCGATGCCATCAGCACGCGCACCTCGTGGTGCGAGCTCCAGCCCCATTTGCGCGATCGGCCGGACGGGTTCAGCACGAGTCCGAGCGCGAACCCGATCAGCACCGCCAGCGCACGATACATGTCGACCGGTCCACCCCGGTACAGCAGGAACATCAGCACGATCACGGTCGTGAGCACCCGGATGCGTCGCCTGGTACGCACGGAAGCAAAGGCACTCGCTGTCATGACGGCGCCGGCAGCGCCGGTCAGCGGGTCGAGAACGAGCGTGTCGAGGACGCCTTCGTTGAAGATGCCGCCGGCAGATCCGATGACGGTCTGCAGGGTGGCGCCGAGCACATCGGCGGCGATGGCGGTCGCAAAGAACGCGACGATCGTGCGCCAGGTGCCCATGCGCCGTTCACTGATCGTCAGGGCGATCCCGCCGAGCACGAGGGCGAAGACGAGCGCCACATAGTCGGAGGCGACGATCAGCGAGGTGACGGGGCTCCACCAATGGCCCCACAGCCCGAGTGGATCGAAGCCGGTGGCGATCATCCGTTGCACGGGAGCACGCACACCGGAGGGCGTGCTCACGATGAGGGTGGCGACCGTGACGACGACCAGATAGGCGATCGTGAACGGGACGCTGGAGGCACCGTCGAGCGCAGCGCGCAGCAGGCCGGAGCCCGACGGTTTCGTACGTGTGTCTGTGGGTGAAGCTGTCATCCGACCGCCAACCCTATGGCATGCAGGCGACACGACGACGGCCGACACGAACACGAGCCGAACGGAGACGACGGCGGACGTCGGATGCCCATGTGTCGTCCTCCGCTCCGGCGCGCTTGTGCGGCCGGAGTCGATTCTTCCCCGCGTATCTGACTGCCCGGCACTACTGAGCGGCGTATTCAGAAACGTGACAGCAGCAGCACATGTCGTGGACGGCCATCACACGAACTGGCCGCCCAGCGTGTGCGGTCTCACAGGTTGAGCCGGCGCCATGCAGCCGGCGCATGGCCCGTTCATCGGTACCAGTAGGGCGGACGGGACTTGAACCCGTGACCGGCGGATTATGAGTCCGATGCT
>Ga0164242_10006433_pt1 | contig 12918 bp, 12 predicted proteins | sample OricomgcompostMG_FD_108783 | JGI IMG/M metagenome (GOLD analysis project Ga0164242, IMG submission 108783) | Miracle-Growth compost microbial communities from Emeryville, California, USA - Original compost - Miracle growth compost (MG) ... | reverse complement strand
GGCACCGGCAAGACGCAACTGCTGAAGTCACTCATATTCCAGATCGCCACGGCAAGGCGGCAGAACCGCGATATCAAGCCAAGATTCCTGGTATTCGACTACAAGCGCGACTACAGCAGCCCCGATTTCGTCGAGGCAACCGGGGCACGCGTAGTCAAGCCCACGCGCCTGCCGCTCAACCTTTTCGATACCTCGTCGATGGGCGAATCGGCGGCTCCCTGGCTGGATAGGTTCCGCTTCTTCGCCGATGTCCTCGACAAGGTGTATTCCGGCATTGGCCCCGTGCAACGCGACAAGCTCAAGGGAGCAGTCCGGAACGCGTACGAGGCATGCGCGGCACAAGGACGCCAACCCACGATCTACGACATCCACGCAGAATACCGCGAGCTACTGGGCGGGAAGTCGGATTCGCCGATGGCGATCATCGACGACCTCGTGGACATGGAGGTATTCGAGAAGGATCCTGCCAAGACCAAGCCATTCGACGAGTTCCTCGATGGCATCGTCGTGGTATCGCTCGACGCGATGGGCCAGGACGATCGCAGCAAGAATATGCTTGTCGCCATCATGCTGAACATGTTCTACGAGAACATGCTCAGGACGCCCAAGCGCCCCTTCCTCGGCACCGATCCGCAATTGCGGGTGATCGACTCGTACCTGCTAGTCGACGAGGCCGACAACATCATGCGCTACGAGTTCGACGTACTGCGCAAGCTGCTCCTGCAGGGACGGGAGTTCGGTACCGGCGTGATCCTGGCCTCGCAATACCTGCGGCACTTCAAGACAAGCACCACCGACTACCGGGATCCGTTGCTGACCTGGTTCATCCACAAGGTGCCGAACGTTACCCCGGCGGAACTAGGGGCGCTTGGCTTCACGTCGGACCTTGGCGACCTGTCCGAGCGGGTGAAGACGCTGCCCAACCACCATTGCCTCTACAAGACATCCGGTGTCGCTGGAGAGGTAATCCGGGGTCTTCCATTCTACGAACTCGAAAAGGACCGGCCCCGGGAAACCTAGGAAACGATATGGTCGACTTCCTCTCCCCTCGCGAGCGCTCCGAGCGGATGTCCCGGATCCGGGGCAAGGATACCCGGCCCGAGCTCGCGCTTCGCAAGGTCCTACATGGCCTGGGATTCCGCTACCGACTGCATGGCAAGAATCTCCCCGGCAAGCCGGACCTCGTGTTCCCTCGCTACAAAACGGTGGTATTCGTCCATGGTTGCTTCTGGCACCGGCATCCAGGATGCAGCATCGCGACCACACCAAAGAGCAATACCCCCTTCTGGGTCGAGAAGTTCGAGAAGAACGTGGCAAGGGATGCAAACGTGACAGCGCAGCTAGAAAAGCAAGGTTGGAATGTCCTTGTCGCCTGGGAATGCGAACTTTCATCGCCTACAAAAGCCATACAGACCGGAGAGAGGATTGCGACCCAGATCAAGACCTCGCCACCTATCAGAGATACCCACCCATAGCAGAGGCACGCGCATGGGTTCCACCACTACAGGGAATTGAACGAGGAATAGAAAATGGATTCTCACCACTTTGTTGTCGGCGAGGAGTATCAACGTCAAGCTCTGCTTGATTTCGTCGGAAGCAAGCAAACCCAGTCCGGCGTAATTTGGGGGCCGCTGGAACCAGGATGCGTCATTTGTACATCCGGCGGTAGGCACGGGAAGAAAGCCGGTTATTTTGATGAACCTCTAAGTGACGGTAGCTGGCTCTATTTTGGGCAAGGGGGGAGCGGTGACCAAAGCCCTTCGAACACGGCCAATTCGAGACTTGGCTCGGGTAATAGATCAGTACTCCTGTTTACAACTCGAGAACCCACTGCAAGAGAGGTTGCAGCACAAGGTGGCTACGGGAAACGATTCAAGTTCCAGGGATCGTATAGTGTTGCAGCTGTAGAAACAGTCGTCCCTGACTCCGGGCCTCGCAAAGGCGACCACCTGCTCAGGTTCCACCTCATACGCGCGGAGGAACACACATCCCTGGAGACAATGCAGGAGATTGCGGCGCAGGGAGCCAAGGCCAACCTCTCAGAATTGCAGCGCAAGCTAAACACGCAAGGCCATCGGGTTCCCGCAATGCGCATGGGGCTGGCGGAGTATAGAAGACGAAGCACGGAAATACGCCAATACGCGCTATTACGCGCAAGCGGGGTCTGCGAACTCTGCTTAAACCCTGCACCCTTTACCTGTGACGGCGAGATACCCTACCTTGAAGTCCACCACCTTCGTCGTCTTGCTGACGACGGCCCTGACGCCCCAGGAAACGTCGCGGCAATCTGCCCTAATTGCCACCGTGCCGTTCACTACGCCAGCAATCGTCTGGAGCTCAATACTGCGCTTTCAGTAGCAATCACTGAAAAAGAGGCGGCGGTGTCCGGGCAAGGGGCTACATCTCGCCATGCTGGTGAAACCGAGCCAAAGATCCATGGCGTGGGTTAGCAATAAGCCGTTCAGTATGGCTTCTGTTGATCATCAGCAGAATGAACGCCCCATCTGATCGATTTTATTTAGGAAATTCAGCCAGAACAGCCCATGACGTCCGTAACAATACCCGCGATTTTTCGGCCGACCGTGTATTACTTCCGTACCTAGAAACCCCATGCTTTCACGTGCGGACCAACTTCCGCATGGCGGTGATTGCATATGAGCATCACCCCTTCATACCTGATCGAACGAGTAATCGTCGGGGCAACGACGATCGGCGCAGCCTCCATACGGAGAACACGGAAAATCCACGACGCCGGGTAGCTCTATGGAAATCGATCCAGGAACTCGTCGATCTCTGCCCGTCTCCATTCCTGAGATCGCTCTCCCGGTAAACTTTCCCCTTGTTCAACAGGGGAGCCCATGGAATGGCTTACTACGCTTTCAACATCGGCCTGCCAGCGACCACCGCCTGGTGGCAGCAGAACTTGGCGCGCGGCGTCATCACCGCCGGCTACGACGCGGAAACCGGCGACCGCGGGGACCAGATCCTCAACCAGTTGCAGGAGGGGGATTGGGTGCTGGCCTATTGCAACGGTCCCGGCTTCGTCGGCGCAGGGCGGGTGCTGGGCAACGGCAGCTACCAGCTTTATCCGGAGGTGCCAGCGGAATCGCTGTCGGATCACCAGCACGAGCGCAAGGTCCAATGGGGCCCCTTCGTACGCGACGTGGCCCACGGCATCCGGGCTTCCAGCGTCGGGACGCATTCCCCTCGCCAGACGAAAGAGCAACTGGACCCGGTGATAGCGGAATCGCTGATTGCCCTACTCGCTGAGCGGGCCGCACCTCACGCACATGAGCCGCTGCCAGCGCTGGGCGACTGGAAGTATTGGCACGTGCTGGAAGCCGTACGTGCGCTCAGGGGCGCGGTTTCCATCAAGGACATCACCGATTGGCTGAAACCCCGTTATCCCGATGAAGATCACAGCGACGCCCGCGACAACGCCTGCCTGCTGTCGGTGAACGACGCCAACCGCCATCACCACGACCACGGCCGGAAGGACTTCCGAAGCGACCGGGGCAACCCCAAGGATGCCCTGTTCCGTGTGGGCCGTTTCCAGGGCGTTCGCTATGAACTGTACGACCCGTCGGCGCATGGCGTGTGGGACGTCCGCGAGGATGCAGGCGGGAAATGGGAAGCCGTCCAGATGGCCGGGCCGCTCAATGCGGTGGGTCGGGCTCTGCGTGAAGCGCATGAGCAGATCGAGGCGGAGCCGGCCCCACCCATCGACAACGATCACGACGCACGCGTGTGGGAACTTCGGGCCGTGGCCCTACGGGAGGGTCAAGGCGAGTTCCGCGCGACGCTCCTGGACGCCTACGAGGGCCAATGCGCCATCACGGGCTGCAAAGTTGTGGAAATCCTGGAAGCCGCCCACATCCGCCCGTATCGCGGCGAGCACACACACCGCACGGACAACGGCTTGCTGTTGCGGGCGGACATCCACACGCTGTTCGACAAGGGCATAATCTGGGTGGATGCGGATAACTTCGTGCAGCTCGATGACCGCCTGGCAAGCAGCGAGTACGCCCCGCTCCGGGGCCGCAAGCTGCGACTACCAGCGGATCCGACCGAACACCCGCACGCAGAGCACCTTGCGCACCATCGGAAGCACGCAGCCGGGAGGTGAGCATGAACGGCGTGCGACGCATTCCTGACGACGGCGTGTTTCGAAACCCTCAATCCTTTACGTTGTTCACAGCAGGCCAGCTTCTCGACAAGTTCCGTTGGGATCTTGCTCAATTGGAGACGCTGCGGTGGGAAGAAGACCTGGGCAATGCTTGGCGACAGATCGTCAGCTACAAGGCCATTGACTGTGCCACCACCGCTTGGCATTTGCTGGACTGGTTCGCAGAAGATGTTCGCGCGAAGGATCCACTGACACGCCTATGTGCATATCTTGGATATCAACGACCACGATCCATTCAGCCCCCTTAAGCTCCTTGACTTGCGTGCAGCAGCCGTGAAGAAGTGCCCGGACCTTGAACTATGCCGGGTCATCGCTATCGCCAGCAAGCACTACCAAATTACTCATGCGAAGCAACGTCCTGACATTCGGACGTCCACCTATCTTGCAGTTGCGCATCGTGAGGACGAACCTTTCATGCGTACCGTGATGTGGGTGGCCATCTTCGAAGGTGACGTGAAACACGACATGCGTGAAGTTTTCTTCAACTGTCTTCGCTTTTGGGAGGAAGTTGCCTATGTCGCACGACCAGGAAGCCCATGGATCCCCATGCAGGCAACACCGCCCGAAGCACACTTACCGCTCCCCAATCTTCCAACTAAGCCACCCCCAAGGGAACCTCCTCATCGTCATGGTGGAGGAGTCAGTTGGCTTAGGAGAATCTTGAATACGTTTCTACCTAGCAATTGAAGGCTGCCCGATGAGCTTAGACGCCCATGAACACTTCGATGGCGATGCCAACGCGGCCCCTCCTCCCCAACACTAGCCAGTGTTGTACATTGAATGCGCGCCACATCCACTCCGACGTACATTTCAATGCGCCTTCAAGGAACCACCATGGCTATCAACCTCGACGCCCTCTCCCCCTCCGAGCTGCAAGCACTTATCAAAAGTGCCGAAGCGCAGATGGCGGCCTCTCGCCAGAGCCACATCAAGGACACCCGCACGAAGATCGACCATCTGCTGGCAAGCGCCGGCCTGACGCTGGATGAGGTGTATCCACGGCGCGGCGGCAAAGGGGCGAGCAGCGCAAAGTCGGCGGTCGCTCCTAAGTATCGCAATCCGGAAAACGCGGCGCAGACCTGGTCGGGTCGCGGCAAGCGTCCGTTGTGGTTTGTCGCGGCCCTGAAGAAGAAGGGTGTAACAGCAGAGAGCTTGCTCATCCAGGGTGCCACGAAAGCAGCACCCGCTCGCAAGCGCACCGTCAAGGCGGCCAAGAAAGCTCCCGCCAAGAAGTAAGGTCAGCCACCTCGTGTCAAACAGAAGGCCCTACAGGTGTTCCTGTGGGGCTTCTTTATGCACACGAAGGCGAGTCAAGGCACCCTACTTGCGTATTGCTAGCGAGCAGAGTCCTCACCGCCAATGCAGTTGACCAAGGGCGGAAAAAAGCTTGCGGCATTAGCACACATCATGTCTAACACCTCACTCAAGACGGACGGCTTCGCCACCGCTTAAATTAGGCATCAGTTGACAGACGCAATGCCACTCCATCGCTCTATAGGATCGAGTTATGACCGCGAAATTCACTGCCGAGAAAAGAATCGAACTTAAGACGGTCGACATACCTAATACACACGGATTGATCCGTACACTCAATGATCAATCAATTGAAAAAATTAAAAAAAGCGCCGCGGGAGATAAATACGGCATATATATCTTTTCTTTGAGTAACGGCGGCGGCAATCCTGTTCCTTGGTATGTGGGCATGGCAGTAAAACAAAAACTTTGCATTGAGGCAATAACACGAGACAAGCTAAGGAAATACTCAGCAGCAATGTTCGGTCGACAAGGAAAACCGTCCATAACTTTTCTTTCCGCGGATAAAAAATCCATATCTAAAATAGATAGTCTAGAAACGTTGCTGATATGGATCGCCAGATCCAAAAATTCCAACTTACTCAACGAAAGAAAAGTCAGCGGACACCCTAAGACCATAATTTCAAATATTAATGAAATATCTGTGAGAGGAGTGATAAATCGTGATCAAGGGCAGCCATCCAACAGCGCACGGGATTTTGCCGGAATGATGGGGTTAAATTGAAGAATTGCGACGAATATTTCACCCAAAAATTCAATCAAACCGACATCATTTCGCGGCGTGGCTTAACTCAGGTGTTGAACCCACTACTCTGTAAAATCTAGGCTTCTAGCATTCGGAACATCAATTGCTTTCGTCACACTGCTGAGGTTGTCTGAGATCAAGCCTCATATCTACATCCAACACGAAGACCAACATGCCGAAACACCAACACATCTCCCGCTATGACTTTGTCGATGGCCTTCAGTCCAACGAAACCGGTTCAATCAATGGTCTCGTCGAAGAGATCGATAAAGAAAATAGGCCGGTCTTCAAAAACAATAGATCCAAAGAAAGTCGGGATGCCCTAAAGAAGGTCAAAGAAGGAAAAGGATCCACAAAGGAGAGACTGGACTACGTCCGGGACCGCATAAGAGAAACTATCAACAGATCCGTCACAACACGAGACACGCTACAAATACCCCTCACTGACCTGAAGACCATCTATCTGCTCTACCGATGCAACGATGACAACGGCATCGAACTCTTTGGTCGCCTCAAACCGCCACACCTGACCAGACCATCGCTTGAATTTCGTACCGAAGGCGACGCCCTGGGGAACGACAGTTACATTCCAATTTTCGATCATCTACAGGCTCAATTCCGCAAGGAGATCACCAAGGAACGGCTCGATCTGATCCATCAACATGTCCCAACACGGGACATCATGTTGCTTGAGATCAGGAAGAAGAACACCCGAATCATCAACACACTTCGGGAATGGCTGCAAGGCGACTCCGATTCCATCACAGCCGCCTACCAAGAGCTAGCGAAAGACATCGACGGATTCACACCCCATGAGGAGCCTTCGACCAACCCGCTCCACGAAGCCCTGTACACGCACATCCAAGCCCTTCCCTTCCAGCACCACGTGTACGGTTTCGAACGGGCGGTCCAGAAAGCGTACTCAAACCTTCCAGTGATCTGTATCGAGCTAGACCTGATGCGCTTTTGCCAGCGTCTTGGCGAAGGTGTTCACCCACTTCTCTCCAAGGTGACATCCGTCAATCAGTTCACGACCTTTGCGTCCGAACACGCCATGGACTTCATGCAACTGGTGGAGAAGGCCACCGGCGCTAAAACCGATGGCAGACAGTTCAAGACCACCATCGAACCCGCACGACGTATCTTGAACATCCTGAGCAAGCTTCACTACTTCAGAGACAACCACGCCGGTGCCCTGTCGCCACTGGATTGCATAGCCGCTCTGTGCACAAGTCGATTCCAGGTAGGCCGAAATAGACCCGAGAAGATCGAAGATGATCCTTACTGGATAGGGCAATCCTCCCAAGGCAGCAACCTCGTCCAGCAGTTAGACACTGATCGTCCCATTGAAGATCTCTATGTTGACGATTCCATCCCGCATAGCGCGAAGCAAATTCTTTACCACCGATTCGGCTTTATCAGCAGCGCATTGATCCATGACACGAAACATCACAAAGCCTACATGGACTTTCAAATCGCAAGACTGAAGAAGCATGCCGAGATCCTTCGGTCCAATGATGTCGATGTCATCATTCAATCACTAGATAATTTAGAGTTTTATATCCAGACAATCCTGATGAAGTTCAATCCTTCGCTTCAATTACCACCATTACCCCACATGGCCATCAACGAATGGCTTAAAGATGGTTATTGATATTTCATATACCTCTTCGTATCCATGTATTTGTTTACATAGCCATGTCTACTGTATGGAGAGATAGTCATTTGTTCAGATGGAACTGATCCATGATCACTCCATAAAAGCCCAGTAACATATAGGAGGGGGAAAAGGCTACGTGCACATACCTTTTCTCCTGGAAAATGGACAAATCACTCTCTACAGGCAACCGACGGAGCTTCTTCGTCGGTTTTTTTATGCATCTCATAGAAAGGGTAGTCGTATGGCCATGTTCCATTACCGCATCAAGAGCGGGAAGAAAGGTACAGCGATTGATCGATCCAACTACATCACCCGCCAAGGCAATCATAGTGACCGCGACGAAGTCGTCTGGACGGAATTCGGCAACCTGCCCGCATGGTGCGAGGACAATCCCAGGTGCTTCTGGCGGATGGCCGATCGACATGAGCGATCCAACGGCGCCGTTTATCGCGAACATGTCGTCGCACTGCCCAGCGAGCTGAACGCTCCCCAGCAGCGCGCACTCGTGGACAAGCTGGTACAGGGCCTTGCCGGGGACAAGCCCTACCAGTACGCCGTCCATGCCCCCCACTCGTCCCTAGCAGGCGTGGAGCATCCACACATGCACCTGCAGGTGTCCGATCGCCTTCCTGATGGGATCGAACGTGTGCCAGCGCAGGAGTTCGCACGGTACAACGCCAAGGATCCAAGCCAAGGTGGCCGGAGAAAGGACAGTGGCGGACGTACACCGCTCCAGGTACGAGATGAACTGATTGCCACACGCAAGATGATCGCCGACCTCCAGAACGAGGCACTGGCCGAGCACGGCCATGCCGCGCGCGTGGATCATCGCAGCCACCGGGAACGCGGCATCAAGCATGAGCCAGAGCGACACCTGGGACAGGAAAGGATCAAGCAGATGTCGGCGGAGGATAAATCGAAGTATATCGCTGACCGAATACAGCGGGCCGTGCCCATCCGGCATCAAGTCCCCAACCATCCAGCCGCCGAGGCTGCCTTCAGCCCTTGACGACCACACTCCGGGGCCAGATTCATGCGCGTATGCGTCATAACGCGCATACGCGCATGTGATTCCAATGGGAGTCGTCAAAAAAAGAGGCCGCCAACCTAAACGGGGCGGCCTCAAGAGTGAGCATCCCGGCAAGCCGTAGACTTACCGCAGCGCAATCAGCTAGCTACTGCGAGACGGTGACAGCACGCTGTAATCCGGCACCACCGGGGTCAAGGAAACGCTGACTATGAAGCGCTTCCGCCCTTCCAAGATGACACGCAACACGCCCCGGCTTTGCAGTAGCAAAAGCGCTGCCTCGAAGTCAGCCCCTCGTACTGGGGCATTTTTCTGCACGCCATGAAAAGGAGCCTTCTCCGTGTGGATCCACCGCCCACGCAAATAAACCAGCAGCTTGTTTGCATTGACCACCACCTGCGGAGGACGAGCTCCAGGGCCGAACAACATCATGAACTGGTTGCCGTACCAATGCATGATCGAGGCTGCGCGCTGGAGTGTGTCGCGCGAGATCGGCCCGGTTTGCCCCTCGAACAAGTGCAGGATGGCGGCAATACGACTCAAGTTCTCCATCACCTTCGAGCCGAAGTCACTGATCGCCTCCATGTAACAGCCGGGACGCATGGCGTCCTCGTTCGCATTGTGGATATCAATCCACAGGCCCTTGGCATCGTCCGAAAATTCGAGCACCTCCGGCTCGACATCACCGCTCGCGAAGCGTTCGTCACGTTGACGTAGCAGTACCCGGAAGCGCTCATGCAGCGCCGCCAGATGCGCCTTCTCGTAACCGTCCTCTGCATAGCTGAGCTGGCGATGGCCCTTCATCGAGGTCGGACAGGCAAAGAGAAAGCGCGCGACGTACCCACTGGCGCGCAGTGTGTTCCCCATTTTATCCATCAGCTTCTCAAGCGTGTCCGGGTGTGTCATCAGGCTGAGCGTCATGCGCGGATGGCTGATCTGAATGTACCGACCATAGGCACGATTCACTGGAAGGCTACTCGCCCCGCTCCAGATTGAATTCTGCAACGACAAGTTGCTCATTACTTCGTCCTTCTGGATGTCCCTCGCCTCGTCGAACACGATGGCCACCGATCCACCCTGCCCCTCAAGCGCCTCAAACAGCGCCGCTTCGCTCACGTTCCGGTATACGATCTGCCGCAGGCGCGGCTTTGACGGCATGCGACTGGCGTGTTCCAGAAGCTTGCGGCGTGCATCCTCGGCAGGAGCACCACGCTCGATGTGGACACGGAGCTTTTTTTGCAATGCCTTGGCCTCCGTATTCCAGACGCGGATCTCTGCATCATAGGCAACACGAGCTTTTTCGAACGCCACCTTGGCCTCGCGATCGTGCTGACGAAATGGCTCGAAGAGCGCATCGTCCACCGGCGTCTTGCCCGATCCGTTTTCCGCATTCGTCCACGAGTACACCATGAGCGGACAGCGCTTACCATTCGGCAACTTCAACACTGCCGTGTCCTGCACGGCAGTTGCCATGGCCGGGATCATGCAGCTCCCCGTCATCGAGAGCGTTACCTTGATCGCCCAGGCCAGTTCGCGGCATGCGGCACACGCGAGCTGTGGAAGGGCCTCGACCGGGAAATCCGAGCACATCGGTTGCATCGTTGGGATCGCCAGCATATTCATGCACTGATCTCCTCATCGATCTGTTCCGTCACTCCACCTTCCTGATTGTTTGCCTGTTCGAATTCGGCGATACCGTAAGCGCCCTCACGGCGCTTACCCTCTTCGTCAAATTCCTTGCGAAGACGCGCAGGATGCATGGCGAGTCCATAGGCCTCGTTGAACTTCGCGACGATCGTTTTCCACGGTACCTTGCGCTCGGCGTGCTGTTTGATCGTGTCGTAGGCCTCCGCCAGCGCTTCCGCACGGCGCTGGCGTTTGGTGGGTTCGACTGACTGCAAGGCAAGCTGGAATTTATCCAAGCTCGAATGGACCGCATTCTCCGGCGGCATACTGACTGCACCGTTCGCGTTCATGCTGCGAGCACTCCATCCTTGGCGGTACGCTTGGAACGCCACTGCTCCGAGCGGTACTGCAACCATTCGACGACATCACGATAAAAAAAGAACCGCGGCGCGTTCTTCGAGTCGGAGAGCTTGAATCCGACAGGCATCGCTTCGTCGTAAAGCCGGCTGCGCGGATTCCACATTTCGAACGCTGTGCTACGTGCAATACCTGTCATCTTCAAGAACTGCTTGAAGCGGATCGTGATTGGCTGATCCGGTTCCCACGCCGTCAACAAGGTCGAACCCGGTTGACCACACACTTCCACTCCCTTAGCCTGCTCGTTTGTCATCAACGCCTGTTGATCAACGCGCTCTTTGTTGCGCTTTGCCATGTCTTTACCTACGTATGCAGTGAAGCAACCCAAGTCAGAATCACTGCCCTTCTGACTGGAACGGCCGGAAATTCCCACCGCGTTACGTAAGTTATGCATCCGCTCACACGTCGTCTTCGGGGAAAAAATCAACGTTTTTGCAAAGTCCCTCCGTGGACGCGTCTGTCCCCTGGCATCGATTACCTGGCCACGGCCCGCCCTGCGCGTGAGCCCGATCTGTCACGGGACACACCCCACTGTCTTTTCAAGGAAAACAAACGCATGGCGCGGGAAGGGAGCCGAAGCTCCCCTCCCCTTACGTAGGCGCTAATCGCGCCACCTTGTCCTTCAGCTTTCCTCGCAGGCCGGTAGCCGACACCTCTGGCATGTCCACGGCCGCCCCTTGGGTGGCCATGGGAAAGAACTCTTCCACCACCGCAGGCACGTCCTCTTCCAGTTCCTCGAACGCCCCGTTCGCGAAGCCATCGTTAGCCGCCTTATCCAAGGCTACCTGGTTGAATCCACTCGCCCGCCGTCGCTCGTCCAGCTCCCGCGCCTGGACGATGGCCTGCTCCAGCGTCAGGCCCGACCGCACCACGAGATCCACGTAGTAGATCGGCGTGCCGTAGCTCATCGTGGTGGACTTGCCCCGCAGCTTCAGTTCCAGCGGCAGGCACGCCAGCAAACCACCCGATACCGCACTGAAATACGCCAGCCGAGCTGCGAGCGTGCGGATGGTGTTGTACGACGTGGTCCGCAGCACGAAGCTGCCTAGCGCGTCATCGTCCCCCTCACCCACCACCACGTTGAGCCGGGCGTAGGCCTTGCACGCCCCCTGCGCAAACGCACAGGCATCCGGCCCCGGACACGGCAGACTGGCTACGCCGTCCTTGCCCGTGCGCCGGCAGGCCTCGCCGTTGCCCACGCACACCGGCCGTCCCGTGGCACGATCGAACAACGAGTAGTCCGCCCGCAGGTTGAGGCTGGGATCGTTGAACAGCAACCGCACCGGGATCGAGCGCAATTTGTGCCCTTCCACTTCCTTGCGCAGTTTCTCGTCCAGCGGATGCAGTAACCAGCCATCGCGCCCCTGCACCTGGCTGGTGAGGGTGAACTGGTCGTCCTTCTCGGGCAGGCGCTTGCCGTTGCGCTCGACCACCCGGCCAATGGAAATCCGCCCGATTACGGGCGGTGTGATCGCCAAGCCTTTCAGCATGTCGTTGTCCTCTCATCGTTGTTGGAAGCCCGCGACAGCACGAACCGGCGCGCACCGGGACGGGTCACGGCGTACATGGCCGCGACGTCCGGGCACTCGGCCATCAGCCGCTTCGTATCCAGCAGGGTGCTGTCCCTGGCCCGCCTGAAAGTCACCTCGCCGTGGGCGAAGACCGCCTTGCTGGCGTCGCCCATGGCCTGCTGGATCACCTGCTTGAGCGATTCGGCCTCGTCCTCCATGGCCTCCAGTTCATCCTTGAGCGTCGCCAGCGCATCGAAGGCACGGCTAAGGTCTTCATCGCCCGTGAAGTCCATACGAGTGTCGTTGCCCCGATAGAGCTTCCGTAGGGCCGTGGCGGCCGATGCGCTGCCATCCGCCGGCGGCTCGATGTCCTTCTCCACGTACTCCCAGAACCGGGTCTCCAGCACGATCAGGCGGGCGATCACCTCGTCG
>Ga0164242_10006432_pt1 | contig 12920 bp, 14 predicted proteins | sample OricomgcompostMG_FD_108783 | JGI IMG/M metagenome (GOLD analysis project Ga0164242, IMG submission 108783) | Miracle-Growth compost microbial communities from Emeryville, California, USA - Original compost - Miracle growth compost (MG) ... | reverse complement strand
GCCGACTCGCTCTTCGGTCTCGCCAACCTGCCCTACGGCGTCTACCGGGCGCCGGGCGGAACTGCGCGGATCGGAGTGCGTTTCGGCGACGACGTGGTCGACCTCGGGCTGCTGCTCGGCACCGACGGCGACGACGCGGTCTTCACCGAGCCGACGCTGAACGCCTTCATGGCGCAGGGCTACGACCGCTGGGTCGCGGTGCGCGAGCGTGTCACCGAGGCACTGGGCGGTGACGTCCCGGACGACGCGGTGCACGCGGTCGCCGACGTGGAGCTGCTGTTGCCGTTCGAGGTGGCCGACTACGTCGACTTCTACGCCTCCGAACATCACGCGTCCAACCTGGGGCGGCTCTTCCGGCCGGACAACCCCGAGCCGCTGATGCCCAACTGGAAGCACCTGCCGGTCGGTTACCACGGCCGGGCGGCGTCGGTCGTGGTGTCGGGCACCGACATCGTGCGTCCCAACGGCCAGCGCAAGGGCCCGCACGACCCGGCACCGGTCTTCGGGCCGAGCACCCGGCTGGACATCGAGGCCGAGCTGGGCTTCGTGGTCGGCACCGGGTCGGCGATGGGCACGTCGGTGGCGGCCGACGAGGCGGATCGGCACATCTTCGGGGTCGTGCTGTTCAACGACTGGTCGGCCCGCGACATCCAGGCCTGGGAGTACGTCCCGCTCGGCCCCAACCTGGGCAAGTCGTTCGCCTCCACCGTCAGCCCGTGGGTGGTGCCACTGCTCGCACTCGACGCCGCTCGCGTCGACACGCCCGCGCAGGAGCCGGCGGTGCTGCCCTACCTGGCGATGGACCGCACCTGGGGACTGGACATCGACCTCGAGGTGGTGTGGAACGGCGAGGTCGTCACCCGCCCGCCATACGCCTCGATGTATTGGTCGCCGGCGCAGATGCTCGCCCACCAGACCGTCAACGGTGCCCCGTCACGCACCGGCGACCTTTTCGCCTCCGGCACCATCTCCGGGCCGGAGAAGGACCAGCGCGGCGCCTTCATCGAGTTGACCTGGGGCGGCGCGGAGCCGGTCACCGTGGGGGGCGAGACCCGCACCTTCCTGCAGGACGGCGACGAGATCGCGCTGCGCGCCACCGCACCCGGCGCCGACGGGTCGCGCATCGGCTTCGGCGAGGCGGTCGGCCGGATCGTGCGTTCCGCCTGAGCGCTGTCGCCGAGTGGCGCAGCAAACACCGAGGGACGCAGCTGTAGGTGCGCGCCTCGGTGCCAACTGCGCCACTCGGCGAGAGCGGCGGGCTTGACCGGGGGACACCGGCAGGATTCAGTGCTGGGTATGACGTCCGGGCGGCTCGAGCGAGCGGTGCAGGTGCTGGAGGCGTTCCGGCCCGGCGAGAGCGCGCTGCGTTTCGCGCAGTTGCAGGAGCGCACCGGGATGCCGAAGGCGAGCCTGCACCGGCTGCTCGCGGAGCTGACGCGGCTGCGGCTGCTCGACCCGCACGGCGACGAGGGCTACGTGCTGGGCGGGCGGCTCTTCGAGCTCGGCATGCGGGCATCGGTCGAGCGGGACCTGCTCGAGGTGGCCACACCCTTCCTGCAGGACCTCTACGAGCGCACCCACGAGATCGTGCACCTGGGCGTGCGTGAGGGGGTCGAGGTGGTGTATGTCGCCAAGCTCGGCGGCCACCGGCAGGCGCGGATGCCGTCCCGGTTGGGCGGCCGGATGCCGTTGCACGCCACGGCAATCGGCAAGGCGCTGCTCGCGCACGCGCCGGACGACATACAACAGCAGGTGCTGGGGGGCCCGCTGCGGCGGATCGCTCCGCGCACGATCACGGCGCCCGGGCGGTTGCGGGCGCAGCTGGAGTCGGTCCATGCGACCGGGGTCGCCTACGAGATCGAGGAGTCGTCGGTCGGGACCGTGTGCGTGGGGTCGGCGATCGTGAGCGACCCGGACGACGTCCTCGCCGCCATCAGCGTCAGCGGACCGGCGAGCCGCTTCAAGCCGCAACAGCACGCGTCGAGCGTGCAGGCGGCCGCGGCCGGGATCGCCGCGACGCTGGCCAGGCGCCGGGAGCTGGAGGAGACGGCGCGCCGGGCGGAGTGACCGGGTGTTCCGATGAGCGGAACCAATGCCTCGCGTGCGGTGGTGCCGAGCCCGCACAGTGGACGGCATGACACAGACCACCGACACCGTGCGCGCCGCGGCCGACCGTCTCCAGCGGGCCGCCGCGGACCTCGCACCCTGCGCGCCGGTCCGTGACCTCATCGGCGCGGACGACGTCGAGGCGGCATACGCCGTGCAGGCCCTGCTCACCCAGGAACGACTCGTGGCCGGCGCCACGATCGTCGGCCGCAAGATCGGCCTGACCTCCCCGGCCGTGCAACAGCAGCTCGGCGTGGACCGCCCGGACTTCGGCGTGCTCTTCGACGACATGCAGGACACCGCCCGCGTCCCGACCGCACGGCTGTTGCAGCCGAAGGTCGAGGCCGAGGTGGCATTCGTGCTGCAGGCCGACCTGGCCGCGGGCGACCTCGCGCTGGAGCAGGTGCGGGCGGCGGTCGACTACGGCGTGGCCGCGCTGGAGATCGTCGACAGCCGGATCGCCGGCTGGGACATCACCTTCGGCGACACGGTGGCCGACAACGGGTCGTCGGGCCGCTTTGTGCTGGGTGAGAAGCACTGCGGTCTCGATGAATTCGAGCCCGTCGAGGTCGCGATGGAGATGACGCTCGACGGCGAGGTCGTCTCGTCGGGCACCGGCGCCGCGTGCCTCGGTGACCCGCTGGTGGCCCTGCAGTGGCTGGCCCGCACCGCGCGCGACATGGGCGACCCGCTGCGCGCCGGACAGGTGGTGCTCTCCGGGGCGCTGGGGCCGATGGTCGCGGTGCGGCCCGGGTCGAGCGTGACAGCACGGATCGAAGGACTTGGTGAGGTCACCGCGAACTTCACCCCGAAGGAGACAAAGTGAGCAATACAACCAAGGTGGCCGTCATCGGGTCGGGCAACATCGGCACCGACCTGATGTTCAAGGTCATGCGACTGTCCGAGACCCTCGAGGTCGGTGCCATGGTCGGCATCGACCCGCAGTCGGACGGACTGGCCCGCGCCGCGCGCCTGGGCATCCCCACGACGGCCGAAGGGGTCCAGGGCCTGATCGCGATGGACGGCTTCGACGAGATCGAGATCGTCTTCGACGCGACCTCGGCCGCTGCGCACAAGGCGAACGCCGCCGCGCTCGCGCCATACGACAAGCGACTGGTCGACCTGACCCCGGCCGCGATCGGCCCGTTCGTGGTGCCTGCGGTCAACATGGCCGAGCACCTGGACGCGACCAACGTCAACATGGTCACCTGCGGCGGGCAGGCGACCATCCCGGTCGTCGCCGCGATCAGCAAGGTCGCGCCGGTGCCGTATGCCGAGATCGTCGCCTCGATCGCGTCGAAGTCGGCCGGACCGGGCACTCGCGCGAACATCGACGAGTTCACCGAGACCACCAGCCACGCCATCGAGCAGGTCGGCGGTGCGACCCGCGGCAAGGCGATCATCATCCTGAACCCGGCCGAACCGCCGCTGATCATGCGTGACACCGTGCTGGCGCTGGTGGACGCACCCGACGAGCAGACCCGCGAGGCGGTGCGGGCCTCGATCGCGCAGACCGTGGACGCGGTGGCCACCTACGTGCCGGGCTACCGGCTCAAGCAGCAGGTGCAGTTCACCCCGGTCCCCGAGGACCAGCCGGTCCACACCCTCGCCGACGGCGCCGCCGCGGCGACCCATCAGGTGACGGTCTTCCTCGAGGTCGAGGGAGCCGCGCACTACCTGCCGGCGTATGCCGGAAACCTGGACATCATGACCTCGGCGGCGATGCGCGTCGCGGAGGCGATCGCCGCGGGCGACGGTGCCGTCGCCCGCCCGGTCGAGGCGGAGCTGGAGGGCGCGCGATGAGCGGGACGACGAAGATCTTCGTGCAGGACGTGACCCTGCGCGACGGCATGCACGCGGTGCGGCACCGGATCACCCCGGAGAACGTGGGGCGCATCGTGGCGGCGTTGGACGCGGCCGGTGTCGACGCCATCGAGGTCGCGCACGGCGACGGCCTGGCCGGTGGGTCGCTCAACTACGGGCCGGGATCCAACTCCGACTGGGAGTGGATCGAGGCGGCCGCCGAGCACATCACGAACGCGCGGCTGACCACGCTCTTGCTGCCCGGCATCGGGACCATCGAGGAGCTGAAGCAGGCCTACCGGCTCGGTGTCCGGTCGGTCCGGATCGCGACGCACTGCACCGAGGCCGACGTCTCGGCGCAGCACATCGCCGCGGCGCGCGAGCTCGGCATGGACGTGTCGGGCTTCCTGATGATGAGCCACCTGAACGACCCGGCCGGGCTGGCGCGGCAGGCGAAGCTGATGGAGTCGTACGGCGCGCACTGTGTCTACGTCACCGACTCCGGCGGCCGGCTCACCATGGGCGGGGTGCGCGAGCGGATCCGTGCCTACCAGGACGTGCTGGACCCGTCGACGCAGCTCGGCATACACGCCCACGAGAACCTGTCGCTGTCCGTGGCCAACTCGGTCGTGGCGGTCGAGGAGGGCGTCTTCCGGGTGGACGCTTCGCTCGCCGGGCACGGCGCCGGCGCCGGCAACTGCCCGATCGAACCGTTCATCGCGGTCGCGAATCTGCAGGGGTGGCAGCACAATTGCGACCTCAATGCGCTCGAGGACGCCGCCGACGACCTGCTGCGTCCGCTGCAGGACCGTCCGGTGCGGGTCGACCGGGAGACGCTGACGCTCGGGTATGCCGGGGTCTACTCCAGCTTCCTGCGGCACGCCGAGGTGGCGGCGCAGCGTTACGGCATCGACGTGCGGACCATCCTGATGGAGGTCGGCCGCCGCGGCCTGGTCGGTGGCCAGGAGGACATGATCACCGACGTCGCGCTCGACCTGGTCGCGCAGCAGGAGCAGGTGCCGCAGAAGGTCGCCGGCTGAGGTTGTCACACTTCTGGTGGGTCGTTCGTCACCCTGATGAACGACCTACCAGAGGGAGAGAAACCATGAAGACGATGACCTGCCGGCAGCTCGGCGGACCTTGCGACCTCGAGCACCGGGGTGAAACTGCCGATGACGTGATCAACGCGCAGGACCAACACCTCAAGGACGCGGAGAAGGCCGGGGACACAACGCATTTCGCGGCCCGCAAGGAGATGAAGGGTCGCTGGCTGCACCCGAAGAAGTCGATGGGCTGGTATCGCCAGATGAAGCAGAACTTCGCGGACCTGCCGGAGAGCTGAGCACCGGGCTCGACACACCGGGCAACGCCTCGGGAACCGACGCGCGCGTCGCGAAGTCACAGACCCGTCCTACAGGACAACGCCCCCCGCAAGGAGCGGGCGGGTCGAAACAGGAGGGATCTGACATGGTTTCAATGCGTGTGTCGGCTGCGGCGATCGGCCTGGCAGCCGCGATCGGCGGAGCCGGGGTGGCCACGGCGAACCCCGCGTCCGCCGCCGTCCGGGACGGCTACTGCCAGAAGGGCGAGTTCTGCTACTTCTACAACAGCATCTCCGGGGGCTACTTCCACGGCTCCGGCTCGGACTTCCGGGGCAGCCTGGCCAACTACGGCAGCTCGCAGCCGCGGTGCTACGAGTTCCGTAGCCCCGGCGCCGGCCGCTATCAGTGCATCAAGAACAACGCCGCCGCCTACTGGAACAGGTCCGGCCACAAGGTGCGGATCTACGTGAACAGCGGCTACGGCGGCCGGTACATCACGGTGAAACCCGGCGCCGCGGGCAACCTGCCCACGTGGCTGAAGAACAACGAGGCATCCCACAAGTTCCTCTGACAGTGCTGTCGACGGGTGCGCCCCGGCGGGTGAGAACCTGCCGGGGCGTCGCTGCGTCACACTTTTGCGGGTCAGCGGTCTCTACCCGTGAGGGCGGCGGTCTCAGGGGGACCGCCGCCCCCAAGATTCCGCGTCATCTCGCCGATGAGGCGCTGTGGGACGCGGTGCCGGTGGCCCCGCCCGGTGCCGTCACCGTGAGCTCGATCCGGGTGCTCGGCGTGTCCGCGCTCACGAGTGTGGCCGGGCCCGCCGGGAAGTCGGCGGGGATGCGGATCGTGGTGCGGAACGTGCCGAGCTCCCCGTGTGCGTGCACGGAACCCAGTCGCACGACCTGTGTGCCGTGGTGCAGCGACAGTCGGACCGTCAGCGGCTCGGGTGCGGGCTGGAGCGACGGGTTGGTGTCGTTGCAGCCGTCCACGAAGTAGCGCCCCGCGACGGTCAGCTCCTCGCCGGGATGCACGACCGTCCGCGTGGTCGGCCTCGAGCCCGGTAGCAGCAGCCGCGGCCCTGCGCACGACGCGGACACCCCTCCGTTGTTGCCCGCCTGACCGGCGGCGTTGTGTATGGCGATGCCGGCGACGACGACGCCCGCCGCGGCGATCCCTGCTGCGGCGGTGACCAGCAGGACGCGCCGTCGTGGTTTCGCGTGCGGCGGTCGTGGGTGTGCCGGCGCTCGGACGTCGCCGGTGTCGACGTGCGCCCGCCATACCTCTCCGGTCGTGCGCAGCCGGTCCTCAATCGTGGGCATAGGAGTCTCCTAACGCTTGCTCCAGCGCGCCGCGGGCGGCGTGGAGCTGGGATTTGACCGTGCCGGGCGCGCAGCCGAGCAGCTCGGCGACGTCGGCGACCGGCAGGTCGACGAAGTAGTGCAGCACGACAGCGGCCCGCTGCCGTGGTGGCAGTGCGTCGATGGCACGGATGAGATCGACTGTGGCGGAGTCGGATTCGGGTATGACGAGAGCATCCGGGTGCAGCTCCTGCCAGGCAGGTCGGGGTCGACGCCACCGCTGGCGCGCCTGATCCGCGACGATCGCGAGCAGCCACGCCTGAGCGCTCCCGCGAGCGGGGTCGAAGAGGCGTTGTTTGCGCCAGGCCCGCTCCGCGGCGTCCTGCACGAGGTCGTCCGCCTGCTCCGGCCCGACCAGTGTGTGGGCGAAGCGCCGCATCGCGGGGCGGCAGGTCGCCAGCGCCTGCGCCAGCTCGCCGCCCGTCCGTTTCGAGCGCACCGGTGCCTCCCTCCGTCGCGTGCTGTCATGAGGTCTACTGCACGAGGGGACCGTTCGGTTGGGTTTCGCCCGCTCGGCGCCGGGGTCTCGCCCGCCACGTTCCCATTTCCGCCATCGAGTGACGTCCACCCACTGTTCCTGGCGTGATCACCGTCACAGTGATGCTCCAACGCACGGCACGGCTGCTCAGGCCGACGCGGGCGCACTGGACGACATCAGCCGGGAACCACGACTTCCCGAAGATCGAAGGAGCACACATGGCAACAACTCTGGCGCGGTTGGCGGCCGTAGGCACGGTGTCGACGCTCGCGGTGGCGCTCGCCGGCTGCGGGAACGTGGGTGGCGCCTCGGCGTCCGAGGACTCGGGTCACACCGTCGTCATCGGGTACGTCTCGCCCGAGACCGGGGCCGAGGCACCCTTCGGCGAGGTCAACGGTTTCGTCGTCAAGCAGATGACCAGCTACTTCAAGGACCACCCGCTCACCATCGCCGGCACGAAGTACGACGTGAAGATCATCACCAAGGACGCCGCCAGTGACTCCACGAAGGCCGGCGAGGCGGCGGCGGACCTGATCAACTCCGACGGGGCCAACCTGTTGATCGCGTCCGGCACACCGGACATCACCGATCCGGTGTCCGAGCAGTGTGAGGCGAACGAAATCCCTTGCATCACCACCGAAGCGCCGTGGCAGGCGTTCGCCATCCGATCCGGTGACAAGCCGGCGGACCTGAAGTACAGCTACCACTTCTTCTGGGGCATCGAGGACGTTGCCCAGGTCTACCAGGACATCTGGAAGCAGGTGCCGAACAACGGCAAGGCCGGCGGACTCTTCCCCAACGACCCGGACGGGCAGGCATGGAGCAAGGCCTTCCCTTCGCTGACCAGCAGCTCGGGCATCACGATCGACAACCCCGGCCTGTTCCCCGACGGGACCAAGGACTTCTCGGCGCAGATCTCGAAGTTCAAGGCCAATCACGACCAGGTGTTGCTCGGGGTGCCGACGCCGCCGGACTTCACGACGTTCTGGAAGCAGGCGATGCAGCAGGGTTACCACCCCAAGGTCGCGACGATCGGTAAGGCCCTGCTCTTCCCCAGCAGCGTCGATGCGTTGGGCAACGTCGCGCAGAACCTCTCCTCGGAGCTGTGGTGGTCACCGAAGGTGCCCTACAAGTCATCGCTGACGGGCCAGAGCGCACAGCAACTCGCGGACGCCTACACCAAGGCGACCGGCAAGCCGTGGAGCCAGCCGCTGGGGTATGCCGAGGCGCCTTTCGAAGTGGCGGTTGCCGCGTTGAAGAAGGCTGGTTCGCTCAAGCCCGACGCCATCACCGGCGTGCTGGCCACACTCGACGTCCACACGATCGTGGGCGAAGTGCACTGGGGCGCCGACAAGAAGCTGCCGCCATACATCGCCAAGACGCCTCTCGCCGGCGGTCAGTGGCGCAAGGTCGACGGCACGTGGGATCTGGTCGTCGTCGACAACAAGCTCTACCCGGACCTGCCGCTGGACGGCAAGGCCGAGCCGCTCGCAAACCACTGAGAGCCCACTGCCATGAGCCTTCTCGAGGCAAGCGGCGTCGCCAAGAGCTTCGGCCACGTCGTCACCGCCCGCAGTGTGTCGTTCAGTGTCGACGCGGGCCACGTGCTCGGCGTCGTCGGTCCGAACGGCGCGGGGAAATCGACGCTGCTCAGCCTGGTGACCGGAGCGCTCCCGGTGGACGACGGGCAGATCCGCTTCGACGGCACCGATGTCACGCGACTGCCGGCTCCTCGCCGAGCCGCGATGGGCATCGCGCGGACCTTCCAGGTGCCCCGCCCGTTCGGTGGTCTGACGGTCTTCGAAAACGTCCTGGTGGGTGCGAGTTTCGGCGGCCGCGCACATCGCAAGGAATCGGCCCAGCGAGCGTGGACGGCGCTGGACACCGCGCGGCTCACCGACCTGGCGAACACCCCTGCGGCGTCGCTGCGTCTGCTGGACCGCAAGCGGTTGGAGCTGGCGCGTGCGCTGGCCACGCGGCCGCGGCTGTTGCTGCTGGACGAGATCGCCGGTGGCCTGTCCGACCAGGAGCTGCCGGACCTGATCGGCATCATCCGCGACATCCGGGCCGGTGGCACCGCGGTGGTGTGGATCGAGCACATCGTGCACGCGCTGCTCCAGGTCGTCGACGAGTTGATGTGTCTCGCGCTCGGCGATGTCGTCGCCTCCGGTGACCCCCACGACGTGATGTCCAGCGCCGCGGTGGCGTCGGTCTATCTCGGCTCGGCTCCCGACTTCCCCGCGAAAGGGGTGCAGGTATGACCCACTTGCTCGAGGTGGAGGGCGCCGACGTGCTCTACGGCGAGTTCCAGGCCCTTCACGCCGTCGATGTTCGACTGACCGAGGGCGAGACCCTGGCCGTCATCGGTGCCAACGGCGCCGGTAAATCGACCCTGCTGAAACTGATCGCCGGCGCGATGCGGCCGCGGTCGGGCGTGGTGCGGCTGGACGGCGCCGACGTCACCGCTCTGCCCGAGTACGCGCGGGTGCGCAGCGGGATCGCACTGACCCCGGAGGGACGCCGCATCTTCGGGTCGATGACCGTGGAGGAGAACCTCCTCGTCGGGGCGCACAGCAAGCGGCCCGGACCGTGGGACCTGGCGTCGGTCTATGAAGCATTTCCGATCCTCGCGGAGCTGAAGGGGCGCCGGGGCGGTGTCCTGTCCGGCGGACAGCAACAGGCGGCAGCCATCGCGCGGGCCCTGATGTCCAATCCGAGGCTGCTGTTGCTCGACGAGGTCTCCCTCGGCCTGGCGCCCGTCGTCATCGCGGACATCTACGCCGCGCTGCCGCGGATCACCGCCAAGGGCACCACGGCGCTGATCGTCGAGCAGGACCTGTCCCAGGTCCTCAAGGCGGCCGACCGGGTGCAGTGCCTCCTGGAGGGTCGCACCGTGCTCGAGGCGTCGGCCGCCGACGTCACGCGCGATCAGGTGGCGGCCGCATATTTCGGTCTGGAGAGGAAGGCGTCCTGATGGAATGGGTCAACGCCGTCGTCCAGGGTCTGTTCCTGGGCGGTTCGTATGCGCTGCTGGCGTGCGGTCTGTCGCTGATGTTCGGGGTGATGAAGATCGTGAATCTCGCGCACGGTGCGCTGGCAGTGGTGGCGGCATACCTCGCCCTGTCCCTGATCGAGCACACCGGCATGCCTGCCTTCGCCACACTGCTCGTGGTCGTGCCGGTGTTCGCGGTGGTCGGCTATGCGATGCAGCGCGGGTTGCTCAACCGGGCGCTGAAATTCGGCGAATTGTCGCCGCTGCTGGTGACTTTCGGTCTCGCCGTGATCATCGCGAACGGCCTGCAGCAGCTCTGGAGTGCCGACTCGCAGGCGATCAAGATCGGCGCCCTGTCGACCGCCAGCTTCCAGCCCGGCGCAGACCTGTCCGTCGGATTGTTCCCACTGTTGACCCTGGTCGTCGCGGTCGTGGTCATCAGCGCCATACAGCTCTTCCTGGCGCGCACCCGGACCGGCCGGGCCATGCGGGCGACGCGTGACGACGGCGACGCGGCCCGGCTGATGGGCATCGACGATCGCCACCTCTACGGCGTGGCGGCGGCCATTGCGGTCGCGACGGTCGCACTCGCCGGCGTGTTCCTCGGGATGTCGACGCAGTTCACGCCGACGTACGGCGACCTGGTGCTGATCTTCGCCTTCGAGGCGGTGATCATCGGCGGCCTCGGCTCGCTGTGGGGGACGCTGCTGGGCGGCCTCGTGCTCGGCATCGCGCAGACCGTCGGCGCTCAGCTCAACCCGGCCGACGGCATACTCGCCGGGCACCTGGTCTTCCTGGCCATCCTGCTGCTCAAACCCTCTGGGCTCTTTCCGAAGGCGGTGCCCGCATGACCGATCTCGCGACCTCGAAGAAGGTTCCGACAGCTGCCACCTCGATCCGGGTCCGGCGCGGGTCACGCGGCTCGCTCGCCGGCGGCGGTGCGCTCGTCGTGGTCGTGGTGCTCATGGCTGCGGTCGTGCCCTACAACGTCTCGCTGGGCACGCTGACCAACCTCGTCGGCCTCTTCGCGTTGATCATCCTCGGCACCACGTGGAACCTGTTGGCCGGTTACGGCGGGCTCGTCTCGATCGGGCAGCAGGGCTTCATCGGGGCCGGTGGCTACGCCTGCGTCTATCTCGCCAACCAGTTCGGACTCAGCCCGGTCCTCGGGGTGCTGCTCGCCGGCGTCGTCTGCGCGGTGCTCGCCTATCCGACATCGTTCCTCCTGTTTCGCCTGGTGGGTGGCTATTTCGCGATCGGCACGTGGGTCGTGGCCGAGGTGTTCAAGCTGGTCACCACGCAGTTCCACGCGCTCGGCGGTGGTTCCGGCCTGTCGCTCACGGCGTTCCAGGGCGTGGACCAGGCCACCCGGATCGGCCAGGTCTACTGGCTCGCCCTGGCCCTCGCGGTCGCGGTGGTCGTGGCGACCTGGCTCCTCATGCGCTCCCGGTGGGGTCTGGGTCTGACGGCGCTGCGCGACGACCCGACAGCTGCCGCGGGACTCGGTGTCGCAGTGCGTCGTTCGCAACGGATCGTCTATGTGGTCGCCTCTGCCGCGGCAGGGCTCGCCGGTGCCCTGATCGCGGTGAACGCCCTTCGCGTCACGCCGGACTCGATCTACTCGGTCAGCTATGCCGCGTTCATGATCTTCATCGTCGTCATCGGAGGCATCGGGTCGATCGAAGGCCCGATCCTCGGCGCGGTGATCTTCTACGCACTGCAACAGTGGCTGCAGGACAACGGCGTGATCTACCTGATCGTGCTCGGTGTCGTGGCGATCCTGGCGGTGCTGACCGCACCGCGCGGGCTGTGGGGTCTGTTGTCCGGTGGCGGGAGGGTCGAGTTCTTCCCGGTCGGTCACCGTGTCCGGACGAGCGAGCGCGAGCCGGGCGGAGTCGGTCCCGCTGAGGCGGCGGCTGACGGTGCGCCCAGCCGTTGACGGTCGAACCGAGCGTTGACCCCGCAATTTCGACGTCAGCGGGCGCTTCGACCGTCAACGGCGGGTGAGGCGCCTACTTCCAGGCGAAGCGTGGCTGCTCGAAGTGCGCGACGCGGGTGTGACGGTCGTGCAGCGCGATCTCACGGAACTGGTGCAGGATCGCGGCGGTGGGGGCGTGGATCGGGTCGCCGTGATAGGGCCACTGGAAGACGGGCTCCTCGAGGTCCGGGAGTTGCGCGAACCACGGCTCGGCGTCCAGCTCCGGGATCGTGATCAGGTGCAGCCGGGCGACCTCGGCAGGACTGCAGCGGGGTGGCTCGCGCGGGGCACCGAGCCAGACGACGAACGGCGAGATCACGAAACCGGACCGGGTGACGAAGTCGTCGAGGCGCCCGACGATCTGGGTCGGCTCGGCGAGGACCCCGAGCTCTTCGGCCAGCTCACGCAAGGCCGCGCGCTCGGCGGTCTCGCCCGGATCGATGCGGCCCCCGGGCAACGCATACTGCCCGGCATGCGACCGCAGGGTGGCGGCGCGCTCCTCCAGCCAGATCACCGGCTCGCCGGCGTGGATCGCGATCGCGACGCACACGGCAGCGGCCCTCAGGTCGGTGACCGGCAGCTCTCGGGGCTTGAACCGAGCCATGCGCGAACGCACTTGGCCCTCGAAGGCTTTCGGGTCGGTTGTCATCGGTGTGCCTCTCGTGCGGCAGGGTCGGGTCGGACGGTGACGCTCAGTCGGGAGTCGGTGAGATCGAGCTCCTGTCGGCTTCCGACGAGTATGCCGCTGTCGAGCGGATCCGCGTCAGTGCCGGAGTGGGGCAGGTAGAAGGGGAAGCAGCTCGATGCGAGGTGCAGCCGTAACCGATGCCCGGCGCGTAAACGAATCGCGCTGTCGCCCAACGAAATCACCGCCTGGTGGTGC
>Ga0164242_10006430_pt1 | contig 12922 bp, 11 predicted proteins | sample OricomgcompostMG_FD_108783 | JGI IMG/M metagenome (GOLD analysis project Ga0164242, IMG submission 108783) | Miracle-Growth compost microbial communities from Emeryville, California, USA - Original compost - Miracle growth compost (MG) ... | reverse complement strand
GTCGCGGGAAACCGTCGGCGCGGTTGCGGATGAATTCGGGGCGAGGGCGGTCTCGCCCTCCGACCGGCCGTTCCTGCCCTTCCAGCAATGGGCGATGCGCGCGGAGGGGCTGAAGCCGTCGCCCCTCGGCATTCTCATGCACCCTCAATACGGGCTATGGCATGCCTATCGCGGCGCGCTCCTCTTTGATGTCGAACTCGCTTTGCCCGCAGCCTTGCCGGCAGTCCACCATTGCGATTCCTGCGTCGAAAAACCCTGCCTGAAAGCATGTCCCGTAAGCGCTTTTTCCAGCAGCGGATTCGCATATGCCGATTGCTTGCGGCATGTGCGCGGTTCAGCCGGTGCGGCCTGCCGCGACGGCGGTTGCCTTGCGAGAAACGCCTGCCCCGTAAGCGGGGCCTACCGCTATTCCGCCGGAGAACTGGCGTTTCACATGAGAGCTTTCCTGCGTTGATTGGCAGGGCAGGACGAGCGGCCTTATTGCAGCCGCGCTCCTACTCAGCCTTCCGCGGCGTGCCAGACGCCGGCCTTGCGTCGCCTTGGTCATCCGCCATTCGCCGGCGGTTGCTGACAAGAGGCAAACGCGTGGGCAGTCATTATTCTGGAGGTGCGCAAAACAGGAACTCACACGCAAACTTGAATGTCCGGTCGGCGGTGCAGCTTGTCAGGAGCCGTTCGACCGGTATTTAGGACCTGAAACCAAAGCGGGAGTCGCGAAATGGCAAGACAGGAAATCGACATCAGGACCGAAGAGGGCGTTGCAAAGGCGGTTCTCGCGCCGCCTTCCTCTCCGGCGGCGTCGAAAGCGGGCGTGATCCTCTATATGGACGCATTCGGCCCGCGCGAAGCCCTCTACCGGATGGCCGAGCGGCTCGCCGGGCATGGCTATGCGGTGCTCGTGCCGGATCTTTTCTATCGTTCGGGGGCTTACGGTCCCTTCGACGCCGCGACTGCCTTCGCTAGGGAGGAGACGGGCAACCAGATCAGGAAAATGATGGCCGAGACGACGCAAGAGATGACGGCCCGCGACAGCGAGGCCTTCATTGAGGCGCTCTCGGCTAACGGCGCCACCGGTCCGGTCGGCGTGGTGGGCTATTGCATGGGCGGGGCGCGGGCGCTCAATGCGGCCGCCGCCTACCCCGACCGTATCATGGCGGCCGCAAGCTTTCATGGCGGCAATCTCGCCGGCGATGCGGCGGAGAGCCCCCACCGCAAGGCGGCGTCGATCAAGGCGCGCGTCTATGTCGGCAGCGCCGGCGTCGACCGCAGTTTCCCGCCTGAGCAATCGTCGAGACTCGACGAAGCACTCCGCACCGCCGGCGTCGATTACATTATGGAGAATTATGTCGGCATGGAGCACGGCTGGTGCGTTCCCGACCACGGCGTGTACGACGAAAAGGGCGCGGAACGGCACTGGAAGCGCCTGACGACCTTCTTTGCCGAAACGCTCGTCTGAGGCGGGGCGGATCTCCCCCGCCGGCGGGGAACTCACGGGAGCCTATGCGTGGCGCGGCTCCGCGGGAGGAGGTTCGTCCGCCGGCAACGCGCCGCGGTTCGGAACCTCACTCTCCGCAATGAACGTATAGAACATCGGCACGACGAAAAGCGTGAAGCAGGTGCCGATGAGAATGCCGGAGAAGATGACGAGGCCCATCGAATAGCGCGCCGCGGCGCCCGCGCCCTGGGCGATGATCAGTGGCACGACGCCGAGCGCCATGGCGGCCGTCGTCATCAGGATGGGCCTCAGCCTCACCTTGGCGGAAGCCACGATGGCGTCGAATTTCGACATGCCGTGCTGCTCGCGCTGCTGGTTGGCGAACTCCACCAGCAAAATGCCGTGCTTGGTGATCAGACCGATCAGGGTGATAAGGCCTACCTCCGTATAGATGTTGAGGGTCCCGAGCCCGATATTGAGCGGCACGATGGCGCCGAAGATCGACAGCGGCACGGCCATCATGATGATGAAGGGGTCGCGGAAGCTCTCGAATTGTGCCGCGAGCACCAGATAAATGACGATGACGGCCATGATGAAGGCGATCAGGATCGTATTGCCCTGTTCGCGCTCCAGCCGGGACTGGCCGGAATAATCGAGGAAGAAGCCCTCCGGCAGTTTCGGCTTGGCGATGTCGATGATCGTCTGCAAGCCTTCGCCCGTTGTGACGCCGGGGAGCGGCAGGGCGGAAATCGTGGTCGAGTTCAACTGGTTGAACTGCTCGATGGCCGCCGGCGCGGCGTTGGTCGAGATGTGCACCACGGCCGACAGCGGCACCATCTTGCCGGTCGTGCTGCGGACATAATAGTGGCCGAGATTTGCCGGATTGGCGCGGAACTGCTGCGGCACCTGCGGAACGATGTCGTAGCTGTTGGAATCGCGATCGAACTGCGCCACCTCCGCGCCCCCGACGAAGAGGCCGAGCGTGTTCGCAATGTCGCTGATCGGCAGGTTGAGCGCCGCGGCGCGATCGCGGTCGATGGTGATGCTGACCTGCGGCGCGTCGAAAGACAGCGAATTCTGGACGATGATGAACTTGCCCGACGCCTGCGCGGCGTTCTTGATCTTCTCGCCGATGTCATAGACTTCGGATGCTTTCCCGATCGACTGCACCACGACGGTGATCGGCAGTCCGCCGCCGGTGCCGGGGAGGGAGGAAGGCGCGAAGACGAAAGCCTGCACGCCGGCGACTTTGGCCAGGCGCCCTTGAATGTCCTGCTGGATTTTCTTCTGCGAACGCGACCGGTCCGCCCAGTCCTTCAGCGCCCAGACCGCGAAAGCGCTGTTCGTCGCGCCGTTGAGGCCGGCGATGGAGAAGTTTGCCTTGACCTCCGGAATGTTCTCCGTGAGCTTTCGGATCTGATTCACGTAGAGGCTGGTATAGGGCGTCGTCGCGTAGCGCGGCGCGGTGATGAGCGAGAAAAGCGCGCCCTGATCTTCTTCGGGCGCAAGCTCGGTAGAGGTTTTCGTAAATAGGAATCCGGTCAGCAGGATAAGCGGAATGACGATGACGAGCGTGACCGCGCGGTAGTTAAGCGAGCCTCTGACCAGCCTCTCGTAACGGTCGGCGATCCAGTCGAACGTGCCGTCGACGATACGCTGGAAACGGCTGTGATTGCCCGATGTGAGGATGCGCGCGGCCATGGCGGGCGTGATCGTCAGGGCAACCACGCCCGAAATGATGACGGACCCGGCAAGCGTGAAGGCAAATTCGCGGAAAAGCGAGCCGGTAAGGCCGCCGGTGAAGGCAAGCGGCGTGAAAACGGCCGCAAGCGTGATCGTCATCGCGATGACCGGCCCGGTGATCTCCCGCATGCCGACGATCGCTGCCCTGAACGGCGCCATGCCGTCCTCGATATGGCGATGAATGTTCTCCACCACGACAATGGCGTCATCAACCACCAGGCCAATGGCGAGCACCATGGCAAGCAGGGACAGAAGGTTGATCGAGAAACCGACCGCGAAAAGTAGGAAACACACGCCAATGAGCGATAGCGGTATCGTCGCTATCGGCATCAGCACGGAGCGGAACGAGCCCAGAAACAGCAGAATTACCACCACCACGATAAGAATCGCTTCGCCGATCGTCTTGAACACCTCGTGGATGGAGGCGCTGATCGTTTCCGTCGCGTCATAGACCAGGGTCATCTTCATGCCGGTCGGCAGCGTGTCCTGGATCGACGGCAGTTGCTTGATGACGCCCGAGGCGGTCTGCAGCGGGTTTGCCGAAGGGGTCGGAAAGATGCCGATGAAGGTGCCCGGCTTGCCGTTGAAGCTGACGACCGTATCCGTATCTTCTGCCGCCAATTCGATCTTCGCCACGTCGCGGAGGCGCACGACGCCGTCGCCGCTTCCCTTCACCGGCAGCGCGCCGAAAGCTTCCGGTGATTGCAGCGTCGAGTGGACGGTGATGTTGTTGGCGACGAAAGCGTTTTCCGTATGGCCCGGCGCCGACAGGAAATTCGACGCATCGATCGCGCTCAGCACATCGGTCGCCGTCAGCCCGCGCGCCGCGAGGCGCACCGGATCGATCCAGATGCGCATGGAATAAGTCGCCGCGCCGAGGATTTGCACCTGGGCGACGCCCTGGATCGTCGAAAGCCGGGGCTTGATGACGCGGGTGATGTACTCCGTCACCTGTTCGGCCGTCATGTTCGGGTTCTGCACCGCCAGATACATGATGGCGAACTGTTGCCCCGTTCCCTTGACGATCACCGGGTCCTTTGAGGCGGTCGGCAGCTTGCTGCGCACCTGCTGAACCTTGGACATTACCTCGGTGAGCGCCGTGTCGGGATCGGAACCGAGCTTCATGTTGACCGTGACGGTGCTCGTCGAAGGGCTGCTTTGCGACGTCACGTAATCGATGTTTTCGGTCGTCGAGACGGCTTCGGCGATCGGCTCGGTGATGAAGCCCTGGATGAGGTCGGGGCTGGCGCCCGGATAGGCGGTCGTAATCGTGATCGCTGTTTCGTCGACCTTGGGGTATTGCCGTACGGCGAGATTGAAGATGCCCTGGACCCCGAGCAGCAGAATCAGGCAGCCGAGGACGGTGGAAAGAACGAGCCGCCGGATGAAGAGCTCGGAAGGGTTCATTGCGTTGCCGCCTCGGCAAGTTTCGACGGATCGACGGTGTTGTCGATCGTGACGGGCGAGCCGTTGGTGAGGCGGTTTTCGCCGGCCGTGACGACGACGTCACCCGGCTTGATGCCGTCCTTGATCTCGATGAGGGAACCGGAGCGGCGTCCGATCTTGACGAACACCTGCCTGGCGACGAGCTTCTGTTTCTTGTCGGAAGGATCGACCTTGCCGCTCGTCGGCTTGCCGTGTTCGTCCGCGGGCGCGACGACATAGAGATAATCGCCATAGAGGCTGGTCGTCAGAACCGTTTGCGGCAGGGCGATGACATCGTTTTCCACGGGAAGTTCGACCCTGACCTGAACGAATTGGCCGGGCGTCAACTCGCCGTTCTGGTTGGCGATCAGCGCGCGGACGGAAACCAGCCGTGTCGCCGAGTCCACCTTCGGATCGATGCCAGTTACCTTTCCTTCGAATTTCAAATTGCCATCGGTGAGCCCGAGCCGGACCTTCTGGCCCATTTTCAGGTCGGGCAATTGCTGTTCCGGCACGGTGAAGTCGGCGCGCATCGTATCGAGATTTTGCAGCGTCGCGACAACATCGCCGGGAGCAAGATACTGGCCGGGATTGATCTGCGGAATGCCGATCGTGCCCGCGAAGGGGGCCTTGAGCAGCTTCTGGTCGAGCACGGCCTGCAATTTCTTGACCTGGGCGGCCGAGGCGGTTGCCGCCGCCTGTGTCTGCTGCACGTTGGATTCCGGTCCCACCTGGCGTTTCTGCAATTCCACCGCGCGCCGGAGATTCTGCTGGTCGAGCGCCGCTTGCGCCTTCTCGGCCGCAAGGTCGGCCTTTTGCACCTCGTCATCGAGTTGCAGGAGCAGCTGGCCGGCTTTGACGCGCTCATTCGAGGAGAAGAGGATATCCTTGACGACGCCGGCGACCTCGACGCTCAGATTGACGCCCTGCGAGGCGCTGACCGTCCCGATCGCGTCGATCTCCGGCGTCCATGTCACAGGTTCCGCCGTGACCGTCGAAACGGTCAGCGCCGGCTTCGGCATATTGGCGAAAAACTGCTTGATCGCGTGATCGCGGAAAAGATTGAAGCCGATCAGGCCGCCGCACACGATAATGACGAAGACGAGCGCTATGATGAGGCGCTTTATCATTGCATAGCTCCGCTGCGCTTCTGCCCTTTGGCCGCAAATGCCCCTCTCGCGGAGCGGCTTGCACAGTGATGATGACCACTGTACCGTCTGGACGGTAATGTCAAGGTGGCGGCCGGGAGCTTGGACAAACCAACATGAGCGCTGATGAAATCAGTTCCAGGGAACGGATATTGGTTGCGGCAACCGACCTCGCCCGGGAAGTCGGCCCGGCGCACATATCGCTCGATGCGGTGGCGGCGCGGGCGGGCCTGTCCAAAGGGGGGCTGCTCTACAATTTTCCGTCGAAGAAGAGGCTGATCGAGGCTCTTGTCGAACGTCATCTTGACGAGTTCGACAAGGCGTTGCGCGCGCTTGAAACCGAGCATTCGGATTGCGGCAACGCGCTCGCCCTGGCCTTGCTGGAACTGGTTTCCTGCGAGGCGCCCGAGCGCAAGCCCGACGCAACAGGCATTCTGGCGGCGATCGCGGAGGACCCCTCCTTTCTCGATCCCATCCGGCGCTACAGGCGCGATCTTCTCGACCGTCTCATCGGAAGTTCGAGCGATATTGCAGCGGCGCTGATCGTCTTTCTCGCCGTCGATGGGTTGCGCTCGACCCAGCTTTTCGGGACCGACGCGCTCGGGCCGGCCGAGCATGCCGCCGTTTTCGCCAAACTGAAGCAGCTGTTGCACGTTCCCGAGACGGCATAGCCGTTCCGTCTGCTCGGGAAACGCCACGCCGCGGGAAGCCGCTCGCCCCGCTGTTCAGATCGGGTATTCCACCACGCGGTCGGCGGGCGGCTTGCGCCCCTTGAGCAGGAGCCAGACGGAATGCGCCACCAGCGCCACGACCAGGATCGCGCCTCCCACAAGGCTCTGGTCGCTCGGCGTCTCGGAGAAGATGATCCAGACCCAGACGGGGGCGAGCACGGTTTCGAGGAGATAGAACATCGCCACCTCCGGGCCTGAAAGATAGCGCGGCCCGGTCGCGAGGCAGAAGAAGGACAGCGGCGTGACGATCGCGCCGTCGATCAGGATCCATATCGGCCGCTCGATATGGAAGCCTGCCTTGCCAACCACCCAGCACGCAATCAGAAACGGGATCACGACCGCGACCAGCGAGCTGAATCCCATATTCTTGCCGCTCCCACGCGAAACGGTGATCGCCCCCGCGATGGAGAGGGCCGAGAGCAGCGCCATCGCGTCGCCGAAAAGATGCCCGGACGACATGCCTTCCCCGACGATCAGGAGAATGCCGAGCAGCATGAACCCCATCGCGATGAATGTCGCGGGGCGGGGCCGCTCCTTAAGAAAGGCCCAGGAGAGCAGCGCCGCGAACATGGTGTTGAACGCGAGAAGGAAGGCGAGGTTGGCGGTCGTCGTCGTGAAGACGGCGGCGATGAACGTGACCGAGCCGGCGCCGTAGAGAGAAGCGACGACCAGCCCGCTTCGGCCGGGCACGAGGGGAGGGAAACTGCGCGTGACGCGCCGCATGAGGAGCCAGAGGATCAGGCTCGCGACGAGCGTTGTCCCGCTGCGCGCCAGAAGCACCGACCAGGGCGTGCCGTCCGCCAGGCGGATGAGCGGAATGTCCCAGGTAAGCGTCAGCCCGCCTATGCCGGTGATGAGCAGGCCCTTGAGATGCCGGGATGGGATGGAATCGGACAAGAGCTCTTTCCCCTGCAGCGGAACGCCACCTATACAGGCGGGCGTGAGCCAGGCCTTGTCCCACGCTGCCGCGCAGGCATGGGTCAGCCGAAGCTCACTTTTCGCTGTAGCGTTCCCAGCCTTTGGGGCCGAGATGCTCTTGAGGCGTGAAGCGTATCTTGTAGGCCATCTTGCGGGAACCGCTCACCCAATAGCCGAGATAGACATGCGGAAGCCCTGCCGCCCGCGCCCGGTTGATGTGGTCGAGGATCATGAACGTGCCCAGCGACCGCTCGTCCATCTCCGGGTTGAAATAGGAATAGACCATGGAGAGGCCGTCGGCCATCACGTCCGACAGCGCCACCGCGATCAATTCTCCCTGGCCCTTGCCGGTGATGAAGGAGTCCGGCCCCCGCCGGCGATACTCGATAATTCTCGTCTGGACATGCGAGTCCTCGACCATCATCGCGTAATCGAGCACGGTCATGTCCGACATGCCGCCGCGCTTGTGGCGCGCATCGAGATAGGAGCGGAAGAGGGAATATTGCTCTGTCGAAGGCTCGGCGCCATGGACCGAGCCGATAAGATCCGCGTTGCGCGCCATGACGCGCTTCATGTTGCGGGAAGGCGCGAACTCACCCGCAAGGATTCTGACCGAGACACAGGAGCGGCAATGTTCGCAAGCCGGCCGGTAGGCGATGTTCTGCGAACGACGGAAGCCGCCCTGGGTCAGGAGGTCATTCAGCTCCGGCGCCTTGTCGCCGACAAGATGCGTAAAGACCTTGCGTTCGAACTGGCCCTCTACATAGGGGCAGGGCGACGGCGCGGTGAGAAAGAATTGCGGCGATTGTGTCGGATGGTGCGTCATCTATTCCATACGTCGCGGCCGGTCTGAAAGCCACTCCGACAGGATGCCTTGACGGGCCGAAACGTCAATACCCTCTTTGGCCTCGTCAAGGAATCGGCATCGGATTCTGTCTCGCAACCGGCCTTTTGGCGCGAATAGCCATTGCCCGTTTGCTTCAATCGCCAAGCGCCACGCCCTCGCGGCGGGGATCGGCGCCACCCTCGATCGTCCCGTCGGCCGTGATGGCGATGCCGTTCAGGCCGGAATTCTCGTCCTTGACATCGACCGTGTAGCCAAGCGCCTCGAGCCCCTTGCGCATATTCATCGCGCTCGTATCCCTTTCGAGGTCATAGGGCCCGTAGCGATCGACGAAATGCGGAAACGAAACGGCTTCCTCTATGTTCATCTTCCAATCGATCAGGGCGATCAGCGTTTCGGCGACATAGGGGATGATATTGGAACCGCCGGGGGAGCCGATGGCGAATGCCGGTTTGCCCTCTTTGAGGACGATGGTAGGCGACATCGAGGAGCGCGGCCGCTTTCCGGGCTCTACGCGATTGGCGACCGCATGGCCGTCCTTGTCCGGCAGGAAGGAAAAATCCGTCAGCTGGTTGTTGAGAAGAAAGCCGTCCACCATCTGGCGCGAGCCGAAGGCATTTTCGATGGTGGTGGTCATGGACGCGATGTTGCCTTCGTCGTCGATGATGACGAAATGCGAGGTCCCATGCATGGAAAAATTCTTGCCGTCGACCCGCTTCTCCGCTTTCTCCCATGGCGGGTTTCCGGGCTTCACCTCGTCCTCGCCGAGCGCCTTCCGGTGCAGGAGCAGCGTTGCCCTGTCGTTGAGATAGACCTGATTCAAAAGGCCCTGCGGTATCTTCACGAAATCCGTATCCGCGACGTAGCGGTCGCGATCGGCGAAGGCGAGACGGGTGGCGTCGCCGAAAAGCCGCCATGTGTCGGGACTTTGCGGCCCACGCGCGGAGAGATCGAAATTGGACAGCATGCCGAGCATCTCACCGATGGTGAGAGCACCGGAGGACGGCGGCCCCATGCCGCAGATGCTGTAGCCTCGATAGGGGGAACAGACGGGCAGGCGCTCCTTCGCGCGGTAGTCGGCAAGATCGTCTAGACTCAGCAGGCCGGGATTGCCGGTGTGATGAACCGCGGAGACGATATCGTCGGCAATGTCGCCGACATAGAAGGCGTCCGCTCCGCCGCTCGCGATCTGGCGGAGGGTGTTCGCGTAGGCCGGATTCTTGAGGATCGTTCCGGCAGGCAGCGCATTGCCGGCGGCATCGTAGAAATAGGCGCGCGCCGCCGGCTGCCGGTCGAGCCGCCCCTTGTCCGCGGCTATTTCGTCGTGCAGCCGCCGCGAAACCGGAAAGCCCTTTTCCGCAAGCGCGATGGCCGGCTGGAACAGATCGTCCCATGGCTTCGATCCGAATCGCTCGTGAACGCGCTCCATCACTCGAACGACGCCCGGCGTGCCGACGGAGCGGCCGCCAACGACGGCGTCGAAGAATTTCAGCGGCCGGCCGTTGGCGTCGAGGAAAAGCGAGGGCGTGGCCCGCTCCGGCGCGGTTTCGCGCCCGTCGAACGTCGTGATCTTGCCGGTGTGCCCGTCATACCAGACCAGAAAGGCGCCGCCGCCGATCCCGGAGGATTGAGGCTCCACGAGGCCCAGAACAGTCTGGACTGCGATCATGGCGTCGGCAGCGTTGCCGCCTTCGCGCAACACCTTCAAACCCGCTTCGGCGGCAAGAGGTTCGGCGGCGACCACCATGCGGTGACGCGCCCGAACCATATCCTTGGCGAGCACGCCGGTCGATATTTCGGGCGCGACCCCATCGCTTGCCTGAAGCGCGAGCGCCGGCAACGCGAAAAGTGTAAAAAGGATGCCGAAGAGCGCGGCGCCGAGGCGGGGACCGTCAAGCCGCATCAGGCGCTCTTCAGAACGGGTGCGGCCGGCATCTCCTCGACCTCGCCGAAAATGTCATGGAAAGCCGCCTTGAGCGCCTGGTCCGCATCCGCCATCGTGACCGGCAGCCCGAGATCGACGAGGCTGGTGACGCCGTAGCCCGAAACGCCGCAAGGCACGATCCCGCTGAAATGCTCCAGCTGCGGCTCGACATTGAGGGCGATGCCGTGGAAACTCACCCAGCGGCGCAGCCTTATGCCGATCGCGGCGATTTTGTCTTCCGCCGGGCTTCCATCGGGCAGGGGCGGGCGATCGGGGCGGCCGACCCAGACGCCGACGCGATCCTCGCGCCGCTCGCCCTTGACGTTGAAATGCGCCAGGGCGCGGATCAGCCACTCCTCGAGGGCCGCGACAAAGGCACGGACGTCCTCGCGCCTGCGTTTCAGGTCAAGCATGACATAGGCGACCCGTTGCCCGGGGCCATGATAGGTGTATTCGCCGCCGCGGCCGGCCTGGAAGACAGGAAAGCGATCGGGCGCGAGAAGATCGTCGGGCTTGGCGCTCGTTCCGGCGGTATAAAGGGGAGGGTGCTCGACCAGCCAGACCAACTCCCTCGCGCCGCCCTGGCGAATCGCCGCGACGCGCTCTTCCATGAAGGACAGCGCTTCGGCGTAGGACGTAAGCCCCGGCTCCACCAGCCATTCCACTGCGGGGGAAGGTTCGGAAGGGTGGAAGGACGTGGCGATCAGGCTGCGTTCGATCATCGGACCTCTCATATGGAACCATTGCGACGAAAGGTCCAGTTCCTTGTGACGCCGCCTGGCCGGAGGACAAAAGCACATCCCTTTGGACAGGCTGAAATTAGTGCTTTTCACACCCTTGTTTCGCCTTTGCCTATTTGCTACATGCGCGCAGCCGGTCCTGGCCGGCGTCTTTCATCACGAGCGGTCGTGGCGGAATTGGTAGACGCGCAGCGTTGAGGTCGCTGTGGGGCAACCCGTGGAAGTTCGAGTCTTCTCGACCGCACCAGTGATTTTCGTTCACCTTGGCAATTGCACAAAGCCGTGGCGCAAGCGAGCGCCGGGGCTTAGCGCCGTGCGTCGAGGCAGACGCCTTTGAAGCGATCCCGTCCGCCGGAAGGGAACTTCGTTCTGATCGAAGGGTTGGGAGCCGTTACGTCTCGATAAAAGGAGGATTCCCCATGAGACCGTTCCTGATCGCCGTCAGCGCGCTCGCCTTATCTGCCGGACTTGCATTCGCTCAGACGGGCTCTTCCGCTCCGGCGGGAACCGGATCGAATTCCGTGGCGAAGAGCAATACGGATATGGGTCAGAATACCCGTGGGAAAGGCACGCATCATCGGCGAGCGATGAAAAACACGATGATGGAAAAGTCCACCAGTCGCCATGCGACAAGACATCACCGCAAAAAGACCGCAGCCCATTCCGCCAAGAAAACCAAGAACCCAAAACCTTCGGCCAAGGGCGGCTGAAGCCTGCGTCAGATCTCAGATTCCATCCTTGCGAAGGCCGGCCGCGCCGCACCGGGCGCGACCAGGTCTTGGCATGAACAGAGTCAGCCCGCCTTCTTCGTCACCAGTGTCAACACGCCATCATTGCTCAAGCTGGCCACAATGACCTGAGCCGACGTAAGGCCCTTCTTCTGAAGCGCCGCCTTGATCTGCGGCGCGCGATCGATTGCGCTTCGCATATTCTTCAGATCCGCCGGCGTTGTTTTGGCGACAAGCTTGTTTACCTGGGTCTGCGTGTCGGGCGGCAATTGCGACATGTCGACAATGTTGAGGCTGCGCACTTGCGGTTCCTGGCTGGATGCCGCGGGAGCCCCGGCTTGCGGCTGCTTGCTCTGCTGAGCGCTCGCAGCCGTCAGCCCGAGAGCGAGGAAAGCACTTGCGATAAGGGTAATTTTGCGCATGGATCTACCTCTCCGAATTGGCCCACCGCACGGCCAATCGATACCCGAAATGTGGTCGAACGATGCCGGCCATCGGGTCTTTTGGTGATCATTGTGATGTTGCAATACGTTTGACGCCGCCGCGCGCGTGGCTCACTCGTGCCGGCAAGCCGCCGGAATTTATGGCGCGATCAGTTGTGACGCGGCTCCGACTCCTCGATGGCCGCCTGATGATACCAGCCGTCGATGGCCACGGCTTTCTCAGCCCGCAAGGCTGCAAGCTCTGCCGCAAATTTGGCGCGTTTGCTCAAATTTTTGGCAGCCACCCGTCGCGCCAGCGGAAAAGCTACAATTTGAGCAGTCTGTCGATGCGAGGTCTTGTTCATTGCAAGTTCCCTCCTTTTCAAACTATCCGCCATTTAACCGGGAAAGAAAAGTGTCTTTGCAAGAAGATTGAGCAGTTTGCCTAAGAAATCGCCTGCATCTGCCCATTCTCTACGCATCTGCCTGCTCTGCTGACGGAAGCGGCATTTTGCGCTCTACCGGAGATGAATCCCTATCGGTTTTTCCCGCCGGATTGGCACGCCCGTTGCTTTGGGTTGACTGGCTGCCGGCTCGCCCGGCGAAACGCTTCCGGAATCGTCCGGTTCCAAACATCGACGCGAGGTGAAAATGACGAAATACAAGCTCGAATATATCTGGCTGGATGGTTACACGCCCGTGCCGAATTTGCGTGGCAAGACCCAGATCAGGGAATTCGCCGAATTCCCGACGCTCGAGCAATTGCCGCTTTGGGGCTTCGACGGCTCCTCCACCATGCAGGCGGAAGGCCATTCGTCGGATTGCGTCTTGAAGCCGGTCGCGCTCTATCCGGATCCGGCGCGT
>Ga0164242_10006429_pt1 | contig 12923 bp, 9 predicted proteins | sample OricomgcompostMG_FD_108783 | JGI IMG/M metagenome (GOLD analysis project Ga0164242, IMG submission 108783) | Miracle-Growth compost microbial communities from Emeryville, California, USA - Original compost - Miracle growth compost (MG) ... | reverse complement strand
CGGAACGAACAGACCACCGAAGCCGAGGAACAGCGAGAAGCCGACGACCATGACGCGGCGGTCATTGTGTCCCTGCGAAAAGATCATCCGCGCGCCGTGCGAGAAGACGCCGCCGAACAGAACCGTCGCGATGGCGGAAATGATCGGGCTCGGAATCAGCGCGAACAGCAGGTCGACCTGCGCAAAGCAGCCAAGCACCACGAGCATGAGGCCCGTGCTGAACGTCACAAAGCGCGAACCGACCCGGGTGCTCTGCAACAGCGAAAGGTTGGTCGCAAAGAACACCGTGCTGAAACTGCTGAACACGGCCGCGAAAACCGATGCAAAGGCGACGGCGAATACGCCTTGTGAAACGCGGCCTGCCGAAAGCTTCTCCTTGGCCCACTCGGCAAGCAGCTCATACATGGCGATCGACTGCACGCCGGTCGGAATCAGCGTCAGCAGAAAGATCAGCACGAACACCGGCTGCACGCCGAAGCCGAACACAAACGGTCGCGGCAGCACGAACAGCGGCGCGTTGCCGGCGTGATTCAGCGCGTCCGGGCGGCACACGAAATAGATCGCGCTGCCGATTGCGAGAGAAATCAGCACGGCGCCGCGCCGTGCAACGACGTTCTTTCGCGTCATCAGCACCATCAGGATGGCGACCGACAACGCGCCGATCGCGATGTTCACGAACGGAAAGCCCGGCGACGACGGTTCGCCGATCCAGTGCGGTACGGTTGCACCGCCAAGCTGGACCATGGCGAGCACAATGATGACGCCGGATACGGTCGGATCAAGGAAGTATCGCGACAGTAGACCGATCAGGCTGACGCCACGGATCGGCAGTGCGAATAGACACCAGATGAGCGAAGCGATAAAGAACGAACCGAACGCCGTACCGAGATTGCTCCCCGGCAGATGCCCGATTGCGATGAGTGCGATAAATGTCGGCGCCCAGGGTCCCTGAACGACCGGCAGGCGCAAAAGAATGACCGACTGGAAAATCGTTGCAATACCGCACGTCATGAAGCAAATGCCGTACAGGTACGCGATCTGATGAATTTCCATGTGGAACGCGCGGCCCAGAACGCCTGGGAAGATCAGCATCGTTGCCATGACGGAAATATTCTGAATCGACAGAAAGAAATTCTGCGTCAGCGAGACCTTCTCGTTAATGCCGACGTCGAATTTAAACTCGTCTGCCGTCTGTTCAGCACTCATTTTGGGAATTCCCGGAATTTCGGATTCGAATAGACAGCTTTGCCTGAAGCCAACGGAATCCAGAAGAGAATGGGCGAAACCGCGCCGGGTAATGTGAAATTACCCGGCGCGGCATCTCCTGCCACACTACCGGCGGACTCAGTTCGCCGTTGCGCTCGCGGCTACCTGAATGCAGACGTACTTCGCTTCCAGGTAATCGTCCATGCCGTACTTCGAACCTTCGCGGCCGAACCCGCTTTCCTTGATGCCGCCGAACGGGCCGACCTCGTTGGAAATCAGGCCAGTGTTGATACCGACAATGCCGGTTTCGAGCACGTCGGCCATGCGGAAGAAGCGCGACATATCGTTCGTGTACACGTACGACGCAAGACCAACTTCCGTATCGTTCGCAACGCGAATGGCTTCTTCCTCGGTCGAGAAACGGAACACCGCAGCAACCGGCCCGAACGTTTCTTCGTGCATGACGTCCATTTCCAGCGTCGCGCCCGTAATCAGCGTCGGCTCGTAGAAGTTGCCGCCAAGTGCCGAGCGCCGGCCGCCGCATGCGATCGCTGCGCCCTTGCCCGTTGCATCCGCGACGTGCTCCTCGACCTTCGAAACAGCCGAAGCGTCGATCAGCGGACCCTGGGTCGTGTCTTCGGCCGAGCCGTCACCGATGTTCAGCGCCAGAATCGCTTCCTTCAGCTTCGCAGTGAACGTGTCGTAAATGCCCGCTTGCACGAGGAAGCGATTCGTACAAACGCAGGTTTGCCCCGTGTTGCGGAATTTCGAAGCGATCGCCCCTGCAACAGCCGCCTCGACATCGGCATCGTCGAACACGATGAACGGTGCATTGCCGCCGAGTTCCATCGACAGCTTTTTCACCGTCGGCGCGCATTGCGCCATCAACAGCTTGCCGATTTCCGTCGAACCCGTGAAGGACAGCTTGCGCACAACGGGGTTTTCGCACAGTTCCGCGCCGATTTCGCGAGCGGAACCCGTCACGACGCTGAAAACGCCCGGCGGAATACCCGCTTCTTCGGCGAGTGCGGCCAGCGCGAGCGCGGTCAACGGCGTTTGCGAGGCAGGTTTGAGCACCATCGTGCAGCCCGCCGCCAGCGCCGGCCCCGCCTTGCGCGTGATCATCGCGGCGGGGAAGTTCCACGGCGTGATGGCAGCGCACACGCCAACCGGCTTCTTCAGCACCATGATCTTCTGCGCAGCATTCGGGCTTTCGAGCATATCGCCTTCGATACGCTTGCCCTGCTCCGCAAACCATTCGATGAACGAGGCCGCATAAGCGATTTCGCCGCGCGCCTCCTTGATCGGCTTGCCCTGCTCCGCCGTCATGATGCGCGCCAGGTCTTCCTGATTCGACATGACGAGTTCGAACCAGCGACGCAGCACGGCCGAGCGCTCCTTCGCGCTGCGGTTTCGCCACGTCACGCCCGCGACTTCCGCGGCGGCGATGGCACGACGCGTCTGCTCGCGGCCGAACAACGGAACGGTTGCGATCGGCACACCGGTGGCCTTGTTGGTCACGGTGATCACAGCACCGTCTTTCGCTTCGCACCATTCGCCATCGATCCATGCCGCGGTACGCAGCAAGGACGGATCGAGCAGTTCGGGCCGTACAAAAGAAACAGTCATGACGTCCCCTTACTGGATTTCCTGGGCGCGACGAACGCTGTCCAGCAGCGACGAACGGCGCAGGAACGCATATTGACGAGCCGGGTCGTTCTGGATTTCCACGAGTTCTTCCAGATTCTTCGCGCGCACCGCCGGATCTTTCTCTTCCAGACGCTTCTTGTTCGCGACGGTCTGCTGCTGCACGAATTCGATGTTCAGCGTACGGCGACGACGCTCGAAGCGATCCAGAACCGGATCGTTCGCATCGACGGCTTCGGCCAGCGTGTTCGCGATTTCCATCGCATCGTGGATACCGCAGTTCAGGCCCAGGCCGCCGATCGGGTTGTTGACGTGGCTGGAATCGCCCGCGAGGAAGATGCGGCCCTTGCGGAACGACGCGGCGACGCGCTGATGCACCCGATAGATGTTCTTGTGCAGCAGCTCGTAGTCCCCGTCCTTCTGGAAGATGCCGTGCAAACGACGCTGCGAAGCTTCGTCGCCCATGATCTCCTCATCGGGGATATCGACCGGCGCCGGGAACACGGCGCGCCAGCGACCCTTCATGTCGTCGCCCGCGACCTTGAACAGATTGCACCATTCGTCCGCACCCGCGAAATACGCCCGGTACGAGCTATTCAGCGCCTTCTCGAAGTCGAACGAAGTCGTGAGCACCAGGAATTGCTCGGGCCAGGTGTAGCCGTCGAATTCGATGTTCAGGCTCTTGCGCACCGTACTGCGGCCGCCGTCGGTGCCGACGAGGAAATCGCCGCTCAACTTCTCCTGCACGCCGTCACGCTCGACCGTGACCGTCACGCCATTGGCATCCTGCTCGACCGCGACGACCGACGCGCCACGCAGCACCGTCACGTTCGGGTAGCGCTTCAGCTTCGCTTCGACGATCTTGACCAGCTTGTGCTGCTCGGTCTGAACGACGAACGGGAATTGCGTGTCATTGCGCAGCAGATCGTGATCGAAACGGGCGACCATGCGGCTCTTTTCGCGATCCCAGAAATCGAAATAGCGGGCGGTCAGGCCTGCGGCAATGAATTCGTCGATCACACCGATGCTCGCGAGCATTTCGAGCGTGGACGAATGCGTCGTTGCCGCTCGCGGATTCGTATCCACTTCCGGCGCCGCTTCGACGACCGTTACGTTGAAGTCGCGCTGCGCGAGCGCGAGCGCCGTCACCATGCCAACCGGACCACCGCCGGCAACAATCACATCTTTCTGTACGTTCATGAAATAGGCTCTATAGTGCTTTGACGGTGAGCTTAGTGCTTCGGTGTGGCGAAATCCTGCATGACGGTCGACTTCACGACCCGCACGGTCTTCTCCGATGCCGGGGTGTTGCGGCTACGGCCGACGAAACGCGGCACGCCGTCGGTGATCACCGCGGCAACCGCAGCGATGTCGCCATTCGAGATCGCGTCGAGCGCGGTATGCTGCGTGCCGCCGACGCACGAATCGAGAATCACGACATCCGCGTCCTTGCCGACTTGCAGGAAACCGGAATTGATGCCGTACGTGCGCGCGTTGTTACCGGTCGCTGCGCAGATTGCCATTTCCGGAGCCATCTTGCGGCCGAGGCTCGCGAGGTGCGTGATGGTGTACATCATCCCGAGCGGCATGATCCCGCTGCCGGTCGGCGTGTCGGTCGCGATCAGGTAGCGGTCGAACTGGTCCGCGTCGACGGTCATGTCGGCGAGCCTGAGCAGCGTACGCAGATTGCCGGCCGTGCAAACCTGCATTGCGATCGTGCTTTCGTTCAGGATGCGCGGGAAATCTTCGTCCGGCATCGCAACCGGGCCGCCATTGATATGGAACGACACGTGCGGCTGCATCTTCAGCAGGTGATCGGCCCAGATGCCCGACGACCCCGGAATCGACGAGCCACCCGTGTGAACGGTCGTGATCATGCCGTACTTCTTCGCCCAGCCAACCATTTCCGCATAGTCGAACGGGGTCTTCACGCCGCCGAAACCGGCCTTCGCGAGCCACACGCCCTGCGAGGCAACGTCCCGCAAATCGTCTTCCGTGAGGCCGGGTTCGAGAATGATCGAACCGGCGAAAACACGCATGCCGCCCGGACGGTAATCCTTGAAACAACGCTGCGCAGCGACTGCGAGCGCCTTCACGCCTTGCGGATCGGTCGGACGGCCCGGAACGTGAACCTCGGACGCCGTAATCGATGTCGTCGTGCCGCCATGCAGATAGCTTTCGAGAAAGCCGACCGTCTTCTGACGCGGCGTGTAATCCCCGAACGTGTTGTGCACCTGCGAGTCGATCAGTCCCGGAATGGCCGTTGCGCCATCCGCGTCGATCACGACGTCGCAGCCGTTCAGATCTTCGTCCGACAGCGTACCGATCTTTTCGATCTTGCCACCGGACATCAGGATACCGTCGCCCCTGGCAAACGGATCGCGCCATTCACCGGTAACGATGGTCTTCAGGTTCACGATTGCGGTCTTCATGCGTGTTTCCTCCGATCAGGAAGTTCTGTTAGTACAGGCCGTCTTCGCCCTTGACATCCTCGGCTTTCAGACCGCCGACGCGTGCACCGATACGCCCGCGGTTCGCGAGCACGAACATCACGGCGATTTCGTCGGGCTTCGGCCCTTCCGGCAAGGAGACGGTCATGCCGTCGTAGTGCGAGCGCACGTACAGCGCTTCCGTATGCGCCATCGGAACGTCGAGCGAGGCGCCGACCGCCCCGAGCTTCACGCGCGATTGAAACCAGGCTTTGCCGCCGCCGACGGCCTTGCGCAGCGGCTCAGCGTACACGCTCGTCAGCAGCGCGGCCGCATGCTCTTCTTCACCGTCGACGCCGACCAGCGCGCCCTTGCCGTAGCTCTGGATCTTATACGGGGCCATCGCCTCGACGGCCATCTTCGCCAGCTTTGCACCGATTTCCGCGCTCGCGTCGATCAACGGGGAGAGGTCTTCGACTTCCTTGCCTGCGTACGGGTTCTTGAGAACCATGACCACCGCGACCTTGCGCAACGGCTCCTCGCCCGCGTACTTGCCGTTCGGAATGTGATTCTCGACGAACGTGTGCACACCGTTGACTTGTAATTCCATGCTAGCTGCTCCAGGGGGTTGAAATCTCGCTGCGGGCTGCAACGAGTTTTGTCGCCACTCTACGATTGTCGTACAATGACGTCAAGCCCAAATCAAAATGAATGACGAGCCTGGAGTAAACCCTGACAGGAAAATGTCGGCGCGCTCGCCAGAATTTGCCGGGGTGAGAAAGCAACCCTTTCAACATGGAGTTAGACATGACACGAAATGCTGTGCTGTTCTCGGAAATGACGCCCGCACCGGAATGGGAGGGCGATTTCAACGATTGGTACAATACCGAGCACATTCCCGTGCGTATGCACGCACCTGGGTTCACGAGCGCACAGCGTTATCGTGCAAACGAAGGCCCCGCGTATCTGGCCGTGTACGAAATGGCGACGGCCGGCGCGTTGAAGACGCCGGAATATCAGCTCATCAAGGGCCAGCCGAGCGAGCGTACGGCCCGCATGCTCAAGGGCGTCAGCGGCTTCACGCGCTACATCTGCGAGGAAAGCGGACGCTGGGAAAAGCCTGAGTCCGCAACGATCGACGCGCCGGTTCTGTACGCGGTTTTCTTTGAAGTGCCCGCCGACCGCGCGGACGAGTTCGACCGCTGGTACTCGGAAGATCACATCCCGTTGCTGATGAAGTCCAATGAGTGGCTGATGGTGCGCCGTTTCAACATCATCGACGGCGAACCGGGCAAGTACACGCATCTGGCGCTGCACTATCTGGCATCGACCGATGCGCTGTCGTCACCGGAGCGTGAAGCGGCGCGTGCAACGCCCTGGCGCGCGAAGCTGGCGGCCGAAAGCTGGTTCAAGGGTCACTATGTCGTGTTCAACCGTCTGGGTGCGCGTTTCCAGGCCGGCGCCTGACCCCGGCCGACGCCTGATGCATGACCAACCGCCGCACTTCGCGGCGGTTTTCGTATAAGGGTTCTCCTCCCCTGCCGTTTTTGAAATGTGCTGTGCTACATTCCTGCTTTCTGCCCGGTTTCGGGCGTCTGACTGTCAGACAAAATCATGGATATCAAGGTCACCCCTCAAACTGTGCTGCTGCAAACCACCATGAAATTGCGCGAGGCAATCATGGACGGTCATTTTGCGCCCGGCACACGCCTGGTTGAAAGTGCCCTGTGTGAAATGACGAATGTGAGCCGCACCACGATTCGCGAAGCACTGCGGCGGCTGGAATCCGAACGCCTGATCACCAACGTGCCGAATCGCGGCCCTTCTGTTGCCGTCATCACCCCGCACGAAGCGGACCAGATCTATCACGTGCGCAGGCTGCTCGAAGGAGAGGCCACGGCGTTGTTCGCGCAGTGCGCGACTCCCGAAGACATCGCACGACTCGAACACGCGCTGCGGGATTTTGAAAACGCGGTGCGCCGGCACCAGCCGGCCGAACGCATCCGCGCCACCAGCGCCTTCTACGAAATCATTCTGAACGGCTGCGGCAACGACATCATCCGGGAAATCCTGGAGTCGCTGCTCGCGCGCATCAATTTGCTGCGTGCGAAGTCCATGAACAATCCCGGCCGCGACACTCACAGCGCGGACGAAATGCGCGGCATTTTCGAAGCCATCCGGCAGCACGATCCGGTCGCGGCCCGGGCCGCAGCCGAACTGCACGTGATCGCCGCCCGCAAGGCTGCGCAAATCGCATTCAACAGCGAACAGACGCCGCCGCTGGAAGAAGCCAACGCCAGCAAGCCCCGGCCGGCTTCGCCCGAACAACGTATGCCGGTGATTGACGATGCGCTCTGGAAGCGTATTGCCAAGGTGCTCCCCAAGGCCAAGCCGCGACGTTCGCACAACCCCGGCCGCAAGCCGCTCACCGACCGGCAGATCCTCAGCGGCATTCTGTACGTGCGCATGAACAACCTGCGCTGGGGCGAACTTCCGACCACGCTCGGATTCGGTTCCGGGGCCAGCTGCTGGCGTCGTTTGCGCGCGTGGGAAGAAAGCGGGTCGTGGGATGCCATCGCGCGACTGCTGAAGAACACACCGCTTGGGGAGCAGATCGATTTCAGTTCGACCAGCTGATCCCGTATCGAGAGGAGCCGCCCCGCGATGGACCCGCTGGTTTCCCTGTCGGCCGTCGAAGCACGCCGCCTGATCGGCACGCGCGACCTGTCGCCGGTCGAACTGCTCGACGCGTGCGTCGCGCGTATCGACGCGATCAATCCGGCGGTCAACGCGCTCGCCGCGACCTGCTTCGAACGCGCCCGCGCCGAGGCGCGCGAAGCCGAACGCGCGGTGCTGCGCGGCGCGCCGCTCGGGCCGCTGCACGGGCTGCCGCTCGGCGTGAAGGATCTCGAGGAAACCGCCGGGCTGTTGACCACCTACGGCTCGCCCAGCTTTCGCGGCCACGTGCCGGAGCACGACAATGCGTTCGTCGCGCGGCTGCGCGCGGCCGGCGCGATCGTCGTCGCGAAAACGAACACGCCCGAAATGGGCGCCGGCGCGAACACCCGCAACGCAGTATGGGGCGCGACCGGCAACCCGTTCGACCCGCGGCTGAACGCGGGCGGGTCGTCCGGCGGCTCGGCCGTCGCGCTCGCCACCGGCATGCTGCCGCTCGCGACCGGTTCGGACCTCGGCGGCTCGCTGCGGATTCCGGCCGCCCTGTGCGGCGTGGTCGGGTTCCGGCCGTCGGCCGGGCTCGTGCCGGGCGAGCGCAAGTCGCTCGGCTGGGCGCCCACATGGGTCAGCGGCCCGATGGGCCGCGAAGTCGCCGACGTGCGGCTGCAACTGTCGGCGAGCGCCGGCCTGCATCCTGGCGATCCGCTGAGCTATCCGGTCGACGCCGCCGCGCTCGCCCGCGCGGCGGACGTCGACCCGTCGTCGCTGCGGATCGGCTATACCGAGGACTTCGGCGTCTGCGCGGTCGACGACGCGACGCGCGCGACCTTCCGCGCAAAAATCGCCGCGCTCGCGCGGATCGTGAAGACCTGCGAGCCGGTCGCGCCCGACCTCGGCGACGCCGATCGCGTATTCGACGTGATCCGCGCGGAGAACTTCGTCGCGAGCTTCCGCGAGACGTACGAGCGCGATCCGTCGCTGCTCGGCCCGAACACGCGCGCGAACTACGAGATGGGCCGGTCGATGTCGCTGGCGGACGCCGTGCGCGCGCACGCGCAGCAAACCGCGATGTTCCGCCGTTTCCAGACCTTGTTCGACGGGTACGACGCGATCGTGTCGCCGGTGTCGCCCATCACGCCGTTCGCGTGGACCGAGCCGCATCTGGCGGCCGTCAACGGCCAGCCGCTCGACACGTACTACCGCTGGTGCGCGCTGACCTACGTGGTCACGCTGCTGACGAATCCCGCGCTGTCGCTGCCGTGCGGCGTCGATCATGCGGGGATGCCGTTCGGGCTGCAGATCGTCGGCCCGTTCCGCGGCGACGCGCGCACGCTCGACGTCGCCCAGGCGCTCGAAGCGGCGTTCGCGCACGATCCGGCCATGCGCCGTCCGCTGCCCGACCTCGAACGTCTGCGCGATCCGGTGCCCGAACTCCGCTCGATCGTCACCGACCCGCCGGTTTACCGCTAACCGCGCGAACCGCAAGCCGCCCGCATCGGGCCGGCGCCCCGCTATGGGCGAACCGACGTTCAATAACGAACGCGCACCCTCGCCGTCGCCTTTCCGTAAAACCGAACGAAACAACTAAACAACGCCGATTGATGCGCGTTGTCGCCTCATTTCCCACTCTTCAGGAAATCGCGTAAATAGGATGACTATTTAAGGATTAACTCCCGGGAAAACGATAATCGCGACCGGTGAATACGCCAAATATAGTAGGTCTATTGAAGTCGGCAGGCAGGGCCGGAGGACGAACCGGCCGAGGATGGCGCGAATCTCCGTCGTGACACTCCGTGGCCGTAACGGACGACGTGTGGCGCCAGGAATTAAACAACTACAACGCAGGCTACACCGGAGACATACATGAAACTTGCAACTCGCATGGTCGCGGGCGGGCTGATGGCGGCCGCCTTCGCGCTGACTTCGGCCGCCAGTCACGCCGAGGACAAGCAGATCACCCTGGGTTTCGCGCAGGTCGGCGCGGAAAGCGCATGGCGCACCGCGAATACCGTATCGGTAAAGAGCGCGGCGAAAGACAGCGGCATCAACCTGAAATTCTCGGACGCGCAGCAAAAGCAGGAAAACCAGATCAAGGCCATCCGCTCCTATATTGCGCAAAAGGTCGACGTGATCGCGTTTTCGCCGGTCGTCGAGTCCGGCTGGGAGCCGGTGCTGCAGGAAGCGAAGCGCGCGAAGATCCCGGTGATCCTGACCGACCGGAACATCGACGTGAAAGACCAGTCGCTCTACGTGACGATGATCGGCTCCGACTTCATGGAAGAAGGCCGGCGCGGCGGCAAGTGGCTCGAAGAGCGCTACAAGGACAATCCCGGTCCAATCAACATCGTCGAGCTGCAGGGCACCGTCGGCTCCGCGCCGGCCAACGACCGCCACTCGGGCCTGATGGAAGTGATCAAGAACGATCCGAAGTTCAAGATCATCGCATCGCAAAGCGGCGACTTCACGCTCGCGGGCGGCAAGCAGGTAATGGAAGCGTTCGCGAAGACGTACGGCAACAAGATCAACGTCGTGTACGCGCATAACGACGACATGGCGCTCGGCGCGATCCAGGCGATGGAGGAAGCCGGGATGAAGCCCGGCAAGGACATCAGCGTGGTGTCGTTCGACGCGACGAAGGGCGGCTTTCAGGCGATGGTCGCGGGCAAGCTGAACGTCGACGTCGAATGCAGCCCGCTGCTCGGCCCGCAGCTGATGACCGCGGTGAAGGACGTGGTCGCCGGCAAGCAGTTGCCGAAGCGCATCGTCACGACCGAGACCGTGTTCCCGATGAACGTCGCGGCGCAGGTGCTGCCGTCCCGCAAGTACTGAAGCCGCGCATGCCCGCCGCCGCTTCCACGCCCCCGCCCGCCGCGCCGATGAACGTCGCGCCCGTGCTCGAAACCGTGGGCCTGTCGCGCGCGTTCCCCGGCGTGCGCGCGCTCGAACGCGTGGACTTTCGCCTCTTTCCCGGCGAGATCCACACGCTGATGGGCCAGAACGGCGCGGGCAAGTCCACGCTGATCAACGTGCTGACCGGCGTGCACGCGCCCGATGCGGGCGAGATCCGGCTCGCGGGCGAGCCGGTGCGCTTCTCGACGCCGCAGGAAGCGGAAGCCGCTGGCATCCAGACGCTGTACCAGGAGATCAACCTGTGCCCGAACCTGTCGGTCGCGGAGAACATCTTCGCGGGCCGGCAGCCGAAGCGGCGCGGGCTGATCGACTGGAAGACGATCCACCGGCGCGCGGCCGACGCGCTCGCGGCGCTGAACCTGTCGCTCGACGTCACGCAGTCGCTCGACACCTACCCGATCGCGATGCAGCAAATGGTTGCGATCGCGCGCGCGATGTCGGTCGACGCGCGCATCCTGATCCTCGACGAGCCGACCTCCAGTCTCGACGACGGCGAAGTCACGCGGCTCTTCGACGTGCTGCGCAAGCTGAAGGCGTCGGGCATCGCGATCCTGTTCGTCACGCACTTCCTCGAACAGACGTATGCGATTTCCGACCGGATCACCGTGATGCGCAACGGCGAGCGCGAAGGCGAATACCTGGCCGCCGACCTGCCGGTGCAGACGCTCGTCGCGAAGATGGTCGGCCAGCCAGGCGCGGCCGTGCAGTTCGAACGCGAGGCCGAAGCCGCGCAGGAAGCGGCTCAGGAAACCGCCGCGCATCCGCCGGCGCCGTATCTCGCCGCGCAGGGCATCGCGCGGCGCGGCATGCTGAACCCGCTCGATCTCGAAGTGCGGCCCGGACAGATCCTCGGCCTCGCCGGCCTGCTCGGCTCCGGGCGCACCGAGACCGCGCGGCTGCTGTTCGGCGCGGACCGCGCAGACGCCGGCTCGCTGTCGATCGACGGCCGCCCGGCGCGGCTCGCGTCGCCGCGCGACGCGGTCCGCCACGGCATCGCGTATTGCCCGGAGGACCGGAAGAAGGAAGGCATCGTCGCGGACCTGTCGATCCGCGAGAACATCGTGCTCGCGCTGCAGGCGCGGCGCGGCTGGTGGCGGATGATCAGCCGCGCGCGCCAGCGTGAACTCGCGAACGACTACATCGCGCAGCTCGGCATCAAGGCGCGCGACGCCGAGCAGCCGATCGGCCTGCTGTCGGGCGGCAACCAGCAGAAGGTGCTGCTCGCGCGCTGGCTCGCGACGCAACCCAAACTGCTGATCCTCGACGAACCGACGCGCGGCATCGACGTCGCCGCGAAGTTCGAGATCATGGGACGCGTGCGCGCGCTGTGCGCGAAAGGGCTCGGCATCCTGTTCATCTCGTCGGAGATCGGCGAGGTCGTGCGCGTGAGCGACCGCATCGCGGTGCTGCGCGACCGCCGCAAGGTCGCCGAACTCGACGGCGACGCGCGCTCGGAACACGACGTCTACGACCTGATCGCCGGAGGCCGCCCGTGAACCGCCTGCGCGCGCTGTTCCGGCATCCGCTCGCGTGGCCCGCCGCGACGCTCGTGGCGCTGCTCGCGGTCGACGTGGCCCATCGCGCGGGCTTCCTGTCGATCACGATGCTCGGCGGCCATCTGTTCGGCGCGCCGATCGACATCCTCACGCGCGCGGCGCCGCTCGTCGTCGTCTCGCTCGGCATGACGCTCGTGATCGCGACGCGCGGCATCGACATTTCGGTCGGCGCGGTGGTCGCGATCGCCGGCGCGGCCGCCGCGGCGGTGCTGGCCGACGATCCGTCGCGCGTCGCCGCCGCGTTCGGCGCGGCGCTCGCGGTCGGGCTCGTGGCCGGCATGTGGAACGGCTTCCTCGTCGCGATCGTCGGCATGCAGCCGATCATCGCGACGCTGATCCTGATGGTGGCCGGCCGCGGCGTCGCGCAGCTGCTGACCGGCGGGCAGATCATTCCGATCGGCGCGCCCGGCTATCTGGTTGCCGGCGGCGGCTACTTCGCGTTGGTGCCGTGCGCGGTGTGGATCGCCATTGCGGTGACGGTGCTCACCGCGCTGATCGT
>Ga0164242_10006428_pt1 | contig 12926 bp, 12 predicted proteins | sample OricomgcompostMG_FD_108783 | JGI IMG/M metagenome (GOLD analysis project Ga0164242, IMG submission 108783) | Miracle-Growth compost microbial communities from Emeryville, California, USA - Original compost - Miracle growth compost (MG) ... | reverse complement strand
GCCCTCCCGGCGAGAACTCCGACGGAAGTGTGGAGTTCGTGGCGGACCTGTGACCTCGTGCCGGACCTGTGGCGCCTTCGCGGGGCAAACGTGTCGGACCCTCGGCGTCTTCCCTTCATCCCCCTCGCGTCCCGGGCGTCTCGTGGCGGCCACAGCCTGCCACGGGCCGCCACGAGACGCCCGGGACGCACCTCGGACGGCCGCAACCGCCACGAAGAAGCACCGCGGCCACGAACCATGGCCCCTGCCCCGGCCCTCGCGGCATCAACCACCTAGCCGCGGCCGAGGGCGGCCTGGCTCGCCAGGTACTGGTGCACCAGCCGTACCGACATCGAGCCCTCGCCGACCGCCGAGGCGACGCGCTTGATCGAGCCGGTCCGCCCGTCGCCGACGGCGAAGACGCCGGGCAGGCTCGTCTCCAGCGGCATCGAGGGCCGGCCGCCGTTGATCGGGTCGACGTCAAGGTGGGTGACGTCGAGGTCGCCGCCGGTCAGCAGGAAGCCGTCGTCGTCCTTGGCCAGCTGGCCGTCGAGCCACTCGGTGCAGGGGTCGGCGCCGATGAAGATGAAGAGGCCGCCGACGCCGAGGTCGCGACGCTCGCCGGCGCGCGTCTCCTCCACCACCAGGCCCTCGAGCGCGACCTCGCCGTGGATCTCCCGCACCTCGGTGTGGAGCAGCACCTCGATGTTCTCGATCGAGCGGATCTGCTGCACCAGGTAGTCAGACATCGAAGCGCCGAGGTCGCCGCCGCGCAGCAGCAGGTGGACCTTCGTCGCGGTGCCGGAGAGGAAGATCGAGGCCTGGCCGGCCGAGTTGCCGCCGCCGACCACCGCCACCGCCCCGCTCCCGCACATCCGCGACTCGACCAGCGTCGCCGCGTAGAAGACGCCCGCCCCGTTCAGCCGCGCGCAGCCGTCGACGGGCAGCTGCCGGTAGGCCGCCCCGGTGGCGAGGACGACGGTGCGAGCCGCCAGTTCGTCGCCGCTGTCGAGGGCGACGACGTAGCGGCCGTCCTCGTGGCGGAGGCTGAGGGCGCGCTCGGGGACCGCGGTGCGCAAGCCGAACCGCCGCGCCTGGGCGATCGCCCGCTCGGCCAGCTCCGAGCCGGAGATCCCGGCCGGGAAGCCGAGGTAGTTCTCGATCCGCGAGGAGGTGCTCGCCTGCCCGCCGAGCGCGGTCGAGTCGATCATCATCGTCGAGAGCCCCTCGGTCGCCGCGTACACCGCGGCGCCGAGCCCGCCCGGTCCGCCGCCGACGATCAGCGTGTCCCAGGCTTTCTTCGCCGTCTTGTTCGGGGCGCGCAGGTTGAGCGCGGTCGCCGCCTCGAGGATCGTCGGCGCGCGCAGCACCGCGGCGCCGGAGGTCAGCATCGGCAGGTCGTCCTCGGCCAGTGGCCGCCCGTCGGGAGTCGGCGCGGTGAGGTCGGAGCCGTCGAGGTCGATGAAGCGGTGCGGCACCCGGTTGCGGGTGAGGAACTCGCGCAGCTCGCGCGTCCCCGGGTCGCCGCCGTGGCCGATCAGCCGCGCCCCGCTTTCGGCCTCGATGATCACCGCGCGGCGGCTGACCAGGGCGTTGGTGATCAGGTCGCCGAGCCGGGTGTCGCGGGAGATGACGTCGCGGAGGGCCTTGCGGCTGACGAAGATCGCCTCCCCCGCCATCGCCACGCGGGCGCTCAGCAGGGTCGGTTCGAGCGTGATCAGGTTCAGCTCGCCCGCAAACTGGCGCTCGCCGTAGCTGACCAGGACGCGCTCGTGCGGAGTGTCGATCGCGTCGACGATCTCGACGCAGCCGCTGACGACGACGACCAGGTCGTAGTCGAGCTCCCCCGGCGCGTAGAGGACCTGCCCGGTCTCCAGCGGCACCGTGCGACCGGCGGCGCGCAGCGTCTCCATCTGCGCCCGGTCGAGGCGCGGGAAGATCACATCGCTCTCTTCGACGACCGGCGCGGTGTCGAACTCGGGACGGGGCGGCTCGGCGTCACTCATCGGTGCGAGAAATGTACGGAACTTGCTCCACGGTCACCGGAGAGTGAGACTGTGCGCGATGCCCTGGGTCCCAGAGCTCTTCTCCGCGCCGGCCCGGGCGCGGTTCGAGGCCGAGCAGCGGCGCCCGGCGGAGGTCGTCCCCTACTTCGACGGGCTGGTCGCGGGGGAGGTCGACGCGCTGATCGGCTCGTTCGTCGGCGAACCGCGGATCCAGCACCCGCTGCGCGGGCTGATCGAGGGCGAGTACGAGTTCCGCGAGTTCGTCGCCGACACCGAACGCTGGGTGCGCGAGCGCGAGGCGCGGATCGAGGACGTCCACCGCGGCGCGCTCGAGCGGCACGAGTTCGAGGAGGTCGTCGTCCACCTCGGCGGCCCGCGCGGGCCGATCGACCTCCCCCACGCGGTGGTCGCCGACCACGGGCCGGAAGCGAGGATCGAGGAGATCCGCGTCTACTTCAGCACCCGGGCGCTGACCGGGCGGGCGACCGAACGGGCGCCGCTCCTGCCGGGCGACCCGGAGCTGCGGCTGCTCGCGCCGGCCGCGTCGTACCTCGCCGAGGCGCGCGAGCACGGCGTCGACCTGGAGCCCTGCGTGCTGGTCGAGGACGGCGACACCTGCGCGCTCGAGTACAACGCCCACCGGCCCGGGACCGACGCCCCGATCCAGGCCGGCCTCACCGTCTTCGAGCGTGACGGCAATGGCGCCCTCGCCGCGGCGCGGAGCTACGACGACGTCGACCGCCGCCTGGCCGACCGCTGAGCGGCACCAACACGACCTCGAGCTTCATCCCCATCCCCCGGCTCCTCTCCGAGTGAGTGCCCCCGATCCCACCCGTGATCGCGCTGCACGGATTTAGGGCCCTATAGCCCCCAAGATCCGTGCAGCGCGCTCACGGCCGGGGTGTACCTGTGACGGAAGGGCGGAGTTCGTGCCGCAGCCGTGACGCTCCCTGGATCTCGCTCACGGACCATCGCGATCGCGGCGCGCCGACGCCGGGGCGGGCGAACCGGGAGGTGAGCCGGGTGGAGCGAGGGGCGGCGTGCCCGGGGCGGCGGGCGGCGCCGCCGGCTGCGCCGCACCTGGCGGCGGGGTCCCAGGCGGACCCGAGGCTCCTGGATCACGCCGTTTCCGCCATCCCCGATAAAGCAGGTAGCCGAGTCCGAAAAGCACCGCGCCGACGACCAGGCCGGCGACGATCGAGCCGAGGACCGAGGTGCCCGATCCCGAGTCGCTTTCGGCTTCCGGCGGTGCTCCGGTGGAGAAGTTTTCGCCGGTTCCTTCTTCGATCGGGGTCGGGGTGGCTTCGCCGGTCGCGCCCGGACCCGCGCCGCCTTGCCCGGCGGTGGCGCCGTTGCCGCCATCGGCTCCGCCGCCGTTGCCCCCACCCCCTCTACCGGGGGAAGGGACGACGCCACCGCTTTTCGCCCCACCCTGCTTCTGCCGCTTCCCGCTCATACCGGCGTTCTTCCCGCCCTCGGACCTCGCACCGGACGCCCCCTTGGCGGGGAAGACCGGCGCCGGACTCGGTGCCGGGGCCGCGCCACCCGTTTCGACCGGCGGCAAGGGCGTCGGTTCGACCGGCGGCGCCGGCGGGGGCGTATGGCTCGGTTCCTCCTTCGGCACCGTGGCCTCGGGGACCGCTTCCAGCGGCAGGTACTTCCGCGACGCCGCGACCAGCACCTCCCCCGTCACCCAGACCGGCGTCTGATCGCTCTTCGACGAGTACCGGTAGTGGCCATCGCCCGCCTGGTTGTCTTCCAGATAGTCGTAGGCCGACTTGCCGCCGCGCCTGAACTGGGCCGGGTCGGCGCCCGCCGCGAGCAGTCCCTCGATCGCCCAGGCCGTCGACTGCGTGTTGAGCGACCCGTTGCCGCCGAGCCGCCACCCGCCCCCCTGCTGCTGCGTCTGGCGCAGATAGCCGACCGCGCGCTGCGCCGCCTTCGACGACGGCGAGAGCGCCTGCAGCACCGCCCCGGTCCCGTCGGCGTCGCTCGGCGAGCCGGGGACGTCGCCCCAGCCACCGTCTTCGTTCTGCGCTTCGCGCAGCCATTCGAGCGAGTTGGCGACGTTGGCGATCCCCGCCGAGCGCAGCGCCAGGACGGCGTAGGCGGTCGAGTTCGGCCAGTCTTCGTAGGAGCCGTCCGGGCGCCGTTTGGCGAGCAGCGCCGCGACCAGGTTGCGACCGCCGAATTCGCGCGGTTCGATCCCGGCCCCCTCCAACGCGAGGATCGTCCGCGCCAGGTCGCCGGGGCTCCGCACTTCGGAGATCGCGCTCTGCAGGTAGTCGACCGGGGACTTCCCCTTGGCGTTGGTGACGTCCTGCGGGTTGCGGCCGGCCGCCTCGAGTCCCAGCATCGCCCAGCCGGTCATCGCCTGGCTCGACTTCGCGCCCGGCTTTTCGCCGTAGCCACCGTCTTCGTTCTGCGCCGATTCGAGCCAGGCGACCGCCGTTTCGGGACCCCCGGCGGGAGTCGCGGCGCCGGCGCGGGCCGAGGCGAAGGCACCGGACAGGAGGACGGCGACGAGGAGCGCCGCGACGCCCCCAGTCGGCACCGACGCGCGACGCCCGCGGCGCGGACCGGTCGATCCCCCATCCGACGACCGCGCCCCGGCCACCACCGCCGCTTCGCTCCGCCGCCATTCGAAGCGTTCGCGGAAGCGGATCAGCATCCGGATCATCGCCGGGCCCGCGACCAGCGCGAGCACGACATTCCCCGTCGCGTGGGCGACTTCGAACGGGACCGCGCGCCCCTCGAGGATCCAGAATCGCTCCCAGGTCAGGTCTCCACCATAAGTCGCCATCAGAGAGAAGTTGAGGATCGCGCCGTAGCCGACCGCGGCGAGGCCGCAGACCACGGCGAGCGTCAGCCGTCCCACATTGCGGGTGGCGAGCGCGAGCGCCGCGCCGAGAATCCCGCAGAGCCCCCAGGCCGCCATCTGCCACGGCGTCCACGGTCCCTGCCCGAACCAGAAGTTGGAGACCAGCGCGGCGAGCGCGCCGACCGCGAAGCCCGCCGCCGGGCCGAGCGCGTAGCCCGCGAAGATGACGATGTCGGTGGTCGGCTTGACGTTGGGGAAGGCGGCGAAGGCGATCCGCCCGGCGATCGCCAGCGCGGCGAGGGCGGCGACGAGGGCGACCACCTGCGCGGGCGGCCGCGAGCGCTCATACCAGGCGAAGCCACCGAGCAGGACCGCGGCGAGGATCAGGAAGCTGACCAGCTGCCAACTCACGCCGCACCCCCCGCGATGAGTGACGCGCCGTGCTCGGGGGAGACGACGCCGGGGACGTCGAGGACGCGGGCGACCTCGGTGGCGAAGTACCAGCCGCCGGAGAGGATCTCGGCGCTCGGGCCGTCGGCGATCACGACCCCGTCGCCGAGGAGGACGACGCGCTGGGCGAACTCGGCGGCGAACTCGACGTCGTGGGTGGCGATGAGGACGGCGGCGCCCCGCTCGGCGAGGCGGTCGACGAGGGCGACGAGGTCGTCCTTGCGGCCGCGGTCCATGCCGCGGGTCGGCTCGTCGAGAGCGACCAGGCCGGGGACGCCGTCGCCGTCGAGGCGCCCGGCGAGGGCGATCGCGAGGGCGAGGCGCTGGCGCTCGCCGCCGGAGAGGTCGCGCGGGTCGGCGTCGATCGCATGCTCCATGCCGACCGCGCGCAGGGCGGCGAGGCCGGCGGCGCCGGGGAGCTCGTCGCCGACCCGCTCGCGGACGAGGTAGTCGCTCGGGTTCTGGGTGAGGAGCGCCATCCGCTCGGCGGCGACGCGACCGGCGGCCGGGTCGATGAGGCCCGCGGCGGCGCGCAGCAGGGTGCTCTTGCCGGCGCCGTTGCGGCCCATCAGCGCGACCCGCTCGCCGGGCGCGACGGTGAGGTCGATGCCGCGGAGGACGTCGCGAGCGCCCTCGCCGTCGTCGAGCTCGACCCAGAGATTGGCCGCCGCGAGGGCGGCATCTTCGCGGCGTTTGCGGAGTGCGGCGAAGCGCAAGGGACGATCGGTGGGGAGAGTTTTGCCGCCCCGGCCCTCCCCCGGGTGGGGGACAGGGGTGACGGAGGCTTCGCCCGGCCAAGCCCCACGCTCCCCCAGCAGCCGGCGCGCGTCGCGTACCCCGACCGGCAGCGGCTCGATCCCGGCCAGCGAGAAGAGCCGTGCCGCCGGCGTGGTCAAGGTCGGGTCCGCCTCTCGGGTCCAGGCCAGGAACTCCCGCGGCGGGCCGTCGAAGCCGATCCGCCCGCCCGCCACCGCGACGACCCGGTCGGCCGCCGCCAGGCACCGCTCGAGCCGGTGTTCGGCCAGCACGACAGCCACTCCCCACTCCTCGTTCAGCCGCCGCAGCAGCCAGATCAGCTCGTCGCCGGAGACCGGGTCGAGCTGCGAGGTCGGCTCGTCGAGCAGCACCAGCCGCGGCCGCGTCACCAGCGCCGCCGCCAGCGCCACCCGCTGCAGCTCACCCCCCGACAGCGTGTCGACGGCGCGGCCGAGCAGGTGCGGGATCGCCAGCGCCAACGCCACCTCCTCGACCGCCCGCGCCCGGTCGCCGGGCCCGTCGCCGCGCATCTCCAGCGGCAGCTCGATCTCCGCCGCCACCGTCGTCGAGACCACCTGCGTCTCCGGGTCCTGCGCCAGGTAGCCGACCGTGGCGGCAAGCTCCCCCGGCCCGGCGGCGATCGCGTCCATCCCCGCGACCTCGACCCGCCCGCCGACCTCGCCGCCGTGGAAGTGCGGCACCAGCCCGCAGGCCGCGCGCAGGAGCGTCGACTTGCCCGAGGCCGACCGTCCCGCGAGCAGGACGAACTCGCCCGGCGCGACCTCCAGGGAGACGTCGAGGAGCGCGGGCGCCGCGGCGCGCGGATAGGTGTAGGTCAGTCCCTCGACCGCGAGCGCGGGCGCCGCCCCCCGGCGGATCGCCAACTCAGACACGGTGGCCTCGCCGCCGGCGTCTCCACGGCGCGAGGCCGCTCGCCAGCACCACCGCGCACACCGCCAGCGTCGAGGCGCCGGTGCCGATGTGGATCCGGGGATAGGCGTGGAAGTCGTCGGCGCCGACGGCCTTGCCGACGATCGCCGCCGCCAGCACCGCCAAGGCCACCGCGTAGAAGCGGGCGTCGTGGCGACTCGGCTCGCGCCGCCGCGCCCCCCGCGGGCCGCCGAGGCTGTATCCGCGCAGCTCGAGCGTCGCCGCCACGTCGACGGCGCGGTCGAGCGAACCGGCGAGGAGCCGCCGCGCCAGCGGCCCCCGCCCGACCGGCGCCGCACCCGGCCCGCGCAGCAGCGCCGCGTCGCGCAACCGCCCCGCGTCGGCCGCCGCCACCGGCACCAGCCGCGAGACCAGCGACGCGGTCAGCGCCGAGCGCGCCGCCAACGGCCGCAGCGCCCGCAGCACCCGGTCGGGGTCGACGCAGGCCGAGTAGACCGCGAAGGCGACCATCGTCACCGCCGCCCGCAGCCCGATCGAGACGCCGGCGACGATCGCCTCCAGCGTCACGTCGACCTGCCCCAGCAGCGGCCAGTGGCCGAGCCGCGCCAGCACCGTCTCACCGCGGTCGACGACCAGCGCGTTGACGACGACGATCAGCAGCGCCAGCCCGAGCCCCATCCGCAGCGCCGCCCGCACCGCCGAGCGCGCCCCCGCCAGCCGGCCCGCGACGCAGGCCGCGAGCCCCGCCGCGACCAGCACCAGCGGGCTCGAGTAGAGGAAGGCGACGACGACCAGCGACCCCAGGTAGGCGACCGCGGCGCCGGGCCGGGCCTGCTGCAGCGGCCCGCGGCGAGGTATGTAGGCGAAGGCAGATCTCATTCCGACCCCGAGCTGAGCGGCAGCGGGGTCACCTTGCCCGCTTCGCTCGCCACGGCAAAATGGTCGCGTAGGTCGTCCGTGTTCAGGGCCGCCGCGGCCGCCTGCACGCCCGCTTCCGTCGTCCCGGTGACGAGCCACACCGGCGGCCCTTCGTAGCGCCGCGTCGCCGCGACCAGCCCGGCGTTCGCGCCGAAGGTGCGCGCGGGCTTGCCGTCTTCGTCGAGTCCGACCAACGAGCCGCCACTCGCCGCCGTTTCGAATTCGGCGTAGATGCCACTTTCGCCGGGACCCTTCCCGAGCAGCGCCGCCGCCGGGTCGGACTTGATCTTCGACCACGGCCCGACCAACACCCGGATCGCCGACTTCGAGTCACGCTTCGCTGACCCGAGGCCGCCGGCCGACGCCACCTTCACCCCTTCACCTTCGAGCGCCCCCGCCACCGTGTTGCAGGCCGCCGCGCCACCCGCGCATTCGACGACGACCACCGGCGCGTGCCCTTCCCAACCCGTCGTGAACGGCGCCGGCCAGGAGCCGACGACCGCGGGCGCGCCCTCGCTCGCCGCCCAGTTATGGATGTCCCACCAGATCTTCTCGCCGCCTTCGAGCGGCACTTCGGCCGCCCCGACCGGGGAGATCACGCCGTTCACCCAGAAGAACCAGTCGTAGGGATGCCCGTCGCGTTCGCTTTCTTCGAGCCCGTCGATCGACTTCACGTAGCCGCCGCCGTAGCGGGTCTCGATTTCGGCTTCGCCTTCGAGGAAGCGCATCACGGTGTCAGATTCGGTCGCTTCTCCTGACGCTTCGGTGACCTTCGTCGCACCGAAGTCACGGGTCACGGTGAGTTCGACCGACCCCACCGTCGACCCCGGGCCAAGGCCGCAGCCGGCGGCCGCGAGCGCCACTCCGAGGAGGAGCAAGGCACCCACGACCGCCGCGCCGCGGCGAGGCATCAGCTACCGACGGGGCACTGCGACCCGAGGCAGACCGGAGCGGCCGCCGAGGGGATGTCGTCGCCGAGCCCGGCGATCAGCGCCGTCGGTTCGGTCAGCGTGATCATCACCTTGCCGCTCTTGTCGGTCGGGCCGATCGCGCCGGTCACCGCCGCGCCCTGCACCGGCCGGTGCTTGCCCTTTTCGTTGTAGGCGTAGACGTGGACCGCGAACGGCACGCCGGCGATCGCCTGCTGCGGCGCGCTGATCACCAGCTCTTCCGGATACGGGTAGCTCGGCGCCAGGTCCCAGAGAACTTCGTCGCCGGCCTTGATCTTGGCCTTTTCGCCGCCGACCGTGGCGCCCTTGTGGTTGATCTTCAGGTACCAGGAGGACTTGCCCTTGGCGACGCTCTTGCCGACGCCGCAGAGGCCGAGGCCGAAGCTGAAGTGATCGGTCACCGACAGGGGCGCGAGCTGCTTCACGGTCTTCGCGCCCTGGGCCAGGAGGCCGAGCGCGGTGTCGCCGGGGACGCTGACGGACTTGCCGCTGCCGCCGGTCCCGGAGCCGAGGCAGGTCGCCTTCGGGCTGGTCTTGACCTGTGCGGTCCCGGTCTTGACCAGGCCTTCGCTCAGCACCTTGTTGTCCTTGCCGACGACGCGCAGCGTCGCCTGGAAGGCGGATGCGTTGGCGGTGAAGGCGAGCGTCAGGCAGAGCGCCAGCGCACACGCGATCACGGTACGAAGTTGAAGCGGTCTTGGCATATGAGCCACCCTTTCCTCGAGGGTCGTCTTGGCTGGCCGGGGACAGGTCTCCTGGCTTCCGGGGTTGGGCGGCCGCGCCTTCCCGGGGACGGTGGCGCCCCCAGTGGCCGACGCCGGGCAAGCGGCGTCCGCGACCTCCTCGACCCGGTCACAGTGGCGGGACCACGCCGGTTTCGCACCGGACTTCCCTTGACCACCGACCGTATGTACGGGCGAGTCTATTAGGCTGCCACCGCTCGGGCATCGCCTGAGCATTGGGTTGTCTTCGTCCAAGGAGGTCTCAGTTGGAGCGCTCGCGTCGGCGCCGCCCCTCGCCCGCCCTGGCGGTCGCCTGCCTCGCCCTCTTCGTCGCCCTCGGCGGCACGGTCCTGGCGGCGACCAAGATCGACGGCCGCACGATCAAGGTGAAATCCCTGCCCGGCAACCGGCTCACGCTCGGCTCGCTGCCCGGCAATCGCCTCCAGCCAGGGACGATCCACGGCGACCGCCTCGCCCCACAATCGATCACCGGTGCCCAGATCGACGCCGCCACCCTCGGCCAGGTCCCGAGCGCCGACCACGCCAACTCCGCCACCTCCGCCGACACCGCCCGCCACGCCGACACCGCGACCGCCGCCGACCACGCCTCCGACGCCACCACGATCAACGGCCGGAGCGTGGGATGCGGCGAAGGCAAACGAGAATTCGCGGGGGCGTGTTGGGACGTCCAACTCCGCGCCACCCAACTTCCCTTCGTCGCAGCAGCACAGCTATGCGGGAATGAAGGAGGCGAGCTAGCTGACCCAGCATCAATCCTCGCATTCAACGGTCTGCCGGGCGTTCCGTCGGACGTGGGCGGCGAGTGGTCGAGCGCGGTCCGCGTGGAATCGGCTGAATTCTGGAGTTCAATCGCAGTGGAAGGCACCGATGAACTCCGACTGCACTCGCGGCTCGCGCCCCTGCACTTCCGCTGCGTCACGCCGCTGCTCCACTAGATCCTCGACAACACTCACTATCCTGCCGCGATGCTTCGCCGAGCGGCATTGGCCGGGGCCGCGCTGGTCGTCCTCCTCGTCTTCGCCGCCGCGGCGGAGGCGAGCACGGCGCGGCGGATCGAACGGTTCTGGACGCCGGCGCGGATGGCGGCGGCGCGGCCGCTCGAGATGACGGTCGGCCGCGGGGGCCGGGCCGACGTGCACCTCGGCCGGCGGCCGGTGGTCGCCGGCGCCAGCTACTCCTTGGTGCCGACGCCGGAAGCGCCGCCCTACTCCTGGAACGGCCGGCTCTTCGTCGTCCAGGAAGGCAAGGAAGGCTTCTGCTCGGCGACCGCGATCGACTCGCCGACCCGCAGCCTCGTCCTCACCGCCGGCCACTGCGTCAACAGCGGCGGCGCGGAAGGCAAGCCCGGAACCTGGTCGACCGACCTCGAGTTCGTCCCCGGCTTCAACCTCGGCGCCGCGCCCTACGGGACCTTCGCGCTCGAAGGCCGGCCGCGCGCGCTCCCCGGCTGGACCGAGGAAGGCAACCCCGACTACGACCTCGGCGCCTTCCTCGTCGCGCCGAACGCGGCGGGGCTGCCGCTCACCGAAGCGGTCGGCGGCGGCGCCCAGATCGTCACCGACCTCGGCCTCGCACAGCGCTTCGAAACCTTCGGCTACCCCGGCGACACCGAACGGATGCGCCACTGCGTCTCCGGCTCGGCGGGCCGGGACCCGGTCACCTTCACCCTTCCCGGCCCGAGCACGGTCGGTGTCCACTGCCGCTGGGCACCGGGCGCGAGCGGCGGCGGCTGGCTGATCGACGGCGGCACCGAGATCGACGGCCTCAACGCCTACGTCGAGCTCTCCCCCAAGCACCGCACCTTCGGTCCCTACTTCTCGGCGACCACCGTCGGCCGCCTCGTCGCCGGGCTCTAGCTGTCGAGCAGCCGGCGGTAGTAGCGGTAGTCGCTGCGGTCCGGGCGCAGGTTCGAGGCCAATGCCAGGTGGTGTCGGGCGCGGCGGGTCTGGCCGGTCATGCTCAGCGCCCGCCCGAGGCAGAAGTGGGCGTAGTCGTCGACCGGATGGGAGTCGACCACGGCGCCGAACTCGACCGCGGCGAGACGGAAGCGGCCCGCCCGGTAGTAGGCACGGCCGAGCGCCTCACGGACCGAGGTCTTCTGCGGTTCGCGGCGCGCCGCCTCGGCGAGCGGCTCGGTCGCGTCCTCGAAGTCACCGTCCTCGAGCAACTCCATACCGCGCCGGTAGAGCGTGTAAGTGGGCTCGGCGGCGGGTTCGGGCATCGCCCGATTGTAGGAGCCGCGACAGGCGGGCTTTCGGATCTAGAGCTTGCGGGCGCGGACGGCGGTGCCGTAGGCGCAGACCTCGGTCCAGGTGGTCCCGAGCTCGGAGGTGTCGTAACGAAAGGCGATGATCGCGTTGCCGCCTTTCGCTTCGACCTCCTCGACCAACCGCTCGGTCGCGTGCTCGCGGCCTTCTTTCAGCATCTTCGTCATGCCCTTGAGCTCGCCGCCGGCGAGGGACTTGAGCGAAGCGCCGATCTGAGAGCCGACGTTGCGAGCGGACGGTGAGGCCGAAGACCTCGCCGAGGACCTCTTCGATCTCGTAACCAGGACCCAGGTCGTTTGCGGTCGAGATGATCACGGCGGCCACCCTACCGGCGCGGTCAGAGGTCTAGACGAAAGATCCAGCGGCGGCCGTCGCGGTCGTCGGAGTCGCGCTCCGGGACGCGCGCGTAGCCGAGCGATTCGTAGAGCGCGTGGGCGGCGGTCTGGTAAGGGCGGCTCCAGAGGGCGACCGCCTCGGCGCCGAGCTCCCGCGCCCGCTCGTCGCATCCTTCGACCAATGCTCGCCCGATCCCCTGGCGGCGCGCCCGGCCGGCGACCGCGAGCCGCGCGAACTCCGCCTCGCCGGGCCCGGCGACCGAACGTCCCGGGGCGCCGGGCGGGAAGAGCGCCGCCACCGCGACCACCTCGCCGGCCCCGTCGACCGCGACGCTGACCGCCGCCGAGACCGCGACCGCGAAGTACTCCTGCAGCGCGTACGCCTCCTGTCGCCCTTCCGGCCCAGCTTTGGCGTAGGCCTCGGTCCAGAGCGCGACGATCGCGTCGGCATCCCCCTCGTCAGCGTCCCTGATCAACATCGGAGTCAGGCTAGATGGTCGATTCCGTGGGGGTGCAGGGGACGGGCAAGGGACGCGGCCATCTCGACCACGACCCTGGCAGGCTGTGGTCGTGGTCGAGATGGCCGGGGGTGCGGGGCGTCACAGGTTCGGCACGAAGAGCCGGAGAAGTTCACAGGTCTCCCTGTCTTCTTCAGACGTTGCAATCACGTGACCATGGTTTTGGGGGCCTATAGGACCCCAAATCCATGCAGCGCGTTTCCGACCCTCCGATGGAGGCCTGAAACGCATGAGGAGCTGTGACGTTCCCGGCGTCTCTCCCCGTGCTTCGTCACGTTCCCGGCGTCTTCGT
>Ga0164242_10006427_pt1 | contig 12927 bp, 7 predicted proteins | sample OricomgcompostMG_FD_108783 | JGI IMG/M metagenome (GOLD analysis project Ga0164242, IMG submission 108783) | Miracle-Growth compost microbial communities from Emeryville, California, USA - Original compost - Miracle growth compost (MG) ... | reverse complement strand
TGTGCGAAGTATGCGTAGGACAAGCCGGAGGAATCAGGGTCCAATTCCTGTCGATGTTCCTGAAGAAAGAGACGAGCCTCATAAGCTGACAAAGTGCACATTCCGTGTGGCCGTCAGCGAAGGCCGCCGCTGGCGGGGGGGGCGGGGGGGTGGCTGAGAGGGTCTGGCTGAGAGGGTCGGAGGCCGTCCTACAAGGCAGATAGAGAGAATCGGCATGGCTGCTGCCAACCTGTGTCATGTCATGGGACTTCTCGCGGCTATCGTCTGACTCGCATTCCTGGCCACTGCCTTGGGCTTGGGAATCGTCGAGGCCGGGAGTCCCCCAAAGCAACATATCCCCTTTTGGCCAAGGGCCGAATTGACATCATCTACAAAATGCCATATGCCTTAGGGCGAAGCCCCAAGCTCTTGGCCTTCTCACCGTTGTCCGTAGTCCGTGCGACAGATGAGGGGAGAAAGGGATAGTCCTTCGCCCTCGACACTGAATATTCAAGTTTAGAAGAAGAGGGGGACCGGGGGAACGGGGCAATGGGGGAAGGGGTCCATATGAAAAATGATGAAATGGGGCTGCAATGGCAGAGAGGCATTGGAGGCTGGTGGACGGAAGTGGACACCCACGTTCTCTGTCGTCGCTTTCCAGAACCGGTAGGCGAAAGTGGGATGGGCGGGAAATGTGGCCTGATTTTGCTTGACGGCGCGAGAAGATACGCGACCATTACGGGTTTGCCATGCTTGCTTGGCTATCGGCCGTGCAACACAAAGCTTCCCAACGCGGGTTTTTCCTTCCGACACCAGACCTATTGCCGGTAATCCGTACATTCGGGGGCGTATTTCTGGTTTGCCCTTTGTGGAGCTGGCCCGTTTTCGCCCCGGAAAACCTAGCAAACGTTGCCTCCACCACCACCCCCCGAAGATGGGGCCGACACACTAGCTGTCGTTGTAGATATTACGGACTGCTACCTTACCACTTACCTAGCTACAAGGTGGATCCTGTCAGAAGTACTACACTCAGCGGAGGTCATTGCATCGGTGGCAGTACGGAGGGGTCGTTGGTAAGTTGTAGTTAAGTGGCCTTGGGTGACGTAGGTAGTCAGAGAAGCAAAACCGAGACGGTAATTTCACCGTCTTTTTTTCTCGAGACGGCCTTTCTCGAGACGGTTTGTGTCTGTTGGGAAGCACTCTGCCAGGTTAATATGTTAAAATGCGCCGGGATTGTAGAGCCAGGGGTGGTGGTGGTGGTGGAGGTGGTGTAGCAAGGAAAGAGTTAACAGAGAAACGGATTTTGGACTGCTTTTTCTGTCTGCTTTTCTTGTCTTTCCACAAACCTGCGGCCCCTGGTCAGCTGCTGGCCCTGTTTTGGCCTTGTTTCTCTCTCTCCCCTCGTCTTCGTTAATCGAACGGTTGCTTGTAAATGCTGCCCACTAGAGGGATCGCCACACCCAAAGATACCTAAAACGAGAAAAAAAAAAAGGGTCCGATTGCCCGAGGGTGAAAAGAGGAGCGAGGAAAAAATAGGAGCGAGAAAAAAGAGGAGCGAGAGCTTTGAGAAGAGTGTCGAAGCGCGTGCTCTGTCTTTTCCCCGGGGCCTGGGGTGCTCAAGCAAGACATCCGCCTCCCCAGCCATAACGTCATAGTGCCTGACCACTACACGGGAACTAGATTATCGGGAACACCAACTCCACCGACACGTCCCCTTCTCCAAAATCTTTGCGCTTTGGTTCTTTGCCCTGCAACCGCTTCCTATTGTTCATTTCCCTCCTATCACGAATTCCCGTCTTGTCCCCCTGTGGCGAGCCAGCCCTCTTTTCGCTGCATTTTCGACACACCCCTTGCTCTTTGCCCGTCCTCGACTTCCCAATCAACAGACGCACCTCGCCGTCGCATACCCGCGCAACGGGTTTTCCGAATGAGGAATGCCAAGTTCCCAAACGCCCCAAGATCAGGCAAACCCCCTCTCGCACATCCCACCCTCGCAACAACGAGTTGCTGTCCGAACCGCTGTGCAGCTTTCAGAAAGGCAGCCCGGTATCTTGAAGTCGTCTAGTGTCGGCGATGCTTTGACTAGGTTGCCGGGAGACTCGCTTGCCACGAGAGCCTTGATGCCTGACAGTTCGGGGACTGGGCCAGGTTCGCCGCCCAGCGCAGCCGCAGCTAAGTCGTTCCGGAGGTCAGTCACCTTCCGCGACAGTCATGCCAATACCGGTGTTGGCCAACCAGCCGGGCCTAGGAAGGAACCACTGGCGACCAGAGAGAGGAAGTTACCAGAAACCGCCGTCCGAGTAGAAGGAGGTGTAACAAGGGACGATGGGTCTAGTGGAGGAAGAGAACCAAAGGGAATCGACAAAACAGATACTCAAAGACAACTGAACCGGTACCGTGAGGGGTTGACACGAGACATGGAGAGGAGAGAGATCTCCGCAAGAGGTGGAATCCCACCGACCGAACCTTCGACCATGCTACCTGTCCAGGATGAAATCGACATATCGCCGCCGCCGCCCTCCGAACCTACAAGCAACTCGACGGGATCAGGATCAGGAAACACCGTCAAGGGCGGAAACGCTCCTTCCTTCGCACCAGCAACTTCCTACTCGTTCCCACGCACGGCGCCGCCAGATTCCAACCAAAAACCCCACGCCCCGTATACCACATTACCGTCCTCAATACTACCTTCACCTTACCAGAATGTATCCTTCCACGATCCTCGCTTGCAGTCCAAGGTCACGTCCGATTCTTCGATGCCGAGCTCAACCATGTCGTTCATGGCCGACGGATACGGACAGTCCGGCGGCATGAGTGAATTTTCTAGCCCTAACCTCTATGACCTGACTTTAATGCTGTCCGCCGAACCCGGGTTGGACGCGTGGTGGAGCACCGTTGTGCAGATCATGACCGACATATTCAAGGCGGAGCGCGTGACACTGGCCGTCCCTGCGGACCCGACCGATATCGAGAACGTGCCCTGGGGCCAGAAGGCGACCTACAGTCCCCGTCAGGACGGCATGAGTGTCGGCTACATGACAAGAGGTTCAAGCTTCGTTCTCAGCAGCAACGACGGTTTCTCCGAGCCTAGGTCACAAGCTGAGGAACCCGCGAAACAGAAAAGTCCACTACGGCCTGGACTGCAAAGCAGGCACTCGTTCACGGCTTATGAGGATAGGAAGGAGAAAAAGAAGTCTCCTATACCGAGTAATCCCGCTGGTCGTCGACCCAATCTTCCCTTGCGGAGCAAGAGTTTATATCCCTCGTCATCTCTTAGACAAGGGGAAGTCGCCGACCGCCGCAGCAGTGAAGACGAAGATGGATATGACGATGACGATAACGACGACGACGAGGAGGAACAACATCCGGGCTTGAATAGGCAGGCTTTGGAGGAGCATGACGCCCTGGAGGAACAGAGAATCCCAAGCTGGGAAGCACCTTTGGCGTCACCGCGGCAAGGTCGGGGCAAGGTGCTCAACGTGCTGCAGGCTCTGAGTTATGAAGCCGACCCTCTCATCGATCACAATGGTGTCGTACGTGTGCTTGAGCGTGGTCGGGTGATTGCCCTGACGAGGAACTACCCCTACCTCAACCCCGGTGTCAAGGACAAGTCCTATTCCGCGGTCAAGGCCCCTCTTCAAACCCAGCCCCCGGAAGCGCTGAAAAGGAGGACGCGGAACTCGAGATCTGACTCGACGTCGAGCAAGTTACCCCTATTCGGAGGCGTCCGGCCACCATCTTCCGGCCACGTTGCATCCCAAGCCGGTGAGAAGAAGAGACCTGGGGCTGTCGCCGGTGACCCCATCACACCAACACCCAAGTTCGAGGAATTCGAGCAAGCACCACCGTCGCCATGGTCGCAATCCCCTGCTCCATCGCCCGCTGTTCGAGCCGACTCCTCGGAGAATCCCTTCTTCACCGATGCCATGGTCGACGAGGAGTCCTTCAACCCGTCCTCCGGGCCCCAGGATTATTCCTCCATGATGCCGCCCCAGACTATCGGAGTCGACAATTCTTGGACCGTCTTGCACATCCCTCTGACCCACGTCCTCCTCTCCAAGATGGGTCCTTCTTTCAAGCTCGACGATACCCTCATGGGACAGAAATCTATAAGGGGGAAGTCAGAAAGGAGGGCAGAACCTGGTGCCTCAGGAGCACACCCACACTCTACCCCGGATCAAAAACATGCCCCCATCGCTATTCTCTCAATCCTGAGCCCGCTAATCCCATATCCGTCAAACCTTCGCCATTCTTTAGAGCAGCTAGCTCCCCATCTCGCAACCTCCTTCTCGCTCTGCCGCCATTACACTAACCAAGAAATCGAGCTAAACGGCCTCAAAAACGGCAGACCCCACCACGCCGGCTTTGGGGCTGTTGGTCACGACGGGCGGCCCTTGGTCGGCCCGGCGGCCATGGCCAGCTTGGGATATGTCCCCGCTTCGGATGCCCCATCTAGGGCCTCTCTAGCCGGCAGCATCACCAGCCCTAGTGATTATTCCGCGCTTTCCCGCAGCGCCGCCGGCTCACCGGGCGGCACCCCATTCTGGGATCCAGCGGCACTCGGCTTCGTGATAGACAAGCGGCACTCGGCTTCTAGTCCAGCACCAGCCGGCCCGGACAGCTATTTCAGCACCAAGCCTCGGTCGGGACCGAGCAATATGGGGCACCAGCCGAGGGATTCCAAAGAGAGGCCAGCGGCCGATAGGAAATCTTCGTTGCGCGTTTCTACCGGCAAGGCTCTACTTCAAGACCCTGGCACGGAACCCAGCCCTGGCGTGTCTGACAGCGGCGGGAGGAGTATGGATAACCCGCCGTCCGCCAGCCTCCAACAGCCACAAGAAAACAGTGCTACATCACGGGAACAAGCATCAGTGAAAGATGGAAACCCAGCGGGTGGTGCATTGGCTACCGAGGCCCAGAAGAGGATTTCCGTTTCAACGCCCACTGGTGGGCATCGTCATACCCAGCTTCATACTTACGGTGCCGACTTCGCCTCAACCTTCCAGTCCCTGCCGCCGAGCTCCACAATCCCGAGTAGGGGTGGTCCCCAGACTCCAGGACTGTCTCGAACTGGCTCGATTGGCGGACCGGAGATGATACCTCCCTCGGACCGACTGAAAGGTCTTATCCTGGACTCGCTCCCAGCCCATGTCTTTGTGGCTCTGCCGCAGACGGGCGAGATCGTGTGGGTCAACAGCCGATTCTTTACGTATCGCGGACAGAGCTCTGGAGACCTAGCGGCAGATCCGTGGGGAAGCATCCATCCCGACGATAGGGATGAATATCTCCGTGCCTGGAGCCATTCCGTCCGAACTGGAGAGCAATTCTCACGGACCGTACGCATTCGTCGGTTCGACGGCGCCTACAGGTGGTTCTATGCTCGGGCTGTTGCCTCTAAAGACAGACGGGGTGTTATCCTTCAGTTCCTCGGGTCGTACATGGACATCCACGACCAGCATATCGCCGAGCTCAGAGCCGCCCGGAAAGAGGAGATCGAGGCCTCTGAAGCCAAGCACAGGCTTCTCGCCAACTTGATACCGCAGATTATCTTCACCGCTACTGAGGACGAAGGCATTACATTCGCCAACGAGCAGTGGTTGTCCTATACTGGGCAGAGCTTTGACGACGCTTTGGGCTTGGGTTTTATGGACTTCGTTCATCCGGACGACCTCGCTAAATGCCGAATTCCGACCGATCTCCCCCCATCGCCGAGCCCGAAGGGTGAGGGAAAAAGCCAAGGCCAGCCACTGACACCAAGCAAGTTAACAGCGGTCGTGCCGGTTAGTTCGACTGCCAATACCGAGTCTAACATAAGGGGTGTCCATCAAGCCCTCTCGAGGAACAACAGCTCTAGTAGCGGGTCCGTCTATGAACTGCCAACGGCCAACCTCACGGAGTTGGCTCGGCAGGGGGTTATCAAAGTCGCTACAGATAGCAACGGCCGGCTCTCATACACGACCGAGATCAGGTTGCGGTCAAAGGCCGGGGAGTACCGGTGGCACCTGGTTCGATGCGTGGAGATTGATAACATTGACTTCGGGAATGGAGTTAGCTCCTATTTCGGATCCGCGACGGATATAAACGACCACAAGCTCCTCGAGGCCAAGCTCAAGGAAGCGATGGAGTCCAAGAGCAGATTCCTGAGCAACATGTCCCACGAGATCCGCACACCCCTCGTCGGTATCTCCGGCATGGTCAGCTTCTTGCAGGATACAACCCTGAACGAGGAGCAAAGGGACTATACCAACACGATCCAAACTAGCGCCAACAGTTTGCTGATGATTATCAACGACATCCTTGACCTGTCCAAGGTGGACGCCGGCATGATGAAACTCAACTACGAATGGCTCCACACGCGATCGCTCATCGAAGACGTGAACGAACTCGTATCAACCATGGCGATCGCCAAACGGCTGGAGCTCAACTACGTCGTCGAGGCAGACGTACCGGCGTGGGTGAAGGGCGACCGGGTCCGCATACGCCAAGTGCTCCTTAACGTCATCGGAAACGCCATCAAATTCACGAGCCAGGGCGAGGTTTTCAGCAAGTGCCGAGTCTTTGACCCTGGGGTCGCGGTTCTCCCAGACAACGAGATCATGCTTGAATTCTCGATCGTCGACACAGGCCGAGGCTTCACACAAGAAGAAGCCGACCTGATCTTCAAGCCTTTCAGCCAAATCGACGGCAGCAGCACTCGGCAACACGGGGGTAGCGGCTTGGGTCTGGTCATTTCGAGACAGCTCGTAGAGCTACACGGCGGGACGATGGACGGCACGGCTGTTCTTGGGGAGGGCTCGACCTTTACCTTCACGGCTCGATTTGGTCTCCCAACCGAATTGGATCATCCCGACGCACCGCTAAACCCCGACGCCCCAGCTCCGAAGACATCGCACGACGAGCTCCCCCAGGGCTACAAGCAGTACTCGCCAGGTAACGTCATTCGGCAAAGCCCAACAACAGTCAGTCCCTCGGCAACAGACGGAGATTTCGTGTCTTCCACCTTGCCCTCAAGCAACGGCTCAGACCCGTCGACCCAGGGCACGGAACGGTCCTCCATGTCTTCGGTCAGTGTTGGCCTGGTGCGCTTCGGCGCAGCGGCTAGAGCCAGCGGACACGACCTTTCGCAGATGAAGCTGGCGATGCCCTCGGGAAATAGCCCTCCGGGAATGATACTTTCGCCACATATGGAGCAAGAGTCTCCCCCGGTAGTCATTATCGACCCGCGGCCGCGGGTGTACTCGATCCTCATAATATGTCCACAGAACCACAGCAGGGAAGCCACCACTAAGCATATCGAGATGACTTTGCCGAAGGATACCCCCCACCAGATTACGGCTCTTTCGTCCATCCAAGAGGCCGAGGCCTTGATTAGCGGGGAAAATCCGGTCATATTCACGCATATCGTCATCAACCTGCCATCACCTGAAGAGATCATCGCGTTGATGGACCAGGTCATAAAGTCGGGCATGTCTGGCAAGGCTACGATTGTTATACTATCCGACTCGGTGCAGAGGCAAGGGTTGACGAAACTGATTGCCAATACCAAGTACGAGGAACTCCTCAACGAAAAGCGTGTTACCTACATCTACAAACCAGTGAAGCCATCCCGCTTCGCCGTCATCTTCGATCCGGACAAAGAACGAGACTTCAGTATCGACAGGAATCGATCTACGGCGCAGCGTGTGGTGGAACACCAGAAACAGAGCTACGTCGAAGTCGAGAAGAGGATGGGAAATAAGGGGTATACGGTACTCGTTGTCGAGGACAACCTGGTAAACCAAAAGGTACTCCAAAAGTATCTCAAGAAGGTTGGCGTCGCAGTCGAGGTGGCCACAGATGGCGTCGAATGCACCGAGAAAGTCTTCTCCCAACCGCATGAATACTATTCCTTGATCTTGGTAAGCTCTAATCAACCCACGCAACAGCATTCCTCCTTCCATGGCTAATGCGCGATGTAGTGCGACCTCCACATGCCTCGAAAGGACGGCTACCAAGCCTGTCGCGATATTCGAAATTGGGAGGCGTCGAACGGGTATGCTGATATGCCCATCATCGCGCTCTCCGCCAACGTCATGTCAGACGTACAAGAGAAGTGCATCGCCGCCGGGTTTAGCGACTATGTCACCAAGCCTGTCGACTTTATAGAGCTCAGCGCCGCCTTGTCCAAATTCTTCCAAAGCGGTAGTAGTTGAACCCCTTACATAGGCGTTTTGACACCATCACCTCAACGCCCACAAGCTTTCCACATTTCATACTAGCCTTTCTAAAACACCGACTCGGTCACCCACCCCCCGAGAGCGGAAACTTAGCACACGCAACTTCCATTTACGTTCTTTCGCCTTCGATCGTTTGCATACCAGGGGTTTTACACCGCCGTATATTGGCCCCCAAGAACCCCTCACAAATCAACATACAACAGCACAACAATGCCATGACGGAGAGGGATGTTATAGATGGGGACAATCGAACCCCAATAGACATTTTTGATGGTTTTTTCTTTGGTTATTTACGATATGTTTTGGGAAAACCCGCCGACCCAGAGTCAGCGTAGGAATACTATCTACGACTTTGCATAATGTGGATTCTTAGGGAATGGAATCGGGGGTGGTTAGGACCCGGCCTCATCCTGGATGGACATCCGCTACGGTCGGATGGGGGAGTTTGCGTTGTTTTTTTAAACACGATACGCGTTCATGGCCGGGAGCTGGAGTCTTTGGGAAGATGTTTTTAATGTTGCTACTTCTGCGTAGGGATCCCCCACGCTCTCTTGAAAAGGGCTGAGGATTATTCTCCCCTATCGCATGTCTTTCTAGGATAAAGGAGGATGAGGGGATACATGTAGCATATTAACACAGTTGGTGGATATCATCATAACTGAGTCATTCCCATTGTTGACGAGGTATAACGCCTATCTCACACTGCAACTAAAGTACGCGCGAGAAGTGGCCAGGAGAGAGCGATCACCCTAGCAAACTGCGTGAGTTCATCCACCTCGGAGCAAGTTGTTCTACAAGGGCGGCTTGAAACCCGAACCTATGTGACCCTTTGGCGCGGAATCAGCGTATGGATAAAAAGTCAATTCCCAGAGACCACCAACTCTATGGCAAACAATTTACCTAGGTATATCCTCCGCAAAAGCAAAAGCTGGGCCCCTGTCCGAGCCAAACCTCCTATGACCGAACTGTTGATCATTCTAACCCCAGACGCGCAAAAAGAACAATAGACCGTAACATCGTCATCAGTGATAACCGCATTCTTCTTAGGAAATGTCATCCCGTTATTCCCCCCCTCATACTCGCTCATCCGTCAAACGCTGCCGGCAGTGGAAGACCGGGTAGCCAAAATCCAACTAAAACACCCGGATAGGTAGTGAAGGGCGAGAGGTTTGGTACAACTCTCAGTACACACTCCCCTCAATACTCTTATCCTCCCTCTCCGCCCTAGCAAGATCATCTTCAGGCTCGGGTTCCTCAGGCTCAGGCTCCGCATCAGCCTCGTGCTCACCATCGCTACTATGCGGCGCATCCCCCAGCCTATTCGCCCTCCGGCCGCGACCCATACCGCTCTGGTCGCGGTGATGATGATGGTGATGCGAGTGGTGGTAATGCTGCCGCGGAACAACAACAGCATCGGACTCGTCCGACGACAGGCCCGCCGCTACCTTGAGCCGCGCGATGCGCCTCCGGCGGCCCTCCTGGTCGTCCTCGGACGAGTCCGCATCGCTGGCCACCACGCTGTTATGGCCGCTATACGTGCCGCCAAAGTCGCGGCCGACGTGCAGAAAGGGATGCGGCGGCGCGGCGTTGGGGCTCTTCTCGTGGGCGCGGAGGCGGTCCTCGACCGAGATGAAGGACGGCGTGCCGTCGGGCGAGGACACCACCTCCTCTTGGGCGCGGGTGATGTCGATCTGCGGGCCAACCCCCGCCGCCGCCTCCTCGGGGTTCTCGGTGTCGGCGGCGGCAAAGGAGTTCTGGGATTGGAAGCGCTTGGCTGCGGGTCGGCGCTGGGCGATGGTGGTGGAGTTGCCGTTGCCGTTGAAGGACGGGTTGGGGTGGCTGGAGGAGCCGGGCGCAGCGGCGGAGGTGTTGGCGCCGTTGGTGTTGGTTACGGTGATGGTGGTTGCGGAGGCGCCACTGCTGCTATTGTGGCTAGAGGTGATGCTGTCGCTCTTAACCAGGTCAGCCAGCGTCTGGCGGATCTTGAAGCTCTTGTCATGATCGCAACCATTTGGGCAACCGCCCCACCGTCGACGGGGTTCAACGGGGGAGGAGGAAGAAGCAGCAGCGGAGGAGAGGGCCTTGTCTAGCTTGGAGCTGTCCTTACTGGTTCCGTTTTCCTTTGCTGCTTCCTTGTCCTTGCTCTCGTCTTTGTCCTCCTTGCCGTCTTTGGCATCTTTACCGTCCTTGCCGTCCTCGAGGGAGCGCTCGCGCCGCAGCTCGGACCACGTCCGTAGTTTGTTTTCGAGTTTGTACTTGCCGCTCTCCTGCTTGCGCATGATGAGGAACTCGCAGTGGTTGACGTTCCGGAGGTCCTCAAAGTACTCGACGCTGAAGTGGTACCACTTCATGAGGAAGACGCGGGACATGAGGCCGTGGGTTACTATATTATTGGGGCTGTAGTTAGCGAAAGGCACCCCTCCCTTGTTACGCAAAGCGGCCAAACCCCTGACGATCGTGGTGTAGTCAGGGGCTGCTTAACTGTGTAGTACGTACCGAGCACGCAGACGCTTGCAAAGTCGTCTTCGCCAAACTGCCTCCACAGACTCTCGTTGAAGCCACTGACACGATCGTAGGCATCGGCAGCGCTCTCGCCGTTGGGGATGCGGTAGAAGAAGTGGCCGTAGTCGGCGCGCTCTTGCCACATGCGCTCCATCTCGGCGCTGCAGGGCTGGAAGTTGCCAAAGTCCTGCTCGCGCAGGCGCGGCTCCTCGTACACCTTGATGTTGTTGCGCTTGAACGGGCTGGGCTCGGCCTGGTCCGAGGTCAGGGTCGCCAGGATTCCTTCGGTGGTCTCTCGCGTTCTACGGTAGGGACTTGTGAAGAAGTGGATGGTGTCGTCTGCCCGGAGCATGGCTCGTAGCCGCCGGCCGGCCTCGTATGCTTGCTGCCATCCGTCTTGTGTCAACTTTACGCGGTGATCCGGGATGGTCTGATGTATCTCGCGGTTTTCTGTAAGTGGGAGGAGAGGAGTCAGCCTCGGTCCAAGGTTCCTTTTCCTTGACAAGGGGGCATAGCAAATCGGCGGGGGTCCTGCAGTACGAGTCCGACTTACTATTTCCCTCAGACTGAGCATGCCTGATCAGGATGAGAAGTCTTGGCTTAGCCATGATTATAGATCTGTTGTGATAAAGACTGCGACTAAGTCTTGGGTCGGAAAGAGGGGCAGTAGTATTATATGGTGCTTTCAGCGGAAGATTGCGGAAAGGATGGTCAACGCAATGATTGCCAGTTTGATGAGCAGGACCTCTATATACTAGGTACAGAGTCGATCATCCAAGCCCAACGCAGATGATTATATTGGGTACCTGACCTGAGGTACCTGACGTGATGTAGGAGCCCACTGACTAATGGGTAGTAAGTGAATGGACAAGCAAGCCAAGGAAGGTCGTCGTATGATGTCGATTGCTATCAAGACTTGGCCGCTGTTTGTCTAGTAGAGCGAATGAACGAATGAGTGGCTGGAGGGTATGACTGGGACGAGATGTGTTTGTAGAAACTGCACGCTCTTGGGAGACCTCTATCTGGGCATCAGTCAGGCTTTTGTCTCTTTCTCTTAAGCAAGGTTATTAATGGGAGAGTCATATTTCTCAAACGCGGATTCTTCTCGCCCTGGCTAGATTCCCATCCCGGCCTTGTCGCCCCCCCCTGGCTCGTTCATTGGACAGTACCCTCCGATCCGCGGCGACAGGGGCAAGCTAGTGGGGGAGGGAGGGCGCCTGGCCTGGCTTTGGGCGCAACCAACAAAGCCCTGTGGGGCCTCCGACTCCCACCATGTACCGGTCGGTCACTTTTGTCGATGCTGTCTTTTTTTATCACTTTTGCCATTCTGTCTCGACATTGGTCACTAATTCCCACCAGCTCGGTTCATTGCCGCCCATTGCGATCCTTGTCCCACACACCGAGCCTCCTGCCTGCATTTTGTCCTACCTAGGTGTGCAGTTAAATCTTTTTCAGCGCGTAAGAGGCAAACAACATCAGCTCTTTGCAGCCACCACGAAACTACGAAACCAACAGAGCAAACATCCGGTCCTGCAGGTCGCAATACCGTGTGACCACCCAGCGCACACCTCCTTCCCTGAAACCGCGGGGCGGCAGGCAGGCAGGCAGGCAGGCGAATATACCAGGCTCAACTACGAAACACCCGCACGCAGCGCCCGTACAAGCCCGCACAGCCAACAAACAACCACAACCATGTCAGGCGAAGGCCCCGAAAGCATCCCCACCTCCGCCGACCCGCGCTCCAAGCGGCCCGTCAAGAAGCGCGCCCTAACCCCCGTGTCCGCGCAAGCCAAGGATGTCGACGCCCTCTTCGCGCGCCCGGACCGGGAGATCCGCGTTCCCGAGGTCCTAGGCGGCCCGCCACGGTCGCGCCTCGCCGCGCCGCCCGAGATCGTCACCAACGTCCAGGGCTCCAGCGCCGGCGCCGGCAGCGGCGAGTTCCACGTCTACAAGGCCAGCCGGAGGAGGGAGTACGAGCGCCTGCGCCAGATGGACGAGGAGGTGCGCCGCGAGAAGGACACCGAGGACTTCGAGAAGGAGAGGAGGGAGCGCGAGGCTAGGGACGCGGAGAAGACCAGGAAGAATCGCGAGAAGAGGGAGAGGAAGATGAAGGCGCGCAAGGCCAACAATGGGAAGGGGGGTTCCGCGGCGGATCAGGGGAAGGAAGCGCCTGGTGGAAACGCGCAGGCCAAGGCCCAGAACGGCGGCGGCGACGCTGCATCTACAGCTC
>Ga0164242_10006426_pt1 | contig 12927 bp, 9 predicted proteins | sample OricomgcompostMG_FD_108783 | JGI IMG/M metagenome (GOLD analysis project Ga0164242, IMG submission 108783) | Miracle-Growth compost microbial communities from Emeryville, California, USA - Original compost - Miracle growth compost (MG) ... | reverse complement strand
GCCAGCACCATCAGCGGGAAGGTCAGCGTCAGGATCATCAGCGACACCCAGATGTCGAAGGCCCGCTTCTGCAGCTTCTTGGTTCCGCTGTACTGCGGGCGCTCCACGTGGATCAGCGGCAGACCGGCCACCGGCCGCATGGTCAGCCGCGGACCCGCGACGTCGACCATGCCCGGCGACACCACGACGTCGACGCCGAGCCGGTCCATTTCCCAAGACAGTTCGCGCACACCGGCCGGCCCGAGATGATCGGTGGTGGTCAGCGCGACGGTGTCGGCCCCGGAGGCGGCCAGGGCCGCTTCCACGCTGTGCTCATTGCCCAGCACCGGCAGGGTGCCCACCCCGGGGATCTCGATGGTGCCGCCGGCGGTGCGACCGGTCAGGCAGACGCCGACCACCGAGAAACCGTAGTCGCGGGCCCGGCCCAGCGACTGCACCAGACTGCGCACCGAGGCGGGACTGCCCACTGCCAGCACCGAGTTCACGCACCGACCACGGCTGCGGTAGCGGCCCAGCACTCGGCGGGCCAGGTTGCGGCTCAGCAACAACATCACCAGGCCGAGCGGGAAGGCCAGCGCCAAGTATCCCCGGGCGTACTCGGGCCGCAAGATCATCAAAGTCACCGCGACCACACCGATGGTGGACATGGTGGCGGACAGCACCCGCCGGTACTCCTCGGTGCCGGCACCGACGATGCGCGGCGACCGGGTGCCGTAAGTGGCCAACATGCCCAGCCACATCAGACCGAAGATGACCGACAGCAAGCCGAAGTATTTGGTCAGCGGGTCGAACTGGGTGACCGGGCGGCCCAACCGGATCATTTGCGCGCAGGCCATCGCGGTGCCCACCACAAACAGATCGGACAGCATCAACGCAAAGACGTAACGACGTTGCCAGGCGAGCCCGGCGGCCCGATCTACAACGGGCAATACCGGGGGCAGCGCTGACGTCGCCTCCTCGCGCGCAGCAAACGCACCAAGATCACTCGTCTCGCTGGAAACCAGTGTCACCGCCGAATTCCCTCTCATCGTGGGTTGTGTCTTGCGAAACGCTCACTCTACTCAGATCACAGGTTGTCGCAGCATCTTCGCGAACGTTTGCTGGCCACCCCTTAGATGGTGCAGCATTTGCTGCGCATCCGCAATCGCGCTAACCAGAAAATTCCGAGAACAGCCGGACTAAGGCATATTAGTGCCACAGGGACAATAATCCGCAACCGGAACGACGAAGAACGTTGCCGCGAATTCTTCCAGCACAAAGGTTCGCCAAGATTTCGCTGGATAACCGGCGGCAGACGGCCGATTACGGGCTAGTCGGCCACGTAAGACGCGATGTCTTCACCGCACATGTCCCGATACGCCAGCCACATGGCCGCCCCCAGGCGACGCTGGCCAGCTGCGTTGTAATGGCGATCGACGCCTCCGTTAATAAATCCGCGTGTGCCAGGTACGAACGCGGTGTGCGCCCGCCGAGCAGGCGTGTCGGCATGCACCGCATCGATCGGCCCGTAGTCCTTACCGCTGAGCTCCATCTCCTCCGGCACCATCTGGCCCAACACAATTGGTAGTTTCCTGCCGTACCGGGCACGCAGATCGTCGATCGTCGAATCGAGCTTGGTCTGATAGGTCGGGGCCGGCATCAGCGGCACATCGGTCTCCCCTTGGTGCCACAGCACCACCGCCACGCTGCTGCCCGGGTACACCGCCAGGGCCCGATCGATGGCACCGACAGCCTCGCGATAGAGGTTGCGGCGGGTGCGCCGATCGGCCGGGTCCCAGGTATAACCGTTCTTCGGGGTGAACGAAGTGTCACCGCGGGCACCGGGGATCAACAACACCGCCCGGCCGGTCTCGTCGGCGAGCCTCTTGGCAAATGTCATACCGAAGCCGATCACGCCCCGCCCGGGCATCTCGTGCAACAACGGATCGACGGCCTGCACGGCCGTACCCCGGGACCGTCCGGCCATCGCCCACTGATGAACCAGCGGGTGCGGCCGATCCGGCCCGGACAGATCCAGGCCCTTGCCCATGCCGTAGGCATTGGACTGGCCCAGGATCGGCACGATCAGGTACGGGCGCTGCGGCGCGGGTACCGAGACACCCGATGGCGCCATGGCACGCCGGATCTGTCGTTTGACCTCGATCCACAATTGCCCCACCGGGCCGGCATCGCCATCGGGGTCACGTGGAGGACGCTGACGCATCCGGTAACCGTAAGGGCCGTGCCCAGCTCAGCTGTCGCCGACGCACCCGTCGGTGACCGGCATCCCGGCGAAACGCTGCGACAGCCAACCCAGTTGGGCCGACGTGTCCAGATCGCCATGATGATTCTCGGGTTGAAAATCCGAGACCACGACGCCGCCGAGCGCGCAGGCCCGGCGAATGGCGCCGGCGGTCCACTCGGGCTTGAGGTACTCGTCCGCACCGCCGTAAACCACCGACATCGGTGCCGCCAACCGCTGCTGCGGCAGCGCCCAGGCCGACAGGTACCCGCGTAATCGATCGGCGGCCTGCGGGCTGCTCGGCGCGATATCGCTCGGTTCCAGCTGCTCGATCACCGATTGCCGCTCGTGCACCTTGTCACCGCTGCAGGCGGTCAACACATCCCACTGCGCAGCGGCCGGCCCACGCCGGTAGTCATCGCGATTGATATCGGGGTGCAGCCGTGCCAGCGACTCCACGATCACCACCAGTGCGGCCATCTGATCTCGATCCAGCTGATGCTGCACGGCCAGGTCGACCAGACCGGCCACATCGGCGGCCGGTGCCAGCGCCACCACCCCCAGCGGCGGCATCTCCGGTGCGTAGGTGGCCGCCTGCTCCCCGGCACCCCAGGCCGCTCCCCCACCCTGCGAGCCGCCCCAGGCGGACCAGCGCGCGGACACATCCCGGAAGGTGTGCCGCAGGGCGCGCACGGCATCGATCACATTGCGGCCGGCGGTGCGGGCGTCCAGATACGGATGCACACCGGGCTCGCCGAGGCCCTGGTAATCGGCCAGCGCAACGGCGTACCCGGCATCGATGAACATGGCGACCGCATCGATGTTGCCCAGCAATGACGGCGAGAGCGACGGGGCACACGGCTGGTCGATCCCCAGGCTCCCATGCGCCAGCGACACCACCGGCCAGCCGCCCGGCGGTGGCGGTCCGGTCGGGATGAACACCGAGCCGGACACCACCGTCGGCCGACCCGTGTCGCCTTCGGTGGATCGGTACACCACCCGCGCCGCCTTCATCGGTGTGGCGGCCTGGGCGCGGCTGAACTCCGGCATGGTTACCGCGCTGATCAGGGTCCCCGGCCCGGTACCGCTCAGATCGGCACCGGCGATCGATTCCGCGGCAGGCAACTCCGGCGTCGACGTACCGGACCGCAACACCTTCGAGGACACCAGCACAGCCCCGGCAACAACCACCGCGACTACGCCGATAATCAACGGCCACAACAGTTTTCGGCGCATCAGCGCTTCCGGAACCGCTTGACCTGATTCAGACCGGGCTTTTCCACGCCGTAGTAGGTCACGGTGGAGACCACCAACGTGACCACGGTGACCAGAGCCATGTTGCGGAACATGCCGCTCCAGCTGTCACCGGCGGCCAACCCGTACCGGCCCATCACCAACAGCACCGGGAAATGCCACAGGTAGACCGACATCGAGATAAGGCCGACGAAGTAGAACGGTCGGGCATCGAGCCAGCGCGCAAGCCGCGAATCCGCCCCCCAGGCCAACGGCAGAACCACCACCACGATGAAGAATCCCGAAACCACCCCCAGGGCCGCGAAGCCGAACGGGCTCTGGCTCTTGAGCAGCACCAGGGTCACCGCACCCGAAACCGGGATACCGATGAGTGACACCCGGTGAATCCATTTGGCCGCCCGCTCGCCGATCACGCCCTGCTCGATCGCCACGAACAGCACCGCACCGAGCATGCCGTAGGCGAACAGGTCCGCATTGCTCAGCAGGCAGCGACTGAACACCGCCGCCCAGTTCGGACCCCAGTTCTGCAACCACAGCTCCAACGGCTGAAAATCGCCGTCCGGCGCGAAGTTGTACACGTCGACGTGCCGATACACCAGCGGTATCAAGGCCCGACCGAGATACCCGACGGCCAGCAGAATGCCCGGGGCCAGCAAAGCCAGTTTCAACGGATGCACGTTCAACCGCCCACGCAGCGCGAACATGAGCATGCCCAGCAGCGGCAGCGACAGGTAGAACGCGATCTCCAAAGTCAGCGACCAGGACGGGTTGATACCGGTCTGCACATACTGCGGAATGTAGGTCTGCAACAGCGTCAGGTTGGCCAGCAACTCGCCGGGCTCGGTGATCATGCCGGTACCGTGCTGGGACCCGGGCTGTTGGATCGTCGGGTTCTGCACGAACACCGCACGGAGCACGAAATTGCAGATCAAGAAGATGGCCACATAACCCGGGAACACCCGGAACACCCGGTGCAGGAAGTACTGACGGGTGTCGGGCATCGCCGAACCCGGCTTGGTCAGCTTGCGGACGTACGGCAGAAACAGCAGGAAGCCACTGAGTACGAAGAACAGGATCAGCGCCAGCCCGAGAATGTCCAGCAGCGCCTTGTGATGGGTGACCGGCGAGTAGAACTCACCGACGTGGCCGACCACCACCGCCAGGCATCCCAACCCGCGGATACCGTCGAGCCCGAGGATCCGCCGGTGCGTCGGCGAGCTGGCGATCACCTGCGATTCGATCGGCTGGGCGGCGGGAGCATCCGCGGGCGCCTCGGCTCCCGACACCGCCGGCGGCTCGGCCGCGGTCGGCTCCATACGCGGCTCGGCCGCGGTGGGCTCGGAAGGCGGCTCGGCCGCGGTGGGCTCGGAAGGCGGCTCGGCCGCAGTGTGCTTACTCATTGCGAGTCGGTCAGGATCGGGGGCAGGATCTGGGGCACCCGGTGGATGGACGGTCCGCCCTCGGCGTTGCAGGTGCTGTCCGGCGGGTCACCGGCGAAGCGCTTCTTCATCCACTCCAATGCCGAACCGGCGTCGAAGTCCCCGTGGCCGCGACCGATCGCGACGAACGACACGACCGAATCGCCCATGTCGCAGGCCCGCCGCACCGCGGCCTCGACCCACGCCACCGGGATCAACTGGTCCTGATCACCGTGCACCACCAACATCGGCGCGCTGGCCGGCAGCTTGGGCAGGCCACTCATCTGCACCAGGTAGGAACGCAGCAGATCGGCCGCCGCCTGGCTGGCCGGGCGCAGATCATCGGGCGACAACGCCTTCGCCACCGTCATCCGCTTGTCTGGGTTGTCATCGGAGCACCCGGTCAGCAGCGCCCAGTTCTTCTGTGCGGCCCCACGCCGGTAATCGTCCAGGTTGAATTCGGGATGCTCGTTCTTGAGCGCCGCCAGGATCAACGCCATCGCAATCGACTGCGGCGGTGTCAACGTACCGGCCATCGCCAGGTCGACCAGCCCGCTGATGTCGGCCGCCGGCGAGACGCTGACCGAACCCACCAGGTTCAGGTCCGGGCTGGAGTACTTGGTGTTCAATTCGTTGGCCGCCCACGCCGCCTGACCACCCTGTGACACGCCGAAGGCCAGCCACTTGTCCGACAGGTTCGGCAGGAATTTGTGGACGGCGCGGGCCGCGTCGATCATGTTGTAGCCCTCGGTCGTGCCGTCCAGGTAGGGGTGGTAGCCCGTTTTGGTGCCCAGCCCCTGGTAGTCCGGCACCACCAGCACATACCCCAGCGCCAGCAGCGCCCGGATCGAGTCGGCACCGCCGTTGAACGTCGGCGAGAACGACGGCGCGCAGTCCGACCGGATACCGGTGCTGCCATGGCCGAAAACGATGACCTGCCAACCACCTTCGGGCGCATGCCCAACCGGCTCGAAGACGCTGCCGGTGACGGTCTGCGCACTGCCATCGATACCGGATGTCGACACGTAGGTGATCCGTGCCGCGACCTCGGCGACCCGGGTGATCCGGCGGTCGACGATGGGCAGCTTCTCCGCTTTGCGCAGAGTTCCCGGTCCGCTGCCCGAGTAGTCGCCGGGCAGCGGGACGTCGTGGCTGTCCGGCGACTGCGCGTGCTGCCCACCGCTGTTGGAACCACCACAGCCGGTCAGCACCAACATCATGGCCAGCACACCCGCCATCGCGGCGCGCACCGACATCCTCGCAGATTTCACAGAGCTCCTACGTATTACCTTGCGTCGCACGCCTGACGATGTGATCGAGCTGCCCACGGCTGGCCACGGTGTCCCGCGCGATCTCGACCGCAAGCATGATCACTACACTGATCGCCAGGCCCACGCCGCCGCCGATCGCCGCCGACCGCAGCACCGGTGCCGGGACCAATTGTGCCGTCCGTGCCGTGCCCACCGCTGTCAATTCCGCGACCGCACCTTTGTATTGGATCTCGTCCTCGGGCTTGGACTCGTGCCATTCGAGCTCCTGAGACAACACCCGCAGATTGTCCGCGACGGCGTTGGCCTCCTTGATCGCCAGATCCGGCTGATCGCTGGTGACCGAGATGCGCAGCACCACCGAATTGGCCTGGCCCCGCCGATCCGCGCCGCCGGGCACCCATTGCGCCGAGACCCTGGAAACCAGATCCTCGACGCTGGTCGACAGCTTGAGCTGGTCGATGGTGCGCCGCGCGACCAGGGTTGACTTGGCCAGGTCGGCGTAGGTCGGAATCCGTGACTTGGCACCCAATGAGCCGTAATACGACGCGAAGGTACTGGGATCACCGGCCACCGTCGCAAAGAGCATGACCGAGGCGCTGTAAGTGGGCTTGCGCAGCTCCACCGCGGCGATGGCGGCTGCCGCCGACACCAGGGTGGTCACCAGGATGAACACCCATGCCCGCCGCAGCATCGACAGATAATCACGGAGCCGCGGGACATCGGTCGGGACCCTCATTTGGGCGCTTCCGACTTCTGCCACTCCGCGCAATTGCTTGGCGGAGCGGGGATTCCGGCCACCCGATCGGCCAACCACGACATCACGAATCCCTGGTCGAGATCCGCGTGCCCCTTGCCCGGGTCCTTCTTGATCTCCAGGTTGCTGCCCATCGCACAGGCCTTCTTGATGGCGGCGTCGAACCAAGCCTGATCGACCAGACCGTCCTGGGTGCCGTACGCCACGACCAGCGGAGTCTCGATGCGCCGGGTGCTGGGTATCGCACGTTCGGCGAGAATATTGCGCAGCCACACGGTGTCCTCGTAGGTCCTGGGCTTCACATCCGCGTTGGTCATGGTCTCCCACACCTGTTTGACCTTGGCGAAGTCCATCGGAATGCAATTGAGTACCAGGTCCCAGTTCGCGGCGGTGACCCCCGACCGGAATTCGTCCAGATTCATCTCCGGGTGGAACCATTTGATCGACTGCAATGCGTACACCATGGTGACCCGTTGTTCCGGGGTCAGCGTCCCGTTCCAGGCAGCGTCGGCCAGCCCACTCATGTCGGCCGCCGGCGCCATCGCGATGCTGCCCAGCAGGTTCATGCCCTTTCCGTACTCGGGCGCCTCCTCGGCGGCGGCCCAGACGGCCAGGCCACCGGCGGAGTGTCCATAGGTCAGCCACTTGTCACTGATCAGCTTGCCGCCCACGTGACGCAGCGCCCGCACCGAGTCGATGACGTTGTAGCCGTACGTCTTTGCGTCCAGGAACGGATGCGCATACCCCTTCACACCGGAGCCCTGGAAGTCGGTGGCGGCTACGGCGTATCCGGCGTGGATGAACTGGTCCATCGACCACTGCTGCTTGGGCAGGGTGGCGAACAGGCTGGCGGCGCATTTGAACAACACGCCCTTGGTGCCCTGCCCGAAACCGACCACCGGCCATCCACCCTTGGGCGGCTGGCCGGCCGGGATCGCCAGCGCCGCAGACACTTCCGTGGGCTTGCCGTCGATCCCCGAGGTCGACTTGTAGACCACCCGCATATAGGTGGCCTCGTCATCGTCGAGCAGTTCGGCGCCCTGCGCGTACGGTTCGACCGAGACCAGTGACCCCGGACCGTCGTCGGTCATGTCCGGCGTCAGCGTCGGTTTACCCGTATACGGCGGCGCGAAGGACTTGATCACCGGGGCCTGCCCCGGCGATGCGGTCCGATGCTGGTTCGACGTGGAGCAAGAACTGACCGAACCGACCACCAAGACCAGGGCAAGCCAGACCGCCACCAACGCGGCCGGCCGTCCCGGGCACAGCGACGGCACCGGACTACTCCGAGTTCTCCGGTCGGGCCTGATGCCGCGACCGACGCGATTTAGGTTGCGGCACAACGGATGTGGGCTGGTCGAACTCGTCGGTGTGCTGCCCATCGGCGGTGTCATCGTCGCTGTCGGCGGGACGCGCCTTGTCCGATACCGACTCGCCGGTGGCCACCACACCGATAAGGTCGACGTGCGCGGCCGACAGGATGGCCAGCCCCTTGCGCAACGCGGCGGCCTTGGTGTGCCCAATCCGACCCAACAGCACGGCACCGTCACCAAGACCCGCCGGCACCGTGCCATCGGAGTACTTCGTCAGCGGCGGCGTATCGATGATCACGTAATCGAATTGCGCGCGCAGTTCGGCGATCACCTGATCAGCGGTGTTGTCGCCCCACAGCTGGCGGCGCGATGCCGGCAGCGGACCGGCCGGCAACAGCCGGAAAGCACCGACCCGAATGGTCGATTCGGCCAGCGCCGACTGCCGGGCGAGCAGTGTGGTGAGGCCCTTCTCGGTGCTCCGCGCCACCTCGGCATCGGACAACTCCAAGAGTTCGGGAAGCGTCGGGTCGACCAGGTCGCCGTCCACCAACAGCACCGAGTGGCCGGACTCGGCGAACACCGCGGCCAGGTCGGCGGCGGTCGTCGAGCGACCGTCCTGTGCCGACGGACTGGTGATGGTGATGACGTGCGGACGTTCTCCGGCGCCGTTGCGGGCGAATTGGATGTTGGTGCGCAACTCACGCAGCCGCTCGACTGCCACCCCACCGGCCGCCAGGTCGATGACGCCGGTGCGATCCCTGGTACGTGCCAGGGTGCCGATCAGCGCGTTGCCGGTGACATCTTCGACCCGCTCCCGACGCTGCACCCGGGTGTCCGAGACGCCGAGGATCGCGGCCAGGATGACGCCGACGAGCACCCCGCCGAGTGCGCCCAGCAGGATGCGGGTGACCAAGCTCATCGACTTGACCTGGGCCCCGAAACTGGCGTCGTCGACCAGAATCGCGCCGGCGGCGGACTCACCACCGCGGCGGGAAGTCTCCAATTCGGTGGTGACGTTGACCAGTTGATCGGCAATCGCATTTGCATAAAGTTGGGCGGTAGCGGGGTCCGAATCCTTCGCCGTGATATCCAGCAATACCGTTTGCGGTACCGGCGCGGCGGAAATCTTCGACCGCAACTCATCGGCGGTAATCGACGCTTTCAACTCATCGATCGCGCGCGCCGCGACCTGTTCGCTGGTGGCCAGCCCCGCATAGGAATAGACGCGCTCTTGTGAGAACAAGTTGTTCTGGTACGCGTCACCGACTGAAGTACCACTTTGCGTGGTAACGAAAAGCCTTGCGGTAGAGGTGTACTCCTGCTTATGCAGGAGTTGTGACACACCACCAGCGATCGCACCTATCACCACTGCCAGAAGAACGACCCACCACAGCCGGCGAAAAATCCGCACGTAATCACCGATGGCCAACTGGGCACTCCATTCGCTCTCAGGTCGCGATAACGACACCACGATAGCGCCCCGAACTCGCTTAATACACCAAAGGCTTACCTAAAGATCGCACCCTGGTGGCATCTTCGCCGGAGGCAGTGCAAGGATAGGCCGGTGCGAGCCGGACCGCGAATGTGGCAGCAACTGACTTCGCGGTTGAAGCTGCCCACATATTCGCGGCCCGAAGTCTACGCCGCGGCGGCCGCGTGTGTGATCGCCGCGGTGGCCGCGGTCGGTGTCGCACTGGGCGGGAAACTCGCCATCCTCGCGGTCGGCGGTCTACTGGCCTTGGTCATTGCCGTCTACATCGGGATGTATCACCCACTGTGGCTGGTCTACATCATGGCGGTCACGGTGACCGCGCTGCCGTTCGGCTCCTTCCCCGGGGTGCACCTGCCGATCTACCTGGTCTGCGGTGCCGGCGCACTGCTGGCCCTGTTGCTCTATCCACGGGCGGTGCGGCGGCACTCACCATTGATCTCGGCGGTCCTGGTCCTCATCCTGCTGTCCGGCCTGTCCATGGTGATGACCTTCTCCGGGCCGATCAACATCGTGGACTTCTCGAAGTGGGCGATCGCCACCGGTGCCATGTTCGTGCTGCTGGCCCTGCCCAACGCCGACTTGGTCAAGATCGGCAAGGCCATCGTCTACGCCTGCACGTTCAGCGGCATCATGGGCGCCATCTCGGTGGCCCAGGGCACGACGAAGTGGATCTTCAAGCCGTTCACGATCCTGGGCTACCGCACCGATGACCACTTCTATTACACCGGCGCCACCGCCGCCCACGGTGCCTCGCCGAATACCGGCCGCTTCGACCTCAGCCAGAGCAGCGAGACCTTCCAACGCCTCGGCGGCATGTGGACCGACCCGAACGCCGCCGGCATCGGCCTGGTGATCGGCCTGTCGATGGCCGCCATCTTGTTCGTCGGGTGGCAGCGGATCGGCCTGATGACCATCCTGTCGGCATGCATCGTGCTGACCCTCAGTCGCGCGGCACTGATCAGTGTCCTGGTCGGAACCGCGCTGGTCTTCGTCTTCCACAACATGCGGGCGCGGGACCGCCAGATCATGATCGGCACACTGTTCGTCGCCGCGTCGGTGGCGCTGTCGATCCCCTCGGTGCGAATGCGGTTGACCAGTTCACTGGGCGAGAACGACGCCGGAGCCTCCGACCGCATTGCGGCGATCAAGGAATTCCCCATGCGGTTGGGTAACCACTGGATCTTCGGGCGCGGCTGGTCCCTGCGCGAATTCAAAGACGGCCCTTACGCGTTCACCCAGAACTTCGTATCCAACGCCCCATTGATCGCCGTGCACCGCGGTGGACTGGTGGCGGGTCTGTCCTTCGTCGCGGTGATCGTCGTCGGCTGTTTCGTGGCCGCCAAGCTGATCCGCAGCCCTTCGCTGCCGCACGCCTTCTACGGAGGCGTGTTCATCGCGTTCTCCACGATCGCCCTGAACCTGGATCACCCCGTGGTGGTAATCCCGCAGATGGCCTTCATGTACACGTTCTTCCTGACCTACCTGCAATACAGCGACGAATTGCGAAGATCCGGTGCACTGGATCCACCCAAGACCGACGTGTCACCGGAACCCGTTGTAACGCAATCAAATATGACGAAGCTACCGATCGCCGGCCAATAGTCCGGCGATCGCGCGGTGCGGCCCGCGATCATGCCAGTACCCGGCGTTGAGCCGATACAGCTCAGCACCGTCGGCCGCCGCATACGCGGTGTCCAGCAGGTACTTCCGGCACTGCTGGACGAAGGCGTCGTCGCCGTCGAACACCCCCAGCCCCAACAGCTCACCCAGTGAGCCGACCGCTGCACCGGTACCCACCACGGGCAGTCCCATCCGCGCCGCATCCAGGATCTTCACCCGTACGCCACCGCCGGTGCGGATCGGTGCGATCATCGCCCGGCAGGTCCCCAGGAAGGCCACCAGGTCGTCCACGAAGCCCAGGTCGCGCACACCCGAAGGGTATTGTGGCACTGGGGCTTTGGCATTCTTTGCGCCGATCACACACAACTCGGCACCGTCGATCCCGGCGGCGATCCGGGGCCACAGCCGCAATGCCTCTTCGAACGCCTCCTGGTTCGGTGGCCAGTCCCGGGTGCCCATCAACACCAGCCGCCGCGGCGTTTCGGCGACCGGAACCTGCTGCGCCGGTGGCAGGGTGATATCCATCCAGCGCGCATCCCGCACCCCGTGGTCGCGGTAGAACCGGGCCTCCTCGGCATCGAAGGTGCCCACCGCGTCCGCGGCCCGCGCCACCCGCAGCTCGTCACGCAGCAACCGCCGCACCTGCAGTCGGCCGAGCAGGCCGCGACTGGCCCGCCACACCAGCGACTCACTGACATGAGTGTTGACCACAAACCGCGATCTTCCCAAACGCGAACTGCGCAAGAAGGATTCGGCCATGTAACTGTGTTCGGCGACGTAGATGTCCGCCGCTGCGGCTTCGATCGCGGCCACCAGGTCATCGTTGTCGAAACGCGCGTGCACCAGGCTGCGACCGGTGCGTGCGATGTCGAACAGCAGCCGCGCCGGCTGCACCCCCATCTTGGCGACCCGCACCAGCGGCACCCCGTCGAAGGCCAGCGTTCCGGACGGCTCGTGGGACAGGCAGATCGCCGACACGTCGAACGTCTCGGCCGCCAATTCCATTACCAGACGCGACAATTCGACATCACCGCCGTGGTCGGCGACCGGGTCCTTGGACAGCAGGAAACACACCGCGGGTTTGGTTGAGCTCATCTTGTCGCCGCTCATCGGGTCGGCTTCCGGTAGATCACCCAGACATAGATGGCCAGCAGTATCGCATCGGTGATGACCGAGGCGATCGCACCGCCGACCGCACCGGCCCCCGCCAGCAGCGCCACCAACGCCAGCTTGATCGGGACCACGCCCAGGTTGGCCACCAGCCGGGTGCCATCGCGATGCTGGTTGTACAGCACCGCCTGGAACACCATGCTGATCGTGCGCATCGCGCAGTACAGCGACATGATGGTCATCGCGACGGCCAGCTGCGCGGGCACCGCCGGCAGCACCAGCATGACCACACCGGTGATGAACACCAGCAACCCGGCCACCGCACCCAGGGCCACCGTGCCCTTCAGCGGAGGACCGGCCGACAGATCGCCGTCGACATCGCGCAGCTTCTGGCTGTAGGACATCCCGAAGCCCTGGCCCAGGGCGATGACCGCCAGCGTCACCGTGGTACAGATGCCGTAATAGCCGGCGACG
>Ga0164242_10006425_pt1 | contig 12928 bp, 16 predicted proteins | sample OricomgcompostMG_FD_108783 | JGI IMG/M metagenome (GOLD analysis project Ga0164242, IMG submission 108783) | Miracle-Growth compost microbial communities from Emeryville, California, USA - Original compost - Miracle growth compost (MG) ... | reverse complement strand
GTGGATCCCCGTCAAGCGCAGCTGGCGCCTCAACGAGCGGCACTACGGCGCGCTCCAGGGCAAGGACAAGAAGCAGATCCGCGACGAGTACGGCGAGGAGCAGTTCATGCTCTGGCGCCGCTCGTACGACGTCCCGCCGCCGGACATCGAGCTCGGCTCCGAGTTCAGCCAGGACGCCGACCCGCGCTACGCGGGCGAGCCGATCCCGCGCGCCGAGGCCCTCGCCAACGTGCTCGACCGCGCCCTGCCCTACTGGAACGGCGACGTCGTCCCGGACCTGCAGGCGGGCAAGACGGTGCTGGTCGCCGCGCACGGCAACTCGATCCGCGCGATCGTCAAGCACCTCGACGACGTCGACGACGCCACGATCGCGGGCATCAACATCCCGACGGGCATCCCGCTGGTCTACGAGCTCGACGAGGACACGCTGCAGCCCGTGACGAAGGGCGGCACGTACCTCGACCCGGACGCCGCCGCCGAGGCCATCGCCGCGGTCGCCAACCAGGGCCGCTGACGTCCGCCGACGTTCCGCAGCACCGCCGGACGCGCCGGTCCCCGCCGTGGGGCCGGCGCGTCCGGCGGTGCTGCGGAGCACGACGAAGCGCCGGCCCCGCTGGGGACCGGCGCCTCGTCGTCTGCCCGGGCCGGCGTCGTGCGCCGCGCGGCCCGGCTCAGGGTTGGTCTGGTCAGGCCGAGCGGTCGAGCTGCTCGCCCAGCACGCCGGTGACGAGGTAGACGATCCGCTCGGAGACGGACACCGCGTGGTCGCCGAACCGCTCGTAGAACCGCCCGAGCAGCGTGACGTCGACCGTCTCCTGCGTCGTGCCGCCCCACTGCCCGCCGAGCAGCGCCGTGAACACGTCCTCGTGCAGCTCGTCGAGCAGGTCGTCGTCCTGCTGGATGCTCTCGGCGAGCGGGAGCTCGTGGTTCGTCAGCAGCGTCGTCGTCCGCCGCGCGACGCGGACCGCGGCGTCGTGCATCTCGGCGAACGTGCCCGACAGCGCGTGCGGCACCGCGTGGCGCGGGTAACGGCCGCGGGCGATCTGCGCGACGTGCCGGGCGAGGTCGCCCATCCGCTCGAGCGACGCGATCATCCGCAGCGTCGTGACGATGATGCGCAGGTCGGTCGCGACCGGCGCCTGCTGCGCGAGCAGCAGGATGCAGCGCTCGTCGAGCTCGCGCTCGAGCGCGTCGATGTCGTGGTCCTCGACGATCACCGACTCGGCGAGCGCGAGGTCGGCCGTCAGCAGGGCGATGCCCGCCTGCGTGACGGCGTGCTCGACGCGCCCGCTCAGGGCGACCAGGTCGTCGCCGAGCTGCTGCAGCTCGGCCTCGAAGATCTCGCGCATGTGTTCCTCTCCTGCCGCGGGGCGCGGCACGGGGCGGCGGGGGAGATGCCGCGCTCGCGTCAGGCTGGCACCGGCAGGTGAACGGTCGGCCCCCGGCAGGTGAACGGCCGGGGGCCGTTGCATGGAGGCGACCGTGCCCGGCGCGCGCCGCCGCCGGACCCGCAGGTCCGCGGGCCGTTCCCGTCGACGCGCGTCCGTCCGCTTCGCCGGATATGTTCGCCATGCAGACGGTGGCGGGCCACATCGGCGTGGGCGTCACCGGGGTCCGGGTGGCGCTCGAGCGGGAGGTCGGGATCGATGGCGAGACAGGTCACCGGGTGGGTCGGCTGGGTCTGGTTCGGAGCGTTCCTGCTCCTCACCGTCGGCTTCTTCAACGTGATCGGCGGCATCGTCGCGGCGTTCTCGCCGGACGACGTGCTCGCCTGGTCGGGGCACGACGTCGTGCTGGTCGACGTGTCGACGTGGGGCTGGGTGCACATCGTGCTCGGCGTGCTGCTCGTCCTGGTCGCGGCGTTCCTGTTCGCCGCGCGGCCGTGGGCGCGCATCGTCGCGGCGATCCTCGTCACGCTCAACCTGCTGACGCAGTTCCTGTACCTGCCGATCACGCCCTGGTGGTCCCTCGCCGTGATCGTGCTGGACGTGTTCGTGCTGTGGGCGCTCATCGTCCACGGAGCCGAGGTCGAGGACGCCGTGCGCTGAGCGCGGCGCACAGGAGGAGGACGCATGGCGACGTCGTTCGGACCGGTCGAGCTGTACGCGCTCGAGTTCCCTGACGATCGCATCCCCGACGCGGTCAAGGCCGAGCTCCTGCGGCTCGTCGACGCGGACCAGGTGCGGATCCTCGACCTGGTCGTGCTGCGGCGCCCGCAGGACGGCAGCGTCGAGGTGATCGAGCTCGAGCAGGTCGCGGACGAGCTCGAGCTCGTCGGGATCGGCCTGGCCGCCCCGGGCCTCACCGGGGAGGAGGACATCGACCACGTCGCGGCGAACCTGGCGCCGGGCAGCTCGGCGCTGGTCGTGGTCGTGGAGAACGTCTGGATGCGCGGCATCGTCGGCGCCATCCGCGACTCGGGCGGCATCGTGCTGGCCGCCGAACGGATCCCGGCGGAGGTCGTCAACGCCCTCGCGGAGATCGACGACGCCGACGACGTCGCAGCTCTCACCGACTGAGCAGGAGGAGACATGCCCCCCATCCGACGCTTCGGCCGACCGGGCCTGATCGGCACGGCGGCGCGCACCGCCGTCATCGCGGGCACTGCGACCGCGACCGCCGGCGCGGTGCAGCGCCACCAGATGAACAGGGCTCAGCAGAGCTACGAGCAGCAGCAGTACGAGGCCGCCGAGCAGCAGCGCCAGCTCGAGGAGGCCGCGCGCCAGGCGGTCGCGCAGCCGGCGCCCGCCGCGCCGCCCGCGCCGGCCCGCGAGGCGACCGCGGGCGCGGACCCGCTGATCGCCAAGCTCCAGCAGCTCGGCGAGCTGCACGCCCAGGGGATCCTGGACGACGCGGAGTTCTCCGCGGCCAAGTCCCGGCTGCTGGCGTGAGGTGACGAGATGACGACGTTCACGGCCTGGAAGTTCGACACCGCCGACGGCGCGGACCACGCGGCGGACATCCTCCACGACGCGCAGAGCGACGGCCTCGTCAAGGTGATCGACCACGCCGTCGTGGCGTGGCCGGACGGCGAGAAGGCGCCGAGCGTGCACCACTCGCACGAGGACACGTGGCGCGGCACCGGCTGGGGCGCGTTCTGGGGCGTGCTGTTCGGCGCCCTGTTCTTCGTGCCGCTGCTCGGCGCGGCCGCGGGCGCCGCGGTCGGCGCGATCAGCAAGGCGGTCGCGGCGCTCGGCATCGACGAGGCCCAGCTCGACACGATCCGCGAGCAGGTCACGCCGGGCACGTCCCTGCTGTGCGCCGTCACGGACGAGGGGAACCTCGACCGGCTGGGCGAGCGGTTCCACGGGCTGCACAGCACGCTCGTCGCGACGAACCTCACGCCCGCCGAGAAGTCGCTGCTGATGGAGACGTTCGGCGGCTGAGCCCCGCCGCGACGGCCGCCCGAGGTGAACGGCGGCCGTCGCGGGCGTGAATGCTGCGCGACGGGGTCCGCGGACCGGCCGTGGTGGCGCGGGAACGGGGCGACGCTCGACCTACGCTGGTGGCGTGGACGGACTCGACGGCTGGGCGCTGCTCGCCGCCGGACTGCTCGGCATGGTGGTGGGAGTCGTCTCCGTGCTGGCGTTCCGGTGGAGCGAGCGCGAGCAGCGTGCGCTGCCCGCGCAGCCCCCCGCGGAGCTCGACGAGGGGCTGGTGCGGGCGCTCGCGGTGCTGCGCTCGGCCGCGGTCGTGCTCGACGACGACGACCGCGTGGTGCGTGCCAGCGCGCCGGCGCACGCGCTGGGCATCGTCCGCGACGGCGCCATCGCCCCCGCTGCGATCCGCGAGCTCGTCGCACAGGTGCGCCGCGACGGCGTGATCCGCGACGAGGAGCTCGAGGTGCCGCGCGGGCCCGTCGGTCCCGGCGTCCTGCTCGTCCAGGTGCGCGTCGCGCAGGTCAGCGCGCGGCACCTCGTCGTCTTCGCGGAGGACCTGACGCAGGCGCGGCGGCTCGAGGCGATCCGGCGTGACTTCGTCGTGAACATCTCGCACGAGCTCAAGACGCCGATCGGCGCGCTGACGCTCCTGGCCGAGACGGTCGAGGACGCCGCGGACGACCCGCCGGCCGTGCGCCGCTTCGCGGGCCGCATGCGCGGCGAGGCCACGCGGCTGTCCGCGCTCGTGCAGGAGATCATCGAGCTGTCCCGCCTGCAGGTCGCGGGCGCGCTCGGCGAGCCCGACCTGGTCGACGTCGACTCGGTCGTGGCGGAGGCCGTCGACCGCGCGCGCACCACGGCCGAGGGCAAGCACGTCCGCCTCGAGGTCGGTGGCGCGCGTGGCGTGCACGTGTTCGGCAACCACGACCTGCTCGTCACCGCGGTGCGCAACCTGGTCGACAACGCCGTCGCCTACAGCGGCGAGGCGTCGCATGTCGGCGTCGGCGTGCGCGAGCAGGCGGGCCTCGTCGAGATCGCAGTCGTCGACGAGGGCATCGGCATCCCGCCCGCCGAGCAGGAGCGCGTCTTCGAGCGGTTCTACCGTGTCGACCCCGCGCGCTCGCGCGACACCGGCGGCACGGGGCTCGGCCTGTCGATCGTCAAGCACGTCGCGGCCGACCACGGCGGCGACGTGACGGTGTGGTCGCAGCCGGGCCGCGGCTCGACGTTCACCCTTCGCCTCCCCGCCGCCCCGGCGGACGAGACGGCGCCGGCCGGCCCGCCCGAGGCGGGCACGATCGCGACCGTCCCGCAGCAGTCCCCCCACCGTCTCCAGCCCGACGAAGGAGCCCCCGTGCGCCGGAGCGCGTCATGACCCGCATCCTCGTGGTCGAGGACGAGGAGTCCTACCGCGACCCCCTGACCTACCAGCTCGAGCGCGAGGGCTACGAGGTGGTGACGGCGGCGACCGGCAACGAGGCGATCGACCGGTTCGAGGAGGGCGGCGCGGACCTCGTGCTGCTCGACCTCATGCTGCCGGGCATGTCGGGCACCGAGGTGTGCCGCCGGCTGCGCGCCACGAGCGACGTGCCGGTCATCATGCTCACCGCCAAGGACGACGAGATCGACAAGGTCGTCGGCCTGGAGCTGGGCGCGGACGACTACGTGACGAAGCCGTACTCGTCGCGCGAGCTGCTCGCCCGGGTGCGCGCGATGCTGCGGCGGCTCGAGAAGGTCCCGGCCGCGGCCGGCGTCCCGGTCGGCGGGGCACCGCTCGACGCGCTCGACGACGAGGACGGCGTGCTGCAGGTGGGCCCCGTCCGGATGGACGTCGAGCGCCACACGGTGCGCGTCCGCGGCGAGCTCGTGGGCTTCCCGCTCAAGGAGTTCGAGCTGCTCGAGCTCCTGCTCCGCAACGCGGGCCGTGTGCTCACGCGCGGGCAGCTCATCGACCGGATCTGGGGCTCGGACTACGTGGGCGACACCAAGACGCTCGACGTCCACGTCAAGCGCGTCCGCGCGAAGATCGAGGCCGACCCCGCGAACCCGGTGCTCCTGCTGACCGTGCGCGGCCTGGGCTACAAGCTCTCCGACGACGACGAGTGAGCCGCCGCCGCCAGGAAGGCCTGCTGCCGCGCCTGTGACGCGCGTCACGCCCGCGCTGGTCAGCGCGTCGCGTCCGGCAGTCGTCGGCCACCGTTCACCCGCGGTTCACCGGAAGCCGCCCGACCGGTCATCCACGGTTCCTACCGTCGGGTCCGCCGCGCACACCCCCCGTGCGCTCTCCCCGGATCGAACGGACGGAAACACAGTGAAGCTCTCCCTCCACGGCCGAGTCGGCGCAGCGCTCGCCATCACCGGCGTCCTCGCCCTCTCGCTGACCGCTTGCGGGACGGACGACAACTCGGGCAACGGCTCGACGAACGGCACGACCGGCACGCAGACCACCGACGCCGGCTCGAACCTGAGCGGCGAGCTCAACGGCGCCGGCTCGACCGCGCAGCAGAAGGCCATGGACGCCTGGCGCGCCGGCTTCCAGCAGGCGAACTCCGGCGTGACGGTCAACTACGACGGCACCGGCTCGGGCGCGGGTCGCACGAGCTTCATCAGCGGGGCCGTCGACTGGGCGGGCTCGGACTCGGCCATGAAGCCCGACGAGCTGACGCAGGTGCAGGCGCGCTGCGAGAACACGGCCGCGTTCGACGTCCCGGTCTACGTGAGCCCGATCGCGGTCACGTTCAACCTCAAGGGCGTCACCGACCTCAACCTCTCGCCCACGACGGTCGCGAAGATCTTCGACAACAAGATCACCACCTGGAACGACCCGGCGATCGCCGCCGACAACCCGGGCGCGACGCTCCCGTCGACCAAGATCACGCCGGTCCACCGCAGCGAGGACTCGGGCACGACGAACAACTTCACCGACTACCTCGCCCAGGCCGCGCCCGACGCGTGGCCGTACGGGGCCAGCCAGACGTGGCCGATCAAGGGCGGCGAGTCGGCGCAGGGCACGTCGGGCGTCGTGCAGACGGTCCAGAACGGTGACGGCACGATCGCGTACGCCGACCTCTCCGGGGTGGGCTCGCTCGCGGTCGCGAAGATCAAGGTCGGCGACGCGTTCGTCGCGCCGTCGGCCGACGGCGCCGCCAAGGTGCTCGACGACTCGCCGCTCGACACGACCCGCTCGGCCGACGACGTCGTCGTCAAGGTCAACCGCAAGACGACGGTCGCCGGGGCCTACCCGCTGATCCTCGTGTCGTACGCGATCGCGTGCCAGAAGTACGACTCGGCGTCGAAGGCGGACCTCGTCAAGGGCCTGCTCACCTACATCGTCAGCTCGGACGCCCAGACGGCGGCCGCGTCGGCCGCGGGCTCGGCCCCGATCACGGACGACCTGCGCACCAAGGCGCTGGCCTCGATCGGCAAGATCGCGGGCTGACCAGACCGCGTCGCGGCTGCGCCCAGCGCGCCGCGGCGCACCAGCGGGTGGCCGGCCCGGCCCCGGGGGGAGACGGGTCGGCCACCCGTCCCGGTCACGTGACCGGGACGCCCTCCCCCCGCATCCCCCCTGGCACCACCGCAGGAGAACCGTGACCAGCACGCAGAGCCCGCCGGACGCCGCTCCGGTCGGGCCGTCCCCCACCGCGGCACGCCCGCAGCGGCGCAGCGGTCGCGACGCTCGCGGCCGCGTCCGGGACCGCGGCATGAGCCGGGTGTTCCGGTGGCTCGCCACCGGCGCCGGCGCCCTCATCCTGGTCGTGCTCGCCGCCGTCGCCGTGTTCCTCGTCGTCAAGGCGTGGCCGGCCATGACGGAGCCGACCGACAAGCTGGTCGCCGAGGTGCCGTGGCTGCACGGCGCGAGCTCGCTGCTGGCGTTCGTCGGGCCGCTCATCTTCGGCACGGTCCTCGCCGCGGCGCTCGCGCTCGTGATCGCGACGCCCGTCGCGCTCGGCATCGCGCTGTTCATCTCGCACTATGCCCCGCGCCGCCTCGCCTCGGGTCTCGGCTACGTCGTGGACCTGCTCGCCGCCATCCCTTCGGTCGTCTACGGCCTGTGGGGCGGCCTGGTGCTCGCGCCGTTCGTCCAGCCGGTCTGGGCGTGGCTCGGCGCGCACCTCGGCTGGATCCCGTTCTTCTCTGGTGACGTCTCGCCCACCGCGCGCGTGCTGCTGACGGTCGGCCTCGTGCTCGCCGTGATGATCCTGCCGATCATCACGGCCGTGAGCCGCGAGGTGTTCCTGCAGACGCCCCGCCTGCACGAGGAGGCCGCGCTCGCGCTCGGCGCGACGCGCTGGGAGATGATCCAGACCGCGGTCCTGCCGTTCGCGCGGTCGGGCGTCGTCTCGGCCGCCATGCTCGGCCTGGGCCGCGCGCTCGGCGAGACGATGGCCGTGCTGATGATCCTGTCGCCCGGCTTCCTCTACTCGTTCAAGCTCCTGGTCGCCGGCCAGCAGCAGACGATCGCGGCGAACATCGCGGCCCAGTTCGCGGAGGCCACGCCGATGAGCGTCTCCGCGCTGATCGCGACGGGTCTCGCGCTGTTCGTCATCACCCTGGTCGTCAACATGACCGCGCGCTGGATCGTCTCGCGCCGCAAGGAATTCTCGGGGGCGAACTGATGGCCACCGTCGACCTCACCACGCCGCCGAGCGGCCCCTCGGTCCGCGACCTGCTCACCCAGGTCGACAAGCGGCGTCACCGCAAGGACCGCACCATGCGGGTCCTCATCTGGGGCGCGTTCGTCCTGGCGATGATCCCGCTCGTCTCCGTCGCGCTGACCGTCGTCGTCCACGGCGTCCAGAAGCTCGACGTCGACTTCCTGACGCACTCGATGCGCGGCGTGTTCGGCGGCGCCGACGCGGGCGGCATCTACCACGCGATCATCGGCACGCTGCTGATCACGCTGTTCGCGACGCTCATCTCGGTGCCGATCGGCCTGCTGACCGCGATCTACCTGGTCGAGTACGGCCGCGGGTCGCTCGCCCGCGCGGTCACGTTCTTCGTCGACGTCATGACGGGCATCCCGTCGATCGTCGCCGGTCTGTTCGCCTACGCGCTGTTCGCGGTCTTCTTCGGGCCGGGCGTGCGGATGGGCGTGGTCGGCTCGGTCGCGCTCTCGGTGCTGATGATCCCGGTGGTCGTCCGCTCGAGCGAGGAGATGCTGCGCCTCGTCCCGAACGAGCTGCGCGAGGCCGCGCTCGCGCTCGGCGTGCCGAAGTGGCTCGTCGTGCTGAAGGTCGTGCTGCGCACGGCCGTCGCGGGCATCGGCACGGGCGTGACGATCGCGATCGCGCGCGTCATGGGCGAGACCGCACCGCTGCTGATCGCCGTCGGCACCATCGACTCGATCAACAACAACCTGTTCAGCGGCCGCATGATGACGCTGCCGGTCTACATCTACTCGCAGTACCAGCAGGGGCTCGTGCCGTGCACGCCCGGGCAGGCGAGCTGCATCCCGACCATCAACTACGACCGGGCCTGGGCCGCCGCGCTGACGCTGATCATCCTCGTGATGCTGCTCAACCTGATCGCCCGCCTGATCACCCGGTTCTTCGCCCCGAAGAACCTCGGCTGAAGGAGCTCCCCCCATGGCTCAGCGCATCGACGTCAAGGACCTCAACATCTACTACGGCGACTTCAAGGCCGTCGCCGACGTCGGCATGGCGATCGAGCCCCGCTCGGTCACCGCCTTCATCGGCCCGTCCGGCTGCGGCAAGTCGACGTTCCTGCGGACGCTCAACCGCATGCATGAGGTGATCCCGGGCGCGCACGTCGAGGGCACGGTCGAGGTCGACGGCGTCGACCTCTACGGCGCCGACATCGACCCGGTCGCGGTCCGCCGCCAGGTCGGCATGGTGTTCCAGCGCCCGAACCCGTTCCCCACGATGTCCATCGAGGAGAACGTGCTCGCGGGCGTGCGGCTCAACAACAAGCGCATCTCCAAGTCCGACGCGGCCGACCTCGTCGAGGCCTCGCTGCGCGGCGCGAACCTCTGGACCGAGGTCAAGGACCGTCTCAACCGGCCGGGCTCGGGCCTGTCGGGCGGTCAGCAGCAGCGCCTCTGCATCGCGCGGGCCATCGCCGTGCGGCCGCAGGTGCTCCTGATGGACGAGCCGTGCTCGGCGCTCGACCCCATCTCGACGCTCGCGATCGAGGACCTCATCAGCGAGCTCAAGTCGCAGTACACGATCGTGATCGTCACGCACAACATGCAGCAGGCGGCACGCGTCTCGGACCGCACCGCGTTCTTCAACCTCGCCGGCGTGGGGCAGCCGGGCCGGCTCGTCGAGATCGACGACACCGGCACGATCTTCTCGTCGCCGCGCGAGCAGGCGACGGAGGACTACATCTCGGGCCGCTTCGGCTGAGTCGCGTCGGGGTGCGTCAGCTGGTCGCGGTCGCCGTCGGCAGGAACGCGGCGTACTCCTCGAGCGTCCCGTCGAGCACCGGCACCTGCAGGCTGTAGCTGCCGTCCGCGGGCGTCGCGAGCGTGACGGTCGTCATGCCGCCGGGCGCGGTGTCGACCGCGGGCGTGCGCACGTCGGCCTGGCCGTCCGTGTCCTCGCCGAGCAGCAGCACGGTCTGACGGGCGGCGACGTCGACCTGCGTCGGCGAGCCCTCGCCGATCGTGACGCTCACGGTCGTGTCCTTCGTGCCGTCGTTCGTCAGCGCGCCGACCAGGACGCCGGGGTCGCCGTGCGCGTGCGCGACGACGATGAGGTTGGCCGCGCGCACGTCCCCGATCTGGGCGCGGACGCCGTCGGACGCGCTGTACGGCTTCTCGGACGTGATCGGGTTCGTCACGGAGCACCCGGTGAGCGCCGCCGCGGCCACCGCGGCACCCGCGGCGAGGAAGGCGACCCGGCGCGGGCGGCGGCCGGTACGGAGGCGGGGCGAGGTCACGGTGACTCCTCGTGGCGTCGGGCGCTGGGCGCCGCGGTCGTGCGTGGATCGACGGGTGCTCGTCGACTCGTCCGGCGGTCGAGGCCGCGCACCAGGCGCGCGCCGTCGGTCGTCGAGCAGGTCGCAGGGCCAGACTAGCCGCCCGGGCGCGCGGATCCCGGTCGGTGGCCGGCTGGCGGACCGCGATCGTCGCGAGTCGTGCGTCACGCCGGCGACGAGGGCCGGCGCCGGGCGCGGACCGGCGCGGGCTGGGCGCGGCGGGCGGGGGACGGCGGCCGCGGCGGGCGGCGGAAGGCGGGCGCGGACCGGGCGCCGACCGGGTACCGACCGGGTACCGACCGGGTACCGACCGGGCGTGCACCGGGTGCGGACGAGACCGGCCCCGAGGCGGCGGCCGCGCGGGTCCGCTGCGGGCGGACAGGGCGCTGACCTGCGGCGATGGCGCTCGCTGCCCGGATTGGGCCGGAATCGGGCGTGATAGCATAGGCCTCTGCGAAAGGGGACACCTGCAGATGTCTTTCACTGTTGGGGAGACTGTCGTCTACCCGCACCACGGTGCAGCGAAGATCGAAGAGATCAAGACCCGGACCATCCGCGGAGAGGACAAGATCTACCTCAAGCTCAAGGTCGCCCAGGGCGACCTGACCATCGAGGTCCCCGCGGAGAACGTCGACCTGGTGGGTGTCCGCGACGTGGTGGGGCAGGAGGGCCTCGACCGCGTCTTCGAGGTGCTCCGCGCGCCGTACACCGAGGAGCCCACCAACTGGTCGCGGCGCTACAAGGCGAACCTCGAGAAGCTGGCCTCCGGTGACGTCATCAAGGTCGCCGAGGTCGTCCGCGACCTCTCGCGGCGGGATGCCGACCGTGGCCTCTCGGCGGGCGAGAAGCGGATGCTCGCCAAGGCCCGTCAGATCCTCGTCTCGGAGCTCGCGCTCGCGGAGCACACCGAGGAGGACAAGGCCGAGGCGATCCTCGACGAGGTCCTCGCCTCCTGATCCACCCAGCCGACATCCACCCAGCCGACCGAGCCCGCCGGTGTCCGTCGCCGCGATCCTGACCGCCGCAGGCAGCGGCACCCGGCTCGGCCATCCGCTCCCGAAGGCGCTCGTCCCGTTGCGGGGCGAGCGCCTTCTGCTGCACGCGGCGCGCGGCCTGCTCGCGGCCCGCACGCGCGCGGGGGAGCGGGTCGAGGTGCTCGTCGTGACGACGCCCGCCGACCGCGTCGACGAGGTCGCGGCGCTGCTCGCGGGCGCGCTCGGCGACGTCGACGTGCGGGTCGAGGTCGTGCCCGGCGGCGCCACGCGGCAGGCGTCGGTGGCGGCCGCGGTGGCGGTCCTGCCGGACGACGTCGACGTGGTGCTCGTGCACGACGCCGCTCGACCGCTCGCGCCCGCCGCGCTGACGGCGCGCGTCGTCGAGGCGGTCCGGGCAGGCCATCCCGCGGTGGTGCCGGGGCTCCCGGTGGTCGACACCGTCAAGCGGGTCGCCGCCCCCGACGCGTCGGGCGCCGAGCCGGTGCGCGAGACGGTGCCCCGCGCCGACCTGCGGGCCGTGCAGACGCCGCAGGGCTTCGACCGCGCGCTGCTGGTCGCCGCGCACGCCGCGGGTGCCGCCGAGGGCGCCGACGAGCGGACGGCCGCGTCGGACGACGCGGGGCTCGTCGAGCGGCTGGGCCGGCCCGTCTGGGTCGTCCGCGGCGACGACCGCGCCGCGAAGATCACCACGGCCCGCGACCTCGCGCTCGCGGAGCTGCTGCTCGCCGAGGAGGACGCATGACCGCCGCCCTGCCCCGCACCGGGATCGGTGTCGACGTGCACGCCTACGACCCCGACCCCGCGCCCGACGCGGTGCTCCACCTCGCGGGCCTCGCCTGGCCGGGCGAGCGTCCGCTGGCGGGCCACAGCGACGCGGACGTCGCCGCGCACGCCGCCGCGGACGCGCTGCTGTCCGCAGCGGGCATCGGCGACCTGGGCCAGCACTTCGGCACCGCCGAGCCGCGGTGGGCCGGCGCCGCGGGCGTCGCGCTGCTCGCCGAGGCGGCGCGGCGCGTCCGCGAGGCGGGGTTCGAGATCGGCAACGTCGCGGTGCAGGTGGTCGGCAACCGGCCGCGGCTCGGCCCGCGGCGCGCGGAGGCGCAGGCGGCGCTGTCCGACGCCTGCGGCGCGCCTGTCTCGGTCACCGCGACGACGACGGACGGCCTGGGCCTGACGGGCCGCGGCGAGGGCGTCGCGGCGATCGCCACGGCCCTCGTCCAGCCCCGCTGAGCCCACCCTCCCGCGCGAACCAGTCGATCCGGCCCCGTTCCTCGACCGACCCGACTGGCTCGCGGAAGGCGGTGCGGCGGGCTCGGCGGGCGGGCGGGGCGGGCCGGTCAGCGCGACGAGGCGTCGTCGTCGGTGGGGAGCGGCGGGTCGACCTCGGCGCGGCGGCGGGCGGTGCGGGTGCGGCGGCGGAGCACGACGGCGGCGACGACGACGAGGACCGCGATCGCCGCGAACCACAGCGCGCCGACCACCAGGACGACGGGCGTCACAGGAGCGACCCGAACACCCGGTCGGTGTAGGGGTTCGCGAACCGTCCCTCGGGGTCGGCCTGCGCGCGCACGCGCTGGGCGTCGGCGAACCGCGGGTACAGCTTGAGGAACC
>Ga0164242_10006424_pt1 | contig 12929 bp, 10 predicted proteins | sample OricomgcompostMG_FD_108783 | JGI IMG/M metagenome (GOLD analysis project Ga0164242, IMG submission 108783) | Miracle-Growth compost microbial communities from Emeryville, California, USA - Original compost - Miracle growth compost (MG) ... | reverse complement strand
GGCCGGGATCTGGCTCACCTGCAGCTCGCTCAGCGCGTCGGTGCCGACCATCGTCAGCCAGAAGCGCACCGTCGCGATATTGGGCTCGTGATGATATTGCTCGAAGAACATCCAGCGCAGCATTTCGGCACGCAGGAAGCGGTCGGCGGGGATCAGTTCGCTTCCCTCGGCGAGATAAAAACAGGCGGCGTTGCTTTCCGGGAGGAAGCGTTGGCCGACCTGCAGCACCGGGATACGCCCCAGCGGGTTGATGTGCGCAAGGAACTCTGGGGTACGCGTTTCACCCTTCATGATGTCGTACTCGACGCGCTCCATCCTGAGCCCGAGCAAGGCTGCGGTCAGGCGAATCTTGTAGCAATTGCCCGACGCGGCATATTCATGAAGAGCGAGCTTTTCCACGACACCTGCCACCATACCGTTCGTCCTGCACTTCGTCGGTCCCGCCGACGCGACCGATCGGCTTTCTACTTCCGCAATCAGCCCATCGTCAGGACGATCTTGCCAATGTGATCGTCCGCTTCCAGCCGGCGGTGCGCGTCGGCCGCTTGGGCGAGCGGAAAGGTCGAGTCGATTTCCGGCGTCAAATTTCCCCGCTCGACCAAGGGCCACACCGTCCGCGCGAGCTCGTCGGCGACCAGGGTCTTGAACGCGGTGTCGCGCGGGCGCAGCGTCGAGCCGGTCAGCGTCAGCCGGCGGCGCATCACCTGGGCGACCGGGATGGTTGCCTGCGCGCCTCGTTGCACGGCGATCGAGACGTGGCGGCCGTCCTCGGCAAGGCACTTCAGGTTGCGCGGGACGTAGTCGCCGCCGACCATGTCGAGCACCGCCGTGACGCCCGCCCCGCGTGTGATCGCCTTCACTTCTTCGACGAAGTCGCGTGTCCGGTAGTTGATGGCGTGATCGGCGCCAATCGCGCGCGCCTTGGCGCATTTTCCGTCGGAGCCGGCGGTGACGATGATCGTAAGGCCGAACAGTTTGGCCAGCTTGATCGCCATTGTGCCGATGCCCGACGTGCCGCCATGAACCAGCACCCAGTCGCCCTCGACGACATAGGCCCGTTCGAACAGGTTGGTCCATACGGTGAATAGCGTTTCGGGGATCGCCGCCGCCTCGACCAAGGTCAGTGCAGCCGGAACCGGCAGGCACTGTCCGGCCGGCGCGACGGCATATTCGGCATAGCCGCCGCCCGCGAGCAGCGCGCAGACCTGCTGCCCAAGCTGAACTGGATCGACGTCCTGACCGACGGCAACGATCTCGCCGGCCACTTCAAGACCAGGGATCGACGGTGCGCCTGGCGGTGGCGGATAAGCGCCCTGGCGTTGCAGCACGTCGGGACGGTTGACGCCGGCAGCCGCGACTCGGATCAGTACCTCGCCCGCCGCCGGCCGCGGCACCGGCCGCCCGACGGGCAGCAATACCTCGGGCCCGCCGGGTTCGGCCGGGTCGATTGCCATCATGACGTCAGGCAGCGCGTGCATAACTCCCCCCTCGGCGCGCCTTATTGACATCGCGGGGCTTAGGGTCAACGCTTGCAGCCATGGATTTGGACGAGAATCTCCCGCGGCGCCTCGACGATCCGGTGGCGCTACTCGCCCGGCAAGATCTCGATCCCATGTCGGTGGCGGAGCTCGACCAGCGTATCACCGATCTCGAGACCGAGATCGAGCGGGTGAAGCGCCACAAACAGCGCGCCGTTAATCATCGCGCAAGCGCCGACGCTCTATTCAAGCGATGAGCGCGAACCGCACCGTCGCGCCGGGCAACCGAAGCGAGGTGCGGACGGCCAGTGCTTGATGCGCGCGGCCCGGCACCCGACATTGGGGCAAAGGGCCGCGGGTCTTTGCGGCCCCAAGGAGTGAACGCATAATGCCATCCTTTGCCTCCGCACTGGAAACCACGCTGCACAAGGCGCTCGAAGCCGCCTCCACGCGGCGCCACGAATATGCCACGCTCGAGCATCTGCTGCTCGCGCTGGTCGACGACGAACACGCCTCCAAGGTGATGGCCGCCTGCAATGTCGATCTCGGCGACCTGAAAGCGACCGTTGCGCATTATCTCGATACCGAGCTCGACGCGCTCAAGGTCGACGCGGCAACCGATCCCTCGCCGACCTCTGGGTTTCAGCGCGTCGTCCAGCGCGCCATCCTGCATGTCCAGTCGTCGGGCCGCGACGAGGTGACGGGCGCAAATGTCCTCGTCGCCCTGTTTTCCGAACGCGAGTCTTACGCCGTCTATTTCCTGCAGCAGCAGGATATGAGCCGGCTCGATGCAGTGAGCTTTATCAGCCATGGCGTCGGCAAGGGCGGCCAGCCGGCCGAGGCGCGCGAGGTCAAGGGCGCCGAGGAAGAGAAAAGCTCGACCAAGTCGGAGAAGGGCAAGAGCGAAAGCGCGCTCAAGCAATTCACGATCGACTTAAACGAAAAAGCCAGGGACGGGCGTGTCGATCCGCTGATTGGCCGCGGCCCGGAGGTCGACCGCACGGTCCAGATCCTGTGCCGGCGCAGCAAGAACAACCCGCTTTACGTTGGCGATCCCGGCGTCGGCAAGACGGCGATCGCCGAGGGCCTTGCGCGCAAGATCGTCGAGGGCGACGTGCCCGACGTACTCAAGGAAGCCGTGATTTACTCTCTCGATATGGGCGCGCTGCTCGCGGGCACGCGCTATCGGGGCGACTTCGAGGAGCGGCTGAAGGCTGTGGTCTCCGAGCTGGAGAAGCTGCCGCACGCGATCCTGTTCATCGACGAGATTCACACGGTGATTGGCGCGGGCGCGACAAGCGGCGGCGCGATGGACGCCTCGAACCTCTTGAAGCCGGCGCTGAGCGGCGGCACGATCCGCTGCATCGGTTCGACCACCTACAAGGAGTTTCGCAACCACTTCGAGAAGGACCGCGCGCTTCTCCGGCGCTTCCAGAAGATCGATGTCAACGAGCCGACGGTCGAGGACACGATCAAGATTCTCGCAGGGCTGCGTAGCGCGTTCGAGGAGCATCATGCAGTCAAGTACACGCCCGACGCGCTCAAGAGCGCGGTCGAGCTCAGTGCGCGCTACATCAATGACCGCAAGTTGCCCGACAAGGCCATCGACGTGATCGATGAGGTCGGCGCGATGCAGATGCTCGTGCCTCCATCGAAGCGTCGCAAGACGATCACTACCCGCGAAATCGAGGCGGTGATCGCGACGATGGCGCGAATCCCGCCGAAATCGGTTTCGACCGACGACAAGAAGGCGCTGGAGACGTTGGAAACCGATCTCAAGCGAGTCGTGTTCGGCCAGAACGAGGCGATCGAGAAGCTGTCGTCGGCGATCAAGCTCGCCCGGGCAGGCCTGCGCGATCCCGACAAGCCGATCGGCAACTACCTGTTCACCGGCCCGACCGGCGTCGGCAAGACCGAGGTGGCCCGCCAGCTTGCGTCAATCATGGGCATCCCGCTCCAGCGCTTCGACATGAGCGAATATATGGAGCGTCATTCGGTCAGTCGGCTGATCGGCGCACCCCCCGGCTATGTCGGCTACGACCAGGGCGGCCTGCTTACCGACGCGGTCGACCAGAACCCGCATTCGGTGCTGCTGCTCGATGAAATCGAGAAGGCGCATCCAGACCTGTTCAACATCCTGCTGCAGGTCATGGACAACGGCAAGCTCACCGACCATCACGGGAAGACGGTCGATTTCAGGAATACCATCCTGATCATGACCACCAACGCCGGTGCGTCGGATATGGCGCGCGAGGCGCTGGGCTTCGGCGTCTCGAGCCGCGAGGGTGAGGACGAAGAGGCGGTGAAGAAGATGTTCACGCCTGAGTTCCGTAACCGTCTCGATGCAATCGTGCCGTTCGGCTACCTGCCGCCGGAAGTCGTCGCGCGCGTCGTGGACAAGTTCATCCTGCAGCTCGAACTGCAGCTGGCCGATCGCCAGGTGCATATCCAGCTCTTCGTCGTTGCCAAGGCGGCGCTCACCGAGAAGGGCTATGACAAGCTCTACGGGGCTCGCCCGATGGGCCGCTTGATCCAGGAAAAGATCAAGCAGCCGCTCGCCGAGGAACTGCTGTTTGGCAAGCTGGTCCATGGCGGCGAGGTCAACGTCAAGTTGAAGGACGGCGCGCTGGCCTTTGAAATGGTACCTGCCGCGCCGAAGAAGCCCAAGAAGGGCGGCGGCAAGAAGGCCGAGAAGGTCGACGCCAAGTAAGGCGAGGGGCCGGGAGCGATCCCGGCCCTTTCATGACCCATTTCATTTTGCTCTGTCGTCAATATCGCAAGAGCGGTGAAGCCGCCGTCGCGGGCGCGACAGAGGCGCGATGTTTCGGCTTCTGGCTTGCCGCTCTCGTAGTAATGACGACGCTTAGCTTGCCGAAGTTATCCAATAGCCGCTCGCGCGCATGTCATCGATCATGCCGATCTCGCGCGGCTGCCAGTCCATCGATTTCCGCGTGATCGCGCTCGACGCCAAGTTGTCAATGCCGACGAGGAAGCCGAGCCAGCCGAAGTGCGCCTGAACTTCCTCGGCCGGGATGCTGCGCGTCGGGACATCGAGGCCTTCAGCGATCGTCTCGGCAATCGCGCGTAGCGCCACGCCTTCCTCGCCGACCGCGTGCAAGGTCGTGCCGGGCGTCGCCTTCTCGAACGCTAGCCGGTAAAGCCTCACCGCGTCCATGCGATGCACCGCCGGCCAGCGGTTGCCACCGTCGCCGACATAGGCCGCCACGCCCTTCTCCTTCGCGATCTCAACCAGTCGCGGCACGAAGCCCTTGGGCGGCGTATCATGCACCTGCGGCAGCCGCACCACGACGGATCGCACGCCCTTGCCGGCCGCGTCGATTACGGCGATCTCCGACCGACCGCGCGCCGAGGCGAACCCTTCGAGGCGAACCGAATCGGTTTCGACGATCGCCCCGTGCTTGTGGATCATACCGGTGCCTGAGGTGCCAACGAACGGTTTGTCCGACCCCGCCAGCGCTACCAGCATCGCTTCGATCGCGGCGAGATCCTCTTTACCCGATTGCTCGTAGCGCGAGAAATCGTGATTGTAGGCAAGGTGGATGACCCCGTCGCTCGCCGCGGCCGCTTCGGCAAGCCCGGCGGGGTCTGTCAGGTCGCCGCGCCGTGCCTCGGCGCCGAGCGCCTCGATTTTCGCCGCCGACTCCTCGTTTCGCGCGAGGCCCACCACCTGGTGGCCGTGATCGATCAGCTCGCGCGTCAGTTTTTCGCCGATGAACCCGCTCGCGCCGGTCATGAAAATGCGCATGGATATGCCTCCAGATTTGCTTGGAAGCGCTATATCATTTGGCTCGAGCAGGCAGAAAAGCCGTGAGGATATACGGGTATGGCGACTAACAGCATGGCCGTTGCGCCCAGTCTCGCCGCCTTCTTGCGCGAGCGCCGCGAGCGGCTGCGGCCCGAAACCAGCGCCGGCCGACGCCGCACGCCTGGGCTCAGGCGCGAGGAAGTTGCGGCGCGCGCTGGCGTCAGCGTCACCTGGTACACTTGGCTCGAACAAGGCCGCGGGGGCGCGCCCTCGGACCAGGTGCTGGAAAGCCTGGCCGCCGCGCTGGAGCTCGATTCCGACGCACGCGAACTGCTGTTCCTGCTTGCCCACCAGCGCCCGCCGCCGCTGACGACGGTGGCAACGCCGGCGGTGCCGCCTGCCGTTCAGCATGTGATCGACGCGATGCCGATCAGCCCTGCGCTGGTAAAGACGCCGACGTGGGACGTCGTCGCCTGGAACGAGGCTGCGCGCGTGGTGCTGGGCGATTATGCCGAGCTCGATCCCGCCGAGCGCAACCTCCTTCGGCGCATGTTCCTCGATCCGCGCGCGCGCGAAAGCCAACTCGATTGGGAGCACAACGCTTCCTTCGTCATCGCCGTGTTCCGGATGGGAGTCGCGCGCATCGGCGGCTCGGCCGCGGCCGACGCGCTGGTCGCTGAGCTGCAGGCGACAAGCGCCGATTTCCGGCGCCTGTGGGCGAATACCGAGCCGCGCAGCCACGGTATCGGGATCAAGCAACTCGCGCGGCCCGGCATCGGCACGATCAGCCTCGAAACCGCCGCCTTCTCGGTCGACGGCGTCGAGGGACTTACCGTGATCGTCTTCAACCCTGCGACATCCGCGGACGCAGTGCGGATCGAATCGCTAATGAAATGCGGGCGCTGACGGAGGCAAGGCACCTTTCAACGTCGCCTTTGTCCTATAGAAATAGCCGGAGCGGGCGTAGTTTCACGCGCAACCATCAGCAAAGGGGGACGGAGGATGCGAGGTGGTGCGCACTTGCTCGTGGCCGGGTGCGGTCTGGTCGGCCTTTCATTTGTCATGGCCGGAGCGTCTGACGCGCAGCGCGCGGCAACCGGGCCCAAGGCGCGGTACTGGATGGATGCCGCGACGACCAGCGGCTTCGGAGGCATCGGCGCATTCGCCGGCGGAGCCGGGGGTGGCAATCCGATGGCAGCGCTGTTCGGCGGCGGCCGCGGCGAATCGGTACATCACCAGCTGACGCTCCGGCTCGGCTCGGCATCAACGGCAAGCGGCGATCCGGAGGCCGATCACTTCATGCCGGCAAGCGCCGGACTCGGCGTCTCGGTGCCGCTCGAAACGCCACGCGAGATGCCTATGACCGGGCAAGCGGAACCCGGAGCGCCAACCGATTTCCAGCGCCCAAGGGGGCGAATGCTGATCTTCTGGGGCTGCGGCGTGCACGCGGGGCCGGGCCAACCGGTGATAGTCGATTTTTCCAGGCTCGGCGCGGGGCAAATGCCGCCGCATCTGTTCTCGACAGATGTACCGGTCGAGACCGGGCCGACCCAATCGAACAGTCGCACCTTCGGTGAATGGCCCAACAGCAAGTCGCATAAGAGCGTCGGCCCCGATGCCTCGCTGCTTGGCGACCATAAGGTAACCGGCAACTACAGCCCCGCCATTTCCTTCAGGCTCAGCCAGGATTTCATGGCACCGCTCCACGTGACATCACGGAGTGCCCCAGATGGCTCGACGCCGGTAAGCTGGAACGCGGTGCCGGCGGCGACCGGCTATTTCGCGTCGCTTTTCGGCGCACAGGGCCGCGGTGGCGACGATGGCGACGTTGTAATGTGGAGCTCGGCGGCGCGACAGGAGATGGGCGCTGGTTTTTCCGACTGGCTGGCACCCGCGACGGTCGAGCGGCTGATCGGCCAGGATATCGTGATGCCGCCGACGCAGACCAGCTGCACCGTTCCCGCCGAAGTCAAACAGGCCGCGGGCCAGTTCATGATCTTGCAGCTATACGCCTATGGCCCCGAGGCGAACTTCGCCTATCCGCCTCGCCCCGCCAACCCGCGGACGCCGTGGAACCTCGAATGGACCGCCAAGGTCCGTTACAAGTCGATCACCGGGCTGATGCTCGGAATGCCTGGGATGGCAGCGATGTCGGGCAATAGCGACGACGAAAGCAGCAACGCCGATCGCGCCGCCGACCAGCAATCGAGGCACAAATGCAAGCCGCACGGTCTTGGCGGCTTGCTCAAGGCCGGGATCGGCGGCGGCTGCTGAGCGCCGGGCGAACGACAGATTCAATGTCTCGAATCGGCTTCGCCAACCATATCACCCGCGGAATAATCGCCGCGGCGTTTACCGTCCGTTCGCTATCGCCGGTCTAGCGTGTCGCCATGTCGGGGGAATCGATCGGCCGCATCTTCGTGCGGGTGTTGCTTGCGCTTGCGCTACTGGCGGGCGGCAGCGCCGCGTCGGCGCAGATTGGCGCGGTGGGCGAACAGATACCGGTGTGCGTCGCCCGCGCTCGGCCCGGTATGGATCCCACCGTGCTGCTGCGCCAGGCCGGCGGCTTCGATTGCACAACGCGGCAGACCGATTTCGGCGGTGGCGACTTCTGGGTCCGCTCAGCGCCGCTCCACCGCATCGACACGCGCTCCCCGCACGAAATCCGCATTGCGAGCCTATGGCAACGCAAGGTGACGCTATACGCGCTTTACGGCGACGGCCGCATTTACACTTTCGCGGACGATGGCCGCGGTGCCTCGCGTCACATGCAATTGGGCGCGATGATTCAGCATCAGACGCCGCCCGGCCCGGTGCCGCTGGTCCGGTTGTTGTGGCACGTCGAGGGCGCCGCCAACGTTCGCGGTATCCTGAACGGCGCTCACGTTTCCGATTCCTATCAAGCCGGCCAGTCCAACCTCAAGCTCGGCGCGCTCTATGCCGGGTTCATCGGGCTTTGCGTCGCGCTGCTCGTCTATAATCTTGCGCTGTGGGGGGCGCTGAGACACCGCTTCCAGCTCGCCTATTGCGCGATGGTCGCGGCATTGATGGCCTATGCGGTATCGTCGTCAGGCGCGCTCGCCTGGATGATTCCCGAAATGCTCAACAACGATCGACTGCGGATCAATTACCTGCTGCTCGGCGTATCAGGCGCCAGCGCGATGGCGTTTGCCCGCGCCTTTTTCGAGCGGCGCATATTCGAGGGTTGGCTGCGCCCGGCGAGCTTTGCAGCGATGCTGGCGGTACTCACCCCGGCGGTGCTGTTCGCGATTTTCGCGCCGACGCAGATCTGGCTGGTCGACAAACTCTACGCCGTCGCCTTCGCCGGTCTGCTCGCGATGCTGGTGCCGATTTTGTGGCGCGCGTGGCGGCTCAGGAGCAACTTCCTGTGGGCGTTTGCACTTGCCTGGGCGGCACCGATCGCGCTCGCGTGCGTGCGCATTCTCAACGGCTTCAACCTCATTCCGTGGAGTTTCTGGCTCGACAATTCGACGCTGGCGTCGATGGCGGCAGAGGCGTTGATCTCGAGCCTCGCGATTGCCTACCGCATTCGCCTGCTGAGCCTCGACCGCGACGACGCTCGCATCCAGGAGGCCGCCGCGCGTCTGCTGGCCGACACCGATCCCTTGACGGGTCTGCTCAACCGCCGCGCCTTCCTCCGCGACACTATCGGGCGCGAGGGCAGCCAGACACTGCTGATTGCCGACATCGATCATTTCAAGCGAGTCAACGACACGTTGGGTCACGACGGCGGTGACGAGGTGCTGCGCCTGTTTGCCCGCGCCCTGCGCGCCTCGGCGCCGACGGGCGCGCTGGTCGCCAGGATCGGCGGCGAAGAATTTGCCATCGTCGCCGCCGCCGATGCCGGACTCGAGCCCGACACGATCCTCGCCCGCCTGCGCGCCGAGCGGATGCCATTCGACCTTACGGTCACCGCCAGCATCGGCATGTGCACCGGCCCGCTGGCGACCGATACCGACTGGAAGATGCTCTACCGCCTCGCCGACCGCGCGCTGTTCGACGCCAAGGCCGATGGTCGCGACCGCGCCCGTTCGGCCTATGCGATCGCCGCAGCGGCGTAGGACAAGCTGTCGTATTCGTTATGCCGGACCCGTTCCGGCACGTAGGATCCGCAAGATCTGCCCGCTTGGTTTGGGACACGAAGGCCTTAGGACGAGTCCAAGGTACCAAATGCCGAGTCGCTTGTTTGGTTTCTTTCCATAAGCTAAATTCTCGCCAGGAGGACCGCCTCGATGCGCGACCGTAGACTTGGGCTGGCGATCATCGCTGTGCTGCTGCTTTGTCTTGCGGCGCGACACCCGTCCGCCAACATCCGCATCGCGACCCAAGACTACCGCGATCCGGCACCGCACCGCATCGAGGCTGCGGTCGACCTTGGAGTCGTCGCAGTGTCGCTGTTATGGACCTGGAGTGGTCATCATCTGCTGCAGGAACGGTGACTTGCACGCCGACGGCGGGCTGCTTACACCCTTGTAATGAGCGATCCCGAAGCCGTCTGGCGCACCGCCTATCGCCATCCAACAGCTTGGGACACGCGGTTTCCGCCGCAATCGATGGTCGCCCTGTTCGAGACCGCGGCCGAAGCCCATCACGAGGCACCGCTGATCGAGTTCATGGGGCGCAGCTACAGCTATGCCGAGACGCGGGATGGCGCCAATCGGGTCGCTTGCGGGCTGAAGGCGCTGGGCTACGGGCGGGGTGATCGCATCGGACTATTTCTGCCCAATGTGCCGCACTACCTCGCCGCTTATTACGGCATCCTCAAGCTCGGCGCGACGGTGGTCAATTTTTCGCCGCTCTATACCGCGCAGGAGCTGGCGCACCAGGTCGCCGATTCGGGTACCCGGCTGCTGTTCACCCTGTCGGCGACCGCGCTGCTGCCGACTGCACTCGAGGTGCTCGATACATCAGCGCTCGAACGCCTGGTCGTGGGATCGGTCGCCGGCGCACTTCCCGGCGCGAAGTCACTGTTCTACCGCCTGTTCCGCGGGCGCGAGGTAGCCAAAAGGCCCCAAGATGATCGCATACTCGCCTTCTCGCAGCTGATTCGCAACGACGGCACCTGCCCCGAGCCGATCATCGAGCCGACGAGAGACATCGCGCTGATCCAGTATACCGGCGGCACCACGGGCACGCCCAAGGGCGCAATGCTGAGCCACGCCAACTTGTCGGCCAACGCCTGCCAGGTCGCCGCGCTCGATCCACACCCGGAGGCCGAGGATCGTATCATTGGCGTCCTCCCCCTGTTCCACGTCTTCGCCAACACGTGCGTGCTCAACCGCACGGTGGTCAACGGCGGGTGCATCGTGTTGTTGCCGCGCTTCCACGCGGGCCAGGTGCTGGCGACGATCGGCCGAACCCGCGCCACGGCGCTGCCCGGGGTACCGACAATGTACCAGGCACTGCTCGACCACCCCAGGCTGGCGGCGACGGATTTCTCGCACCTGCGCGTCTGCGTCTCGGGCGGCGCGCCGCTGCCCGCCGAACTCAAGGCAAGGTTCGAGGCGGCCACCGGCGCCACATTGGTCGAGGGCTATGGTCTGTCGGAAAGCTCAGGCGTCATCGCCGCCAATCCCTATGAAGGTGAAGGCAAGCCCGGCACGATAGGCCAACCGATTCCCGGCACGCGCGTTCGCTTGGTCGACAAGGAAGACGAGACTCGCCCGGCGCCTGCGGGGGAGCCCGGCGAAATTGTCGCCGCCGGCCCGCAGATCATGATGGGCTATTGGAACCGCCCCGACGCGGACGCAAAGGTGTTCGTAACCGACGCCGAGGGCCGCCGCTGGCTACGGACCGGCGACGTCGGCACGATCGACGGCGATGGCTTCATTCGTATCGTCGACCGCCTCAAGGACATGATCGCAGTCGGCGGCTTCAAGGTGTTTCCCAGCCAGATTGAAGCGCTCCTCTACAAGCATCCTGCCGTCAAGGAGGCGCTGGTGATCGGCTTGCCAGATGCTTATCATGGCGAGATGCCGCGGGCATACGTCACCCTTACCGACGGCGCGACCGCGACCGGCGAAGAACTGGCCGCCTGGCTCAATCCCCAGCTCGGCAAACACGAGCGTGTAGACGAGGTCGTAGTGCGACTGACCTTGCCCAAGACGATGATCGGCAAGCTGAGCCGAAAAGACCTGGTGGCCGAAGTGATGGCGGAGGGGCGTTAGGCGAGGCGTTATCGTCATTCGCCAGATCACTATGGTCGTGCTACCGGGGGAAAAACGATCGACGACGCCACGCCACCATCGGGCCTGCTCCTAGCCCGGTACGATGCGACGGTCGCACACCACGCAACCGCGGCGGCATTCACGTTGCGGCGGGACCGCCTCCTCCTGCTCCTGGGCGGCGTTCTTGTGATCGCTGCCTGGCGGACATGGCTTTCAAGTCACTCACCTGCGATGCAGCGCTGGACCGTGCTGGCGCTGGGCGCCGGAGGGGGACTGGCTTGCGGCCGCGCGGTGATCGCCCGGCTGCGCCACCACGCGACAGACGGACCGCTCGCCGAAGCTGCGCTCCGTCCAGCATCGCGCTTGCGCTTTGTAGTGATCGGGCATGCCGCAGCTACCGCCGCGGTGGCCGTAGTGGTTGCCGTTGCGGGACCGGGACTAATCGGCTGGTCGCTCGCTGCCTATTCATTCGGTGCCGGGCTCGCGCATCTTGCGCCTAGCTTCGACAGGAACTGGGGCACGGCGGATCGTGTCCGCCGACGCCTTGTGAGAACGGGCGAATCATATTCCGCTTCAGGACTCGCCGCGGCGGCGTTCGTCACCACCGCCGCGGTCAGCAGGGCATTTCCGGGCGGTGCGCAAATGGCGACGATCGGCATCGCCGCTTCGCTGCCGATGCTTGTACTAACCGTTCTCGATGACTCGGCGACCCGGTTCATGGCGATGGCGGGGCACAGCGTCGCCGCAAGCCTTGGTCGCCGCGGCCGTGCCGGCGTTTTATTTACCGCAATCGCGACCCTCGTCGCCCTTCTTGCCGCAGGGTTCGCCGCGGCGGCGCTGGTCCTGACGATCGGGCTGGCGACGCTGGCATTGCTGACGCTGCGGGTGATCCTTTACCGGCTTTATAGCAGGCGCGTTGCCGATCTGGCGTTGGCCGGCATCGCCGCCGCGACAGCGCTCGTCGCGACAAGTCTACCGATTGCCCTACCCTTTGTCGCTGCGATCTTCGTCAGCCACCTGTGGCGACGAGCAGCCCAGCGCTGCTGGCTGATCGCATGACCGACGCAATCACGGGTCAAGCGCTGACGGTAAGCCGGGACGGCCGGTTCGTCGTCGAAAATATCGACCTTTCCGTTGCGCCGGCAACCTGGTTCGGCCTCGTAGGCGCCAACGGATCGGGCAAGACCAGCCTGCTGCGCGCCATCGCGGGGCGGCTGCCGATCCAGGCAAAATGCTGCGCAATCGAAGGCCGAGACATGACCGCCGACCGCGCCGGGCGCGCCCGGCTGGTCGGGTTCGCGCCGCCCGTTGAGGCACTGCCTGCATCGCTCACCGGTGGCGAGCTGCTCGCGATGGCCGGCGGAAGCCGCGCGGCGGCGCTGGCGCGGCTCACGCCGCTCTACGAAGCGCTTGGTCTCGCCGCACTGCTCGATCGCTGGATCGGCGACTGCTCGGCCGGGATGCGACAGCGGCTCGCCGTCGCACTCGCCTTCGCCG
>Ga0164242_10006423_pt1 | contig 12929 bp, 12 predicted proteins | sample OricomgcompostMG_FD_108783 | JGI IMG/M metagenome (GOLD analysis project Ga0164242, IMG submission 108783) | Miracle-Growth compost microbial communities from Emeryville, California, USA - Original compost - Miracle growth compost (MG) ... | reverse complement strand
GCGTTGTCGAGCGTCACATAACGCTCGATCGGAATATGGAAGGCCCTGATCACGCCGCGAGTCTTGAGCCGGTGGAATTCGCGTCCCTTATCGCTGGCATTCGCGAAGTTGAGGCGGCGCTCGGTCAGGAAACTCCATCCAGAGAGCGCTTTCTGAGCCAAGGCGAACTGATAAACCGGGAAAATCTGGCCAAGAGCCTCGTAGCGGCCCGTGAATTGCCAGCCGGTACCATCATTTCGGAGGCGGATGTTCTTGTCCGCAGTCCGGGGCAGGGTATTTCACCATTGGCGCTACCCAAACTGGTTGGTCGTGAGCTTCGGCGCAGCGTACGGGCAGACGGCTATTTCTTCGCTTCAGACCTCGGCGAGAATGCATCCTCACCCAGACCTTATAAGTTTCGTAGGCCTTGGGGCGTGCCAGTTCGCTATCACGATGCGAAGGCCTTTATCGACCGCTGCCAACCCAATCTCGTGGAATTTCACCTCAGCTATCAGGATATGGATCGCGATCCGGCGGAATATTTCAGCGCACCCTATGATATCGACTTCATCGTGCATGCGCCGGAATTATTTGCTGGCAGCAGGCTGATGGACTTGGCGAGTTCCGATCCTGCCTATCGGCAATTTTCGATCGAACAAACGCAGCGCGTTATCGATATCACGCGCTCGCTAAAACGTTTTTTTCCGGAAACGACACGCCCCTGCATCGTTGCGAATATCGGAGGTTATTCGATGGATGCTCCGGTGGCTGCGGAAAAAAAGCCAGCGCTATATGAAACATTCTTAAAGAGCCTCGATACGCTCGATATGGAGGGCGTGGAGCTCATTCCGCAAACAATGGCTCCATTTCCATGGCACTTTGGCGGGCAGCGATACCAGAATATTTTTATATTCCCGGAAGAGGCAGCTAGAATCTGTTCTGCGAACGGAATTCGCATGTGTGTCGATATTTCGCACACAAAGCTCGCTTCGAACCACTTCGGATTCGATTTCCTGCCGGGCTTGGCTGCGCTCGGTCCATACACAGCGCACTACCATCTTGGCGACGCAAAAGGGTTCGATGGCGAAGGCCTTCAGGTCGGTGATGGCGACATAGATTTCGCTGCGTTGGGCAGTGTGCTCGCAAAACATGCGCCGGCTGCTTCGTTTATTCCGGAGATCTGGCAGGGTCACAAAAACCAGGGTGAAGGCTTCTGGATCGCTCTCGATCGGTTGGAGCCATATCTGTGAGTGCGACGCGCACTTTGGCGGTTATTGCGGCGCGTGGGGGGTCAAAAGGTATTCCTAATAAAAATCTTCTCGATATATGCGGTAAGCCGTTATTGGCTTGGAGTATCGAGCAGGCACTGGGCGCGCCCTCTATTTCGGAAGTCGCTGTTTCTTCCGACAGTGATAGGATTTTGGAGATCGCGGCATCCTACGGCGCCGTTCCCGTCAAGCGCCCTGCCGATATCTCCGACGATGCGGCCACGTCGGAATCCGCTTGGCTTCACGCGTTGAATGCCAGGGAAGTTGCGACTGGGCCGTTCTCACGGGTTGTGGCTTTGCAGGCGACCTCTCCTGTTCGTGAGAGTGCCGATATTGAGGGTGCGCTGGTTCAATATGAGCGTGACAAGCTCGATAGCCTTCTGACGGTGTGCGAGGTCGAGGACTTTTTTAATTGGCGGATAAATCCGGAGGGGCACGGTGAATCCATCAATTATGACTGGCGCAATCGGCGGCGCCGTCAGGAAATTGAAAAGCGTTATCTGGAGAACGGATCATTCTATGTTTTTCCGCCATCGCTTTTGCGTGAGACAAACAATCGTCTTGGCGGGCACATTGGCCTCTATCTGATAGAACGCCACAAAATGTTCCAGATTGATCGCCCGGAAGATGTAGAACTTTGCGCGGCCATTATGAAGGGCTATGGCTATGCTTGAAGGCAAGGCCCTGCCATTGAAGGAGCGCGTGGCGCTCGTAGCGGGCGCTTCGAGAGGTATTGGCGCTGCAATTGCCGAAGGCTTCGCCGAAGCCGGAGCCATCGTGATTGGAATCAGCCGCAGTGGGGGCGTGCAGCAAAGAGGCATTACGCATAAACGCTGTGATTTGACCGATAGCGCAGCGTTGTTTCGCTTGCTGCAGGAGATTTCCGCCGATGTTCCGAAAGTCGATATTTTGGTGAATGCGGCGGCTATCAGTCTACCCGCCGGCGAGACCGCAGAAGAGCGGCTAGCACACTTTCGTGAAACACTGGACGTTGATGTGATAGGCGCCTATGCGATGGTTCTGGCTGCGCTGTCCTTATTGAAAGCAGCGAACTCCGCTAGCGTCATCAATATTACTAGCATCAACTCGGTAAGAGGTTTTCCGGGAAATCCCGGCTATGTAGTGTCCAAATCCGCGCTCTCGGGCATGACTCGTGCCCTGGCAGTAGATTTGGCCGCTGACAATATACGTGTGAATGCGATAGCGCCGGGTTACGTTCGTACTGCTATGACGGAAAAGAGCTTCTCCGATCCAGTGCTGCATGAACAACGGCGCAAGCATACGCTTCTCGGACGCTGGGGTAATCCTGAAGATGTTGTAGGGGCGGCCGTATTCCTTGCGTCGGATGCGTCGTCCTATATCACCGGTCAGGAACTGTTTGTGGATGGTGGCTGGACGGCAAATGGCCTCGTCAATATCTGAAGAGAGCGGCTTGAGAATGAGCTTGCGTGACCGCATTGGCTTTATGCAGGGCAGATTGTCGCCACTGGTAGACGGAAAAATACAGGCATTCCCCTGGGACCACTGGCGTGAAGAGTTTCCGGTAGCACAAAAGCTTGGTGTCAGGCTCATGGAATGGACGCTCGATCATGAGCGTTTGGAAGAGAATCCGCTTATGACAGATGCCGGACGCCGCGAAATTTTGGCCTTGTCCCGGCTGCACAATATCAAAGTTGGTTCGCTAACGGGCGACTTGTTTATGCAAGCGCCATTCTGGAAATCTGCTGATACGGATGAGAGGACGCAGCGGCTGCGAGAATTCGATGCGGTTTTATCTTCGTGCGCGGAAGTTGGTATCAATATCATCGTTGTGCCTCTGGTTGATAATGGAGCGATGGAGAACTGGCAACAGGAAAATCTTGTCGTCTCAGAGCTGCTGCGAAGACGTGATATTCTGAGCCGGCGTGGAACGAAGGTCGTATTTGAATGCGACTATGAGCCAGCCGCCTTGACAGAGTTTATTGCGCGCCTACCGGATGATGTTTTTGGTATCAACTATGATATCGGCAATAGCGCCGCGCTAGGCTATGATTGGAAAGAAGAAATTTCGGCTTATGGCGCGCGGATCGTGAACGTACACATCAAGGATCGAAAACTCGGAGGAACAACCGTACCATTGGGAACTGGTAATGCAGATATTCCCGGCACATTGCAGGGACTTCTTCATAGAGGGTATTCGGGCTCCTTTATTCTGCAAACGGCAAGAGCCACGGATGGCGGCCACGCTGGCGCAATTTCGCGTTATCGCGACATGGCGCTGGCGTTGCTTGAGAATGTTGCGCAATGAACTTTCAAATGGAGGGCCTGGTTGCGTTGGTCGCCGGTGCTAGTCGCGGGATTGGCCTTGCGATCGCAAAGACGCTTCATGCCGAAGGATGTAATGTCGCGCTGGTCGCCCGAGATCGGAACCGGCTTGAGAGTGTTGCGCAGATATTGTCTGGAAACGCGTCGATTCACTGTGCAGACGTCCGGGATGCGTCCGCCGTTGGAAAATTGGTTTCGGAAGTGACCGACCGTTGGGGCGGGATCGATATTGCTGTTTGCAATGTCGGTAGCGGTGCATCGATGGCACCTGGCACCGAGACTCCCGATGAATGGCGGCGGGTTTTGGATTTGAATTTTCTATCGACGATGAATATCGTTTCCGCCGTTCGTCCTGCGTTGACGTCGCGCAAAGGGGGCGCAATCGTATGCATTTCGTCGATTTGCGGCTCGGCGGCACTGGGAGCGCCGGTAACTTATTCCGTAGCGAAAGCGGCTTTGAATATGAGCGTAAGAGGACTTGCCCGTCCGCTTGCAGCTGACAATATACGGATCAACGCGGTCGCTCCGGGAAACATACTGTTTGAAGAAGGTTCTTGGGCGGAAAAACTCAAGACCGATCGGGACTCCGTTTTGGCGATGCTGAAGCGTGAGGTCGCGTTAAATCGGTTTGGCCGGCCTGAAGAGATTGCGGATCTCGTTTGTTTTCTGTCCTCCCCGCGGGCTGGCTTCATCACCGGATCGGTGTTTGTTGCCGATGGCGGCCAGTTGCGCGCTTGATATCGGAGTGAGTTGTGACACAAACCTCTGTGTTCGATTTGAACGGGCGCAGCGCCCTCATTACGGGTGCGGGAGGGCTTCTCGGCCCGCAGCACGCAGCCGCGCTTGCCGCACTGGGTGCGCGTGTCTGGCTGGCCGACATCGACCTGAAAAAGGCGGAACAGGCCGCTGCACAGGTTCGTTCCGAGGATATCGATGCTGACGTGCAAGCGATTTCTCTGGATGTTTGCAATGCGGTCAACATTCGATCGGTTGCCGAGCATGTAGGGGTTTTGGATATCCTCATAAACAATGCGGCAATAGACGCCAAAGTTACGTCCACGCCGGGCGTAGCCAACGGGACGCGGTTCGAAGTTCTTTCCTTGGATCAATGGCAATTGGAGCTTGGGGTCGGGTTGACTGGCGCAATGCTGTGTAGCCAAGTGTTCGGAAGTGCGATGGCAAGAAAACGTCGCGGCGTAATCTTAAACATCGCCTCGGATCTCTCCGTAATTTCGCCAGATCAACGTATTTATCGCCGGCAAGATATATCCGACGAAGATGAGCAGCCAGTAAAACCTGTAACTTATTCGGTGATCAAACACGGACTCGTTGGCCTGACAAAATATCTCGCCACCTACTGGGCAAGAGAAAGCATACGGGTGAATGCGCTTTCACCGGGTGGCGTTTTCAACGCGCAAGGCGACGATTTCGTGCGAAAGTTAGCAGAACTCATTCCTCTCGGCCGCATGGCGAGACGGGATGAATATCGCGCTGCGGTGCAATTTCTTTGTTCGGACGCCTCTTCATATATGACCGGGCAAAACATTGTCATGGACGGTGGTCGAAGTGTTCTCTGAGCCCGACTGTCATGGCTCGTTGATTGCATCGATATGATTTTGAATAATCGTTTTCAAATCACCCCCCTGATATCGGATGGCTTTAAGGCCAGCAGCATGTGCGGCTTCGACATCACTTTCCTTATCGCCAATTAAACAACTCTTCTCACGCAAAACCGGCCAGCCATCCAGCAGGTCCAGGATCATTCCTGGGTTAGGCTTTCGCCGCCTGCAGTCGCTGCGATACTTCGCCTGCACCCCGTCGGGGTGGTGGGGGCAATATTCGAAGGCATCCACATGGGCGCCCATTTTTGCGAGTTCTTCCTGCATCCATGCATGGAGCGTCAGAACAGCGCTTTCATCATAAAATCCACGCGCAACGCCAGCCTGATTGGTCACGACAAAGACAAAGCAGCCCAGATCGTTGCACAAGCGTATCGCCTCGCGCGCGCCTTTCATCCATTCGAACTGATCCGGCAGGTGGGTATAGCCAACGTCGACATTGAGAACACCGTCGCGATCGAAAAAGAACGCTGGTCTGGCAACATGTTCCTGAATTTCGCGGTTTGCCTTCTCCAGATCTTCGGGTATTCCGATATCAATGAAATATCCATCGAAGATCTGCCCGCGAATGAGGTTCTGATGGGCAAGGCGGGGGAATGTCTCGCCCTCCAGAGAACTCTTTCCAAGCGGAATGCTCTCGATTGCGTCACGCGACATGAGATATATGCCGCCGTTGATTGGACCGGCGCGCAAATCCTCCGGCTTGTGGAATGCACGTACATAACCACCCTCAAGCGAAACACTACCGTATCGTTTTCCGGGAGCCGTTTCGCGAAGCGCCATGGACAAGCCGCCATTTTTCGGTGCGGGAATCGCACGCAAATTAATATCGAAGAAGGTATCACCATTTGCCAGAAGAAATGTTTCATCAAGCACAGGTTGCGCGAATCTTAACGCACCTCCGGTTCCCAGCGGTTCGGGCTCGCAAATGACCTTGATCGTCGCAGATCTGCGACGCGCACTATCGAAATATCTGACAATTTCTTCACCGAGATATCCGGCGAGAATGACGATTTCAGTAAAACCATATCGAGCTACTTCGTCGATAAGGTAGTCGAGGAAGGGGCGCCCTGCCGTCTCAAGCATGGGCTTTGGTATTTTTTGTGTAAGCGAGCCGAGCCGGGTGCCGAGCCCACCCGCCAGAAACACTGCTTGTTTCAGCAAAGCGCTTCCTCAGCGAGCCCGCAAAGCATGTGTCCGACAGCGATATGCATTTCCTGAATCATATTGGTCTGGGTCGAGGGGGCGCGAATACAAATATCAGCGATTTGGCTGAGCTTCCCTCCACCTTGTCCGGTAAGAGCTATGGTACAAATTCCCATTTCGCGCGCCACATTCATCGCATTCACGACGTTTTCGCTGTTACCGCTCGTGGACAAACCGATCAGCACGTCACCCTTATTGCCGATCCCGCGCAACTGCCTGGAAAAAATATTCTTGTATCCATAATCATTACCGATGGCCGTAAGAGCGGAAGTATCAACTGTGAGAGCCAAGGCAGGCAGTGGATCTCGGTCACGCAGATAGCGCCCCATCAATTCGGCAGCCAGATGCTGACTATCGGCCGCAGAGCCACCATTTCCGCAAAACATGACTTTTCCGCCGGCTTGCAAGCAGGCAATCATGGCGCCCGCCGCTTTGTCGATGGTAACGGATTCCGCCTCGAGCTTGAGGAAATTCTCGCTCGCAAGCCTGAGATATCTGACAATCGCGTCGCTGTGTTGCATCAAATTCTCGACGAGGAAGGTTCAACCACTAAAAAGTGGATTATGGCGCAATTTTATAGGCAGCAAAGCGAAAATGCTCCTATACACCCCACAATTTGCTTGTGCCGGTTCAGATTGACAGGGGGACGGGCAAACGCAGAATGCGCTTCCTTCCGATCCCATAGGGGCTGATGAGTAAAATAATTCAGGAAGTCCGGATCCCACGGTTAATCCCGGTTAGAAAGATTTTCGAAAGGCTAGCGCTTCAGGTCGAATTGGCTCCGCGCTGATGTGCGTGCTCGTCAAACAAGCTAGAAGCTACGGCAGATAAATGACGGTGCTAAATTTAAGTCAGGCGAATGTACAGTGGCTGAATATTCCCAGGTATCGGTTTTAAAAGCTGGCGTGAGGGCTATTCGGAAGGCCGTTTTTCGCCGCCGGCTAAGGATGCTTCTCGATTTCTCTTTGTCCGTCGGCAATTTCGGAAAAAAAGCGGACTGTTATTCCACGAACATCGATAAAGAAGCTATCAGTCGGAAATACGTTTTCGACGTTTTGCCAACGCAGAATTCTGGACGGTCGCTACGTTTCCTTGATGTTGGCGGGAGAGACGGAAATCTAAGCTATCTCCTGGGCCATCGTGCTCCTCTTGACTATGATAAGAAATTTTACGCGGCCAATCAGGCGCGATTTAATCAGCTATACGAGTATTTTGCGGTGGACCTCATTCCTGCTGGTGATCACGTTCTGACAGGAGATATTTGCGATCGCGACTTCTTGAACCGCTATAGCGATTTTCGGGGAAAATTCGATATCATCTATAGCAATAATGTTTTTGAGCATCTTGAAAAGCCATGGATAGCGGCTGAAGTGCTCTACGATCTTCTGGTGCCTGGCGGCATTTGTATCACGATAGTACCGTTCTCTCAGCGGTATCATGAAAGCCCGGGCGACTTCTTTCGATACACGCATACGGCCATCGGAAAGCTATTTGAAGCTGCGGGACCTATAGAGATATTGGAAAGCGGTTACGATATCCGCGCAAGGCGCTTCAACTGGCAAGGGATTGGATCTGCCAAGGATATTGTCCCTGTCGATAAGTTCGGTGCTTGGCGCGAAACCTGGTTTACCGTGACCGTTTTGAAAAAGCTGGAAAATAAAGCCGGTCGCATCGGACCGATCTAAATCGCGACGTGGATGCCGATGACGGGGCGGAAGTGATCGACGAAACCAAGTGTAAGCTGGTCGGCCTTGAAGTAGTAGTTCGTCAATGCGGCGCGATTCCCTGAACGCAGGGGACGGCCGCGGTGAATTCCTGTAGTGTCCGCGATTACCAAGCTACCAGCGGGGCCTGTCGCTACCTTATGGCGTTTGGGTTCACGCCGAATGATTTCTTCTACGGTCTCATCTCTTATTCGTGTCGTATGCAGCGGGACATCGTAGATACGGTTGTCTTGGTACTTTGACAGCAGCCCGTGCGAATCGAGGATATATTCAAACGGGCCTGTATCCTCCGTGACGTCGGTTAGATAGAGGATCGCTTTAAATTGTCCCACGAAAGAATCGCGGTGCCATCCCTCTCCGGATCCTTGATTGTCCGGTGTATAGCGTATGGTTGCGGCCAGCGTGAACGCGTTCACGGCGTTTTTCCCAAGACAGGCTATTGCTAGCTTCTGCAGGTATGGATTGCTTCCAAATTGCTGAATGGTCTCCGATGCTTTGTCTGCCCCGAACGTCCTTAAATCTGCACCATTAGACCGCCGGGTTACGGCATCGGGATAGCGCTCCTGAACCCTTACGACCTCATCGTGAATTGCGCGACAGGCATCGGTACTGGCGAAGTTTTCCACGACGCAAATCCCAGTCGCCCGTACCATATCGAAATAACGGGCTGAAGGACTGTCTGATGTCCAGTCGCGTGGCTTTGCCGTAAAGCCGCACAGAAGCGAATCCACCGCAATCCGAATTGGTGCGAGCGCCATCGTCCACTTCTCCAAGATCATACAACTAGATAATCAGATTCAGTGCCTTAATTACGGTGCTCAGGCCTTATCCCTGCAAACTCGGCAGGCGGTCAATGGTTCTACGGCGCATCCAATCGCGGGCACGCTGTAATTTGTTCTCCGGTATGAAAACGAGAATCGCAATCGATAGGACCAAGCCCGCAAACCCCGCTAACAATGCGATCATGGTTGGCGAATAGCTGGATGGCACTTTGGGGATGATCGCGGGATCGATGACTTCGGCGACAAGGTCGCGATCCGCTTCAATCATCATCAGCTTTTGCTGCTCCTGGCCAAGCAATGTAATCAACACGGATCTTTGGTCTGCCAGCGTCGTCGTTTGAAGCGTGCGATCCAGGTAAGCGATGCGCGCGACTGCATCCTTTCGAATATCGTTCCGTACGAGCTGCTGTGTAGCCTCGTGGAGGAAATGTATGAATTCCACCGCGAACTTTGGATCAGGGTCGGTCATGGAAGCATCTACGAATCCTCCGCTCAACTCGTCCGTAAGAACGAGCTTCTTTTGAAGGTAGCTGAATGCTTCGTTCGGACCCGGGGGGGTCCACAATGGCCTGCCAATCAAAGCCTTGACACCTTCTTTCAGCCAAAAAATCGGTCCGGATGGTCTCCTCCAAGACTTGGTCTCATAGTCCCATCCTGGCACCAGGCGGTGCATGATCGCGGGGTTGGCGGCGATAAGGTTTGCTGTGGCGTGAGAAATTAAAAGCCGGCGATATTGCTCGAAATCAGATGGTGGCGCGCTGCTTCCGCCGCCGCCCAATGCAGTCAAGAGCATTGAAGAGCCAGAGCTCATGAAGCCACCACTCGCGCCGCCGGGCGAACTGTATGTTCCTGGTGGCTCCGCTTTCGGCGCAATTGTGACCTGGACGGTGTATTGGGGTGTCCGCATCAATCCGATCACCAGTCCCAAGACCAAGAAAATGGCGAAACCCAGAAATGTGAAATCCCAATTCCGCCCGGCGCGCTTGAGGATAGGAATAAGGTCAATTGTTATCTCATCCGCCACTCTACCGGATGAATTATTCTCGGCAGGATTGACCACTTGGCATTTCCTTTTGCATCTACTCCGCGCTGGCCGTAGCGAAGGAATTGCGGGATGCGCAGCCCTAGCCCAGCGTCGTAACGAGCGTCAGGTTATCTAGCGTGTCCAGCGTCTTTGTGCCAGTGTGGATTTCCCAACTCGGTTTATATTCATGTCATCATCGTTGTCGGTGTCTCCCTCCGGAGTGGGGTCAGGCTTGATTGTGTGCACTCACTTGCCGCCGCCAGTGGACGGCCTCGCATTTGCCTCCCTCAGGATCATCGAAGCATTCAATGACGCTCGCGTGCCGCTTAGTATCTTTGATATTTCGGGCGATACTCGAACCGCTGCTTACCATTTCAAGGATCCCGTTTACCACCTGAAGCGCGTATGGCGCACCTGCCACGCTGCACTCGGAATCCTGTTCTCGCCTCGCGAGTTCAAGTGGGTTTACATGCCCGTTAATTCAGGTGCCGGAGCGATCTATAATCTCGTACTTGCCGCGTTTGCCCGACTGAGGGGGAAGCGCATTATTTTACATCATCATTCCTTTCGGTATGTGGATTCGGAGAGTTCGTTAATCGCGCGTTTGCTGCGCACGTGCGGAGACGATGCTGTTCAGATTGTGCTTTGTGGTTGTATGCGGCGAAAGCTTGAAAGCCTCTATGGCCGGATGAGACTCAGCTATGAGCTGCCAAGCGACTACTATTCGACACTTCGAGCCGAACATGCCCTCAAGCTCACCAGCGAAAATGGGCCTGTTATCCTGGGACATTTGAGCAACCTCACGCTGGAAAAGGGGGTGGACGACTGTATCGCGCTGCATCGCGCATTGGTGGCGCGCGGCGATGCAGTAACGCTGGTCATTGGCGGTCCTTGCTCGAGCCCGGCGGCAAAGCGGGTTCTGGATGAGGCGGTGGCCGAGTTTCCGCAGAGTTTGGTGTATATGGGGGCGCTGGATGAAGCCGCAAAAGAACAATTTTATCGTCGCATAAATGTCTTCCTTTTTCCTACACGGTATCGCAACGAAGCCGATCCGATTGTTGTTTCCGACGCCCAATCGTACGGCCTGCCAACAATCGTTACGGATCGCGGCTGCCTGGGCGAACGTGTCGATGGTTCCGTTGGAATGGTCATTTCCCAAGACGAGAACTTTGTCGGCACTGTATTGGAGCGCATCCCAAGCGAACTGGCGCTGCGTGATTTCGCACGGACATGTGGCCCGGCGGCCAAAATGCGTCATCTTTCGCTGCGCGCCAAAGCAATCGAGGAGTTTTCCGAGCTTTGCGCGCTGCTAGACGCTTCCGAGTCTATTAATTATCGATTTCCGCAATCCCAACAAGATAAGTGATCGTGCGCGTCGCGCGAGGCGCCGCAGTGCCGACCATGTTATCCAAGTGCTTACAGAGAGCTTGTTCTAAAAGCCTATCGACAAGCCGCCATATCATTGTGTCGCACGAACGAGTTGCTGCCCCAAAATTGGCACAAAATAGGGAAATCCTTTATCCAACGACCTAGGCAAAGAGAGGACGTTTGATGCAGAGCTATCGGATGTTGGCCGCTCTTGCGTTGATGGCTTTGGCATTTTCTCGTGCACCAGCTAATGCAGCATCGATATGCGGTGGCGAAGCGTCCGATGATACCGCATGTCTGCAAGACATGATCAAGGCAGGCGGAAATGTCGTTCTGCCTGCTAACCGGATTTTCCGTATCACAAAGACTCTTCAGGTTGGTCCGAACACTGTGCTCAACGGGCATGGCTCTAAGATCTCGAGCGATTTGCCGATCGGAATCCTTTCCATCAGCGGTAATAACGCCACAATCCGGGATTTAAAGCTCGAGTCTCTGAACGACACTTCCGCGCGCGACAGAGTTGCGATCATGGTGGCGCCTGGTGTCTCCAATCTGGAAATATACAACAACGATATTTCGGGATATTTTGGCATCGGTATCATGATCGCCGGTGGGCGGCAGCGCGATATAAAAATCGTGAAAAACACAATCGATCCTGGCAGAGGGAAAATCGGGTTTGGAATACTCGTTAATGCTGTAAAGCTTAGTGAAGATCCGGCAGTTTACCCGCACGATATCGCAATTGTTTCGAATACCGTGACAAATGTGAGTTCGGATTCCGTTGAAATAAATTCCCCCGTCGGCTCAGGCAGAGGATATCCCGCCACTACAAACAACATTGTCATTCAAAACAATATCCTTAGCGCTCCGAACAGCGGGCAGCCTTTCGCCGGCTTTTGCGTCGGTATCGCGGGGGTCTATCGTGTGAAGATCAGCGGCAACCGAATGTCGAACTGCAAATGGCAGGGTATCCACATCGAGGACAATTCATCCCAAATCGATATTGTGGAAAATACCATCAGCAAAACAATCGGGCCAGTAGGAGATCAGACCGGAGGATGGAGGGGACATAGCTCGGGTATCTTTGCTTTAAATTCGAATAACATCCGGATTCTTGGAAATACCGTGCGCGATACGGCCGATCACGGGATTGAGATGGGCTACAATCCGAAAGGCATGAACACCGAGGTGACGATTGCGGGAAACATGATCATCAATGCTGGCAATGCAGGCATTGTCTTCGCAGGTTCGTCGAATGCGGATGTGGACTCTACCGTCGGCGCGGCAAATGGCTATCGGGCAAATATCATCACCAATTCAGGTCAGGTCGACATTGCGGCCTGTGTGAGACTGCGCGGAGGGCAGGGCAGACGTGCGTATTGTAGCCGCCGCTAGACCCCGGCCTCAATCCCGATCGGCGAGCTGGACATAGGCTTCATAGGCCTGCCGCATACCGTCTTCGAGTTTGGTTGGCGCTGACCAGCCTAAAGTCCGCAGGCGGCTCACATCCATCACCTTACGTGGCATACCGTCTGGTTTTGTGCTATCGTAAGTGAAGCGCCCGGACCAGCTTGCAGCCCGTCCGACGATTTCCGCCAGTTCGCGAATAGAGATATCCGTTCCAGTTCCTAGATTGAGGAAAAGGGCATCCGAAT
>Ga0164242_10006422_pt1 | contig 12930 bp, 8 predicted proteins | sample OricomgcompostMG_FD_108783 | JGI IMG/M metagenome (GOLD analysis project Ga0164242, IMG submission 108783) | Miracle-Growth compost microbial communities from Emeryville, California, USA - Original compost - Miracle growth compost (MG) ... | reverse complement strand
TTCGCGGTCGGCGGCATGCTGGTCTTCCCGGCCGCGAACGACCTGCTGACGCTCTTCGTGGCGCTGGAGGTCTTCTCGCTGCCGCTGTACATCCTGTGCGCGCTGGCCCGCCGCAACCGCCTGATGTCGCAGGAGGCCGCGGTCAAGTACTTCCTGCTGGGCGCGTTCTCCTCGGCGTTCCTGCTCTTCGGGATCGCCCTGCTGTACGGGTACGCCGGCACCGTGTCGTACTCCGGCATCGCCGCCGTCATCGACGGCACCGCGCCCACCACCCCGGCGCTGGCCGACACCACGAGCAACGACGCGCTGCTGCTGATCGGCCTGGCCATGGTGGCCGTCGGGCTGCTGTTCAAGGTCGGCGCGGTGCCGTTCCACATGTGGAAGCCGGACGTCTACCAGGGCGCGCCGACCCCGGTCACCGGGTTCATGGCCGCGGCCACGACCGTCGCCGCGTTCGGCGCGCTGCTGCGGCTGCTGTACGTGGTGCTGCCCGGCATGCGCTGGGACTGGCGGCCGGTGATGTGGGGGGTGGCCATCGCGACGATGGCGATCGGCGCGATCATCGCGGTCACCCAGACCGACGTGAAGCGGCTGCTGGCCTACTCGTCGGTGGCGCACTCCGGGTTCATCCTGGCCGGTGTGATCGCGCTGAACAAGAACGGCGTCTCCTCCACGCTCTTCTACCTGGCCGCCTACTCCTTCGTGACGCTGGGCGCGTTCGCCGTGGTCACACTGGTGCGCGACGCCGGCGGCGAGGCCACGCACCTGTCCCGCTGGGCGGGCCTGGGCCGGCGCTCCCCGCTGGTGGCGGCGGTCTTCGCGGTGTTCCTGCTGGCCTTCGCCGGCATCCCGCTGACCTCCGGCTTCGCGGGGAAGTTCGCCGTGTTCAAGGCGGCGGCGCAGGGCGGGGCGATGCCGCTGGTGATCGTCGGCGTGATCTCCTCGGCGGTGGCGGCGTTCTTCTACGTCCGGGTGATCGTGCTGATGTTCTTCAGCGAGCCGCGCGTCGACGGCCCCACCGTCGCCGTTCCCTCGCCCCTCACCTCGGCGGCCATCGCGCTGGGCGTCGCCGTCACGGTCGTGCTGGGCCTGGCCCCCCAGTACTTCCTGGACCTGGCGAACAAGGCGAGCGTCTTCGTCCGCTGACCCGCCCTCCCGCCGGAGCCCGGCCCGCCCCCGTCGGCAGGCCGGGCTCCGGCACGGTCGGGCCCGCCGCCTTCGGGCCCGGGGGCCGGGCCGTGTAACAGGCGGCGGGGCTGTCTCGTCCCAGAGGGGACGGCGGAAAGAGCTATCGGGAAGGTGATGGCGGTGCGGGTGTTCGTGGCAGGCGGGACCGGGGTACTGGGCCGGCGGCTGGTGCCGCAGCTGGTCGCCGGCGGCCACCAGGTGACCGCGACGACGACGAGCGCGGCCAGGCTGGGGCTGCTGGAGGAGCTGGGCGCGGCGGGCGCCGTCATGGACGGGCTGGACCCGGAGTCGGTGCGCCGGGCCGTGGCCCGGGCCGAACCGGACGTCATCGTGCACCAGATGACCGGGATCTCCGCGGCGCACACCGGCAAGCCCGACCTGAAGCACTTCGACCGCTGGTTCGGCCCCACCTCCCGGCTGCGCACGGAGGGCACCGACCACCTGCTGGCGGCGGCCGCGGCGGTCGGCGTGCCGCACGTCGTCGCGCAGGGCTACGCCAACTGGAACGGGCTGCGCGAGGGCGGCTGGGTGAAGACCGAGGACGACCCGCTGGACCCGCTCGCCGGCACGCCCGCGCAGCCCGCGATGGCCGCGCTGGCGCACGTGGAGGAGGTGGTCACGGCGGCCGGCGGCGCGGTGCTGCGGTACGGCGGCTTCTACGGGCCCGGCGCGATCGACGACATGGCCGTCATGCTCCGCAAGCGGCAGTTCCCGCTGATCGGCCGCGGCACCGGCTACTCCTCGTGGGTGCACCTGGACGACGCGGCCGCCGCCACCGTCCTCGCGGTGGAGCAGAAGGCCCGGGGCGTGTTCAACATCGTCGACGACGAGCCGGCTCCGGCCTCCGCGTGGCTGCCCCACCTCGCCGCGTGCGCGGGCGCGAGGAAGCCGATGCAGGTCCCGGCGTGGCTGGCGCGGATGCTGGCCGGCGAGGTCGCCGTCATCATGATGACCGAGGCGCGCGGCTTCTCCAACGCCAAGGCCAGGCGTGAGCTCGGCTGGACGCCGCGCCACCCCTCGTGGCGGCAGGGCTTCAAGGAGGCGCTGCGGTGAGGACGCGGCGCGAGGAGCCCCGGGAGGTGCGGCGATGACGGCCCGGGCTGAGGAGTTCGAGGAGCTGCGGCCGCTGCTGTTCTCCATCGCCTACCGCATCCTCGGCAGCGTCAGCGAGGCCGAGGACGCCGTCCAGGAGACCTGGCTGCGCTGGGAGTCCACCACGGAGCGGACCGTCTCGGCGAAGGCGTTCCTGTCGGCGGTGGTCACCCGCGTCTCCATCGACGTGCTGCGCTCGGCCCGGGTCCGGCGCGAGGCGTACGTCGGCACGTGGTTCCCCGAACCGCTGCTCACCGACCCGTACCAGGATCCGGAGCGCTCCGCCGAGCTGGCCGACTCCGTCTCCATGGCGGCGCTGCTGCTGCTGGAGCGGCTCAGCCCGCTGGAGCGGGCGGTGTTCGTGCTGCGGGACGTCTTCGCCTTCAGCGTCCCCGAGGTCGCCGAGGCCGTCGGCCGCTCGGAGGGCGCCTGCCGCCAGCTGGCGCTGCGGGCCCGCCGGCACATGAAGGCCGGCCGCCCCCGCTTCGAGGCCGGCCGGCGCGAGCGCGAGGAGCTCGCCGCACGGTTCTTCGACGCCTTCCGCGAGGGCGACGTCGAGGCGCTGCGGGAACTGCTGGCCGCGGATGTGCACATGGTCGGCGACGCGGGCGGCAAGGCCCCGCTGTTCGCCGAGCGGACGGTCGGCGTGGACAACGTCGCCGATCTGCTGTTCGCGCTGGTCCCGCCGTTCGTCCGGATCGGCGGTGTGGTCGAGCCGCGCGAGGTCAACGGTCAGCCCGGCGCCGTCTTCCGCGACCGCGACGGCAGGGTCGTCAGCACCCTCGCCCTCGACATCCTCGACGGCCGGATCCAGGCGATCCGCTCGGTGATCAACCCCGACAAGCTCGGTCACATCGGCATCGTCGGCGACGCCTGGGAGGTGCTGCGCGAGACCCGGCGGGCCGGCCGCGAGGAGGAGTGAGCCCGGGCCGGCGCCCGGGCACAGGCTCGTCGGTGCCCGGGCCGGGAACGCGCGCCCCTGTGCCCACCGCCGAGGCGGCCCCCTTCGCCGACGGTCCGGCCTGAGCCCGGCACCCGGGCCGCCGCACGTCCGGGCCGGGACGTGCCGCGGGCGGCGGCGCGGTCGGCCGGGTGGGCCGCGCACCATGTGCGGGTCGGCGTCGACGAGGGTGAGCAGGCTCCGGCCCGGGGCGTCGCCCAAGGCCCCGGCGGGGGCTCAGACCGGGCGGGTGCCCCGGGCCAGGACGGCGGTGTGGGGGAGGGCGAGCAGGCCCTCCGGGGTGGCGAAGCCGGCGGCGAACTCCTCGTAGCGACACCGGACTTCGGCGGCCACCGATGCGCTCTGGGCGGTGAGGAGGGCCCCGCCGAAGCTGATCCCGTTCGAGGGCCCGGACCACCACACCTCGCGGTCCACCACGTGGTCCCACGCCAGGGTGCGGGCCACCGCGTCCGTGAACCCGGCCTCCGTGAACAGGCCGGTCAGCCCCGCCTCGGTACGGGAGAAGTCCTCGTCCGGGTCGAGGCCCTCGGGCACCCAGCCCGGGCGGACCGCGCCGGCCGCCGCGAGGGACCGGCCGATCAGGGCCTGCCCGGGTGCGGGCGGGTTGGTCCACACGGTGAGCGCGAGCCGGCCGCCCGGGCGCAGTACCCGCAGCAGCTCGGCCAGCGCGGCCCGCGGCCGCCCCACGTGGTTGAGCACGAAGTTGGCCACGACGGCGTCGAACGAAGCGTCTGGAAAGGGGAGTTCGGGCAGCACGGCCTGGTGGACGGCCGCCTCCGGGACCAGCTCGGCCGCGCGGGCGGCCATCGACGGTTCCGCGTCGACCGCGGTCACCTCCGCGCCCAGCCGCACCGCGGCCCTGGCCGCGGTCCCCGTGCCGGTGCCGACGTCCAGCAGTCGCACGCCCGGCCCGGCGTCCGCCGCGGCCAGCAGGTCCGGCACGGTGTGCGCGCACAGCAGGCCGGAACTCGCCTCGAACGCCGCCGCCTTGTCCTGCCACACCCGCCGCTCGTAGGTGTCGAAGCCCCCCACGCGTGTCCCCTTCCGCCGAGCCGTCGCAGCGACTCACCCTATCGGCCGGCCCCGGCGGGGCCGGCGGACCACCAGGAACGACGCGTCCCCCGGCCAGGGCGGCGGCCGGCTCGGCCTCGGGCTGGGCGGTGACCTGCCGGCCGGTGCCTTGCCGGGCCGGCCAGCCGCCGGCCGGCCCGCCGCCCGCGGAGTTCGGGGCCTGGAACCCCGGAGAATCCCGGATCAGTTGGGGACGGCGAGGAGCAGGGCGAAGCGGGCGGCGTCGTCGGTCCACCAGTGGCGGACGGTGAAGCCGCCCTCCTTCAGCTCGGCGGTCAGGCTCTCGCGGCGGAACTTGCAGGAGATCTCGGTGCGGATGTCCTCGTCCTCGGCGAGGTCGAGGGAGAGGTCGAGGTCGGGGATCTTGACGGTCTGGGCGGTGCGCGCCCGCAGGTGCATCTCGATCCGCTCGTGCTCGGCGTTCCAGACGGCGACGTGCCGGAACGCGTCCGGCTCGAAGTCGGCGCCGAGTTCGCGGTTGAGCACGTGCAGCACGTTGCGGTCGAACTCGGCGGTGACGCCGGCCGCGTCGTCGTAGGCGCGCAGCAGCACCTCGGTGTCCTTGACCAGGTCCGCGCCGAGCAGCAGCACGTCGTCGCTGCTGAGCGCCCGGGCGAGGGTGCCGTAGAAGGCGGCCCGCTGGGCGCGGTCGAAGTTGCCGATGGTGCTGCCGAGGAAGGCCAGCAGGCGCGGGCCGGGTTCGTCGGACAGCGGGATGCCGTCCTCGAAGTCGGCGACGGTGGCCCGGACGTCGAGCCCCGGGTAGTCCTGGCAGATCGCCCGCCCGGCCTCCTCCAGGGCCGACGCGCTGACGTCCAGGGGCGCGTAACGGCGGAGGCTTCCGCCGGCGGTGAGGGCGTCCAGCAGCAGCCGGGTCTTGCGGGACGAGCCCGACCCCAGCTCCACCAGCGTCGCGGCGCGGGTGAGCCCGGCGATCTCGGGGGCGCGGCGCTCCAGGATCTCCTGCTCGGCCCGGGTCGGGTAGTACTCGGGCAGCCGGGTGATCTGCTCGAACAGGTCGCTGCCGTGCTTGTCGTAGAACCACTTGGGCGGCAGCGTGCGCGGCACCGAGCCCAGGCCCGCGCGCACGTCGGTGTGGAGGGTGTCGGTGAAGTACCCGGCCGGCAGCCGGTCGTCGAGGGTGAAGCGGCTGGTGGGGCGGCTCATGGCGGGGGATTCCTTCGGTTCGGGTCGCAGGGCGATGACGCGTACGCCGTCCGGGGTGGCCAGCAGCAGCGAGTGGTCCGGGACCTCGGTCCACGGGCCGGGCCCTCCCCCGTGGCCTTCGGCGCGGGAGGTGCCCTGGCCGGGCTGGTCGTCGGGCTCGGAGGCGACGGTGACCGCGCCCGTCCCGGTGCGGTACCAGAGCGTGTCCCCCCAGGCGGTGGCCGCGATGACGCGGCCGTCGGTGAGCAGGAAGTTGAGCCGGGCGGCGGGCCGGGCCGCGGCCACCTGGCGGACGACGGCGGCCAGCGCGCCGCCGGGGGCCTCGCCCTGCCGCAGCCGGGCGCGGACCATCGCCCACAGCAGCGCGGAGTCCGAACGGGCGTCCAGGGCGAGGAGTTCGTGTGCGGGCAGGCCGGTGGGCAGCCGGGTCCAGTCCCGTACGGCGCCGTTGTGGCTGAACAGCCAGCGGCCGTCACGGAACGGCGCCGCCGCGGACTCGTCCGGCGTGGTGCCCTCGGTGGCCGACCGCACGGCCGCCAGGACCGCCCCGCTGCGCACCACCCGGGCCAGCTCGGCGAAGTTCGGGTCCGCCCACACCGGCAGCGCCCGCCGGTACCGGGCCGGCACGGGGAACCCGGGGTCGCCGGGCAGCTCGGGCCCGGCCCCGTCCGCTGCGCCCGGCTCCGCCCCGGTCCCGGGGGCCGGGCCCTCGGCGTCCTGCGGCAGCGGGTACCAGCCGACGCCGAAGCCGTCGGCGTTCACCGTGCCGTACCGCTGCCGCCGCGGGCGCCAGGACTGCTCGTACAGCCCGCCGGGCGGGTCGGTGAGCAGCCGCCGCAGTGTCGCCGGCGGGCCCACATAGGCGAGGTGGCGGCACATCAGGCGGCTCCGGTGCCGGTGCCGCCCTCGCCGGCGGCGGCGTCCCGGGCGGTGCGGAAGCCGCTGAAGATCTGGCGGCGGATCGGGTAGTCCCAGTTGCGGAAGGTGCCGCGGCAGGCCACCGGGTCCACGCCGAACGCGCCGCCGCGCAACACCTTGTAGTCCGGGCCGAAGAAGACGTCCGAGTACTCCTTGTAGGGGAACGCGGTGAAGCCCGGGTAGGGCGCGAAGTCCGAGGCGGTCCACTCCCACACGTCCCCGACGAGCTGCCGGGCGCCGCTGGGCGCGGCCCCCGCCGGGTAGCTGCCGGCCGGGGCCGGCCGCAGGTGGCGCTGGCCGAGGTTGGCGTGCTCCGGGCCGGGGTCGGCGTCGCCCCACGGGTAGCGGCGCGAGCGGCCGGTGGCCGGGTCGTGCCGGGCGGCCTTCTCCCACTCGGCCTCGGTGGGCAGCCGCCGGCCGGCCCAGCGGGCGAAGGCGTCGGCCTCGTACCAGCACACGTGGAGCACCGGCTCGTCCTCCGGCACCGGCTCGACGTGGCCGAAACGGCGCCGCGTCCACCGGCCCTCCTGCCAGGACCAGAACAGCGGCGCCACCAGCCCCGCCTCCTGGACGTGCCGCCAGCCCTCGGGCGTCCACCAGCGCTCGTCCCGGTAGCCGCCGGCCTCGACGAACTCCAGGTAGCGGCCGTTGGTGACGGGCACGGTGTCCAGCCAGAACGCCGCCACCTCGACCTGGTGTGCGGGCCGTTCGTTGTCCAGCGCCCACGGCTCGGTGCTGGTGCCCATGGTGAACGGGCCGCCGGGCACCAGCACCTCGCGGGGCAGCGCGGCGGCGTCGGCGGGCGCCGGCGGCGGTGCCGGCGCGTCCAGCACCGGCGGGCCCTTGCGGAGCTGGTGGGTGGCGAGCATCGTCTCGTCGTGCTGCGCCTCGTGCTGGGCGACCATGCCGAAGACGAAGCCCCCGGCGAGCAGCCGTTCGGGGTGGTCCGGCGAGGTGTCGGCGGCCTCCAGCACCTCCAGCGTCCGCGCGCGCACCTCGGCGGTGTACGCGCGGGCCTCGGCCGGGCCGAGCATCGGCAGCGCGGGGCGGTCGGCGCGCGGGGTCCGGAAGGCGTCGTAGACGTGGTCCAGGTCGGGCCGGACGCCGGGCCGGCCGCCGGCCTCGCGGACCAGCCACAGCTCCTCCTGGTTGCCGATGTGCGCCAGGTCCCAGACCAGGGGCGACATCAGCCGCGAGTGCTGGGCGACGAGGTCGTCGTCGGTGACGGCGCCGGTGAGGAGGGTGGTGCGGCGCCGGGCGGCCTCCAGCGCGGCCCGGGCCCGGGGGCCGGGGTCGTCGGGAGCCGGGCGGTCATCGGCCTCGGCCAGCGGATCGCTCCCCGTGACGGACGAGGCGGACGGTATGAGTGGGACGGACGGGTCGGGTGCGGCGGGGTTTCCGGCCGCGCCGTGGTGAGGGGTGCGTGGGTCGGTCACAGCGTGCCCTTCGGAGAGTTCCAGGCGTCAGGCGCGACGGCGCGCGTCCAACTGGTCGTGGGCCGGACACCGGCCGCGTTCGGGGTACCGCTCGGCGAAGTCGGACAGGGCCTGCCGCAGCGCCGGCGGCGCCCCCTGGCGGGCCAGCGAGCTCTCGGCGGCGGCGAAGCAGGCGCGGGCCGCCTTGGCCAACTCCGGGTCCGCCAGGCCCATGCGGGCGGCGCGCCGCCAGACCTCGGCGGCCGGCAGCGGGTCGGGGGCGCGGACGAGGTGCTCGGTGGCGGTGTACGCGGCGTCCGCGGCGACCGGGTCGTCCAGCAGCGCGGACGCCAGGACGGTCGGCACCACCCAGCCGTCGCCGGGCTGCGCGTCGGTCATCCGCAGCTCCAGCCAGCCACGCGGGCGCACCGGCGGGAAGAGGGTGCTGAGGTGGTAGTCGAGGTCGGCCGCGGTCGGGCGGCGCAGCCCCGGCACCCCCCGCAGCCACTGCCGGAAGGTGAGGCCTTCCGGCGCCGTCCAGTCGCCGCCGTCCTCCCCGTCCGGCCCCGGCGGGCGGTCCGCGCCGCCGCGCACGCACAGCAGGCGGGCGTCCAGTGCGTAGTCGACCCAGGCCGAGCGGGGGTCGTCGCGGTGCGGGGGGTGGGAGGTGCGGCCGGGGTCCATGCGGGACCAGACGGCCTGCCGGCTGGACAGCCAGCCCGTGGGCCGGCCGGCGCCGGAGAACGGGGAGTTGGCGAAGGCGGCCACCATCACGGGGCCGAGCCGGTGGACGAGCGCCCAGCGGGCCCGGTAGCCGGTGACGCCGCGGCCGGCGTCTCCGGCGTCGAGATTCACCTGGAGGGACGCGGTGCGGCGCATCATCACGCGGCCCCAAGGGCCTTCGCGGTCGAAGAACGTCTCCATCGCGCGGTAGCGCGGATGGTCGAGCACCCGGGGCGGGTCCCGGTGGCCGTCCAGCCCGCTGCCGACCAGAACGAGGCCGGCGCCCGCGGCGGCCGTCCGCAGGACGGCGAGGTCGGCGGCCATCGCGGCCACGCAGTCGGCGAGGCTGTCGGCGACCCGGGAGCTGAGCTCCACCTGGCCGCCGGGCTCGCGGGTGATCCTGCTGCCCCCGGGCAGGGCCCCGGGCCGTTCCACGCGGGCCAGCGCGGTGTCGAGCCGGCCGGCGGGTATCAGGGCACCAGGGTCGGACCGGTCGTGGACCAGCCATTCCGCCTCGACGCCGGTGCGGGCGGGCGGGCCCGTCTTGAAGCACACCCCGTGCACGTGGGCGGCCGCGTCCTCCTCGGTGAGATCGTCACCGGATCCGGAGCGGCCGGCCCTTCGGGTGGCTGCCATCGGTCCACCTCCTCATCTCTTCCGTCGGGACCGCCGGTCGGCGGTCGTACGAGCCGTACGAGTCGTACGAAGCGAGGACATGTCATGTGTTGCTGCGGTGAGTCTAGTTCCGCGCGGTGCGCGATGTTCGGCCAATCTCTTCCGTCGGGGTGAACAACTGGTCGATTCCCGCCCCGGGTCGCGGTCCCGGGACGGCGTCGGGAACGGGCGCCGCGCCGCGCCCAGGTCCCCTCGGCGGGGGAACACCGCGCGCCCTCCCCTTCGTTCCCAGAAACACTCCGTTCACTCGTCCGAGTGAGAGAAAGTCACGCAAACCTGTTCATCGGACTCACCGGGCACTCCGGCGGCCGCTGGGCCTCGCAGGGCCATGCCCCGACGGTGATCAACACCTGACCGGCTACCCTGCCGGTAGGGACGTCGCGGGGCAGGACCGGGGCCGACCAGGCCGGACCTCCGGGAAACCGCTGGTCGACCGGAGGCCCCCGGACCTGCCCTGACCCGCCAGAGCCAGCCGGATGCCAGCCAGATGCCAGATTCAGCGACAGGAGTACCCCTCGTGAACGTCGTCGGGCCCTTCGGGCTGAGCGTTTGGGACGAAACCCTGGAGGCGGACGTCCAGGCCGGCCTCGCCGCCGTCGAGGAGGCGCTGCTGGAGGCCACCAAGAGCGACGTCCCGTTCATCACCGACACCGCGCGCCACCTCACCCGGGCGGGCGGCAAGCGGTTCCGTCCCATCCTGGTGCTGCTGGGCGCCCAGTTCGGCGACCCGTACGCGCCGGGCGTCGTCCCGGCGGCGGTGGTGGTCGAGCTGACCCATCTGGCCACCCTCTACCACGACGACGTCATGGACGAGGCCGACGTGCGCCGCGGCGTCCCGAGCGCCAACAGCCGCTGGGGCAACTCGGTGGCGGTGCTGACCGGGGACTTCCTCTTCTCCCGCGCCTCCCACATCCTGGCCGACCTCGGCCCGGAGGCGGTCCGGGTGCAGGCCGAGGCGTTCGAGCGGCTGGTGACCGGCCAGATCATGGAGACCGTCGGCCCGCGCGAGGGCCGCGACCCGCTTGACCACTACCTGGAGGTCATCGCGGGCAAGACCAGCTCGCTGATGGCGGTGTCCGGCCGGTTCGGCGCGATGATGGCGGGTGCCGACGACTCCGTGGTGCACGTCCTCACCCAGTACGGGGAACGGATCGGCGCCGCCTTCCAACTCGCCGACGACGTCCTCGACATCGCCAGCGACAGCCACGAGTCCGGCAAGACCCCCGGCACCGACCTGCGGGAGGGCATCCCCACGCTGCCGGTGCTGCACGTGCGGCGCTGGCACGCGCAGTCCGCCGGCCGGGTCTCCGCCGAGGACGAGCGGCTGATCGAGCTGCTGGACGGCGACCTCAGCGACGACGCGCGGCACGCCGAGGCGCTGAAGCTGCTGCGCGCGCACCCCGCGCTGGAGCAGGCCCGCCGCGACACCCTCCGGTACGCCGCGGAGGCCCGCGCGGCGCTCACCCCGCTGCCCGACATCCCGGCGAAGGCGTCACTGGCCGCGCTGTGCGACCTGGTGGTCCACCGGGCCGGCTGAGCCCTTGACCGGGCCCTGTCCGTACCCCGGGCGCCGGCCCGCCTCCCCGAGGGCAAGCCGTGCCCCGAGGCCCCGGCTCGGCCAGGTGAAGGCGCGCCTGCGGGCAGGCGCGGGTTCGGCTCGGGCCGTTGAGGCCCTGGTTCGGCGATGGCCCGTCCCGACGGGCGAAGGGCGCCCACGGACAGGGACGGCCCGCCTCGGACGCGCGAGGTCCGTCCGCGGGCGGGCGTTGGCGCGCCCACCGACAGGCGCGGCCCGTTCCGCGGACCCGAGCCCCCCGTGGGTCCGGGGCCGCGGAACGGGCTTTCCCAGGGGCCGAGGGCCCCTGGCGCCCGGCCGGTCCGCCGACCGGCCGGGCGGGTCTACCGGGCGGCCGCCTCCGCGTCCGCCGCGCGCGGGCGATCGGGTGCCGCCACCGCGTCGCCGTCCAGCCGGTACGCCGTCCCGTAGCGCGGAAGCACCCGGCGGGTGCCGATCGGCGGGTGCAGCCGCGCCGGGGTCTGCGTGTGGACGGGGAACACCACCCCGGGCCGCACCCGCTCCAGCATCGTGTGCAGGTCGTCGGGGGAGGCGTGGCCGCTGCACCCGATCTGCCGCAGCGGGATGCCCAGCCGCTCCAGCCAGTCCGTGAACGGCGCCCAGCGCGGCTCGAACGGCCCCAGCGGCTCCCCGTTGGCGTGCACCAGCACCGCCGGCGGCCGGCCCGGGCCGACCGGCAGGTCCAGCAGCGCGGGCAGGTCGTCCGGATCGGGGACGACGACGTGGGCGCCCGGCGCCAGCGCCAGCCGCTCGGCGGCCGGAGTCGCCTCGCCCCGCACCGGCAGCACCTCGATCCCGGGCAGCCCCATGGCGCGCAGGAACGCGGCGGTCGCCGCCGGCCACAGCACCGTCCGGCCGTGCCGGGCCGCCAGGTCCAGGAAGGACCGCACCCGCTCCAGGTCGCGCGGGTACAGCGCCAGCAGCACCAGGCCGTCGGGCGTGCCGGAGAGCGCGGCGGCGAAGTCCCGTTCGACGTCGTCCTCGGTGCGCGGCCCGCGCGCGTCCCAGCCGAGCGTGGTGCCCTCGGTGACCAGGGCGGCGCAGCCCGCGGCCCGTTCGACGAAGCCCCACGACAGCTCCGGGCGCCGCCCGTGGAAGCGGATGTCGCCGGTGAAGGCCAGCGTGCCCTCGGCGGTGTGCACCAGGTAGCCGCAGGCACCCGGCACGTCGTGGTCGACGGGAACGCACTCGACCCGCATCGGCCCGACGTCCACCTGCTGCCCGGCGGTCAGCCGGTGCCAGGCCGGGTCGCCGCCGGCCAGCCCGAGGCCGGCCGCGCTCAGCGCCTCCAGGACGTCCACCGCGTCGGTGTGCGCGTGCACGGGCACCTCGGGCCGGACGAACCCGGCCAGGCCGACGTGGTCGATGTGCGGGTGGCTGACGAACACGGCCGTGGGCTCGCCGGGTTCGCCCAGCGGGTCGCCCGGGTCCAGCGCGGCCGGGTCGAACAGGCCCGGGACCGCCGGGGCCGCGGCCACCCGCAGCCGGTCGGCGAGCTCCCGCCCGGGGCGGGGCCGCACCGGCAGCCGGAACAGGTCCGCGCCGGACGGGATGTCGAGCCCGATGTCCAGCAGGACGCGGTGGCCGCCGTCGCGGACGCTCACCTTGCTCCCGCCGATGACGCCGATCCCGCCCCAGAACTCGATCGTGACCACGGGTCAGCTCCTCGTAGGTGTCGCGGTACGTGCAGTGGTGCCTGCCGCCCCGGGTGCCGCCGTGCCGTCCGCCCAGGCGCGCAGCGCCGGCAGCAGCCCCTCGATGTCGGGGGCGATGGCGGCGGCCGGCCCGTCGCGGCGGCCGAAGCGGTCGATGTAGCCGGTGGTGGCGCCCACCCCCAGGGCGGGCTCGACGTCGTTGCGCCAGTGGTCGCCGACCGCCAGCACCCGGGCCGGCCCGCCGGGGCCGGACGGGGCGGCCAACTCCCGCCGCAGCAGCTGGTGCAGGCCCTCGGGCTTGCCGGTGCTGGAGACGACCTCGTCGACCAGCGGGCGCACGCCCAGCCGGTCGAGCAGCTCGTGCAGGCCGTCGGCGGGGCTGTTGGTGGCCAACACCACGCGGACGCCCTCCGAGCGCAGCGCGGCCAGCAACTCCGCGTAGCCCGCGGGCACCTCAAGTGCCAGGCCGGGCCCGGTCATGGCCGCGCG
>Ga0164242_10006421_pt1 | contig 12930 bp, 10 predicted proteins | sample OricomgcompostMG_FD_108783 | JGI IMG/M metagenome (GOLD analysis project Ga0164242, IMG submission 108783) | Miracle-Growth compost microbial communities from Emeryville, California, USA - Original compost - Miracle growth compost (MG) ... | reverse complement strand
CTCGACAGGTGGTCGGCTTCCAGAACGACCGCGAGTGGATTGCCGCCGAACGGACGCTCGGTGAATACATCCAGGATGTAATAGCTGAGCGCCATCGCGCGCCGGTCTCCCCGCTACTGTGCCGAAATCTGAAAAGGTGCGCTGAGCGCGGGGAACCATGAGGCAATGACGTCCTGCCGCCAAGTATTTTTTGATTTCATACGGTCCATCATCGTTCGGCGAACAGCGCATCCAGAAGCGTCCGCATGTAAGGCGGCATCGGAAGGCCTTCAACGTCGCGTGGATCGGCGACGGGAATGACGGCGTCAAGCTCGGCATGATCGGACGCCGCGATGTGGCTCTCGGCACGGCGAACGAACTCCTTCGTGGAGATCGTGGCATGAAAAGGTACGGCGAAGGAAAGCTGCGTGCCCGAACGCGTCAGATAAAACCCTTCTTCCCGCACGAGCGACGTCGGTTCGATGCCGGTTTCCTCTACGGCCTCGCGGATCGCCGATTGATCGATGTGAATGATGCCATCGGCGTCGACATCCTGCGCGTCGATGAAGCCGGCGGGGCAATAGGCCAGCCCGCCGTTGACGTTTCCCGACCGCTGGCGTCCGAGTATGATGTGGCCATCGTTCGACCGGATGAGTGCTGAACCGAATCCGTCGAGTACGCCGGCCGGCGGAAAGCCTTGCCCGCGCCAATAGAGATAGCTCTTGAAATCAGTTCGAAGAAGCGATGCCTCGAGCGCGCCATCAGCGATCGTGACCGCGTCGACCAGATGGATGACGCCGTTGAAGTAGGCCGGATAGGATCGCTGCATTTGCAGCCAGTATTCGTCGATCGCCGCAGCGTTCGATTCCGCGAAACTCCAGTCCGAGCAATTGACGCGCAACGAACACGCAGAAAGCTTCGTCATGCCCTCATGGCACTGGAACAATTTTCCGTCAGGAGCGTTTTGCATCTCGTACTACGGGGTAAGCCACAATTAAGTCTCTATCTGACTAGAAGCGCGTCGCTCATTTTTGGGACGATCCAAAATGCTCGAAGCGCCGATATGATGGGAGATTTTTGCCGGTGTTTAGAACGCACAAAATTCTCTTGGCCATTTAATTTGCGAACTTCGGTCATCAGGCGGACACGATTCCAATCGCATATCACAGTCACGACAGCGTCGCTGGGGGGCGACAGTCAAGATCTCCCAGCACCTCTTTGCCGGTTTCAGTCTTGGTGTGTAGCACCAGGTTCAGTGCGGCGAGGTGTGAGATGGATCACCTGCCGCCCGATGGAAAGCCATCGGGTTCACGCGGATGCCAAGCCGCGTTGGAGCCCCACCATATCCGATGGAAGCTGCGCGAGCGGCAGAATTCGGAAACGGGCGGCAGAGGTCCCCGCTCCTCTGCCGCCCGCGTTAGTCCCGGCCAACCGCCCAGCGTATCGAGCGATGGCTGGATTTGACGTGGACCACCCGCGCTGCCGCACGTAAACCCTCCCCAAGAGAGCGGCAGCGTGGGTCGGTTCACGACCCGGGCTTCTCCTATTATCCGACGCCCATAGTGTTTTGAAAGTTGCACACGCGGACCGCGCGATCGCGTCAGCGTATCCCGACAGCAGAATTCCTGCCCACATGCGATCGCAGCGCGACGTCTTTAACGGCGCGGCGTACTCGCCAATCCAGCTCTCCGCGACGGGCGCGGAGCAGAGCACCGGACGATCTCAATAAAAAAACAACGCGGCGAATAGAAATTCGCCGCGCGGTTTATTCGTCAGCAATGCGGTCGTTGAGGACAGGCGATCAATTCTTGCCCTTGTCGACAAGCTTGTTCTTCGAGATCCATGGCATCATGCCGCGAAGCTTGGCGCCGACTTCCTCGATCTGATGGCTGTCGTTCAAGCGGCGCGTCGCCTTGAAGCTCGGCTGACCGGCTTTGCATTCGAGCATCCAGTCGCGCGTGAAACGGCCGGACTGAATATCGGCGAGGACCTTCTTCATCTCAGCCTTCGTCTCGGGCGTCACGATGCGCGGGCCGGTGCGATATTCGCCGTACTCGGCCGTGTTCGAGATGGAATAGTTCATGTTGGCGATACCGCCCTCGTAGATGAGGTCGACGATCAGCTTCACCTCGTGGAGGCATTCGAAATAGGCCATCTCGGGCGCGTAGCCCGCTTCGACGAGCGTTTCGAAGCCATTGCGGATGAGTTCGACGAGACCGCCGCAGAGAACCGCCTGCTCGCCGAAAAGGTCCGTTTCGCATTCTTCGCGGAACGTCGTCTCGATGACACCCGAGCGGCCACCGCCGATTGCAGACGCATATGAGAGAAACAGATCGTGCGCGTTGCCGCTCTTGTCCTGATGCACGGCGATAAGGCAAGGCACGCCGCCGCCCTTCTGATATTCGCCACGCACCGTATGGCCCGGTCCCTTCGGTGCCACCATGCCGACATCAAGATCGTCGCGCGGCTCGATCAGGTTGAAGTGCACGTTGAGGCCGTGCGCGAACATCAGCGCCGCGCCCTTCTTCATGTTGGCGGCGAGATGATCCGTGTAGAGATCAGCCTGCAGCTCGTCCGGCACGAGCAGCATGATGACGTCGGCCCACTTCGCGGCGTCCGCGACGTCCATGACCTTGAAGCCTTCCTTCTCCGCTTTCTGCGCGGAGGCGGAGCCTTTGCGGAGCGCGATGGCGACGTCCTTGACGCCCGAGTCGCGAAGGTTCAGCGCGTGCGCGTGGCCCTGGCTGCCGTAGCCGACGACGGCGACTTTCTTCGACTTGATGAGATTGATGTCGGCATCACGATCGTAATAGACGCGCATGGGCGGCCTTTCGGGTTCCCCGGTCGGAATCGACGGTCGGGCTGGGTTGAAGTCGGAAGCGAGAGACGGCGCCCCGAAATAAGGCCGAAACCTACTCAGAACGCTGTCAGGTTTCAACGGTCATACGGTGCGCTTTCGGACGCGGGCAGAAGGCAGGCAAGCTCAAAGATTTAGTTGCTTCCCGGCCCCCGGCCGATGGCGGCGACACCGGTCCGCGAAACTTCGGCCACGCCGAGATCGACCATCAAATTAAGGAAGGTTTCGATCTTGGACGGCTTGCCGGTCATTTCGAATACGAAATGCTCGAGCGAGGTATCGACCACCTTGGCACGGAAGATTTCGGCGAGGCGCAGGGCTTCAGTGCGCTTCTCGCCCTTGCCGCAAACCTTAATGAGCGCCAGCTCGCGCTGGACGGCGTTGCCTTTCTCGGTCAAGTCGCGGACGCGATGGACGGGCACGAGCCGTTCGAGCTGGTGCTTGATCTGTTGCAGCACGGCGGGCGTACCGCTTGTGATGACGGTGATCCGCGAAAGATGCTTCTCGTGCTCGACCTCCGTCACGGTCAGCGAGTCAATGTTGTAGCCGCGGCCTGCGAACAGGCCTATGACGCGCGCCAGCACGCCCGGCTCGTTATCGACGAAAATCGAAAGCGTGTGAGAGACGATCTCCTGCGATCGCGAGGGGCTCGGATAGTGCGATAGTGTCTGTGACTCGGCCATTGTGATGATCTCAATCGTCAAATGTAGCTTTCGACGAGGGTGTGCCCCGCCGCATAATCAGCGATGGTCCAAGGCTCGCGCAGCGCCGCGTCCCGCCAAGCGACAAATTCCGGATGCGCGCGCATCGTATCCATGTATGTGCGCGTCGCTTCGCGCACCGGGATCTGATAGGTTTCGAAGCGCGTCACGACCGGCAGGTACATCGCGTCGGCCGCGCTGAAGGGACCAAACAGATACGGCCCCGCACCGCCGAAGCGATTGCGCGTCGTCGCCCAGATGTCCTCGACGCGATCGATGTTGGACTTGAGAGATTCCGTCAGTGGCGGCGTTGCGAACCTGGCGCCAAGATGCATCGCACAGGTTTGGCGCAACGGCTGAAAGCCGCCATGCATCTCGTTGGAAATCGCTCGCGCGTGGGCGCGCGCCTTCGGATCGCGCGGCCAGATCGCCTTATCCGGATGCTTTTCGGCGAGATATTCGATAATGGCCAAGCTTTCCCAAACGATGACATCGCCGTCGATGAGAACCGGAACCTTGCTGGAGGGAGAATATTCGAGCAGCCTCTCGCGGCTGTCCGGCTGCCGCAGCTGGATGATGATTTCGTCGAACGGAATGTCGAAGGCCTTCAGAACCACCCAAGGACGAAGCGACCACGACGAATAGAGTTTGTTGGCGATAACAAGCTTCAGCATCGTTAGCGGGCACCCTGCTTGCCGCCCGCATCGCCGTCAGCATCAGCATCGCCCGAGTTGCGCGGGGGAAAGACCGCTTTCATGAAAAGCGGCATGCCGTCCTTGTCGACCATTCTCTTGAAGGCCTCGGCCTGCTTGATGCTTATCTTGTACTGGCTGAAGGCGGCCACGAACCGTTGTCCCATGCCTTTGGCGATGTCCTCGGGCGCGGGAACGCCCATGCGGACGCGTTCAGCTTGCGGAATCTTGGCGTAGATTCGCGCCAGGACCTGCGAGTGCATGTAGTCCTGGGCCATGCACGACTCGAGGCCTTGGCTAAATTCGCTCGACAGCATCTGCGTGCGGTAGCAGGCGTCGAGAAACTTCAGCACGCCTGCAGAACCTTCGCGCCTATGAAGTGCAGCGAGCCGTTTCGCGGCGTCCTTGATGTTCGCCACGTGGTTCCAGGTCTCTTTGGCCAGCGCGGGCGCCGGTCCCCCGGCGACCGCGATCAAGCAGAACGCCATCAGAAGGCCGCTGAAGACGCCGCGCGTCGTGAGCTTTCTCAAACCAGCACCTTACCTTCATCACCGATTGCACGTTCGACGTCTTCGTCCGAAATGTGTTCGCCGAGCAGCATCTCGTTATGGGCCTTGCCTGATGGGATCATCGGGAAGCAATTGGCGAGCTTCGCGACGTGGCAGTCGAAAATCACCGGCCCTTTGGTGTTGATCATCTGCTCGATCGCGTCGTCGAGATCGGCGGGATCATTGCAACGCATACCGGTCCAGCCGTAAGCCTCCGCGAGCTTTACGAAGTCGGGAAGCGCTTCCGTGTAACTCTCCGACAGGCGGTTGCCATGCAGAAGCTGCTGCCACTGGCGGACCATGCCCATGTATTCATTGTTCATGATGAACACTTTCACCGGCAGGCGGTACTGCACGGCGGTTGAACATTCCTGGATGTTCATCAGAATCGAGGCGTCGCCCGCGACGTCGATGACGAGCGATTTCGGATGCGCGAGCTGTACGCCAATCGCCGCCGGCAGCCCGTAGCCCATCGTCCCAAGTCCGCCCGACGTCATCCAACGGTTCGGCTCCTCGAAGTGGAGGAATTGCGCGGCCCACATCTGATGCTGGCCGACCTCGGTCGTGAAGTATGTATCGCGGTCTTTCGTCAACTCGTAGAGACGCTGACATGCGTACTGCGGCATGATCATGTCTTTGGAATTCTTGTATGCAAGCGATTTCTTGCCGCGCCAGCCGTCGATCTGCTTCCACCACGCCTTATGCGCCGCCTTGTCGAGGACGGGCGCTTTGGCTTTCCAAATCTTCAACATCTCTTCGAGCACGTAGGCGCAATCGCCGACGATCGGGATGTCGACCTGGATATTCTTGTTGATCGAAGATGGATCGATATCAACATGGATCTTCGTCGAATTGGGCGAGAACGCATCGACGCGTCCGGTGATGCGATCGTCGAAACGGGCACCGATGTTGATCATCACATCGCAATCGTGCATCGCGAGATTGGCTTCGTAGGTGCCGTGCATGCCGAGCATACCGAGCCATTGCTTGTCGGATGCGGGATAGGCGCCGAGCCCCATCAAGGTGGAGGTGATCGGATAGCCCGTCATGCGTACCAGCTCACGCAGGAGCTGACTCGCTTTAGGCCCTGAATTGATGATTCCGCCGCCGGTATAGAACACGGGACGCTTCGCAGACGCGATCGCATCGACCGCGTCGCGCACGGCCGACGTTTCCGGCTTCAGATGCGGGCGATAGGTTTTGTGCTGGATGTTCGACGGGCCGATGTAGTTGCCGGTCGCAAACTGCACATCCTTCGGAATATCTACGACAACAGGGCCTGGACGGCCTGTGCGCGCGATGTGAAACGCCTCGTGCAGTATGCGCGCGAGGTCGTTGACGTTCTTCACGAGCGTATTGTGCTTGGTGCACGGGCGCGTGATGCCGACCGTGTCGCATTCCTGGAACGCGTCATTGCCGATGAGATGAGTCGGCACCTGCCCGGTGATGCAGACGAGCGGAATGGAATCCATCAAGGCGTCGGTCAGTCCCGTCACGGCGTTGGTCGCGCCCGGACCCGACGTCACCAGGCAGACGCCGACCTTGCCTGTCGAACGCGCGTAGCCTTCGGCAGCGTGCAGTGCGCCACCCTCCTGGCGAACGAGGATGTGGCGGATCTTCTCCTGCTGAAAGAGTTCGTCGTAGATCGGCAATACGGCGCCGCCCGGATATCCGAAGATCAGCTCGACGCCCTGGTCGGCGAGCGCCGTCAAAACGATCTCGGCGCCCGTCATCGTACGTGCCATCTGGCAACTCCTTTTATCGACCTCCCCGGCCGATCTTTTTCGAAGCTTCGAAAGTGGCCGAAACGTAGGCAAAGTCGTGTATAGGGTCAACGCTAACACTAAATAAATGCGAAAATTTCACGCATATAACTTTCCATATATTGCGTGTTCACCCGTCTCCACGAACTCATATTACGGCGCAGCCAGGTTTCCTGGCGTTTGACGTATTGCCGCGTCTCCATTTTGGCGGCTGCGGCTGCCGCTTCGAGAGAGGTTTCACCTCGGGCGGCCGAGACGAGCGGGCGGACGCCGATGGCGCGCATCGCGGGCAGCGCCGGGTCGAGGTTTAAGTCGGCAAGGACACGCGCTTCCTCAAGCCCGCCTCCGGCGATCATCCGGTCAAAGCGCGCGTCGGCGCGCGTGTGAAGCTCGGCGCGATCGAGCGTGACCAGCAGCCGGACGGTCTTTGCTTCTTCGACGATCGGCGTGCCGGGTTGCCTCTGCCAGTCAGCCAGCGACTTGCCGGTCTGCTCGATGACTTCGAGGGCCCGCACGATCCTTTGCGTATCTCCCGGCGCAAGGCGCGCCGCCATTAGCTCGTCGCGCGCCATCAACTCGCGATGGAGATCGGCTGCGCCGCGTCTCGCGGCCTCGGCGCGCCAATGGTTGCGAATGGCGTCATCGATCTGCGGAATCGGCGACAGGCCTTCGAGCAGGGCTTTGAAATAGAGACCCGTCCCCCCGACGATGACGGGACGCCGCCCCTCGTCGCGAGCTTCGGCGATCGCGGCGGCCGCGTCCTTGACGAAGCGTCCAGTCGAATAGGCTTCGGCGGCCGGGACGAAGCCGTAGAGGGCGTGCGGGACGCGGGCTTCCTCGTCTGCGCCCGGCCGCGCCGAAAGGATGCGCAGCTCGCGATAGACCTGCATGCTGTCGGCGTTGATGATGAAGCCGCCGACGTGCTCTGCAACGGCAAGTGCCAGCGCCGACTTACCGCTTGCGGTCGGTCCGGCGATCAGGATCGGCGCTGCGTTGGTTTTGGCGTCGCTCATGGAAACGCCTCCTAGCGCAGCCGCGTGGCAGATACCAGGAGGCGTTAAAGTGAACGGCACGAGACGCGTCGGCGATCAATCGCCGAAGCGCATGCTCACCAGCTGACGTTGGTTCTTACACCGAACACGGCTGCATCCTTTTCAGGCACGAGGGGATTGTCTTCGCTCGGCACACGTCCGCCGGGATGCCACGTGTACTGGAAATCCGGAGAGATCGAGAAACCGGGCCGGATCTTGGCCGTGTACATGACTTCGAGCACAGCCTCGTAATCCGAGGCGATGGTCGCGCCGTCGTTAAGCTGGGCACGGTGGAAATCGTTCGAAACATGGCCGTAAGCGAATGCCGTGCCGAACGTATCGTCCTTCCGGCCGGGTACGAAGCCTGAAAAGAGCACGCCGGTGTCAACGTAGCTATTGATAAAGTTCTGTTCGTCCGGCGATGCGCCAACCCGGACGAACGCGTTGACCGCTTCGTCGTGATCGCCTTTCCAGAGCTGCTGGTCGACGATGCCGTAGAGGCCGTTGCTGGTGTCAAGAATGCTCGGATTCAGGAATTCCGGCGCGTAGTGGTTGAACTGGCGCCAGCCGCCGAGTTTCAGGGTTCCGGGTAATCCAACATTGTACTTGAACTGCGCCTCGATCATGATGAGCGGGTCGTCTTCCAGACGGAATTCGACGCCGTGACGATTGTCCTTCTGCGGATCGTCGGCGAAGGGATCGGAGGGGCTGCCGTTGAAGATGGCGGCGAGGATCGTCAGATCATCGTTGGGCGAGTAGGCCACGCGAGCCCCGAGCGAAGCCAGAGGATAACCTGGGCCGCCGGCCGCCATGTTGTTTGCGGTCGCCGCGGACCAACCGAACGTGCTGTTGATGAAGGTTGCGGCCGTGTCGCTGATAAAGAATTCCCCGTCGGCGGCGAGCGAGCCCACGCGAACCTTCAACTTGTTCTCAAGCAGCGATTGCTCGAACCACAGCTCGAACAGGCGGAACGACTCGTCGGCCTCAATGTTGCTGGAGGGGAAAATACTGCCAATACGGTCTCCCGTAGGGCCGATGCCGTGAATGTAATAGGCGTTGGCGTGGATGGCTCCGCCCTTCCAGCCCAGCAGCTTTTCGAGATCGACGTCGGTGTAGACTTCGAGGAGGCCATCGAAATTCGAACCCCGCGAATTGGCGCCTTTGGCAACGTTCCAGTATTCGCCAGTCCAGTTGACGCCATAGAGAATGCCCTGCCGGGCGAAGGCAGCGCGCACGGGATCGTCCCAGCCCTGGGCAATAGACTCGTCTGGGATGCCTGTAACCGGCTTATCCTCGGCTCGTGCCCCCGTGACTGCCCCAAATGACGCGAGCGCCAACACTGGCCATAGGCCAGCCCTCAATAACGACCCCATTCCGATCCCCCAAAGTACCCGGCGCGACAGCGACCGAGTTGGCCGACTCAATTAAGACGGCCGCAACCAACTTAACGCACCGAAGCCAAAGCCAGCACGGCACCCGGAGACAAGAAAATAGTTGACGCCCCTAGTCAACATTCGATTGGGATGAATGCTGCCCTTGTTGTGTTTGAAGTGGAAGCTGTTGCGCGGTTACAATATCGATGCAGGCGCTAGAGCCGCTCCTCACCCGGCAAGCGCATCGGACTGGGCCGGCCGACCGCGGCAGCGTGGCGCGGGTCGCCGTCAAGTACGGGTATATCCCTCAGAAGGCGCGGCGGCTCGCGGCCGATCCAGCGTTGCCACTGCCTCCTGATGTGCGGCTTGCTTCGCGCCCAGGCACGAGCGACGTTGAGCTTGATCCGGGTCTTCAGCATCCGGCCGTAGCGCCAAGCCCAGGACGCGCGAATGCGCGCGAACAGCGCGTCCTTCCAGGGCACGAACCAATTGTAGAGGCTCGCGAACCAGCCGATTCTCATGAGTGCGGGCTTGGCCAGAATGAAGACGCGGGCTATCAAGGCCGTCGAAGCGATCTTGGCTCCGAAAAACAACAACGTGGCGGTTGCGAAGTGCTCGTTGGCGAGCAGCCAGACGGCGACGAACTTCAGCGGCAGCAACAGCGTGGTCGGCAGAGCAATCGTCACGAGCGCGGCGTAGGGCGGCAGGGTGGCGATCCATCGCTCGACCGCGGCCACCGGTGCGTATTTCGCGAGCCGCGCGAGAAGATCCGAAAGCGGCCGCCATCCCCATTCCTCGAACAGGACGATCAGCGCCGCAACAATATTCAGTACTGTGATCAATGGACCGCGAGCGATCCGCCATGCGGTTCGCAAAAGCTCGCGTATCACCCAGAGCGCGATGACGAGTCCGCGCCAGAGCGCCAGCACGCCCCTTTTTGCAAGTCCGATGAGATCGTCAGTCGTCAATCGTCGGTCTTTCGATACCAAGCATCCTAGGGACCGCAGTGTAACAGGACCAACGCAGGCGGGGATAAGTTCTTGGCCGATTTTTTCATGAGGGCGCGCATCGCCCAAGCCCGTTCAGTCGGCGACCGTTTGTTGACTTGGTAAAGCCCCTGCCGCCTCGAAGCGCCGGAGAAGACACGAGGTCTCCACCGTCAATTAACCGTGGCAAGCGTTCCGACACCGTTCGGGGTTCAGTTCGGCTCGGCAACTTCGAACAGAGCCTCGTCGATGGTGCGGCGATTTTCGCCTGCTTCCTCCAGCGCGTGCGCGAGGTCTTCGCGCGCTTTCTCGGCCTGACGCTGACGGGCCCAGAGACTTGCATAAAGGCCGTTTTTTGCGATCAGCTCGCCATGCGTCCCCTGCTCGACGACGCGGCCTGCTTCAAGCACGAGGATCGTGTCGGCATGAATGATCGTCGATAGGCGGTGCGCGATGACGACGGTCGTGCGGTCTTTCGAAACGCGGTCGAGCGCGTCCTGAATTTCCTTTTCCGTATGACTGTCGAGGGCGCTCGTCGCTTCATCGAGGATGAGAATCGGCGGGCCCTTCAGGATTGTGCGCGCAATGGCGACGCGCTGCTTCTCGCCTCCGGACAATTTCAATCCGCGTTCGCCGACCATCGTGTCGTAGCCGTCGGGAAGCGTTTTCACAAAGTCATCGATCTGCGCCATCTTTGCGGCGGCGATGACCTCCTCGTCGGTCGCGTCGGCGCGCCCATATTTGATGTTGTAAAAGATCGTATCGTTGAACAGCACGGTATCCTGCGGGACGACGCCGATCGCAGCACGCAGCGAGGCCTGCGTGACGTCGCGAATATCCTGCCCGTCGATGGTGATCTTGCCGCTCGTCACGTCATAGAAGCGGAGCAGCAGGCGGCCTACGGTCGATTTGCCGGCACCCGACGGTCCGACGATCGCAACCATATGCCCGGCCGGGACTTCGAACGTGACGTCATTCAGGATTTGGCGTTCCGGATCGTACGCGAAGCCGACATGATCGAAACGGATCGTGCCGCCGTCGATTTTCAGACGCTTGGCGTCGGGCCTGTCCGCCACTTCGGGGTTCTGCTCGAGCACTTCCATCATGCGCTCGATGTCGGTCAGCCCCTGCTTGATCTCGCGATAGACCATGCCCATGAAATTCAGCGGCATGAAAAGTTGCAGCATCAGAAGGTTCACCATCGCGAAGCGGCCGACGGTGGAACTCCCGGCGAGCACGTCATTCGCGGCCATAACCAGACAGATCGTCAGCGCAATGGTGAAAATGATCGCCTGGCCTGAATTCAGAACGGCGAGCGAGGTGAAGGTCTTGATGCTGGCCTTCTCGTACTTGGCCATCGATTTGTCGTAGCGCTTGGCCTCGCGATCTTCGGCGCCGAAGTATTTCACGGTCTCGTAGTTGAGCAGACTGTCGACGGCCTTGGTGTTGGCATCCATGTCGCTTTCGTTCATCGTGCGGCGGATCTGGACCCGCCAATCCGTGGCGCGAACGGTGAACCACAAATAGCAGACGATCATCACGCAGATCGTCACGACGTAACGCCAGTCAAACTCGACGGCGCAGACCGCGATGATCATCAGAAATTCGACGATGGTCGGGATCAGCGTCATCAGCGCCATGCGGCTGATGTTTTCGATGCCAGTACGGCCACGTTCGAGAACGCGCGTCAGCCCGCCGGTCTTGCGTTCAAGATGGAAGCGCAGCGAGAGGCGATGCATGTGCTCGAACGTCGAGAGCGCGAGTGTGCGGACGGCGTGCATCGCGACGCGCGCGAACATGCCCTCGCGCAGCTGCATGAGCAACCACATGATGATGCGCGACAGACCATAAAAGATGCTGGCGAGCACCGGCGCCCCGATCAGCCAGGGGAGCGTCTGGTTCGCCGGGACGTGTCCGCCGGTTGCGGCGACGAGCGCGTCGGTCGCCCATTTGAGCGTGAACGGTACGCCGACGGTTACAGCTTTCGCGATGACGATCAGCCCTAACGACCAGACAACGGTGCGCTGCAGGTCGGGCCGATCGTGCGGCCAGACGTAGGGCCACAGCGCTCGCATGACGCGGGTTGTTTCGGCGGAAGGCTTGAAGCGCGCCAAGATACCGCCGCGTCCGGCGGTATCCTTGATGACTGTTTGCTGCATCGCGTTGAAATAGGGTCAGTACCGCGGAATGTCCATCATCGCCGGCGCGGCACGAATATTCTCTGACATGGAAAAATCAGATCCGGGTCGCGAATAATCCGGCGGTTAGCGTGATACAGGCGATGATAAAACCAGCCTCTTCGATAGTAATATCGCGAAATGCGCCATAGGCTGTCGCCTCGGTGTACCGTGTAGTAGCCAGGCGGCCTGATGTGGCGTCCTGCCAGGCGGCAGGACCGCTCGCGGCGTACCCAGCGCCGGACGCTCTCCTTCTTTTCCGGCTTGGGCGAGATTTCACTGACTTCGGCTGACGGGGGCGGTTCCGTTTCCTTCAGGTCGGAATCCGATTCGGCCGCCGGCTCAGGCCTGAGGACGGCGCCCGGGAGTTTCTGGGCCTGCATCGAACCCGGTTCAGGGATCGGTGAAGGCGGCGGAGCTGCGACCTCACCCTCTCTCCCGAAGGACTGCGTGGGCGGGTGCTGCGCGGCAAGCTTCGACTCCTCCGTTGCTTTGCGCGCTGTCTCAGCCTGCTTGGCTTCTTCCGCTGCCTTACGCGCAGCCTCAGCCTGCTTGGCTTCTTCCGCGGCCTTGTGCGCGGCCTCAGCTTGCTGAGCTTCTTCCGCAGCCTTGTGCGCGGCCTCAGCCTGCTTTGCCTCTTCCGCGGCTTTGCGGGCAGCTTCGGCCTGCTTGGCTTCTTCCGCGGCTTTGCGAGCCGCCTCGGCCTGCTTAGCTTCTTCCGCGGCTTTGCGCGCTGCCTCGTCCTGCTTCACTTCTTCCGCGGCTTTGTGTGCTGCCTCTGCCTGCTTGTCTTCTTCCACAGCCTTGTGCGCGGCCTCCGCCT
>Ga0164242_10006420_pt1 | contig 12931 bp, 15 predicted proteins | sample OricomgcompostMG_FD_108783 | JGI IMG/M metagenome (GOLD analysis project Ga0164242, IMG submission 108783) | Miracle-Growth compost microbial communities from Emeryville, California, USA - Original compost - Miracle growth compost (MG) ... | reverse complement strand
GTGACGGTGACCTGGTGTGCGTGGGCTGGCGCGGGCGCGAGCCGGCGTTCCTCGGTGCCGAGATCACACTGACCCACGCGGCAGCAAAGAGGAGGCTCGCGCCCGCCCCGCGTATTTAAGAGGCGCATCGCCGCGACAGCGCAGTTCGCGTTCACCGAGGCGGAAGCGCAGCGGCTCGTCAACCTGATCGCAGAAGATCTGGCTGCTCCGGTCACCAACCTCCCCGAAGGCGGGTCGCAACCTTCTCACCGCACTTCTAAGGTGAAATAGGAGCAGTAGGAGGGCGCACGAATGCCGGTAGCGGTCGATCAGCGATGCTCGATCGACGGCTGCGAGAACACTGCTGCCTTCCGCACGCGGTCAAAGCCGGCCTGGTGTCCTGAGCACGTTGTGACGCTTCTGGCTGACGCCGGCCTTGACCCGGCCGAGCCATTCCCCGGCAAGCCGAGCGACTTCTGGCTTGCGACCTGCCGCTCGTGCGGGACGACCGCGCACTACCGGCTCGAGTACGCGATCGAGAAGGCGAAGACCGGTCAACTGACCTGCGGTCTGTGCAGGTGGCGTGCGTGGAGCGTATGGGGTGCGAGCATCGGCGCCGAGGTCGGCCATTCGGATGCCCCGGTCGACTACGCGGCGTTCACCGATTCGCACGGGTTTGAGCTGCTCGATGTCCTTGATCCGATCGCCGCCGGCGGCATCGTCCGGGTGCGATGCCGGTCCTGTCAGCGCATCCAGGCTGAGCGGCTCGCCGATGTCTCGTGGGGCTGCTCGTGTCAGTCGAAGGCGGCGACCCCTGCGCAGGTCACGCGCGCGACGGACCAGCGAACGGCGTTCGCGGCATCGGAATCACCCGCCATCTGCTGGTGGGATCACGAAGCCAACGACGACCTTCTCTGGAAGACCGCGAAGCGCACTTCCACGAAGCTCGCGGCATGGAAGTGTCCTGACTGGGATCATCGCTTCACCGAGAAGATCGCGACCATGGCCGACCGTCCTGTCTGCCCGGTCTGCCGCGAAGCGAAGATGGCGGCCTGGCGTGCCGAACGTGAGCGCCAAGCAAAGCTGCCCGTAAACGAGGTCCCCGAGCTGATGGCCGCATGGGCTGATCAGGCAGACCCGCGCGACGTGATGGTCGGCGACAGCTTTCCCGCCCGAGTGTTCCTCTGCCCGCGGGGCCATCGCTCGACGCTCGCCCCGGCCGCTTACCTCAGTCGCGGTTGCCCCTCGTGCCGTGGGCAGGAGACCGCCGCAGAGCCGAAACTGTCTGTTGCCGAAGCCGCGCCAGAGATCGCGGAGCAGTGGGACCCGACCCTCAACGGGAGGTACACCCCAGAGAACGTCGCGGCGACCTCGAAGCGCCAGATCTTCTGGCATTCGGAATGCTGCGACCACACCTGGCGGGACAGCCCGGTTGGCCGGTACAAGTACCAGAGGCTCCGCTGCCCTGTGTGCCGCTCGATCCTCGGGTCGTTTGCGTGGCGCGACCCTGGCCTCGCCGCCGAGTGGGCACCCGAGAATCCCGTCGACCCCTGGCATCTCGCCCCCACGTCGAAGACGCTCTTCCTCCCCTGGTGGATCTGCGCAATCAACCCGGATCACAGGTGGCAGGCGACTCTCGCCTCACGCTCGAACGGTGCTGGCTGCCCGGAGTGCAAGCCAGCCGGCAAGTCGAAGGTCGAGCTCGCGCACCTTGCCGCAGCGAAGGCCCTGTTCGGCGCAGCGAAGTCGGGGCGATCGCTCCGCAGCGCGGCGTTCACGAGCCGCGCCGTATGGACCGCCGACATCAGCCTCGAAGTCGACGGACGCCCAGTCGCCATCGAATACGACGGCGCGTACTGGCACTCAGCCGACGCCAAGCGGCTCGTGGATGAGCGCAAGACGCTCGACCTGCTGGCCGCTGAGTACACCGTCGTGCGGCTGCGCGAGCACCCGCTCGACCTGCTGGCCATCGAGCATCCGAGCCTCCTGCAGCTTCGTGTGTACTCGCAGGCGCCAGACCCCGACGGCGTCATTCGTGAGATCCAGTCTTGGCTTTCTCCAAGGTCCGAAGGCCCGTAGCTGCGGTTTACCCGGGAGGCCCTCACAGGCGCCGCCTCACGCATGCGCACACCCCGATCTGGGCCATGCGCGGCACCTGACGTGTCCGGAAGGATGACTCAGAGCGAGAATCGAGGAGTAGTTGTGGGTCTGTTCGATCGGTGGAAGAAGAACTCCGAGTCTGAGGCGGTCCGCCCGGCTCAGGCCCCGACACGCGCGCCGACCGTAGCGCCTGTGCAGATGGAAGTGCGCTTCGAGCAAGAAGAGGTCATCCCCATCGAAAAGCGCACCGCCCGCCTCAGCCCTGATCGCTTCGGGCTCTACCCGCACGAGATCCTGCTGCTCGACTACGCGCCGAAGTTCACGACTGCTGGGCAGCGGTTCCAGGGGTTCTGGGAGTACAGCTACGGCGTAAGCAACGTCCTCCCGATCTTGAAGTCGCTCGTCTCGCGCGGGTTCCTCGCGAAGGGCAGCGTGGCTGACACGGTCAGCCAGCAGACAGCCGCAGCTCTCAAACCGGTCCTCGCTGCCCATGGTCTTTCGGTCACGGGGACGAAGCCGACCTTGATCGCCCGGGCCCTCAGCGAGATCCCTACCGCCGACCTCGAAAAAGCGTTCCCGCAGCGCTTCTACGCGCTCACCGATACGGGACGCGCCGCACTCGACGCGTCGCCCTTCATTCCCTACATCCACAAGCATCCGACGACTGAGAGCCTCGACATCTTCGAGCTGTCGTCGATGGTGGCCTCGAATCCGGCGCTTCCCTGGCGGGGCCACATCTGGCGGTTCCTGAACGACCGCAGCGTTCAACGAGCGCGAGAAGGCAACTGGGGGCTGTACCGCAACGTGCGGCACTCGATGGCAGACTTCGTCGCCGAAGAAGAGCGGTGGCTCGAGGCCATTGGGCTCAACACGGAAGTCTGCTTCTGGGACACGAGCGGCATGTCCAACGGGTTCCGCCCCGACTTCCTCTCGATCTACGCGCCCTACTACTTCCCCTTCAAAGACTCTGGCGAAAAGCCAGCACCTGCGATCGTCGAGCGGATCTTCAAATGGGCGGCGAAGGCGGGACTCAATGACGCCGAACTTCGCACGCTCATGGAACGGAGCATCGACCAGCTCAGCTCCCCGTTCCACCTGTTCACCAAGCCGGAGGTCATCGACATCGTGTTCTTCCTGCGGGACGAGAACGACGCGGCCCTCACTGGGATCTACGCGGCGGCCGAGCAACGGTTCCGGGACGCGTATCCAGACATCGACCTAACCCGCCGATGAGCGCCGGCGCGCGGGCCACCGCAGCCTGCGCACCCGGCGCCGCACACAACCGGTGCATGAGCATCAACAGCACCCAGTCGACCATCGCCCGCGGCCGGAGTCGTACCGCGACCGGAGAGTTCGCGAAGGAACCAGAGAAGTCCGGCACCCGGACTTCCGCCGAAGTCACGCTCGAGACGCCGTACTCCCTTCGCGATATCGGCGGCCACAACGGCCCGCAGGCGCTGCGCGCGGCCCGCGCGTCGCGCCGCGCCCAAGTCGAAAGGCTGCTGCAGGATGGCCTCGCGCCCGGCATGGTTGCGTGGGTCGCGCCGGGCTACACGCGCGCCGGTGCTTTGAAGTGGAGCCTGCGCGACGACGAGACGATGACGCTTCGCGAGGGTGTCGTAGAGAAGACCGACACCCCGAAGGCGGTCGAGGATCTGCTGCCCGTAGATGTGCTCATCGCCAGCCGCGAAGCGCTCGCGCGTCGCGAGCAGATCGCGGCGCATCGGGCGGCACGGCGCGCGCAGAAGTAGCCGGCGGATCGCGGATCGTTGCTGGCGGTCGACTGCACGCGGCAGCTCTCAGTCGTCTCGCTGCATCGCGCGGGTGAAGTAGCTGTCCGGACCGTAACCGCCGTCGTACTCGTCCCCTGTTCCGCGAGGTGTCGGTACTCCCTCGTTGTCGAAGTCCAAGTCGTCGTAGCTGAGTGCTTCGAGCACGTCGGCGAGTGCGTCCTGCCAGTCACGAGTTCCGAACTCGCGCTGAAGGGCCTGCACGACGAACCGAGGGAGCACGGCGCCGCTCTCGAGCTTCGAGACCCAGTCGCGCAGCCGACCTTCTGCGGCGAGCACTCCATCGTCCTGTGCCCACTCATAGCCCGCGAAGAGGCGATCCGTCGTCTCTCGCCAACTCGTCAGGCCCTCGAGCCGCTCGTCGTATCGTTCGGGCGCCTCGATGTCGAAGGCCCGTCTGGCCGACTGCATCTCGTCTTCGAGCTGCAAGAAGTGGTCGTACAAGCGGTGCAAGTGGATCTCGCGCGCTCTGATCAGGTTCTCGGCGTCCCCACCGATCTCGCCTTCGAGTACGACGTGCAACTGCTCTTCGACTGCTTCCACAGCACGCTGCTCGTGGAGTGCTCGGTTGGCATGCCAGAACACCTGGTCTGCGTAGTCGCGCGAGCGTTGCGCGAGCTTCTGTTGCCGCACCTCAGCGGTCATCTCGCCGGCATGCCGGGTGTTGTTGCACCACGCGTGGGCGAGCCGCACGTTCGCCCAGGTGCGGGGGCCGTAAGTCGGTCCGCCGATCGGCAGGATGTGGTCGACCTGGACCGCTGCCGGGTGTCCATGCGCCAGTCCGAGGTCGATCGGCGTCTCACAAAGCTCGCAGATCAAGCCCCAGCGCTCTGCAAGCACGCGGACCATCACGCGCGGGCTGGTCGCGTGCGCTGATGAGGCGAACGCGCCGTCGCGTCCTTCGTCCTCGGGCCAGCGGAGCATCGGCATGAGCTGACTGTAATGCCGGCTGCCGACATGGCCTCGAACGGGCTCCTGTGTGAGTGCCAGCCACCATACGTGTCTCTGTGGCGCCCCCGGCAGGTGACACGCTGAGGCCGCCTCCTCGTCGGGTTCGAGGGGCGGCCGCAGTCGGTTTTGTGGGGTTGGGAGAGGCGATCGGGTTCGCCTGAGACAAGAATGATGCCCCGGGCGGCAGGTTTTCCGCATGCGCAGATCAGGACTCCCGCAGGAGACCGGCCTGTCCGTCCCCAGATCGCGGGCCACCGTTTCCCTGCAGCAACGAACTCGCTCCGCGCATAGGACCTCAGAGCGGCGAGGCGCATCGACCCGAGTACGCCCCGCCGCCTTCGAGAGGAGCTGACCGTGGTCGTCGAGTACGTGTTGGGTGAGAATCGCGTCACACGGAGGCCGACGATCACCGTCTTCACGCCGCACGCGAGCAAGACATGGTCGGCGCTGACCTGGGAGCTCGGCGCCGGGCGATTCGCGCCGGTCGACGGCCGCCCCGCATGGACCTTCTCCCTGCCGACGAACGCTGCGTTCCGCGCCCGTGCCGTCGAGCGCATCGCTCTCGCTGCGCGCGAGTGCTACGGGGCTGAGCCTGTTGAGCTGGCGGGCGTCGCTGTGTAGCTTCACGACGAGGCGTGCGGCAACCTGTCGGAAATCCCGAACAGTTCGATTGTCAGAAGTTCTGGTAGAGGTCTTCGGAGTACCGCTGACGATCGCATTCGTCAGCGAGTTCGGGGAATCGCCGCGCAATCTGGTCGAGGACATGGTTGCGCAGCCAACGGCGGGCGATGTCATTCTTCCCGGCAAGGTTGAGCAGGTAGTCGTAGTCGGTGTGCTCGTGGCGTAGGTAGTTGACAGTGATCCGGTCGATGAAGTGGGCCGGTGCGTCGTCGTCCACGGACTTCGGCTCGCCGCTGCCCCGGAAGCGTTGGAGCCACAGCTGGTCGTAGTGCGAGCGAGCCCACTCGCGGGCCACAGGGAGGATGAATCCCCCCATGCTGTGGCCGCCGTCCAGCTCGGCCATCTGCGCGATGAGGCTGTCGGCCTCGGCCTGACTGACAGCAGCTCGCTTCTCGGCCGTGGCCTCGGCGGCCGCCTGCGCTGCGGAGCTTCGTTTCGCGCTCTTCTCCATCCACGCAGCCCACTCGACCGTGTCTTCGACGGCCTGGATGCGAGCCACGTCGTAAAGACGCATCGGCGCCGCGTTCGCGTACCGCGGGTTGGGCTTGACCTGGTCGGGCTCCCCGAGAAACCGAGCTACAGCGGCCTTCGTCCAGCCGCGGCGGCCGGTGAGCTCGGAGACGGTGGTCAAGGCCGGCGCCTGGTCGAGCGATGCAACTGCCTCGCTGTTTTCGCGCCTGTCAGGCAGGCGTCGGGTGTGCTGTTGAACTGCGTGGTCGGCTGACCGGTGTGCGGTGACACGTGTGGTCCGGGACATACTGCTGGCTTCCTGTTCGTGGGGTCGTTTGGTTTCGTTGTGCGCGGGCGCTCCGCTACTCCTATGCCCGTGGCCGGTTGGCAGCTGTTGCGGAATCTGCAACAGCTCGCATCGCCTCCGAAGCGGCGGCCGCCACGAGGGCGTGCCGCCGCTTTCACGGCCTGCGGTCAGGGCAGCGGTTGGGATTGTTGTGTAGCGACATGCCGCGCCGCGCTCAGTCGAGCGGCGTCAGACGCAGTGGCATGTCGTACTCGAGGCGGCCGGAGGTCTCGTCGAAGTCGTGGCGGTAGGTCGTGACGCGCTCGCCCGCCGACTCGGCAGCGAAACCGGCGAACCATCGCTCGACAAGCTCCTCGGGCGTGGCGTTCGCGATGGCGGTGAACCACTCGTCATCGGACTGAAGGCTGACTGTGCCGACTTCCAACGAAACGTCGCAGGCCAAGTGGCCCTCGGTGAGCTGGTTCCACGCCTCTCGGACGTGGAGGATTGCGGACACGCTCCCGACCGTCTCGAGCTGGTATCGGATGCTGTGGATGAGTTCGCGGTCCTCCTCGGTCCAGCGGTCGAAGGGGGCGGTGTTCAGGGTCTTGCTGCTGCTCATTGCGAGCTCCTTAGGGTTGAGTGTTTGCCGGGGCCGGCTGGCCTCCGGAGCCCGACTGTCGGGCACACTCCTCCCATGCAGGCATCGCCCCGTCGGCTGGGTTGAACCGCCACTTCCGCGGAATCACTGGCGAGAAGAGCCATCCTCCCTCCCCGCGCCTATCGGCATTAACCCCCACCTACAGGCAGCTATCTGACCTCCGGCTTCACCTCGATCCCCAAGAGTTCCGGGTCGATCGTCGTATCGCCGAGCTGGAAGACGACGCCGCGCCTCGAGCGGTCGCGTGGGCCTTTCCAACGCGCTCGACGTGTTCGCGAGGCGGCGCGCTCGTGCTTCTCCGCGAGCTCCTCGGGCGTCTGATCAGTGAAGACGCCGGCTTCGGCTTGCAGTAGGTGGTGCAGGACATCGAGATGGTCGGCGTGCACCGTGTCGAAGTTTCCGCCCCTGCCCACGCCGAGCGCCCGAGCGATCGCCTCACGCGGGATACCGCGGAAACGCGCCCAGGCGATAGTCGCGTCGATCTGCTCCTCGACCCGCTCTCGCTGCTCGCGGAGAGCGACCAGCGTGAGGAGTGCCGGGTCGGTCTCGCGCCGGGCGCTGTCGCCCATGAGCCGACGGATCAGGTTCTCCCAGCTCAGCTGAGCGGAACTCCGCGCCTGAGACCCGACGATCTCCTCTTCCTCGTCGAAGTGGTCCATCGGGTAGGCGGGGCGGGGTGTCACTCGGAGAGCCTATGTGGTTGCCCAGCGCATCTTTCGCCCCGATCTCGCCCGACCGACCGATTCGCCGGCGCTGCGCCCCGGGCCGTACGAGTGCGTCCGCGAGCGCCCCGTCGCTGGACGCATACGCGCCATCAGCAGGGAGGCGTCGGCTACGCCCTGCGCTCATATCCTCTCTGTCACGCGTTGTGGACGCGCGAGATCGGTTCAAGGTCGAGCTGGCCTCGAGTTGCCGCAACGAGCGAGCTGATCTGCGCGTAGACAGCGTCATATGGCTCGCGCCATCGCTCCTCTCCATCAGGCTCCAAGCTTTCGGTTGCGAGCCGGTAGAGGGCGCTTTGCAAGTCGACAGCGGCCTCACTCAGCGAGGGGTTAGCCACAAGAAGGACCCGGCCTGTCGCGATGCGCACATCACCGAGCGTCGACCGGATCTTCTCATCCCTGTCCGGCGCCGCCGCTTCGGGCGTCGCGAGGTGCATGAGCGCCCGCGCCGTCCTAATCAGCTCGGAAACAACGTCGAACACATCGCGGTCCCAGCGCCGGCGGTAGGTTCGCCGGTCGCTGATCCACTGATTCGCGAGCGCCAGCAGAAACGCAACGACCGCACCGATCAGCGCGGGGAGGATCGTCGACCAGAAGACTGCCACGGCAGAAGGCAACCAGTTCCCGAGCGTCCCTGTCAGCCCCACAACGGGATGTCTTGACGCGGCAGCGTGCCGTGATCAGAGTCCAAGGTCCGCGCTTGTCGTCGTCTCGAGCACGCGCACTTCGTCCGCGTAGGACAACAGGCTGCTCAGATTCCGATGCCGTGTGGTCTTCGCGACGCGAGCCGCATCAGCACCGTTCCGCAGCGCGACGGTCACGTGTGAGCGCCTACCGGAGTGACCGGATGCTCCGTCGCCGAGTCCGGCTTCGGCTGCGCGCTTCTGGATGATGTCGCCGATCGCCTCGCCGGTGAGAGGTCGATGTGGTGCGACGATCTTCCCGCTGGCGCTGAGCCGGACGAAGACGGGATCATTGGCGCGCATGCGGCCGCGCATCGCAAGCCAGCGGTTTGCGATGGCGATCGGGTCGAGGACCTTGCCGCGGACGATCCCAACCGTCTGCCCCACACTCGTCTGATCCGTCTTCGAGATGCCGACGGTCACCGCGGCGCCGTCCGATCCGAGCTTGATCTGACCTCGACGAATGTCAGCGAGCTCGCTACGCCGGAACGCACCGGCGTAGAGCCATGAGACGACCATGGCATCCCGCCGACCGGAAGCGTTGTCGCCGCACACCTCGACGATGCGCCTGATCTCTTCCGTGCTGAAGGCGCGCGCACGCTTCACGTGATGGTGGCGGCCGATCGACCGGGTGAGGCCCGCGACCACGCGGCGAAGCGTCGGGTCAGCTGTGACGTCCACGTCGAGACGCAGTTCGAGAGCTCGATTCCGTACCGCGGCGATGACCGTGGTCACCGCTGAGACAGAGCGACCCGCCTCGGCGAGCCACGACACATAGCTGGCGATCGCCTCAGGTGAGTAAGGGTCCGCGAAGCCTTCGAGGACCGCCCACCGTTCGAGCCTGGCGCGAGCGCCAGCGTAGTTGCGCCTGGTCCCTTCGGCGAGACTCGCGTCGAGCGCAGCACGGACCCGTTCCGCATGCGCGGTTCGGCGTGAGATCTCGTCGACGGTCGGAACGTTGAGAACGGGTTCAAGGCTCATGTCACCCTCTATGCGCGGCACTCCCGCAAAGCGTCGTTTCCAGGAGTTGACGTGCTCGCGCCGGTCGGAGTTCGCGCCCGCGCAGTAGCCTCTCGGCATGACGTCGCGCGACGACAACGAGCACCGCCTCTCGGCGGAGTATGCCGAGGCATTCACCGATCCCGCGTCGCGCGCCCTCGCCGCCGACTGGGATACGACATCAGCGGATGGCCTTGACGAGTTCGACGAGCACTTCGCCGCGCTCCATCGTCGCGACGCTGATCCGGTCACCCGGGAGGCCGTGCGCAAGACGATCGACGAGATGGTGAGCGAGCTTCCCGACGACGAGTAAGAGCCATCACCGGCGCGCCTGACGCTCCGCAGGTCGCCACGCACCGAGCCGCAGCCGGGTCGCGATCGCGTCCCGCCGCCGGGCCGGCGTCGCCCAGAGGTCGGAAAGGGTGGCGCGCCGGAGCTGTGCAGCAGCCCGCAGCACAGCTGTCCAACGAGCTGTTGGACAGCTTGCTGATCGCCCGGTGTCAGGCGAGCAGCGACGGTCACCGGTCGCGTTCGTCGAGCAGCAGCTCGTCGATGCTCGCCGCCGAGCGAACGGTATGTCGTGGAACGTCAGACAGATGCGATCCGCCCCCGCGCCGGCGCGGAATGAGGGATATCCGCGCGACCCTGCGCGTGCGCCACCTCACGTGGAATCTGCGTGCAGAAGGAAGCCCGGCTGCTCGCGACAACGGCCTCAACTGAACCACCAACCTGTTGTTGCTGTCTTCGCCCAGTCAGTCTCGCCTGCTGGCCGTGCCGTCAAAGCTGGTCCTTTCCGCGCACTCGTCCCAGCTGTCTTGCCGCGTCGACGGCTTCGTCTATGCGGCGCTTCCGCCATTCGGCGATCCGCGGGTCTCGCTCCTGCCAGCGCCGGAGCATGTCTGCCGTCTCTGCAATCCATCGGTCGAGCCGCGCGCTGTCATCCGGCGCCGGCGGCAGCGACGGCGTCGTCGCGATCGGCCGCTCGACCGCGGACAGGATCAGGCGGCGCGCGCGGGCGCGGAGTGCGTCCGGCTCGAGCGCGCCGGTCTGCGCGAGCAGTCGCTTGACGTCGTCACCGGCGCGTTCGGCGGTCGCGAGCATCTGCATCGAGGTGCTCAGCCACTGCATCCCCGAAACCCAGCTGCGGAGGCGCCAGAGCGCGTCGATCGGGTCGGAGTCGGCCGGCGCTCGTGTCCCGATGCAGTGCGCGATCGACTCGATCTCGGCGCGCAGCTCGGCGTCATCCATCAGCCGACCTCCTCTCTTCGTGCTTGATCAGCTCGTCGCACGACCTTCCAGGCACGTGCATCCCTCAGCAGCTCATGGCCGCTATGGTCAGCCACGCGCCGCCCCGATCCTCGCCGCCTCTCGCCGGCTCAGAGCGCCGACCTTGTCGAGGTGGTCGAGTGCTTCGCGCAGCTCAGGACCCCAACCTTCGGGCGGTTCAGGCATCCGGTGAGCTGCTTCGACCAGCTGCTCAGCCGTGGCACCGAGACTCGCGAGCATGTCGGCGGCTTCCGGGCGCGCGAAACGATCGCGAGGGACAGGACCGCCCGTGATGTTCGCGGCCGCGTCGAAGGCGTCGTGCCAGCGGGCGACGAGCCGATCATCGAAGATCTCGAAGGCCCCGGGGGCGAGTTCGAGACCAACATCCCAGTCGTCACGCACGTCTACGGGTCGCCCGAGGAACTCGCTCAGCTCCTCTCGCAGCTTGTTAAGCTGCGGCTCGATATCTGGCCACCAGCGGACGACGACCAAAGTCTTATCCGGCACCCCGTCGGCGATGTCGTGGGGCTCGATCATCCAGGCCGCCGAGACACCAAAGGAGTCGAGCAGCTCGTCGAGGCTACGTTTCATCTCTGGTCACCGTCCGCGATTCCGCGCCGGTCCAGTTGGTCGAACGCGGCGCGATCGCTGCCCATCGACTCGAACGTCTCACGGTTGCGTTGGGCCCCTGCCGCATCCGAGATCTCCGTGTCGCGGTCGCCGAAGTCGTCATCGTCGAAGTCGGCCAAGACGCGGCCAGTCCGCTTCGCAGCCTCGTAGTGCGTGGCGCAGAGCACCGCGTCCCAGCTGAACTCGTCGGTCAGCTTTCCCGGTTCCCCACAGCGGATGCAGATCGTCTGGCTGCGCACCATCGCGTCGTTCACGATGTCGCGAGCCTCAGCCGGCGACGGGGCACCGAGCATCACCCGAAGGACGCCATATTTTGTCTTCGCTTGGGCGACGTCGGTCACACCGATCGCGATGAGGTCTCGGAGCGTCCCGAGTAGCAGCGGGTAGTGGCCGGCACCGTCGAGCTCGATGCCGAAGTAAGACTGGATGGTCCCGGACTCGACGAGACGATGGATCTCGTCGCGGGCCGCGCGTAGTTCAGCTTTGCCCACGCACGTCTCCCTTCACGTCGCTCCGACCGGTTTCCTCCAAGTCCTCTATGCGCGGCACCTGGGGAGAACCCGCGCCATGCGTCCGTCGCGCTCCACGTGCATCTCCCTCGGTGAAAGCTCCGGCGTCGCGAGCCGAATGCACGAGCTCGACGACTTCAAGCGCTCGGAGGCGGGCGACCTTCTCTATTACGTCGGGCGATCTGATGTCTGGCGCCGGTTCAACGCGGATGCCTCGGACCATCGCACCCGCCCAGCGTCCGATCTCGTCGACGCCGAGCTCGGGCGCAGCGAGGTAGAGAAGGCCAGCGGCCCCTTCGAGGGCATCTCGATCGCCTTCGCGGAACCGCAGCTCGCCGCCCGTCTCGAGCGTCAGCCGCATCCGAGTGAACCGTTGGCCAAGTCGCTGGATAGCATCGAGATCGTCGGTGCCGACCTCCTTCCACATGTCCCGGATCTCCCAGCCCCACACGACCTGGACCGCGGTCGGAATGGTGCCATCCCGGCCCATGCCGATGACCACGGCGTGGAGGAAGTTGCCGGCGTCGCGCATCGAGTCGTAGATCGCGACGGGGTCGCGGCCGTCAGCCACGCCGCGCTCGCCTCTGCTGCCAGTTCCACCGGCACCACCAACGCAATCGCGCCAGATCAGCAGGCGCCTCGGTCCACCTGCGCACCACCACGTCGATGACGTGCGCGACCCATGGCCGTCCTCGAAGCGGCGCTTCCGGTGCTCGCTCATGTCGCACCGGATCGAGACGACACCGAAGGCAGCGCGTGTTGCCGCGACTGACAGTCTTCGCACCGCATGCGCGGTGCTCGTCGTCACCGACGTAGTTCTCGCAGGCGCTGTGTAGCACCGTGATCCTCGCGACATCAGAGGTCTGCCAGAAGCTGCCGCCCACCAGCTGATCCCAGAACCTCGTCGGAACGCCGACCGAAAGGTCCTCGACCCGGCGGAATGGAAGCCACTCACCGTCGTCCGACCGCTGCGCCGAGCTCAGCGAGCCGGGCACGCGCCGATAGCGCGTCGGCCGGTCGCGGAAGTTGCGCACCCGGATTCTGGTGCCGTGCTCCGTCTCTATCTCGTAGAGGCCGGGGCGCCAGCCGGGGACGAAATCCACATCGAAGGGAATGCGATCGTCGCCGCTCACATCGGCACCGCACTCGGGCAAGAGACCATGTTCGGTCACGATGTCGTCGTTGGGCGCATTCATCGCTGACTGCCTGCCCGTACCAGCTTCG